>Ga0307474_10002063_pt1 | contig 14434 bp, 9 predicted proteins | sample atmos_gasesECM1C_2_FD_203312 | JGI IMG/M metagenome (GOLD analysis project Ga0307474, IMG submission 203312) | Hardwood forest soil microbial communities from Morgan-Monroe State Forest, Indiana, United States - atmos_gasesECM1C_05 | ecosystem: Environmental > Terrestrial > Soil > Temperate... | reverse complement strand
CTATCGCGGTTCGGTCGCGCGCATGAACTCAGCCAGGTAGTCCTTCCACACCGCGGCCACGGTATGTGTGCCGTGCCCGCGTGTCGCATCGGAGATGGGAATCAGGATGAAGCGCCCATGTGGGATCCGCTTCACCATCTTTTCCGCAATGCCCAGCTCTGGTGGATTGATGAAGTCGTCCGCCGAGTTGATCCACAACACTGGTGCGATAATCGTCTCCAGCTTCGGCGAAGGATCATAGTTCCGACTCGCGTTCACGTAATAGAGCATGTTGTTGGCATCGCCGGCCGCCATGGTTCGCTCCAGGGAGCGGTCGACATATTGCTCAGCGGCCTCGCGTGTCGGCGCCTGCTTCTGCATCTGCAACGGGCTCGAGCCCAGCACCAGCAGTATCTCGAAGGCTGCGCGCAGGCCACATTGAGGCTCGCTCTTGTATTCGCCTCCCATCCACGCAGGGTCTTTTTTGATGGATTCGAGAATCATGTAGCGCGTCATGCGGTTGCGCCCCGCAATCTGCACCGGCAGGCACGCAAACGGTGCCAGCGCCTCCATGAACTCCGGATAGGTTTCACCCCACACAAAGCTCTGCATGCATCCCATCGACGTGCCCAGGATCAGCCGCAGGTGATCCACCTTCATCGCGTCGAGCATCATCCGCTGGCTGCGCACCATGTCGTCGTAGTCGTAAGCAGGGAAGTGCATATGCAGCCCGTCCGACGGCTTCGAACTCTCCCCGTGCCCGATATCGTCCGGCAGGATGATGAAGTACTTCGTTATGTCGAGTACCCCGCCCGGCACAAACAGCACGTCGGAGAATAGCGGATTCAGCAGCGAATGCTCATTGCCGCCCGTGCCATGCAGCAGCAGGACCGCATTGTTCACGTGTCCGGCCGCGTTGCGATGCGGCTCGCCCAGCGTGAGGTAGTGCAACTTCAGCTCGGGAAGCGTCTCGCCGGTGCCGAACTTGAAATCCTTCAGCACCACCGAACCGTCCTTCGTGGGCCACTTAGCCGGTTGGCTGTGAGCCGCAAGACTGGACGCTAAGACGATGACCGAGCTTAACGCGAGCGCGCGCATATTCATGCAGACCTCCTTTGCCCGAAATTTGAAACGATAGTTCGAGACCGCCCGCTAACTAACATCATGCTACGATTCGAGTGTATGGCCACGGCCTTGCACATCCCGCTGAAAGACTACCTTCGCTCCAGCTTCAGGCCCGATCGTGAGTACGTGGACGGCGAGATCCGGGAGCGAAACGTGGGGAAATACGAGCATGCGAGAGTGCAGGCTTTGTTAGCTGCGTGGTTCAACCGGCACGAAAAGCCCTGGGGATTCCAGGTTGTGACTGAACAGCGAGTCCAGGTGTCGCCAACCCGCGTGAGGATCCCGGACGTGGCCCTCCTTCCCCTCGGTTCTCAGCCCGACGTCATTACCGCTCCCCCTGCGCTGGTGATCGAAATTCTCTCTCCCGAAGACACCTACTCCGATACCCAGGAACGCGCCCAGGATTACCGCGCCATGGGCGTCGAGACCGTCTGGATCATCGACCCCAAGACGCGCACCGGGCGCATGTGTTCGGGACCCGACTGGGTAGAATCTCCCCGTCTTGAGGTCAAAGGAACACCTTTGTATGTTGTTCTTGCCGACATCTTCAGCCAGATCGCGTCTGCCTGAACATATTCCGGTCAAGCAATCTGGGGAGCCCGAACCGAGGTGTTCAAGAGCGGAAACACGTTCCCAACGCCTGCGGCCCCGCGGTAAAATAATCGCGGAATTCATGCGCGTCCGCACCACCATCCCCGCCCCACCCCCCGTCAAGCGCTCCCGCCGCGGCAAGCACGACCGTGGACGTTGACCCGCTCGCTATTTAATCTATCTCCCGACGATTTTTCCCGGCTTCAGCCGGCATCTGGATTCGCGCCCGCTCGCAGCGACGGCACTCCTGAACGGTTTCAGGAACACACGTTCGATCCGCCCCAGCGGATAGAAAGGTTTCTACTGATGAACAGCTTCGCAAGCCGTGCCACCCTCAATTCCGGCGGCAAGTCTTATACCATCTTCCGTCTCCCCGCGCTCCAGGCCAAAGGCTTCAACCTCGCCCGCCTTCCTTTCAGCCTCAAGATCCTGCTCGAAAACCTCCTCCGCCGCGAAGACGGCGTCAATGTGACCGCCGCCGACATCGAATTTCTGGCGAAATGGGACGCCAAGGCCGAGCCCAGCCGTGAAATCGCCTACATGCCTGCCCGCGTGCTCATGCAGGACTTCACCGGCGTTCCTGCCATCGTCGACCTCGCCGCCATGCGCGACGCAGTGAAGACCCTGGGCGGCGACCCCGAGCGAGTCAACCCGCTCATCCCCGCCGAGCTGGTCATCGACCACTCGGTCCAGGTCGACGAGTTCGGCACCCCTGGGGCCTACGACGCCAACTCGCTCCTCGAGTTTCAGCGCAACCGCGAGCGCTACGCCTTCCTCAAGTGGGGCCAGACCGCCTTCCGCAACTTCAGTGCCGTCCCGCCCGGCATGGGCATCTGTCACCAGGTCAACCTCGAGTACCTCGCCCGCGTCGTCTTCACCACCCAGGTCGACGGCGAATTGCTGGCCTATCCCGACACCCTCGTCGGCACCGACTCCCACACCACCATGATCAACGGCCTCGGCGTGCTCGGCTGGGGCGTGGGCGGCATCGAAGCCGAGGCCGCCATGCTCGGCCAGGCCGTCTCCATGCTCGTCCCGCAGGTCGTTGGCTACAAGCTCACCGGCAAGCTGCGCGAGGGCGCCACTGCCACCGATCTCGTCCTCACCGTCACCCAGGCGCTGCGCAAGCTCGGCGTCGTCGGCAAGTTCGTCGAGTTCTACGGCCCCGGAATCGCCGAGCTCCCTCTCGCCGACCGCGCCACCATCAGCAACATGGCCCCCGAGTACGGCGCCACCTGCGGCATCTTCCCCGTCGATGCCGAAACCCTCCGCTACCTGCGTCTCACCGGCCGAAGTGAAAAGCAGATCGCCCTGGTCGAGGACTACTACCGTGAGCAAGGCCTCTTCCACACCAGCGGCGCACCCGAAGCCGATTACACGCAGACGCTCGAGCTCGACCTCGCCACCGTCGAGCCCAGCGTGGCCGGCCCCAAGCGCCCGCAGGACCGCGTTCTCCTCAAAGACGCCGCGGCCAGCTTCCAGCAGCAGCTCCCCAGCCTCCTCGCGCCAACAGCCAAGCCGCTCGGCGCCCGCACCGCCGCCGCCTGGCAGCCGCACGCCACAGCCGACACCGCCCTCGCCGTGGCTGCTGAAGACAACGAAGGCCCCGCTACTTCCTCCGCCGCCACCAGCATCTCGGCTGCAGCGGCTCTCCACGTTACCACCACGGTCGCACAAAACACGGTAAAGGCCCGCTTCCACGTCGACCCCGACCTGTACCTCGACCACGGATCGGTCGTCATCGCCGCTATCACCAGCTGCACCAACACCTCAAATCCTTCGGTCATGGTCGCCGCCGGCATCCTCGCCAAAAAGGCCGTCGAAAAAGGCCTCTCCGTTCCGCCGTGGGTCAAGACTTCGCTCGCACCCGGCTCCCGTGTAGTAACGGATTACTACGAAAAGTCCGGCCTCCTGCCCTACCTCGAAAAGCTTCGCTTCAACGTCGTCGGCTACGGCTGCACCACCTGCATCGGCAACTCCGGCCCCCTCCCCCCCGACGTCTCCAAGAGTATTGATGAGCACGGCCTCGTCGCCGTCAGCGTTCTCTCCGGCAACCGCAACTTCGAAGGCCGCGTCAACGTCGATGTCCGCGCCAACTACCTCATGTCGCCCCCGCTGGTCGTCGCCTACGCGCTCGCCGGCAAAATCGGCCACAACTTTGACACTGACCCCCTCGGCGCCGATCAGGCCGGCAAGCCCGTCTTCCTCAAGGACATATGGCCAACCCAGGCCGAGGTCGCCGCGGCCATCGAGAAAGGCCTCTCCAGCGAAAGTTTCCGCAAGGAATACGCCACCGTCAGCCACGGCGACACCAACTGGCAGGGCCTCAGCTTCCCCACCGGCGACGTCTACCAGTGGGAGCCCGACTCCACCTACATCCGCCAGGCGCCGTACTTCGACGGCATCACCAAAACGCCTGCGCCCATCTCCGACATCCTCGGCGCCCGCGTCTTGGCAGCCCTCGGCGACTCCGTGACCACCGACCACATCTCGCCCGCCGGCAACATCAAAGCCAGCGGCCCCGCCGGAAAATATCTGGCCGACCACGGCGTCAAGCCCGCCGACTTCAACTCCTACGGCTCCCGCCGCGGCAATCACGAAGTCATGGTGCGCGGCACCTTCGCCAACGTTCGCCTGCGCAATAAACTCGCACCCGGCACCGAGGGCGGAGTCACTCGCCTGCTCCCCGAAGGCGAACAGATGTCCATCTTCGACGCCAGCGTGAAGTACGCCGAGCGCCAAGTGCCTCTCATCATCCTCGCCGGCAAGGAATACGGCTCAGGCTCTTCGCGCGATTGGGCGGCCAAGGGGCCAAACCTCCTCGGAGTCCGCGCCGTCATCGCCGAGAGCTTCGAGCGCATCCACCGCTCCAACCTCGTCGGCATGGGCATCCTGCCCCTCCAGTTTGAAGACGGCCAGAACGCGGAATCCCTGGGCCTCACCGGCGAGGAAGTCTACGACTTCCCCGGCCTCACCACCCTGCTCAAGACAAAGTTCGCCAACGGCCGGGCACTACAGGTCAGCGCTACCGCATCAGACGGAGCCAGCAAGAAATTCGCTGCGCGGGTCCGCATCGATACCCCGCAGGAGATCGAGTACTACGAGCACGGCGGCATCCTGCAGTACGTCCTCCGCCAGCTCGCTTCAAAGTAGAACCGCAACCTCATCGCATTCCGTCCTTGCGCCCTCTCTTCAAGCGCAAGGATGGAATACACTCCCGCTGTGCCCGAGATCTTTGAGCAGTCCACCTTCGAGATTCCTGCTGAAAGCACTCTCCAATGTGCTCTTTGGAATCGCCGTTTTTTCTTTCCTTTTCGGAGGAAGATTTCTAGCCGGATTCGCGCATAGGGATCGACTGCTAGGCGAGGGAATTGGAATAGGGGTCGCAGTGCTCTGTGGGGCGGTAGGGGCAGGGGCAAGATCCGCGGCGAAAGAGTAAGCCCGCCCTGGCACCGCCAACTCCGCTACCTCCACTGTTTCAACTCGCCACCGCTACCGGCGCATTCGCCTCTGCGCGGAATCGCAACCGCGCCGCAATCTCATTCGGCGGCGGCAGCTTCGCCCAGCGAATCCTGCGCACCTCGATGCCTCGTCCCAAGGCATGCCGCAGCACCGCTTCCTCCGCGTGTGCAAATCGTCGCATGCGTCCGCGGCACAGCGGGCAGGCGCGCATTTCTCTCCCTTCCAGGTGCCCGCAGTTTTCGCACAGCGACATGCCGCGTTCATCGCTCAAATCTCCCGCGGGGAACAGCAGAGTGCGTACCTCGCCCTTCTCCAGCGCATCCATCACTTCTCGCAGACCAACCGCTCCCAGCCCCTTCGTAGACGAGCCCACAACCGCCCTCTCCACCAGGCCCGCTTCCTCCGCGCGATCGCGCCGGTCTACGATCGCCTGCGCCTTCTCGCGGATCTCCTCCGCCGGCGCCAGCCCCGGATCAACCACAAAACGCCCCGCAAGAATGCGCTTCAGCCCGGGGTGCAGTTCCGCCTCGATATCCGGCCACATCTCGTCGCGGCACCCGATCATCAGCCAGTCGTAATCCTTGTGCTCGTGATAGTGCAGGAGATGCTCCGCCAGGTACTGGTAGTGTCTCTTCACCTGCTCATCTTTGTGCCGCTCCAGGTGAGCCGACTTGCCGGTCCCCGTCGTCCTGATCTTCTCCCTCTCCTCGTCCAGGATCCGGCTGTGCTCAGCGATCTGTCCGGCCTCCAGCAGCAGCAACCTCGCCGTGTTGCGGTCCGCCAGCGCAATGCAATACCGCTTCTGCCTCTGTTCCTGCGCCAGCAACGGAGCCAGCGTGAACGTCGACCCGACGTCGACGCGCGTGGGAAATTCGCCCGCCAGGTTGAACTCGCGCCAAAGCTTCTCACGGCTGCAGATGAAGATTATCTTCGCGCGGCCACCGTTGCCCTTCATCTCCGCCACCGTGTCCATCACGCGCTGAATATCTGCGCGATCAAAGCCGCTCTTGCCCTTCAACGAGCCCAGGGCCTTCTGCATCTTCTCCTTCGCGGTGATGATCTCTTCGCGGTGCGACAGCTCCGACGGAGCCCTCACCTGCAGATACATCGAGAGCCCATCGACCCGCTCCGACCAGAATCGAGCCAACTCCTTCAGCTCGTCGGCAGAAAACCTGGGGTTGTCCGTTGCCACCGTTTCTCCATTCCCGGCTACATCTCGCGACGGCTCGTGCGGACTCATCTCCGGCTGCGCCGCGCGGGGGTCCTTCTGCATTTCTGCGAGAAGGGATCTTGAATGTGCCGTAACCACCTCGGCTGGCAGGCAAGGAGATTCACCAAATCCTCAGACCTCCGCCTGCGACTTGAACCCGCAGCCCGCGCCCGCATCAACAGATCCACCGTTCGCGGGTTGCAGTGAAAAGGGAGCCCTCTATCAAGGCTCCTTGCGTATCGGAATGTGGGCCACCCACCGTGGATCCACCGCGGGTTTGGGGTTGAAGTGCATATTGCGTTTGGGTTCAGCCAGAACTGCGGGTGGAATTGAGGGAACCCTGGGCTGTTGTCTTGAAGGAATATCCGAACTGCTGAGAACTCTCTTCCCATGTTTCATCTGCGATTTGCTCCTGGGTACGCGCCGGATCCGGCAGAAATTAGATCCTCGCTGGCTCGCGCTTCTAATCAACCTCCGATGCAGCCGCATTACAAGGGTTATCCGGCGTTTACTTCCAGGTTGCCCACCTTTTTCCCGCGAAACGCAAAACGCCGCTCCCGGGGGAGCGGCGTTTTCATCGAACTCAAACTTCAGTTCTTATTGCCCTTGATCTCCATCGACCCCCGTCGGCCGGCTCATTTCTTCCGCGCCGGCGCCGGCAACGGCTTCACTGGCCTGGCCTGCGGAGCGCGCTTGGCCTTCGACTCCTCCACCGGCCCTTCCTCCTGGTGCGGCGACAGGAACCGCGTCTCTGGGCTGTGTTCGCCCAGCACATGCAGGCGCAGAAAGTTGGTCGACCCCGACTTGGTCCGCGTGCCCGCCACAATCGCAATAATCTCGCGCGGCCTCACGTATCCCCCCTGCACCAGCAGGTTCTCTGCCAGTTCCACCAGCGCCTCGGTTGAATTCACCTTCGGGCAGCGGATCGGCACCGTCCCCCACAGCAGGTTCAGTCGATTGATCGTGATCTCCACCGGGCTTAGCGCAAAAATCGGCGTCGGCGGATGATACTTCGAAAGCTGCCGCGCCGTTGTTCCCGACTCCGTGAACAACGCAATGCCGCGCAGGTCCAGGTCCTCCGCCGCGTGCGCCGTCGCCTCGCAAATCGTCTCCGCAATCGACAGGTGCGTCTTCTGCACGTGGGCTTCGAACACCGCCTGTTCCTTCATCGTGCGTTCTGCTTCATGCACAATGCGGTGCATCATCCCTACCGCTTCCACGGGATATTTGCCCACCGCAGACTCACCGGAAAGCATCACTGCGTCCGTGCCGTCATACACGGCATTGGCCACGTCTGAAGCTTCGGCTCTCGTTGGCCGTGGATTCTCGATCATCGACTCCAGCATCTGCGTCGCCGTGATCACCGGCTTGCGATACTCGCTCGCCTTGCGGATGATGTGCTTCTGGATCGCCGGGACACGCTCCGGCGGAACCTCCACACCCAGGTCACCGCGCGCCACCATGATGCCGTCAGCCACCAGCAGAATATGATCCAGCTGCTCGATTGCCTGGGGCTTCTCCAGCTTCGCAATGATCCAGGTCTCGCTGCCATAAGCCGACACGCGGTTGCGCACCAGGCGAATATCCTCAGCCGTGCGCACAAACGAAACCGCAATCGCGTCGACCCCATTTTTCAACGCAAATTCAAGATCCGCGTCGTCCTTCTCCGTCAGCGATGGCACCCGCACCGGGATCCCCGGCAGGTTGATTCCCTTGTTCTCGCCCAGCAGTCCGCCGTTCACGATCTCGCAGATCAGGTCGCCGCCGTCCACTTCGTGCACCCGCAACTCGATCAATCCATCCGACAGCAAGATGCGCGAGCCCTGCTCCACATTCTCCGCCAGCGTCTTGAACGTCGTCCCCACCAGGGATGCCGTTCCCGGCACGTCGCGCGGCGTAATCGTGATCCGGCCTCCCGCCTTCAACATCACCGGCTGATGATCCTTCAGCTTCGACGTGCGGATCTTCGGCCCCTGCAGATCTCCAAGAATGCAAAGATGTTTGTGCTCGTCGCGGCTTACCTTCCTGATCATCTGGATAAGCGCCAGCTTCTCTTCATGAGACCCATGCGAAAAATTCAGTCGCACCACGTCCACGCCCGCGCGCACCAGGTCGCGAAATACGGGCTCCGTGTTCGATGCCGGGCCGAGTGTGGCAACAATTTTCGCGCGGCGTTGTGTTGCAGAGTCGGTCAGGCTGTGTTCACCAAACGGCATTCAACATGCTCCACTTGTTATTTGAATCGGGATGGGGAAAATGTAGGGATGCGGCTATCACCAATTGTACATGGCGATGCCGCGGCAGATTCTCGCCGTCACCCATCGTCAGGGCGCTGGTAAACCCATGTAGTTAAGTCTTTGTTACGATCGCGACGAAACCACATCGGCATCTGCGCTCGCGCCTGCAAGCCGCTCCTGCCGCGCCTGAAACACCATGCCGTTGAACTCCGCGCCCAGCAGCGCGCTGAACGACGTCAGGTAGAGCCACACCAGCGTCGCAATTCCCGCCGCAAATGATCCGTAGAATCGCGAGTAGTCGGCCACGCGCGTCACGTACCAGCCGAATGCAAGCGTCGCCGGAAACCACAGCAGCGACGCCACCATCGCGCCCGGCAGCACCCATCCCCAGTGTTCCTTGCGCCGCGTTCCAAAGTGATACAAAGCCGACAGCACCGTCACGCTCGTTGCCACCGAAACGATCCAGCGCGCCAGCCTCCACAAGAAGATCACCACGTGCCGCAGCTCATGATCCGCGTTGGCAATCATCCATAGCTCGATCCCGCGTCCGAACACCAGCAGCAGGCTTGCCAGGCACAACGGCACCAGCACAATCGGCACCAGCAGCAGCGCCCGCGCGCGCTTCTGCCAAAAGCCCCAGCTGTCTCGCCGGATCTTGTAGGCGCGCCGGAAACCTTCCATGAGCGACAACATCACGCCCAGTCCCGCAATCACCGAAAATGTTGCCGCCGAAATCAGAACCTGGGGCGATCGCATGTGTTTCGTCGTAACCGAGTCGTTCAGCAGAATCACTGAACCCGCGGGAAGAAACCCGTCGAAGTTCGCCCGCAGCTCGGCAATCATCGTCGACCCCTCGGGCGCCCGCGCCAGCAGCGAACTTGCCACCAGCACCGCTGGAAAAAAACACAGCATGCCTGAGTACGCGGCAGCCTTCGCCGTGTTGAACACGTCGTGGTCCAGTGCCAGCCACAGTGTCTCGCGGATAATCCTGAAGAAGCGCGCCATACCTCAAAGCAAGAGTAGAGCATCTGCCCCGTTGGCAGCATCCCCCTGCTTGGCCCAAGTGGTTACGACGCTTTCCACCAGACCCGGCTCCGCGATCCGCTGTTTGCGGGCCGATACACGCGGTATGTCACGGTGCGTTGGAGGGCGGCCGAATAGAACGAGATATCTTGCAGTGCAACGCCGGGAAACTGCCGCGGGTTGTCCCGTACCTGCGCATGGCGGCCGCAGCCAGACGCCGCAATCAAAATCCCAGCTGCAGCCATCAGCGCGAATCGGCGGCTCATTTTCATCGGAGTCCCGATTCCAAGCGGAAGGGCCTGACCTTTGAATGGGAACGAGCTCTAACGTCGCGGGTCATTCACCAAGAGAAGAGACGTACTGCCGCGCAATACAACCGCTCCGTGCGCGTCCTTGAGGGGCGGGGTTGGCCGCAAGCGCGAGATTCGGCGCATTTCCCTGACCCCTGACCCATGTCTACTTGGCCAGATCTTCGTATGCGTGGACCCAGGCATTCATCAGATCGTCCAGGTTGTAGCCCGGCTCCATCTTGCAGTTGCCGAACTTGTCTTCTGTCTTGTCGCACTTCGCAACTACATCGCCGTTCGCGTTGTAGAGCGTTAGCCCGTTCGGGTTTTGCGGCTTCTCCACCAGCGTCGGCTTGGTAACTGATGGCATCGGAGGTTTCACTCGCTCGACCGACGGGTCCCCCGACACGGCGGCCATGAGAATGAAGGCAGTGAGAGCGCTCATTCAAAACTCCATTTAATCTTGGTATTGCCCCCAGTATGAGGCAAATCTGGTCGAGTTCAAGCACTTTTTGTGGTGTTAGGGCTCCCACGAATGGGTGTATCTCTGTAGAGCGATATCGAGTGCTCTCTACGGCACTCTATGTGTCCCCAGCGATCCAAGGGCCCGCCCAGCCGGTCGCGCCTCGAACGGTTTATCATGGCCGGGTCATGTGTAGCCTTGCCCTTCGCGCCGCTCGCAGGCCCTTTGAATGCATAGTGATCGCACTCCTGGTTACCGTCTTTGCCGCTGCGCAACCCGCGCATGTTTCCAATGCACAATTAGCCGATCCCCAACTCAACACCAGGGTCGACGCCCTCCTCAAGAAGATGACCCTCGAGGAAAAGATCGGCCAGCTCGTGCAATTCTCCGCCGGCTTTGCCACCGGTCCCGGCTCTGAAGGCAAAAACCAGCGCTTCGACGACATGGTCGCCAAAGGACAGGTCGGCTCCCTCTTCAACGTCGTCGGCGCTGAAGCTACTAACCACTACCAGCACATCGCCATGGAGAAGACCCGGCTCCACATCCCCCTCATCTTCGGCCTCGACGTCATCCATGGCCACCACACCACCTTCCCCATCCCCCTCGCCGTCGCAGCATCCTTTGACCCCGCCATGGCCGAAATCGTCGCCCGCACCGGCGCCCAGGAAGCCCGCATCGACGGCGTCCCCTGGGTCTTCTCCCCCATGGTCGACATCGCCCGCGACCCCCGCTGGGGCCGCATCATCGAGTCCAACGGCGAAGATCCCTACCTCTCCTCCGCCATGGCCCGCGCCTGGGTCCGCGGCTACCAGCAGGGCGACCTCTCCAAACCCGACTCCGTTGCCGTCTCCGTCAAGCACTACGCCGCCTACGGCGCCGCCGTCGCCGGCCGCGACTACAACCTTACCGACATGAGTGGCATAACCCTCCGCCAGGTCTACCTGCCGCCCTATCACGCCGCGGTCCAGGAAGGCGCCGCCACCCTCATGTCCTCCTTCAACTCCATCAATGGCGTCCCCGCCACCGCCAACCCCCTCACCCTCGATCGCATCCTCCGCAAAGAGTGGGGTTTCAACGGCTTCGTCGTCTCCGACTGGGGTGCGGTCGCCGAGCTCGTCAACCACTCCATCGGCGACGGACCCACCGTCGCCCGCAAAGCCCTCACCGCCGGCCTCGACATGGACATGGAAGGCAACCTCTTTGGCACCACCCTCGCCGCCCAGGTCCGCTCCGGCAAGATCCCCGAGTCCGTCGTCGACGAGGCCGCCCGCCGCATCCTTCGCGTAAAATTCGCCCTGGGCCTCTTCGACCACCCCTTCACCGCCGACAGCCCCGCCTACGAGCCCACACCCGACAAGCGCGCTCTCACCCGCAAGGTTGCGGACGAAACCATCGTCCTGCTCAAGAACGATCCCGTCGAAGCCGCCGGAACCCTCCTGCCCATGAAGCCCGGCAAAACCGTAGCCCTCATCGGCCCCCTCGCCGACAACCAGCGCGACCTCCTCGGCGCCTGGTCCGCCGGCGACCCCAAATACGTCGTCACCCTCCGCAAGGCACTAGAGGAGCGCCTCGGCCCCGATCACGTCCTCTACGCTGAAGGTTGCGGCCTCCTCTCCGGCCCCGATCAGGTCGTCCTCAACCACGTCAACTTCGGCGGCTCGGCCGCGGCCAGCGGCAGCAATGAGGTCCCCGACGACGCCAAGACCATCGCCGACGCCGTCGAAGCTGCCAAAAAGACCGACCTCGCCATCCTCGCCCTCGGCGAATCCGCCAACTGGATGGAAGGCGAAGCCGCCAGCCGTGTCCACCTTGGCTTCACCGGCGCCCAGCAACAGCTCCTCGAAGCCGTCGTCGCCACCGGCCGCCCCGTCATCCTCATCGTGCTCGCCGGCCGCCCCCTCGAAATCAAATGGGCCGCCAACCACGTCCCCGCCATCCTCGAAGCCTGGTCGCCCGGCTTTGAAGGTGGACACGCCCTCACCGACATCCTCTTCGGCGACGTCAACCCCTCCGGCAAGCTTCCCGCCAGCCTGCCCCGCGCCGTCGGCCAGGAGCCCCTCTACTACGCGCAAATGCCCACCGGCCGCCCCGCCCACGGCGACCTCACCCACATGCCCACCAACTCACTCGAAAAGTTCCAGTCCCGCTACGTCGACGAGGAGAACTCCTCGCTCTTCCCCTTCGGCTGGGGCCTCAGCTACACCCGCTTCAGCTACTCCACCCCCACGGTCAGCCGCGCCACCGTCCCGGTCAAAGAAGTCATGAACTCCGGCCACGATCCCATCCTCAAGATCGGCGTCGACGTCAAAAACACCGGTAGCGTCGCCGGCGCTGAAGTCGTCCAGCTCTACCTCCGCAACAACAACACCAGCGTCGAGCAGCCCGTCCGCGAGCTCAAAGGCTTCACAAGAGTCACCCTCGCCCCGGGCGAATCCAAACACGTCGACTTCCCCCTCGGCTTCGACGAGCTCAACTTCTACAACACCGATCTCAAGCAGGTAGTCGAGCCCACCCCCTACAAAGTCTGGGTAGGCGGCAGCTCGTTAGCCACCGACAGCGCCAGCTTCCAGCTCGTCGAGTGATCCTGGTAGCGAAGTGAGTCTCGCAGCGCCGGTCTCCCGACCGGCTGTCGTGCGGGCGTCCAAGCCCGCACCCCTGCCAGCCGTTTGAGTCAGCCACGGCGCCTTTGACAAAACTCCCCTACGGCTTGAGCACAGGTAGTGGTGAGCGTAGTTGATGTATACGCGCTCGAAGAGCGCAGTTGGCAGAAGCCCATCTGCATCCGGTCTGGCCACGTTCGTCGCCGCGCCCTCCGGCATCACAAACGGGATCTGCTGGAGCGGTCCAACCGGCACCTTCTGTCTCGCCAGAACCGCAAACGCATGCTCCACACAGTCTGTTCCCTCTCGCCTGACGGCAGCCAGTCAGGGTTTCCCCTAGTTGCGCGCGGTGGAAGATCTGGCTAATGTCCCGGCCAGTGAAAGACAGTTCAAAGAATGGCTTCTGAAGGAAAAGTGTGCGGCGCGGGGGCGCCGCGCTTTTCTTTTGGTTGTCGCTTTTGGGCTTTGCTTTGGTTGCCAGGTGTCATCAGCACTTCGCAACTAAGCGTATGCTTGGTGGATTCCTAATCGGGCCGGGGCACGAGGTCGGCCAATTGGCAAGCTGTAGGAGGTCAAGAGCCATGCCGCAGGCCAGTCTGCTCAGAATTGGAGATCGGGTCACGATGGAGGGCAGCGAGGACGTGTTCTTTGTGGTGGATGCGGACCGTGAGGCACAAACCGCATCGCTCCTTCCGTCTGGGGACGGGAGGATCCTCGACAAGATTGCCTGGGCAACGCTGAAGTTCTACCACGGGCTGGAGGTCAAGTAGGCCGGCGGAAGCTAGCAGAGATTGGGCGCGTTGGTAACTCGGCGCGGCGCGTGAACGCCGCGCTTGCTTTTGTCTTTGTCTTTCGCTTCCCTGGCTGCGAATGCTGGCGGCGCGTCGAATCGAGGCGCGCGACCTGCTTGCGGAGCGAGCAGAGTGTAGAGGTTTGGTTTATCTATGGTCGTTTATGGGCGGGGTGTCCTGGGCGACTGGCGGCGGCGTGAGCGGTTCGAAGTTCTCGCATTTGCATCCGGGCCAATGGCAGTGGTGCGTGCTGTGCACGGCAAGGGAGTGGCCGCATTTGCACGGTGCTGCGAGGAGTGAGGGCATGCCCATCGATCGTACTCTGGCGCGGGCGTCTCGTGCTGCGATGTGATGCGAGTCACTTAGTGGACACCGGGGATGTGCGCCTACGGTCGTTTATAGGGCGAGGTGTCCACTTACGTGGCGGCGGCGTGGGGTGTAGCCGAACGCATTGCGATGGGCACCTGGGAATCCGTCACGCGATGGCCGGCGGAAGGTCCTTGGGAAAATAAGGGTCGGAGAGAGTCGGCCGAAATCTTGGTGGCGAACGGCGGGGTTAGTTCGCGGCAGGGCCTCAGGTCAAGCAGCTCTTCCACCAGGTATCCGGCTGTGGTGCCGTCGGAAAAGGTCACGAGTAGCCCATCAGTGCCTTCCAGTACCGCACTC
>Ga0307474_10002062_pt1 | contig 14437 bp, 10 predicted proteins | sample atmos_gasesECM1C_2_FD_203312 | JGI IMG/M metagenome (GOLD analysis project Ga0307474, IMG submission 203312) | Hardwood forest soil microbial communities from Morgan-Monroe State Forest, Indiana, United States - atmos_gasesECM1C_05 | ecosystem: Environmental > Terrestrial > Soil > Temperate... | reverse complement strand
AGATTGCTTCCGGCGGATGAAAGAACTGGCGCTGATTCTGAATAAGCGCCGGAATGGCCGCGGCTCGATTGATTTTGACCTTCCCGAACCCGTAATCGACTTTGACCAATCCGGACGAATGTTGAGCATCGTGCGCAGTGAACGAAATATCGCTCATCGCCTGATCGAAGAATTCATGCTCGCCGCGAATGAGGCCGTGGCCCAATACCTCGAATATCGTGGGGTGGCTTCGCTACATCGCGTGCACGAGAAACCCGATCCCAAAAAGGTTTTGGAATTCGAGGAAGTAGCGCACGCGTTTGGGTACTCGTTGGGAGTTGACGACTTGGCCGAACGACGGATCGTGGTCCGGCACGGACAGGTCAAGCCGCAGTCTCGTGCCGGCCGGGCTGGAAAAGGTCGCCCGCGGGCCATGAGCGTTACCACGCCAGCCGCCGACGAAGTGGACATCCGGCCCCAGCATTACCAGCGCCTGACCGAAAAAATCGCGGGAAAACCGGAAGAGCGAATTCTTTCCTACCTCATGCTGCGTTCGCTTAAGCAGGCGCGTTACGCGGCGGACGTCCTGGGGCATTTCGCGCTGGCGACCCAGGAATACACCCATTTTACTTCGCCGATTCGGCGTTACCCGGACCTGATCGTTCACCGCGCGTTAAAGTGGGCGCTCGATCATCCAGATGTGGCGCCGTTGCGCGCTTCGATTCCGGGCAAACGCGGCGAGGAAACATCGATTGCCGCGCTGGGACCTTACCGGCGGGTCGAACTGCAGGAAATCGCTGCGGAGAGTTCCGAAGCGGAGCGGCGCGCAGATTCGGCTGAGCGCGAACTGATGGAATGGAAGACGGCTCAATTTATGGAAAGCCATCTCGGCGAAGAATACCAAGCGCTCATTATTTCTGTGCAGAAATTTGGATTCTTCGTGGAGCTGGTCGAAATATTTGTAGAGGGCCTGGTGAGCATTGATCGTCTGGAAGATTTTACCGGGCAGCGCTGCGTCTACCGCGAGCGGGACCACACGATTGTCACCGAGCCGTATCGCGGATCGCGCGGCGCTGGGTCTAAAAAAGTTTTCCGGCTGGGCGATCTGGTGCAAGTGCGAGCAGAGAGAATCGATCCGTTCCGGCATCGGGTGGAATTTTCTCTGGTGTAGTGCATCGGATTTTCTTTGCCGCCAAAACTTCTTGTTCGCGCGCGCCTTTTCAAACAGGTATATTTTTAATGGATGCGGGAGGCCGAAATGAAACCGACAATTGGATTCATTGGACTGGGTTTGATGGGCGGGCCGATGGCCTCGAACCTGGTGAAAGCGGGATTTCCGGTGACCGTTTGGAATCGGACCGCATCGAAAGCGGAATCGCTGGTCAAGCTAGGCGCAAAACTGGCCTCGAATCCGCGCGAGGTAGCTTTGCAAGCCGACGTCCTGATCACTGTCGTCAGTGATCCGGCCGCATTGGAAGAAGTGCTGTGGGGCGCGAACGGAGCAATGGATGGGTTGCGCCGCGGCAGTCTTTACATCGATTCCAGCACCGTGTCTCCCGATTTGGCGCGTCGCCTGGCCAAAGTGTGCGCTGATCGCGGCGTTGATTTTCTGGATGCGCCGGTCACGGGCGGGAACTGGGGAGCGGAAAAAGGCGAGCTGGTATTCATGATTGGCGGCGATGCGAAGGTGCTTGATCGTGCCCAGCCGGTTCTGGATGTTCTGGGGAAAAAGTTTTTCCTGTTGGGTCCCAACGGTGCCGGCCAGACCGTTAAGCTCGGAATGAATTTGATTTTGGCGATGCAGGTTGACGCTCTGGCCGAGGCTCTGGCAGTTGTGACTGCGGCTGGCGTGGAAGGTGAACGATTGGTGGAAGTGTTGCAGTCGAGCATGGGACGGACCGCGCTTCTTGATATCAAGGCGCCGTTGATGCTCAAGCATGAATATAAATCCAGTTTTCCACTGCGGCTGATGCAAAAGGATTTGCGTCTCGCGCTTGAGCTCGCTAAGGAGCACGGTGTAACGCTGCCTGCCGCCGCGGCCGCATTTGCGACCTATACCCAGGTAAAAGATTCTTCCAGCGACGATCCGGACTATGCGGCCGTAATGCGTTTTTGGGATGCGAAAGCTAAACGCGCGTCTTAGCCGATTGCGTTTCCTGGGAAAAAAGTAAGCGGCAGATCGCGCGAAGTTCGTAAGCCCGCGTTTGCCGCCAGGATCGACGGAATTGCGTTCACCACCACCGCTGCGGTGGCCACGTCTCCGTGGGTCCCGCCCGGAATGGTGAGCGTGAGATTCGGGTCACCCTTCAGCACCACGGTATCGGCAGGATCCTTCGCGCCAACGTACATTTTCAATTCCATGAATATTTTTTCCTTGCTGCCTGCCGTGCCGCGGGCCACCTGATGAACGCCAGCTACTTGACCGGGCGCAACTTCGAGGAATTCCGTCTTCACCACCTCTTCCGCGATCATCGGTTCGATGGATTCGGAAATATCGTCGAGCGAAAACCCCAGTCCGTCCGCGACCATGGCGATCGATTCGGGCAAGCCGTGATGCTTGATCACACCCGCGGAAACCTGAGCGCGAAATTCATCCGGCGTCATGCCCGCGCCGATTTTCTTCTGCAGCGGCAAGCGCCGTTTCGAAGCATCCACGATGCGCACGGCGCTCACCCAGTCCACGCGTTGCGAAACCGCGCTCAGCGTGAGCGGCAGCTTGTCCATTACAAAGCCTGGATTCACACCGGTGCCGAGCAAGGCCACGCCTTCTTCCTTCGCCGCGTCGTCAAGTGTTTTCGAAATCTGCGGATGCTTGCGAAAGGGATACGCAAGTTCTTCGCAGGTGGAGACGATGCAAAGGCCGGCGCCGAGGCAGGCGAGCAACTGATCCACAACGTCAGTCAGGTAAGAAGACGTCGTATGCACCACGATATCAGCCGGTTTGGCCAGTACCGCGGCGGGGTCCGCGGATACCGCTACGCCCCAAGGCACGTCCGAAGCGCCAACCACTTCACCTAGATCGCGACCCGATTTTTTGGGGTCCGTGTCGATCGCGCCCACGATTTCCAGCGAGTTCTTCTGGCGCATCAACCGGACGATGGACGCGCCGATGGGACCAACCCCGTATTGAATAACCCGAATTTTCTTTTTCATGATGGCTTCCCCTGAAGATTTTAGGAATTCCTACCTTAAGGTGTCAGGCGCGAGACTGCAACGGGTTTTGCCCGCTCCAACCAGGGCCTGGAAGAAATTTTGGGACCGGTATCAGAAATGAAAAAGGCAGGCTCGCCTGAACCTGCCTTTCCCCACATATAGAATCGAGAACAGTCCGACGTGCTCAATCCTTCGAAGCGCCGGCCGTTTTAGTGAGCAGTAGAATACTTTGAATAATCCGGATATGCCGGACGTTTGACCGGCTGCGGTGGATTCTTCGAAAGCTCATCCATTACCACCGAGATCGCTTTCTCGAGTTGCGCGTCGTGACCCTGTCGCCACTCCGCCGGATCAAGTTCGAGATCGATGTCCGGCTGGACTCCGTGGTTTTCCACGTCCCAAGTGCCATCCAGAGTAAAGAACGCAAAACGCGGCGCGGTAACAAAGCCGTTGTCGATCAAATTGGGATATCCGCCGATGCCCACCAGTCCGCCCCAGGTGCGCTTACCAATCAGTGGGCCAAGACCAACGTGCCGGAAATACCAGGGAAGCGCATCGCCGCCGGAGCCCGCGAATTCGTTCGTGATCATCGCTTTCGGGCCGTAAATACCGCTCAGCGGCGTGGAGTAGTCGGCGCCTTCGCGTGACATCCAGTAGTTCCAGACTTTTCGTTGCATGTACTGGATGATGTAGTCGGCGGCCTGACCTCCAGCGTTAAAACGTTCGTCGATGACCGCACCTTGTTTTCCGAGCTGCGCAAAATAGTAGCGATTAAAATTGGTGAAGCCGCCACCGCCAGTATCGGGAAGATAGACGTAGGCCAGCTTGCCGCCGCTCAATTTATCCACGGTGCGCAGATTGTCTTCCATCCAGGCGCGGTTGCGGAGCCCTCTTTCGTCGGGCACCGGGACCACGGTTACATCGCGTGACCCGGAGCCGTCCGGATTGGGCCCGACCTTCAAGACTGTTTGCTTTCCCGCGGTTTCCTGGAAATAGCTATCCACGTCCTCCGCCGTTTTGACGTCCCGCCCGTTCACCGCCAGCAAATAATCACCCGCCACCACATTCACTCCCGGCTGCGTCAGCGGAGCATGCAGCTGAGGATTCCAGTTTTCACCATTGAAGACCCGCGCGAAGCGGTACCGGCCGTTCTCGATTTTGTAATCTACGCCGAGATAGCCGACCTCGAGCGGCTGTACTTCCGGAATGTCTCCGCCGCCCACGAACATGTGGCCCACATTGATTTGGCTCAGCATTTGCGAGAACAGATAATTCAAATCGTCACGGGTGGCGATGCCATCGAGATACGCCGAATATTGTTTGGAGAGCCCGGTGAGGTTTACGCCGTGCGCATGAGGGTCGTACAGAAAGTCGCGCTCGATCCGCCAAATTTCATTGAACATCTGCTTCCATTCGGCGCGGGGCTCCACCCAGACCTGCATATTCTCCACTTTTAACTGTCCATCGCCGGGCTTTACCGCCGCTGCAGTCGGAGCAATCGACCAGTTGTCGCCCTGCTGGTACAGGATTTTTTCACCGTTAAACGAAATGGCGAAGTTCTGAATTCCGGCGACGATCTGCTCGGTCTTGCGCTTGCTCAGGTCAAACTTTGAAACGGTGATCGAAGGCGGCGCTTGCGGGTCCTGTCCGGCAGGAATGTCCGCAACGAACAGCTCTCCGGTTTTGCCGGCAACCACCGCCGAATAATCCTTGGCTGGAAGCGGGAGCGCCAGAATCCGCTGGCTGATATTGTCGAAATCGATGGCCACTTTTACCGGCTCTTTACTCTTTTCCTTATCCTTATCCTTATCCTTATCCTTATCTTTATCCTTGTCCGAATCCTTGCCACCCTTGTCGTCTTTTGTTTTGTCGCCGTCATCCTTCTTCTTGTCCGCATCGGTTTTTTCCTCGTCGCTCTCCGGGGCCAGCGGTGAAGGCAAATCCTTGCGCAGCACGATCACATAAATGTTGCGGGTAACTTGCTTCCCGTCGGAGGACATATCCAACCCTCCCACCGTTGGCCCCACGTTCGTGCTTGCCGCGAAATAAATATATTTTCCGTTCTGATCGAAGGCCGAAAACTCGGCATCGCTCATGCCATCGGTAATCTGAGTCGATTTTCCGGAATCGAGCGAGTACACAAAAACCGCGCGGAAATGATTGGGCAGGATCTTGGTGTAAACGATCCAACGATTGTCCGGAGCCCAGGCCGGGTTGAATGCAGTGGATTGGTAATAGTCCGTGTCGATCTTCACCGGTGTGGGCTTATCGAGATCCACAAACCAGAGGTTCAGGCGTTTGTCGGTATAAGCGATTTTTTTGCTGTCAGGCGACCAGGTGGGCCCATAGAAAAAAGATGGTGCGCTGCCCAAATTGATCTTCTTCACTTCGCCCAGACCATCCTGCGCCCGCAGGTGCAATGCGTATTCCCCCGACTCGTCCGAGAAATAGGCGATCCATTTACCGTCCGGCGACCAGGCCGGGTCGCGATCGGCTACGCCGGGCGAATTCGTTATGTTGCGGATATCGCCCTTGTCGCAGGGAACCGTCAGAATTTCTCCGTGCGCTTCAAAAACCGCGCGTACCCCCGTGGGAGAAATTCCCGCGTTGTTGATCTGCTTCATCACTTTTTCGAAATGCGGCCGAACCTGAACCAGATCGGCATTGATCTGCACCTTCACCGGCTTTTCGGAATGCGACGCAAGATCGTACAGATGGAGCGAACCAAATTGCTCGTAAACAATCGCGCCCTGTCCGGCTTCGGCAGATTTAATGGGCATGCCGTTGTTTTCCAGAACTTGCGTTTCAGCCTTTGATTTCGTGTCGTAGGCGTACAAAGCGTTCGCGCCATTGCGATCGGACAGAAAATAAATCGTGTCCCCCACCCACATCGGGTTGAAATCGTTCCATTCTTCATGTGGCAATTTCACGATGCTCGAATCCGCAAGATTCGCGATCCAGATCCGCGGCGAAGTGCCGCCACGATAATGGCTCCAATTTCCAAATGGACTGGGAGTCGGCCGATACGCCAGGAATTTTCCGTCAGCCGAATACGATCCCTCCCAGGCCAGGGGCAGCGGAACTTTGGTAGGGAATCCGCCCTCGGCCGGAACCGTGAATAACGCCTGGGTATTGTTAGCGAAGCCGTCGCGCGGCGATGAAAACAGAATATTCTTGCCGTCCGGCGTCCATGCCGACACGACGTCCGGTCCGGAGTCAAAGGTCAGACGGCGAGGTGTGCCGCCGCTTGCCGCCAGCACGTACACGTTCAGTTTGCCGTCGTACTCGCCGGTAAACGCGATCCATTGACCATCGGGAGAGAAGTGCGGGCCGCGCTTGATGCCTGGACCAGCCGTCAGCCGAACGGCCTCGCCGCCGTCGCGGCTCACTTTCCACAAATCGTCCCCGTACATAAATGCGATGTCGGAACGATTCAACGTAGGCTGGCGGAGCAGCAGCGGCTTTTCGTCCTGCGCGAGCGTGGGTCGAACGAACAAGATCACAAGGGCGGCGAAAATCAGCGCAAATCTCTTCATCGATACCTCTCCTTCATTGGTCATTGAGCGGTCATTGATTGGTCATCGGATGATACGCACGCGCAGGGAAAAAGGTTGCTACCGCCTTTCGACGCAGCATCCACGCAAAGGGAGCGGCATTCTATCCGGTTATCCGCAAAATAATTCCGAAATTTCAGATGAATTTATAACTGCGACGGCTATGGACAGCAAGAAGTAGCAACAAGAAGAAGCAGCAAGAAAAGGCTTCCGAGCTTAAAATCGCGAGCGGCTGGCTCGATAGAACTCCCGCAGCGTCGTCACGTTTGGTCCGTACGACCCGACCCGCCCGGCGTCTACCGGCAATCCCAGATACTCCGCCTGTTCAATGCTCAGGCCGGCGTCGTCCAGCTCAGCCAGGCTATAACCTTCCGTGGGAACCAGGCGATTGCGGCGCGAGAGATCCACCGGACGCGGCGGCCGGTGCGCGCTCCACCGTTTCCCTACAATGGCGGCAAAATCATCCCAGTCTCGACGATTCCACATGTTCCCCCCGATGCCCCGGGTTCATCAGACCCGGTCACGGAATTGGATGCCGGCATCGCGCTTTCGGTAACTCGAATTTTCCGGTAAATCCCTCGACTGAGGCTCGTTTGGCGGCGAGCGACTCAGCGTTCGAGTGGAGCAGATAGTAACCCCATTGTCCGTCGAAGGTCGCCTCAGAATACCTTGTGTATCGATAAAGTTATCTGATGATAGGAACAGCAGCTGCAGCCGCGCGCGCCCGACGTCATCCACCAAGAACTACCGGTTCGCGGTGCTATACTTTTAGAACGATGATTCATTTGTCGCCTGCGTGTTCTTGAAATGAGCAACCCGGTTATCGTCATCCACTACCACGAAGTCTGGCTGAAGGGCCGGAACCGGCGATTTTTTCTGCGCAAGCTGCACAACTCCTTGCGCCTCGCGCTGCAGGGACTCCCCGTAAGTCGCATCGAACCGCTCGGCGATCGCATGTTGGTTTGGATCGACGATTCCTCCGCGCTGCAGGAAATCTGCGGAAGGATCGATCGAGTTCTGGGCATCGCCTTTTATGCCATTGCCCAACCTGCGGAACGATCCTTGGAAATTATCTGCGAAGCAGCCTGGAAGCAGCTCGAAGATCTTCGATTTTCCAATTTCGTGGTGCGTGTCAAGCGCAGTGACAAATCGTTCCCATTATCCAGCGTGGAAACCGAAGCGGCGGCCGGAAAATATATTCTCGATCGTCTGCACGCGCAGGGCCGCGAAGTCCGCGTTCGCCTGAAAGATCCGGAGCTGACCTGCTACGTCGAAATCATGCGCGGAATCGCCCTAATCTATGCCCGGAAAATTCCCGGCGCTGGGGGCCTGCCCGCGAATACTGCCGGACGCATGACCTGTTTGCTCTCCGGCGGTTTTGATTCGGCGGTTGCCGCGTATCAAATGATGAAGCGCGGGGCGCATCTGACCTTCGTTCATTTTTACGGTGCTGGCGTGCAGCCAGGCGAATCGTCGGCCTACGTCGCGGGCGAGCTGGTCAGACAATTGGTCCCGTACCAAATGCATGCCAAGCTCTACCGAGTGCCATTCGAGCCGATTCAACGCGAGATTGCGAGCGGCGCTCCGGAAGAATTTCGCGTGCTTTTGTACCGCCGTATGATGCTGCGCATCGCCGAGGCCTTCGCCCGGCGCGATCGTTCGCTGGCCTTGGTCACGGGTGACAGTCTCGGCCAGGTCGCATCGCAAACTCTACACAATATGGTGGCCGTGGACGCCGCGTCGCGCATGGTGGTTTTTCGTCCACTGGTAGGAACCGATAAAGAAAACATCATCGACCTGGCGCGAAAAATCGGCACCTATTCCATTTCCGCAGAACCGTTTCACGATTGCTGTCCGATGTTCCTTCCTCGCCAGCCCGCTCTCTATGCCTCGCCGCAGGACTTGGTCAAAGCGGAAGAGACGCTCGACGTTAGCGCTCTGACCTTCAGGGGAGTCCGCACGGCGTCGCTGCTGAAATACGAATACAAAAGCGGCCGGGTGGAAGGTTCGGAAGTAGCGATGAAAGTAGGCAAGCGCAATTCGTCACTCGCCGTTGGCTAGATTCGCCTGGATTCGCCAAGCTTCGCGGGTCGCATCAATCCATTTAAGACGCCCGGGCGAATTTAAAACACAGGACGCGCGGCGTGCGCGCCCCTTTCTTGCGTCCTTGCAGCACTACCGGTCGCGGCCGCCGCCTCCGCCATATCCTCCGCCGCGCCCACCACGATTGCCTCCGCCACCCTGTCCGCCCCCGCCTCGTCCGCCTCCGCTTCCGCCTTGTCCTCCACGGCCTCCGCGGCCGCCCCCACCTTCCTGCGGCCGCGCTTCATTCACCACCAGGGCGCGCCCTAGAAAGTCTTTTCCGTTCAGCGCTTCGATCGCTTTCACCGCATCTGCATCATTTGCAATTTCTGCGAAGCCAAAACCGCGCGGCTGATCGGTAAAGCGATCTCGCAAAAGCGTCACTTGGTCCGGCTGCACTCCGATTTCCGCGAACATCGCTGCCACTTGTTCTTCGGTAGCCTTGAATGGCAAATTGCCTAGATACAGTTTCTTCATGCCCGTTCTCCTTGGGCGCCAGGACGCCATTGAGAAGCTGCAGAAGCAGGATTTCGGCCGCGGGCGTCCATCAGGCGATGCGCCCCCACTCGGTCTGAAGCGAGCGCTCCAGCAACTGGCAGCATCTTGTTCTTATTGCCTTCGACAGTCAACAACTGGGAGTTTTTGGGCGGGCTATTCTGGAGTTTCTTGATGATAACGAAATTTCAGCGCGATTTTGCCGCGCATTCTGATTTCGCGCTACGTCCGATAGCTTGCGTTGATGTGGATATATTCCGTTGTGAAATCGCAGGTCCACATGCGCGCGGTCCCGCGGCCCGAATTCAGGTTGACCACGACCGGAACAAAGGACGCCAGCATCTTGCGATGCGCCACCCGCTCGTCGAAAGCATGTTCACGGCCGTGGTGACACACGGAAAGACCGGCGAGTTGGACGTCCACTCGGTTGGATTCGAATTCGACGCCGGAGCGGCCCGCCGCGGCAACGATCCGGCCCCAGTTCGGATCGGCGCCGGCGAAAGCTGTTTTGACCAACGGTGAATTCGCAATGGTGCGAGCGATCTGATCGGCCGCCGCATCGGAAGGCGCTCCGCGAACCTCAATTTCGATCACCCGTTGTGCGCCTTCTCCATCAGCCACAATTTGCAACGCCAGCGATTTACACACTTCTTCGAGCGCCCGGCAGAAATCTTTGTACGCGGCGTCTTCTCGCGTAATTTTGCGCGCGCCTGACTCCCCATTCGCCAGCAGCGTCACCGTGTCGTTCGTGGAGGTGTCGCCGTCGACGGTGATGGCATTGAATGTCCGGTTCACAATCGTTCGAAGCGCGCGCGCCAACAGCACCGGGGATATAGAAGCGTCCGTAGCCAGAAACGCCAGCATGGTAGCCATGTTGGGCTGAATCATTCCTGCGCCCTTGGTGCATCCCAGGATTCGGACTTCCTTGCCGTTGGCCCGAAATTTGGCCCAGGCGCTTTTCGGGCGGCTGTCGGTGGTCATGATGGCCCGCGTAAATTCCGTGAACGCGTTCGCGTTGTTTCCACGCGCCCGAACCAGCTTCGGCACCGCATTGACGATCTTCTGCCAACGCAACGGAACTCCGATGACTCCCGTGGAACAAACCAGAATCTGTGTGGGACGAAGTTTTCCCAGTTCCTTCGCGACTTTGAGCGTCGTTGCCGTCGCCGCGGTGAATCCTTCCGAGCCGGTGCAGCAATTGGCATTCCCCGAATTCACGATGACGCCGCGCATTTCCGTTCGTGACTTCTTCAAATGAAGTTGCGAGGTGATCACTGGTGCGGCTTTCACCCGGTTGGTGGTGAAAACGGCCGCGGCGATAGCAGGCGTTTCGCTGACCATCAGTCCCAGGTCCAATCCCGATTTCTTCAGGCCGCACGCCATGGAAGAATACGCAAAGCCGTGCGGAACATCTGCGTTCGAGATGCGCCGCGAAGCAAATAATTCAGTGCCCCGTTTTGGTTTTGCTGATTTCATGAGACCTTCGCGCGCCCGCTTGCGCGCACCTTGAATTCATCGAGCGCTGTGCGAACCGCGCTCGGGCCGGTGCCTCCGCGAACATTGCGGCGCGCGAGCGCCGAATCCAGCGTCAGCATGGAATTTAGATCGTCACCGAAGGCCGGCGAAAATGTCTTCAGCTGGGCCAGCGGCATTTCGCGAACCGTTTTTTGTTCCTGTTCCGCGGCGCGCAGCACCTTTCCAACGATTTCATGCGCCTCGCGAAATGGCACGCCGTGATTCACCAGGTAGTCCGCGATTTCGGTGGCCACCAGTGCCGGATCGGACGCCGACTCGCGAAGTTTGTCCTCGCGGAATCGTGTTGCGCCCAACGTAGCCGCCGCAATCCGAGTCATAGCCAGCGCCTGGTCATGCGCAGTGAAGAGTGCTTCCTTGTCTTCCTGCAGATCCCGCTGGTAGCTCGAAGGCAGGCCCTTGCAGGTAGTGAGAACCCCAATGAGCGCCCCATAAATTCGCCCCGTTTTTCCTCGGATGAGCTCCCAGGCGTCCGGATTTTTTTTCTGCGGCATCAAACTGCTGCCGGTGGAAAATTCATCAGGCAATTCGATGAAAGCGAATTCGGGAGTCGCGAACAAAACGAAATCCTCGGCTAATCGAGACAAATGCATGGCCAGTGCGGACAACGCAAAAAGATATTCCAGCGCGAAATCGCGATCGCTGACCGCGTCGAGGCTGTTCGCGGTGATGCGGGAAAAACCCAGGTCGCGCGCCAAAGCATCGCGATCGAGCGGGAACGCACACCCGGCTAAGGCTCCGGAGCCAAGCGGACAAAAATCCGCGCTTTTCGCGGCGGCGCCAAAGCGTTCCGCGTCACGATCGAATGCCTCGCCATGCGCCAGCAGCCAGTGAGAGAGCAGCAGCGGCTGGGCATGCTGCATATGAGTGGTGCCCGGCATCGGAACGCCGAAATACTTCTCGGCCTGTTTTGCAAATGCGGTTTCGAGCGATCCGATTGCGGAAACCATTTCCCGTGCGGCCTGCTTCACGTACATCCGAAATTCAGTCGCCACCATCTCGTTGCGACTGCGCCCCGTGTGCAGCTTAGCGCCGAGCGGCCCCAGCTTTTCGATCAACGCCGTTTCGGCAAAGTGATGGACGTCTTCTGCTGGTGACGAATCGAGCCACGCGGAATCGGTTTGCGCCCGCGTCTCGATCTGGTCGAGCGCCGCGACAATCTGTTCACATTCTTTCGGCGTGAGAATTCCGGCAGCGGCGATGGCCCGCGCCCAAGAGCGGTCCAGCGCGAGTTCCTGAGGCAGCAGCCGGCGATCGAAACTCCACGAGCGTTCGAATTCATAGAACGACGCGTCGGGTCCGCGCTCGAACCGGCCTCCCCACATTTTTTGTGGACCCGGAGCCGTCATCAGGCGCTGGCCTTCTTCGGTGAGGTTTTTTCCGCTTTGGGCACCTGCGCTTCTTGCGGCACGGTGATCGGCAAGGCAAAAAGGTTGATGAAACCTTCCGCATCCTTCGGGTTATAGCCGGTCATGGTAAAGCTCGCGAGATTGGTGCGGTACAGCGAATACGGCGAGCGGCGCGAAGCGATCGTGACGTTTCCGCGACATAACGTGAGCGAAACCGAGCCGGTGACTCGCTTTTGCGATGCATTGAAAAACGCGTCGAGTGACTCGCGCAAAGGAGTGAACCACATGCCGTAGTAAACCATTTCGGCATAACGCAGCGCCAATTGTTGCTGGTAGTGCGCGGTTTCGCGATCGAGCGCCAGGGATTCCAGTTCGCGATGCGCCGTAACCAGCAGCGTGCCCCCAGGAGTTTCGTAAGCGCCCCGTGACTTGATACCCACCAGACGATTTTCGACGATGTCCATTCGGCCGACTCCATTGACGGCCGCGACTTGGTTCAATTTGTCGAGGAGTGCCATCGCGCCAAGACTGTTGCCGTCAACCGAGACCGGTGTTCCGCCCTCGAAACCAATCTCGATCGTAGTAGGCTTTTCCGGCGCCTTCTCCGGAGCCACCACCCATTGCCACATTGCCTCGTCCGGCGCGTTCGCGGGATCTTCCAGCACGCCGCCCTCGTGGCTCAAATGCCAAATGTTGCGGTCGCGGCTGTAGATATTCTTTTTGGTCTGCTCCACCGGAATGTTATGTGCCTGCGCGTAGGCGATGGCCTCCTCGCGCGAGACGATGCTCCATTCGCGCCACGGAGCGATGATTTTCAATTCGGGCGCGAGCGCCTTGGCCGCCAGTTCAAAGCGAACCTGGTCGTTGCCCTTGCCGGTGCAGCCGTGGGCCACCGCGTCGGCGCCCAATTGCTTCGCCAATTGCACCTGCCGCTGCGCCAGCAGTGGCCGCGCAAAAGAAGTGCCGAGCAGATATTTGTGTTCATACACAGCTCCGGCGCGCAACGTGGGCCAGATATACTGAGTGATGAATTCTTCGCGAAGGTCTTCCACATACGCGGAGCTGGCGCCCGTGGCCAGCGCTTTCTTGCGCGCGGCTTCCAGGTCCTCTTGCTGGCCCAAATCGCCGATCATGGCGATCACTTCGCAGCCGTCGTAATTCTCCTTCAGCCAGGGAATGATGATGGAGGTATCCAAACCTCCTGAATACGCCAGCACGACTTTCTTTAACAAGGTTTTCTCCTCAGTGGGCCCTAGTGGGCCCAATGAAAATGATGATTCCGAATTGTTACGCAAGAATGAACCCGATTTCGCGCGGCAATCTAGTTGAGCAGCGTAAGCAAAATCGCTTTCTGCATATGCAGGCGATTTTCGGCTTGTTCGAAGACGATGGACCGCGGCGAATCCATCACTTCCGCGGTAACTTCCGCTCCCCGGTGGGCTGGCAGGCAATGCATGAAGATCGCGTCCGCCGCTGCATGCGAAAATAGCTCCTCGTTTACCTGATAATTCGCGAAAGCCGCCGCGCGCGACGTGGATTCCTCTTCTTGCCCCATGCTGGTCCACACGTCGGTGTAGATGGCCTGCGTATCCGCCACGGCTTCTTCGGGCGATTCGAGCACTTCAATTTTTCCACGGGTCTCGCGAGCCGTACGCTTGGCCTCGGAGACCACGCTCGGGTCCGGCTCATAACCCCGCGGCGTCGCGATCCGAATGTGGGCCCCGGTGCGAGCTCCGGCGCTAAGCAGCGAGTGACACACATTATTGCCATCGCCCACGTAAGCGATTTTCAGCCCGCGCAGATTTCCAAACCGTTCCTCCAGCGTGAAGAAATCCGCGAACGCTTGGCACGGATGGTAAAGATCGGAAAGCGCGTTAATTACCGGCACGTGCGAATTTTCAGCCAGCTGGGTCAGCGATTCCTGTTTGAACACGCGCGCGACAATGCCGTTCACCCAGCGCGACAAGCTTTTCGCCACATCACCAACCGGTTCGCGCTCGCCCAGATGCGATACGGTATGGTCCAGAAACACCGACGAACCACCTAGACTCGCGATTCCCACCTCAAACGACACTCGCGTGCGCAGCGAAGGCTTCTCGAAAATCAAAGCCAGGAAGCGGCCGGCCAGCGCGCCGCGATAGCGATCCGGTCTCGCCTTCACGTCCGCGGCCAGATGCAGCAGTTCGCGGGTCTGCGCGGGACTCCATTCCATCCCGGTCAGCAGGTCATTGGTTCGAATTGCCGGCGATGTTGCCGTTGCGTTCATGGTTACCTCGCTGCAGCATGCGTGGC
>Ga0307474_10002061_pt1 | contig 14437 bp, 15 predicted proteins | sample atmos_gasesECM1C_2_FD_203312 | JGI IMG/M metagenome (GOLD analysis project Ga0307474, IMG submission 203312) | Hardwood forest soil microbial communities from Morgan-Monroe State Forest, Indiana, United States - atmos_gasesECM1C_05 | ecosystem: Environmental > Terrestrial > Soil > Temperate... | reverse complement strand
TATTCAAGACGTTAATTTTAGGGTAGGGCTTCCCCAGCGCAAGTGAACGAGGCACCAGGCACGGCTACGTGGCAATGTTCTGTCGCATTATTAAGAGCTAAGTACGCCCTTAACTGCATACCGGGGCTAGAACGACAGGTAACCGTATCTGGGCAGGAAAACGCCGTTTCCGGTCTCGCTATCTTGTCCAGACGAAGCAGGAGCGTTTTGCAAATCGCTCTTCAGTCGACTTAGGTCGGCGGCCGAAGTAATGCCAAGACTTTCCAATCGGGCGAGGCCGGCTTTCCGCCTTTGCTCTGGAATCGTAACGGGATGATCCAATTGATCAAAAAGAAACTCGCCGTCTCGCACGATTCGAGCCGCACAATTCGGACGGAGGAATTCGGCGACGTCGAACGAGCGTCGAATCCCGCCGACAATTCCGGCCGCGAGGCCCAAGATTATTCCCGCTGTTACCGCTGTGCGCTGCCACTCGCCAAAGCCGGTTCCTGCCTGAATCTGGGTGGACACTTCGCCAACTGCGATTGAGATCGCGGTCATGAAAGCCAGGGTCGGTAATGCGATTCCGAATGGCCGGCCAATTCCCAGGGCGGGCAGACAGAGAATAACTCCCAGGCAGCAAGCGCCCAGGAATTGCCAGCGGACGCGCGCGCGGGCGAGCTTTAAGAATATCGAAACCAGTGCAACCACAAAGATGATCCAAAGCGTTCCGAACAGAGTGTCGACAGACCCCACCATTTTCACGCCGCGAGGCAACCAAGAGGCGTTAATCGCAGTGAGAAGTCTTTTTACCGCGCCAAGATTGAACTTGGGCGAGAGCGCGTTGGGGACCAGAAGATGCCACAACACATAATGAAACGAGACGATGGCAAGCAAACTCAGCGCGGCGATCGCCACCCTGCGCCACTGGCTGCGATCAAAGAAAGAGACTCGCCAAAGAATCGGCAGAACTACCGGCAGGGTATAGGTTTCTTCGCGCGTAAAAGTGGCCAGGGTGCAGCCCACCGACATAAGAAGGAACCAGAACCAGTGGCCTCTCCTTGTCCAAAGAACAAAGAAGTAGGCAGTTAGAACGATAAAAATGTAGGCGAGGAGCAGGTGGCTAAGGCTTATCCAAAGCACCAAACAGGCGAAGATTCGAGAAGAGACAAATAGGGCAAAGACGATGATGACTTGGTAAAAGTGGAGTCCGACCTCCAGGAGCAACATTCCCGCCGCAATCATGAAGATTCCCATCAGGGCAACCATGAAGGTGTGATGCGCGACGATGTTTTCTCCGAAAGTGGAACCTTGGAAGTTGAAGAGCAGGATGCTGCACGGGCGCAGTCCCGGGGTTTCGATTTTGTCCGGGTCAGGTTCAGCACGAAAAGCAGACCGAATTTCGCCTCCGCTGTAGGGCCGGATTAAATGATAGTCGTCCCAAAAGAACGGATAACGGAAGGTGGACGCGAAAAACGCAGACCAGATCAATAGAAGCACTCCGGTCAGGACGGTTACTTTGACGACTTTTTCCATCAATGAAGCTTGGGTTAGGTCGAGAGCGGCACCGCTTGAGTCGATCGGATTAATTGCGTTGCCCTTACTGCAGCCGAGGCGTTGGTAACGGAATAATGTAGCGACCCTTGTAGCCTCGTGCAGTCAGTTTCGGGACAAGTTCGTCGGCGATGTGCCAGGACAACAGCAGAGCGTACTCGGGCTGATCGACAAAAAGCCGTTCTTCTTCGACGACAGGGATCGTTGTCCCGGGAACATATTTTCCGATTTTGTACGAGCCCTTGATTTCCAGCACGCAATCCAGAATGCCATTATCCAAGCCCACGTAGTTAATCAGGGTGCTGGCACGTGATGGAGCGCCGACGCCATAAATGCGAGTTCCCGCGCCTTTGATCTCCTTGAGCAAGGCGAGTAGATCGAGTTTGGTCTGGGTAACCGCGCGCGCGAATTCGGCCAGGGTCTGCTGTGTGATGCTGCGCTTTTCGAGCTCCAGCAATTGAGTCACCGCAGGATCGACCGGGTACTTACCTTTCCTCGCGGAATAGACACGGATCGATCCGCCATGCGTTGGAATGCGTCGCGCATAAATGATTTCGAATCCGTGCATTTCGAGCAAATACTTCAACGCTGTGAGGGAGTAGTAACGCAAATGCTCGTGATAGATCGTGTCGTATTGAAGGGTCTCAATCAGAGAGAGGAGATAATGGGATTCGGAAATAAAGATTCCGTCTTCTGACAGGAGGGTGTCGATGCAATCGACGATTTCGTGAATGTCTTCGATGTGTGCGAAGACATTCGTAGCGGTGACGATTTTCGCTTTTCCGTTGGCCGCCAACGCCTTTTCCACCGCATCGCGACTAAAGAAAGAGGTTAAAGTCGGAATGCCGCGCTGGACGGCGAGCTTTCCCGCGTTGGTCGGTTCAATTCCGAAAACTCGGGCACACTGGGTGAAATTGCTCAACAACGTTCCGTCGTTGGAACCGACATCGACGATGAGCTCGGACTGCTTCAACGGATAACGCTCCGCGACCTCTTTGGATAACTGGGCGAAGTTGTCGCGAAGAATCTTGGTCGTTCCGCTGGTGTAAGGATAGGTCGGCGGAAAAAGAATCGCCGGATCGACGATCAGACCGATCTGGACGAGCTGGCATTGATCGCAGTGCAGCAGTTCCGCGGGATAAGCCGGTTGTTCCGCAGGCCGACTGCCAATCGACGGCATTGTGTTGACGGGCGGGAGATAGCCAATGAAAAGAACGCTATCGAGTGCCGTCGAATCACAAATCTGACAGCGCTCGACGACAACGCTCGAGTTAGTTCCAGCGGCAAGTTTTCTCTGTCGGATCATTGATTGTTCGCGCTCGAAGGTTGGCGATGGGCATTTACATCATACCATCCCACCGTCCGTAGCAGTCCATCCTGGAGAGTTGTGCGCGGTTCGAATCCCAATGCGCGCAGTTTGGAGATATCCGGGCAACGGCGGGGCGGGCTGCCGCGACGCAATTCACCGGGCACGATCTTGAGATTGAGGCCGAAATACCGGCCGATCGTTCGGGCCAATTGCGCAATCGTGATCTCGTAGTCATTGCCGATGTGATAGACGCCGAGGTGTTCGCCCTGTTCCATGACGCGAAGGGCGCCGTCGATCGCGTCATCAATAAAGATGAAGGCGCGAGTTTCCTTCCCGCTGCCCTGAATTTCAAAAGGAGTCGCGCGTTTGTTGTCTTTGGGCAGCTTGCGCACTCGCAGGGTGAATTGAGGGATGACATGTTCCCATCCCATGTCCGGGCCGTAAACATTGTGAGGCCTGAGAACAACTACGCGCCGAAAATTTTTGCGACCAAAATTTAGCGCGAGCAGTTCACTAATAATCTTACCTCCGCTGTAGGAGTAACGCGGATTCAAGACATCCGGGACGACGAGCGGAGCAGTCTCGTCTGTCGGCACCTTTGCCGGCGCGTGATAGACTTCGGAGCTGGAGAACAAGACCAGTTCGGGCACTTCGTGCTTAACAGACGCGTCGAGCACATTCATCATCCCTTTGACTGCAACTTCCAAAACCGTCTCCGGTTTGGTGTAGAAAAATTCTGTGCCATTGATGTAGGCGAGGTGACAAACGGCATTGACGCCGCGCATTGCTCTGGTGACGGCGTCGCTGTCGCGAATATCACCGATCAACAGCTCCACTTTGCGTGCTTCCTGGCCGAGCTTCTCTTTGGAACCGCGCGAATTGTTGTCGAACACGCGGACGCGGGCTCCTGCCGCGAGCAACGCTTTTACCAACGCGGCTCCGATGAAACCAGTGCCGCCGGTGACGAGATAGCGCTTACCGGCAAGCTGGGAACCTTTTGTCGACTTCGCCATTTGAGAAACCAGCGGTCTTAGGAATCAACGGAGCTTTTGAGCGCCGGTTCGCTTGACGCCTCGGTAAAACTTTGGAATCCGGACCGTGGTCAGGCTGCGCGGCGCACCGGGACTCTTGCGCATTCCCCAGACAAACCAGCGCGAATATTCCTTCACCCACGGACCGAGATGAAAATTCGATTCACCGCCATACAAGCGATCGATCGAGATGATCGGCACTTCGCCTAATCGCAAACCCGCGTGATGCGCTTTGATCGCCATTTCGAATGCGACTGTCCAACCAACCGGTCGACTTTCCAGTTTGAGCGAGGGGAAAATTTCCTTGCGGAACATCTTGATGCCGGTCGTCGCGTCCGTGAAAGGGGAACCAGCCATTCGATGGAACAGCCAGTTTGCCCAATAGGATAGAAATGCGCCGATGAGCGAGCCTCCCAACCGGCGGCCGCCATGAGCATAACGGGTGCAGCTCACGAAATCGCATCCCTCCTGAATCAGCGCGATCATATCCTCGATCGCGAGCACTGGACCGACCTCGTCGGCGGCGAAAATCAGGATAACGTCGCCTTGCGAAGACGCGACGCCGGCGCGAATTGCATTCACAACACCGTTGCCGAGTGTGTTCTGAACGCCGCGCAACTCGGAATAATTTCTTCGCACTTCCTCTACGACGGGAATGCTGTCGTCGGTGGCGGAATCGTAGATAACCAGCACCTCGTGCGGCAAATCCACCACCGCTCGAAGGATCTTGAGCATGATACGCAGGTTGATTCCTTCATTGCGCACCGGTAGTAGGATCGACAACATCTGGCAGCGATTTGCTGCCGTGGTCGACTCGGTCGGCGCGATGGCGGTAGTAACGGTCATCTGTTGTAGAACTCTTTGATCAACCGACAGACGCTGCGCACATCGTCATCGGTCATCTGGAAGGCGGACGGGAGCCAAATTGCCTGTTTACCAACCTTGGTGCTGACTGGAAAATCTTTTTCATCGCGCAGATAAGGTTTCTGAGTGTGCAATGGAAACCAAAACCGGCGACAACCAGCGCCGTTTTTGGCCAGGAAATCATCGAGATCGTCGCGGCGCTCGGCCAAAGCGTCGACCCATTGCGGCTGCTCACCGGCGTCAATGTTGAACGGAAGAATGCGAATGCCTTTTGTTCCGGAAAGGTCTTCGCGGTAAATGGAATAGTTCCGACGGACTCGTTCCATGCGCGGTTCAAGGTTCTTCAGCTGACCCAGGCCGACCGCAGCCTGAAGGTTTGTGAGTTTGAAATTGAAACCAATCGAATCGTGAACATCGGCTCCTCCGGTGCCTCGCACAGGTCTGCCTTGATCTTTGAGTTGCCGAAGCCGGCGAAACATTGCTTGGTCGTTAGTCACAATCACACCGCCTTGTCCGGTGGTGATCATCTTGTTCGGCGAAAATGAGAAACACCCTGTCTGACCAAATGTTCCGAGACAGCGGTTTTTGAATCGAGAACAAAAACCTTCCGCCGCATCCTCGACAACGGCAAAGCCGCGCTTCAGAGCGAGGGCGACAATTTGTTCGATATCCGCAGCGCGCCCGCTGACATGAACGGGCACAACCGCCTTTGTTTTGGAAGTGATGATGGCTTCCATCGCTCTTACGCTGAGGTTCAGCGTTTCAGCATCCACGTCGGCCAGGACCGGAATGGCGCCCGTCATCGAGACCGCATTTGCAGTCGCGATGAAAGTGATGTCGGGAACAATCACTTCGTCTCCGTGGCCAATCCCGAGAGCCATAAGCGACAGATAGATCGCCGCGGTCCCGCTGGTCACCCCGACTGCAAATTCTGCGCCGGTAAGTTTTGCAATCCTTTGCGCGAACTGATCTGTGACGTCGCCGTCATTGATGTAGTTGCTATCGAGCACGTCCTTGACGAGAGCCAACTCGTTGCCGGTCATCTGGGGTGACCACCAGGAAATTGGCCGCATATTAATTCAGCCGGCGCAAGACGAAGCCCTGGATGGGACCGAAAGAGTCTCCTTTATCCACGGTAATTTTTACTCGCTCTCCCATCAATTCATACAGCCGGCGGGCAGCGGCATCAGCGGCATCAAAGATATCGTCCTTGACGGCTTTGCGACCGAAACCTTCGAAACGCGCGAACATGTTTACGAAAACGCGGGTAAGCAAATAGTACAGACTAAAGGTATGCGTTCTTTCGACGCTGAATTTTCCTTTTAGGAATTCCATGAACCGATCGTACTGCAGAAAGTAATTGTGCCAGTCGTGCAGGGGCACGTTCTTCAGTCCCACGGCGCGCCGCACCTCGTTCATCGCTTCAAAGCCTTCGAACGTATTTTCGATCATGATGTAATGGCCGCCCGGCCGCAAAGTGCTCCGGATATTTTCCAGCACCTGCTTCTGCTCCTCCCAGGTCATGAAATTGATCACGACTCGTTGGGAAACAGCGACATCGAATCTGTCGCGATAAGCGGACAGATCCAAAGCGTCACCGCCGACAAGTGTCACGTTAGTGAGACCAGCGGCGGCAAAACGTTCGGCAGCTTTGGCGCGCAAATGATTGGAATGCTCCAGGGCAAGACAACTGCGGGCTTTTGCCGCGTAATGGACCGTGGATTCGCCGTCCCCACAGCCGAAATCGGCCATTTCATCAGTTGATTTGATCTGCGAGAGAACAAAATCCGTTTCGAGTCTTCGCAAGTTCTTGTCCAGAAGCGAAATGGTGTCAGGACTTTCCCAATACTCTTGAATTCGGCCGCGCTCACTCATTTATTTTTGCTAACCGGAATCACATTCCACAGATCCACGACTTTCGTCCTGGCAGGAACTCGCAACTGTCGATAGGCGTTGTGTGCGGCTCCCACGATGACCACGTCACTGGAAACCACCAGGTCTTCCTTGCTGATGAATGTCGGATCTTTTGCGTACTCGTCCGAGTAAAAAACCTGTGCGCCATGGAAACGAAGGAGCTTGCCAAGTTTGTAGGACAACGAATCGCGTATGTCGTCGCTTTCAGCCTTGAAGGTCATTCCCAGGATTCCGACACGTGTCCTGGGCAAATCAAATTCGCGGGCCAGCCGCTCGACGATGAAGTTCGGCAACGCTTCGTTGATCGTGGTTGCCATCTGGCCCAAAACGAAATTGTGCTTCTGAAAGGCGAACAATTGCATCGTGTCTTTCATTAAGCATGGCCCGGCAGCGAAGCCAGGTCCGGGGATACTTTCCATTCGCGCGTAACCACGTTTCATTTTCGACAAAAGCTCGCAGTAGTCCAACCCGGCGCTCTCGACGACCATGTAGAGCTGGTTGGTTGCGGCAAATTGCATGTAACGAAAAGCGTTGCAGACGAGCTTGGCGAACTCAGCCTCCAGCGGAGTCAATTCAACGACTTCTGGGGCGATCTTGCAGAAAAGTTCTCTCGCGGCGGTTACTGCTTCCGCAGAAGTTCCGCTGATGAGTTGGGGGAGAGCGCGAATCTCCTCGATCCCTCGTCCCTGCACAACGCGTTCCGGACAAAATGCCAGACCGGTTTTCTTCCCTCGGCTCCGAAGATAGCCATCGATATAGCTGGTCGTGCCCGGCGCAACTGTGGAACGGAGAATTATCGTCTGTTCGTCGCGAAGATATGGCATCAACTCGTCCAGGCAGCGGGTGAGAAGAGAAAAATTCGGATTGTGAAACCCATCTACCGGGGTGCCGATTGTTACCACTATAAGCGCAGCCCCCGAGACACTGCTCGCCTCAGATGAAAACGACAATCGGTCAGTCCCATGCAATTTTTTCAGCAGAGCGTCGCCACCTTCCTCCAGAAAAGGCATTGTTCCTTTAGCGATTACTTCCAGCGCAGTCTTATTGATGTCGAGGATTACGGTCTTAAGACCGCTGTCCGCCAGGACTAAGGCCAGCGGCAACCCGGCGCGGCCGGCGCCGCCCACTACGCAAACGTCGCAACTGAGAGGTAGATTCTCTTTCGTGGTCACAAATCAATATGACCCTGGGCGACGGCCATTAGAATGGTTGCTCGATTCAAAGCGCTGGAAAAAGCGGGCTCGTTCAGGATTAGATTGCAAAGCGATTTATCGTAAACCACCGGTTCAACGTCCGGCTGAGGCTTGAATTCACGCTGTGGACTCGCCTGAACTTGCGGTGCAAAAAAACACCATAGCCGATTGCTCAGTCTGCCGGTGTCGGGAGACAAATTACCGAGAAGCATCAATTCCTCCGCGACGAATCCGGTCTCCTCGCGCAGTTCTCTTTTCGCGGCTTGAGCGGGAGTTTCGCCGACCTCGACATGCCCGCTGGGCAGTTCCAACGTGATCGCTTCGAGTGCAGGCCGGAATTGTCGAACGACAGGAAACATTCCGTTTTCCGTCACTGCAAAAACATGCACGTAATCCAGGGTACTGATTGAGTAATGCAAGGCGGTTTCGCGGCCAACGCTCTTTCCGATTACCTTGAACCAGGGTGTTTCGAAAACTGAACTCTTGCCAGTGATGGTCATTTCTTCCACGTCGGGCACTGTAGTTGACGGCGAAGCGTTGGGTCAAAACTATCCTACGTGGATGGGCGTTGATAGTTGTCCTAAATCGCCACGCTATTCGTCAAAGAGTGCAGCTCCAGGGCTAATTGTCCTGGCGCCAGCGAGCGAGTAAGCTCGAATACTATCACGTATGCGATCTCAAGTCTGACTGGCCGGACGGCGATTCGATTGGAGGCTAACGTGAACACGATGCCCGACCAAAACGAAGCCCTCATTTTTCTCCACATCCCAAAAGCGGGTGGGTCGACATTGTACAAGATTCTAGAACAGCATTATCCGCGATCCAAAACGGTAAAGTTAGATAGTCTCCAGGCCGCCCGATTTAAGACACTGCCTGCCGAGGAGCGGGGACGGTACCGCTTGCTTCAGGGACACGTTTACTTTGGTCTGCATCGTTTTATCCCGCGAGTGAGCACGTATATCACTTTTCTGCGCCGTCCGGTCGAACGTGTGGTGTCGTTCTACTACTACGCCCGCAGTACGCCTGATCATTATCTTTATCCCGTATTGGCTGCCGAACCTCTCGATCTCAAAACGGTCTTGGCACGCGATTTGACAGAGGAGCTTCGAAACGGGCAGACGCGCCTGCTCGCGGGCGAGGAGTGGGAAGATCCACAGCGCGCTGTGACACTGGCCGCGCTCGAACAGGCCAAAACAAATTTGAGGAACCATTTTAGAGTGGTAGGCCTCTTGGAAGAATTCGACGCAAGCCTGTTGCTCTTGCGTCGCGCGTTCGGTTGGGACTTGCCCTTTTATCTCAAAGATAATGTCACGAAAGAAAAACCTCCGGACACATCCCTCGACATCGAAACACGCAGGTTGATAGAAGACGCCAACTCGCTCGACATCGAATTGTACGAATTCGCCCGCTATTTGTTCGACGTACAGCTTCACGGGGCGGGGGACTCTTTCGCTGCTGACCTGGATAATTTTCGCCGCCTGAATGCCGACTACGCGCGTTCGCCTCTATCCTTCGCGACACCGTTTCGTCGGGTCTTCCGACGTCTGCAACAGTCCCTCAGTTTCGACCATTAAATCCCATTTGCTTGCGCTTTACAACGCGGGTTCTACTGTGGCGCGGTGAAAAAAATCGAGGCCATTATCAAGCCATTTAAAACCGAAGCGGTGAAAGATGCGCTCGCTGCGGTCGGCATCGAAGGAATGACTTTGACCGAGGTGCGCGGGTTCGGCCGGCAAAAAGGCCATAGCGAAATTTATCGCGGCAGCGAGTACACCGTCGACTTTTTGCCAAAGGTGAAATTTGAAATCGTGGTCCCGGATGACGTGGCTCAACGGGTCGTGGAAACGATCCTCCAATCCGCCAAGACCGGAAAGATTGGTGACGGCAAAGTTTTTGTTGCGGAAGTGCAGGAAGCGATCCGTATCCGGACGGATGAGCACGGGGCGGAAGCAGTGTCCTGAAGAGGTTGAGAAGTTGAGAGGTTGAGAAGTTGAGATGTTGGGTCGGCAATGAAACAGCTAAACAGCTAAACGACTAAACGATTTATGAATGATTTTTTGTTGTCGATTCTGCTCGGTATCGTCGAAGGGCTGACGGAATTCTTGCCGGTCAGCTCAACCGGCCATCTCCGCATCGTTGAAGCGCTGTTCCATCTCAATCTCGGTGACAGTTTCTGGAAGATGTACACGATTGTAATTCAACTGGGCGCGATCCTGGCGTTGCCGGTTTATTTTTGGAACCGGATCCTGAAATTTCTGTCCACATTTCCGAAGGGCGAACGTGGAGATCGCAATTTCCTGACTCATCCGTTGAGTCTGACCATGGTGGCGTTTGTGGTGACGGCTGCGCCAGCCTGGGCGTTGACCAAGGTAATTGGCAAGAATCTGGAAAGTCTCTGGGTGATTACGATTTCGCTGATTGTCGGTGGAATTGTGATGTGGATTGTCGACGCAACGTTCACTCGGCCACGCGTGACGCACATGGAAGAGATGAGCCTTCCACAAGCGATCTGGATCGGGGCGTGTCAGATTCTTTCCGCGGTTTTTCCGGGCACCTCCCGCTCGATGTCAACGATCGCGGCAGGGCAGATTGCCGGAATGTCGCGCCCCGCTGCGCTCGAGTTCTCATTTTTCCTGTCGATGCCAACGATGGCGGTCGCCACGATTTACGATCTTTACAAGACCCTGAAGCCGAGTCGTGACAACGCAGCGGAAGGCGCAATCGCTCCATTGACGATGAATTCGCACGAATGGATCGTGCTCGGGATCGGGTTCGTCATTTCTTTTATTGTCGCGCTGGGAGTCGTCGCGTGGTTCATGCAATGGGTGCGGCGACGCGGCTTCGCGCCGTTTGCAATTTACCGGATCGTGCTTGGCATTGTCTTGGTGATCCTGCTTACGCGCGGTCTTATTTAGATCGACTCAAATGGAATCGACGGAAGCCATTTTTCCCGATCTGCAGAGCTGCGTGCTGTGCGAAGATGTTCGATGCGAGTTCAATGGCATGAACACGCTGGTTGGCGTGCTCAATGTCATCGCGGCGCCGTCGTTGCCGATCAATTATATGCGGCTTTGTATTTGGACGCGCTGGTGCAGCGGCACCGGGAAATTCGTGCAACGATCGCGGATCGTAGGAGTCGACGAGCAAAACGTTCTCGCGCACGCGGAAGTTGAGTTCGCGCTGAAGGAAATGGAAGGGCACGCGACGAACGTTCATTATTTCGGCGGCGTGCAATTCCAGCAATTTGGCCTGCACCACGTGGAGATTTATTTGCAGGACGAATTGCGGCTGCGGTTTCCGCTACCGGTAGTCCATATCCAGCGCAAGTAAGGCGCACCCTGCGTTGGGGATCGGCTTCGGTTCCCGATCTCGGTGCCCGGCTGCCCTGGTGCGATTGAAACTCGTTCGTTGCCCACACTCACTCGCTCCTACCCTCGTCGCTTTGCCTTCTATGTCGCTTGGCCCAGCGCTCCATTCGCTGCGCTCACGCACTCCCGCCGTAAAGTTGGCTCCCGCCAACGCCTGTGAATAACTGCTTGCCACCCACGCGCCGATTCGGTATCACCGGCAGGTTCATGGTCGGCAAGGTTGTCATTGGAGCGTTCGCGGGCGGTTTGATCTCAATCGCGACGGTGTCTGCGCAGCAGGTGGAGATTGCGCGCGAAAAGGCGCCGGCGGTTGTTCATCAAACCAAACCCGTAGCAGCGCAGGCGCAGATTGAGCCGCGTCCGCAAGCCCGACCGGTTTCCTACACGACAACCGCCACCACTTCTTCACCAACACTGAGTGTCGAGCAGATGCGCAAGGCGGGCGCTCTCGCCGGTCAGCGGGTGAGGGAAGAGATGCACGACATTGAGGAAGAGGCGCCGCCACCGAAGCCCGCGCCGGTTGCGCCCGCGAAAAAGACGGCGACGAATGCGGTGCGCGTCGTTGAAAAACCTTCACACGAAACAGAGACCTTTCCGGCGCCGCCGATTAATTTTTCAGGCCAAACCGCATTCGTCAGAGTGGCGGATGGATTCGACATGCCGGTCGGGAAACCGGACGGACGCGGATACTACAGGGCGCGTGGTTTTACTGCGCACGGACATCTTGGTGAAGATTGGGATGGAGTCGGCGGTGGCGACACAGATCTCGGTGATCCAATCTATTGCATTGGCGATGGCGTCGTAGTTTTTGCGCGCGACTGCCATCAGGGTTGGGGGAACGTGGTGATTGTGCGACACGCCTATCGCGACGGGCTGGGCACTCGTTATGTCGATTCGCTTTACGGTCACCTCGAAAGAATCCTGGTAAAACGCGGACAAGGCGTGAGACGCGGCCAGCAAATCGCGACAATGGGGACCGCGCATGGTCTGTATGACGCGCATCTGCATCTCGAAATCCGCAAGAATCTCGAGATTGGAATGAGTCGCGACAAGTTCGCGCAGGATTCGAGCAACTACTACGACCCTTCGCAGTTCATCACTTCACATCGGCATCTGCAAAGCAGCGGCGCGAGTTGTCGCGTAGCGATGAACACGTTCACTTACGACGCACGGATTCCGTGGGACAAACTCAAGAATTATTCGCATGCGCACACGGGCGGTGGCACGAGCGAATCCGCTTACGCTTTGAAAAAGGCGCTGGCGACGCAGAGCAGCAAGCGCGACTGACCTGACGCGCTCTGCGGTCAGAGTTTCCCCATCAAAAAGAGGATTATCACGATCAACAGGATCACTCCGAAGCCGCCGCTCGGATAATAGCCCCAACCGGTGCTGTATGGCCATGCGGGCAATGCTCCCAGCAGCAAAATAATCAGGATGATAAGTAGAATAGTGCGCATTACCGAGACAACGCGCCCGGTCCGCAGCGTGGTTGCCTTTTTTTCACTTTCCTCCATCCGAAAACTGCTTGCGCGGGGGCGGGGTGTTCTTATCATTCGTGGGCAAGTCCCGACTGCGTCTTGTCCGCCACCGGACGGACTCGTCCTTTGGCGAGCCAGATGCGTCGGGAAAATTTTTTGCCCGTATCCGAATTGAAATGGCAAACACGATTTTAGTTGGCGCGCAGTGGGGCGATGAAGGGAAAGGCAAAATCATCGACGTCCTTACGACCAAGGCGGACGTGATCGTTCGCAGCCAAGGCGGCAACAACGCTGGGCACACCATTGTTCATGGCGGCAAGACTTACATTCTACATCTGATACCGTCGGGAATTTTACGACGCGGAAAGGTTTGCGTCATTGGTAACGGCGTTGTGGTGGATCCGATTGCACTGGTCAGCGAAATCGAACAACTCCGCCGTGCCGGGGTAAAAATTGGCAGGAACCTGCTCGTCAGCGATTGCGCGCATCTGGTTTTGCCGTATCACAGCGCGCTCGACGAACAGCGTGAGCTGCGCAAGGGCCGCGCGAAAATTGGAACCACCAAGCGCGGTATCGGCCCAGCTTACGCGGACAAAGCCGCGCGCACCGGGTTGCGGATGTCGGATTTGATGCAGCCGCGATTGTTTTCGAAAAAGTTACAGGCCAAGAACCGCGAGAATAATGCCGTGCTGCGCGCGCTTGGCGCAAAGTCGATCGACTACGACGAGGTAAACAAGAGTTATCTGGCCGCCGGCGCGAAGCTGCGGCCGTTCGTGACTAACACGGTTGTTTATCTGCACAATGCGATCGAGCACGGGAAAAATGTTTTGTTCGAAGGCGCGCAGGGAACGTTTCTGGATATCGATCACGGAACTTATCCCTACGTAACGTCGTCCAACACCACGGCCGGCGGCGCCTCCACCGGCACGGGCGTTCCGCCTAACCGGATCGACCGGGTGGTCGGGGTGATGAAGGCTTACACGACGCGAGTAGGCGAGGGGCCATTGCCAACCGAAGACCAGCACCTCTCGGATCTGCTTCATTCGCTTGGCCGCGAGTTCGGGGCCACCACTGGACGAGCGCGACGGTGCGGTTGGTTTGATGCGGTCGCGACCCGCTACGCGGCCATGGTTAACGGGATCGATGAACTGGCAATTACGAACCTGGACGGTTTGGACACGGTGGATCCAATCCGGATCTGCGTCGGATACCGGTTGAACGGGAAACGGCTCAACTTTCCGCCTTGCGATGCGGTCCAACTCGACAACTGCGAGCCGATTTATGAAGAGGTGCCGGGCTGGAACCAATCTACGAGTTCAGCAAAAAAACCTTCGCAATTGCCTCGTTCCACAAGAGATTACGTGAAGCGGCTTGGGCAGCTCACCGGAGCCAAGGTTTCGATTATCAGCGTCGGGCCCACGCGCGCGCAGACTATCTTTCTGTAACAATGGCCGTCGCCGGCAAATCCGTCCCTCGGCACATTGCCATTATTATGGACGGCAACGGCCGGTGGGCCAAGGCCCGCGGCTTGCCCCGGATCAAAGGACACGAGGAGGGTTCCCGAGCTGCCCGCGAATGCGTCGAGGGATGCGCGGACTTGAAGGTGGAATTCCTGACTCTCTACGCCTTTTCGGCCGAGAACTGGCAGCGCCCCAAGAGTGAAGTGTTTGCCCTGATGAAACTGCTGGAAAAGTTCTTGAAGGAGAAAACGCCGGAACTAATCGAGAAAAATGTACGGTTGCAGGCG
>Ga0307474_10002060_pt1 | contig 14439 bp, 12 predicted proteins | sample atmos_gasesECM1C_2_FD_203312 | JGI IMG/M metagenome (GOLD analysis project Ga0307474, IMG submission 203312) | Hardwood forest soil microbial communities from Morgan-Monroe State Forest, Indiana, United States - atmos_gasesECM1C_05 | ecosystem: Environmental > Terrestrial > Soil > Temperate... | reverse complement strand
GGCAGAGTCGCCGCAGGCGATCTGCGAGCGCACCTTCGAGCATGTCGTACGCGCCACGGGCCGCGCCCTGCTTGCCGCGGCGCTCGCGCACGATCCCAAACTCGAGGCGCGCGGCCGCGGTTGGGGAGAGCTCGGCGATCGCCTCATCGAGGACACGGTTGCGGGGCGGCCCTTCTCGAAGCTGCTGCAGGCGACGCTTGGCCTGGCGCGGCCGTTGATCGCCATCGGCGCGCCGGTCGGCGCCTACTACCCCGAAGTCGCCCGGCGTCTGGGCGCTGCGCTGTCCATTCCGCCGCACGCTGCGGTCTGCAACGCCGTGGGCGCCGTCGCCGGCGTGGTCTCGCAGACGGTGGAAATCCTGGTGAATCAGCCGACCTTCCAGGTCTTTCGCGTCCACGATCCCGCAGGCAGCCGGGATTATCCGGATGCGGAGCCTGCGCTCGAGCACGCCAAGCGCGCGGCGGCCGAACTCGCGCTGGCGGCGGCGCGGCGCGCCGGAGCGGCGGATCCGCATGTGCAAACCAGCGTGACCGAAAAGCGCGCGCACGTGGGTCCCGGCGCCGACTACCTCGCGGAGGCCGTGGCCCGTTCGACGGCGACGGGGCGGCCGCTCGCGGGTCACTCGGCGGCCCGCGGCACCGAGTCGAGGGATATCGCATAAAGGCATGTGCCCGCTGCGGCATATCGGATAAAGGCATGAGCTGAAAAAAAATTCATGCCCGCAGCGCGGAAACTGCGCAGAGCGGCACGGGAGCGCCGCTCTTATTCTCTATAATGCGCTCCTCAGCAAAAACCGCGGGCCGCCTTGCATGAAACAACCCGATGAGACACTCGGCCGACGCAGCCGGCGCCGCCCCTCGAGCGCCGACGTCAGCCACGCTGTCTTCGACCGCACGAGCACCTACCGGCATCTGCGAAATCCCTTCGCGCCGCAGAAAGTGTTCTCCGACGATCAGGTGGCCGCGGTGCACGATGCCGCGCTCGTCATCCTCGAGACACAAGGTATGAAGGTCTTGTCCGCGGATGCGCGTGTGCGCTATCGAAACGCCGGCGCCGCGGTCGACGAGACATCGCAGATGGTAAGGCTTCCGCGTGAACTGGTCGGCGCATCGCTCGCCGCCGCGCCGCGCGACATCACGCTGCACTCCGTCGACCCGCAGCGCCACGTTCCGCTGTCGAGCCCTTGCGTCGCATTTGCGGTGACGTCCGGGCCACCGAACATCATGGACACCGCACGCGGCCGGCGTGCCGGTACGTTCGAGGATTTCTGCAACCTGATGAAACTATGCCAGAGCTTCGAGGTGATCCACGTGCTGGGCGGCGCCACCGAACCGCAGGATATTCCGGTTCACATCCGTCATCTCGAGGTAACCCGTGCGCAGCTCAAGTTGACCGACAAGATTCCCTTCATCTTTTCGCGCGGTCACGCACAAGTCGCCGACAATTTCGAATTGATCCGCCTCGCGCACGGCATCTCGCCGGAGGAATTCCGCTCGCGGCCATACACCTACACCATCATCAATACGAATTCGCCGCTGCAGCTCGACATCCCCATGGCTGACGGGATCATCGATTTTGCGGCCGCCGGTCAAGTGCTCATCATCACTCCGTTCACACTGGCCGGAGCGATGGCGCCGGTGACCGTCGCCGGCGCGCTCACCCTGGCGCACGCCGAGTTTCTCGCCGGGCTGACGCTGGCGCAGATCGTGCAGCCGGGAGCGCCGATCGTCTATGGTAGCTTCACCTCGAACGTCGACATGAAGTCCGGGTCGCCGGCATTCGGCACGCCGGAGTACGTGAAGGCGGCGTTCGGCGCCGGGCAACTGGCGCGTTTTCTCGGTTTGCCCTGGCGCTCATCGAACGCCACGGCGTCGAACATACCCGATGCCCAATCTGCCTACGAGTCGCAGATGAGCCTGTGGGGCGCATTGTTCGGCGGCTGCAACTTCATCCTGCACGCGGCGGGCTGGCTCGAGAGCGGATTGACCACCTCGTACGAGAAATTCATTCTCGATATCGAAATGCTGCAGATGTTCGCCGAAGTGTTTCAGCCGGTGGGGGCCGCGCCGTCGGATCTCGCGCTCGAAGCGGTCGCCGAGGTTGGCGCCGGCGGCCACTTCTTCGGCTGCGCCCACACCATGGAGCGTTATCGCAGCGCGTTCTATGCGCCGCTGGTTTCGGACTGGCGCAACTCCGGCAGCTGGGCCGACGACGGCTCGAAAACGGCGACGGAGCGCGCGTCCGGGATCTGGCGCAGCACACTGGAGCGTTATGTCGCGCCAGCGCGCGATCCGGCGATCGTCGAGGCACTCGACGCCTACGTGGCGCGGCGCGCGGCGGAGGGCGGCGCACCGCCGGTGACTTGATATGTCGCATCTGGACACGACGCCGTCGCGATATCACAAGTCCGCACGGCGGTTGCGTCTTAACATGGAATACGATATGGGCCGTGTAAGGTGCGGTCACGGTTCAAAAAAATTACCGATGGAGAGTTAGATGTCGGAGCCGGCTGAGGGTGATTTCGACTTAAGTTCGCTCAACGACGAGGAACTGACCGAACAGGTCCACGACGACCTCTACAACGGCCTCAAAGCCGAGGTCGAGGAGGCAACGCGGCTGTTCCTCACCCGCGGATGGTCGGCCGAGCGCGTGCTGAACGACGCGTTGGTGGAAGGCATGCGCATCGTCGGCATCGATTTTCGCGACGGCATTTTATTCGTGCCCGAAGTGCTGCTCGCTGCGAATTCAATGAAGGGCGGCATGGAGATCCTGCGGCCGCTGCTCGCGGAAACCGGCGTCGAGCCGATCGGCAAAATCGTCATCGGCACCGTCAAAGGCGACATTCACGACATCGGCAAGAACCTGGTTTCGATGATGCTCGAGGGCGCCGGTTTCGAGGTCATCGATCTCGGCATCAACAATCCGGTGGAAAAATATCTGGCCGCGCTCGACAAGCATAAGCCCGACATCCTCGGCATGTCGGCGCTGTTGACGACGACGATGCCGTACATGAAGGTGGTCATCGATACGTTGAAGGAGCGCGGCATCCGCAACGACTACATCGTGCTGGTGGGCGGCGCGCCGCTCAACGAAGAATTCGGCAAGGCGGTGGGCGCCGACGCCTATTGCCGCGATGCCGCGGTGGCCGTCGAAACCGCCAAGGGACTAATCGCAGCGCGGCGTGCCGGCGCGGCGGCCCACTAAGCGCAGAGCGCAGTGACCGAGAACGCTACGCCGCAGGACAGCCCAAGTTCGACGCTGGGCGAGGGCGTGCTGATCATCGCCTGCGGCGCGCTCGCGCATGAGGTTACGTCGCTGCGCCGCGCGAACGGCTGGGATCGGCTCGACGTTCGCTGCCTGCCGGCCGAACTGCACAATCGGCCGGAAAAAATTCCCGGCGCCGTGCGTGCCCTCATCCAATCATCGCGCGCGCGCTATCGCTCGATCTTCGTCGCCTACGGCGACTGCGGCACGGGGGGCCTGCTCGATGCCGTGCTGCGCGAAGAAGGGGTCGAACGCATCCCGGGCGCGCATTGCTATGAGTTCTTCGCCACGGCCCCTGTGTTCGCCGCACTGGCCGAGGCCGAACTCGGCACGTTCTATCTGACGGATTTTCTGCTGCGCCATTTCGAACGCCTGGTCATCCAAGGTCTCGGTCTCGATCGGCATCCGGAACTGTTCCCGACCTACTTCGCCAATTACCGTAAGCTGGTCTATCTGGCGCAGGCCCCGCTGCCGGGTTCAGCGGAACAGGCGCGCGCCATCGCCGAGCGCATGGGATTGCAGTTGGAGATCCGGCAAACCGGGTATGGAACCCTGCAGACGTCGCTGGTGGCCGCGGTGCAGAGCGGCGGCACCACACCCGGCGCCGCTCGGCGCGGCGACCCCCGCGCCGTAGAAAAGGTCGTGGCATGGCATCGCTGATCGTCATTTCCTGGCGCGACATACCGGCGCAGGTGATCGTGAAGCGCGGACGCGAGACGGCCAAGGTGCAGCTGTCGCAGCGCTTTCAAGAGGCGGTGGACCGCGCCGCCATGCGTGCCGGCAAGGGCAGCTCGGATGCCTACCTCGCCGACTGGGCGCGCAGCGCGCCGCGTCCCTGCAGCGATGATCTTCAGGCCGAGGCGGCGGCGGAAGCGGCGCGCCTGGAATCGAAGTTTACCGACGAGGACTTGGAAAGGCTGATTCGCAGCAAGGGTTTGGACGCGAACCGCGACAGTCCCGACGCCGGAGCCGCGCCGGCTTCCGAGTCCGCCTGATGTATGCGGTCAGGGCTTGGTCGGTGCGCCATGCGCGCGGCCTGAACGCTTTCTATCGCGGCTTCGAAGGACTGTTGGTGCGCCTGCACCCGCTGTTCCGCGCCTTGGGATACGAGCGCTGCGAACGTCCCGTCGCCGCCGTGGAGAGAGCCGTCAAGGGTTTGTTGTTCGATTGCCGCATGTGCGGTCAATGCGTGCTGAGCTCAACCGGCATGTCCTGCCCGATGAACTGCCCGAAGAGCTTGCGCAACGGCCCGTGCGGCGGCGTGCGGGCGGACGGCAACTGCGAGGTCAAACCGCAAATGCGCTGCGTGTGGGTCGAGGCGTACCGCGGCAGCGAGCGCATCCCGGGCGGCCTCGAGGCGATGTCGGTCGTGCAGTTCGCCGTCGATCAGCGAAGCCAAGGCCGATCCTCCTGGCTGCGGGTCGCACGTGAGAAGGCGGGTGAGAACGGCGGGACCCCGAAGGGGGCCGGATGAGGTTCGAAGACGAACCGGTGCCGGGCTATCCCTTGCCGATCCTGCCCGGGCATACCTCTCCGGGACGCTTCGAACGCGTACTGCGCGCGGGCGGCTTCGCGGTCACCACCGAGCTCGCCCCGCCGGATTCCGCCGACCCGGAGGATGTGTATAAGCGCGCACGAGTTTTCGACGGCTATGTCGACGCGATCAACGCCACCGACGGCAGCGGCGCGAACTGCCACATGTCGAGTCTCGCCGTGTGCGCATTGCTGACGCGGGTCGGCTATGCGCCCATCATGCAGATCTCCTGCCGCGACAAGAACCGAATCGCGATTCAGGGCGACATTCTCGGCGGCGCCGCCATGGGAGTCGCCAACATCCTGTGCCTGACGGGGGACGGAGTGCAGGCCGGCGATCATCCGCAGGCCAAGCCGGTATTCGATCTGGACTGTGTTTCCCTGCTCGGCATCGCACGCACCTTGCGCGATGACCACCACTTTGAAAGCGGCCGCAAGATCAGTTTCGCGCCGCGCGTGTTCCTGGGTGCGGCGGAAAACCCCTCCGGCCTGCCGTACGCATGGCGGCCGCAGCGGCTGGCCAAAAAAATCGCGGCCGGTGCGCAATTCATTCAAACCCAATACTGCTATGACCTGCCGCTGCTGCGGGACTTCATGCAGCAGGTGGAGGCGCTCGGCCTCCTCGACAAGGTCTTCATCCTGGCCGGCGTGGGTCCTTTGCGCTCCGCGAAAACCGCGGAGTGGATGCGCAAGAACGTGCCCGGCATGCACGTGCCGGACGCCGTCATCACCCGCCTCGGCGGCGCGCAGGATCAGGCGCGGGAAGGACGCAATATCTGCATCGAGCTGATCCAGTCGATGCGCGAAATGCGCGGCATCAGCGGCGTGCACATCATGGCCTACCGGCAGGAAGAATCGGTGGCCGAGATCGTCGACAAATCCGGCATTCTTCAAGGTCGCGCTCCCTGGTATCCGGCGCGCGACGCCACAGCACTCTCTCACAGGACAGCATCATGACCGACACCATCGTCAGTTCCGCCACCAAGGAAGTCGTCATCGGCTTCGACCGGCCCTTCGTCATCATCGGCGAGCGCATCAATCCGACGGGACGCAAGATTCTCGCCGCCGAGATGGCGGCCGGCGACTTTACCCGCGTCGAGGCGGATGCGCGCGCCCAGGTCGAGGCCGGTGCGCACATGCTCGACGTGAATGCGGGGATTCCGCTCGCCGATGAGCCGGCGATTCTCGCGCGGGCCATCCAGCTCGTACAGTCGATCACCGACGTGCCCCTGTCCATCGATTCATCGATCGTCGCCGCGCTCGAGGCCGGCCTCGCCGTCTACAAGGGCAAGGCGTTGGTCAATTCGGTGACCGGGGAGGACGAGCGGCTGGAGGCGGTGTTGCCGCTCATCAAGAAATATGGCGCGGCGGTGATCGCGATTTCGAACGACGAGACGGGAATTTCGGAGGACCCGGACGTGCGCTACGCGGTGGCGAAGAAAATCGTCGAGCGCGCAATGGACCACGGAATTCCCGCGAGCGACGTGGTCGTCGATCCGCTCGTGATGCCGATCGGCGCAATCAACCAGGCGGGAGTTCAGGTCATGCGCCTGGTCCATCGGCTGCGCACGGAACTCAAGGTCAATACGTCCTGCGGCGCTTCGAACATCAGCTTCGGGCTGCCGAACCGGGACGGCATCAACAGCGCGTTTCTGACCATGGCGATGGGCGCCGGCATGACCTCGGCCATCACCAATCCGATGCACGTCGAAGTCATCAGGGCCGTCATGGGCGCGGACGTGATGCTGGGGCACGATCCCGATTGCGCGCGCTGGATCCGCCGTTTCCGCGACACACCGTCAAGTTCCGGTGCGGGTGCGGCCGCCGTCGCCGCCACCGGTACTACCGCTGAAGCGCCGCGCGGCCGGCGTGAAGGCGGCCACCGCCGTCGTCCGGCTTAAAGGTAGGCGATTCGCATGGCGACCCGAGACCCGCTCGTCGTCTTTACGCCCTCGGGCAAGCGCGGGAATTTTGCCATCGGCACGCCGGTACTGCAGGCGGCGCGCAGCCTCGGCGTCGACATCGATTCGGTTTGCGGGGGCCGCGGACTTTGCGGCCGCTGCCAGGTGCTGGTCGCAGAGGGCGAGTTCGCCAAGCATGGCCTGTCCTCCTCCAGCGCGAGCTTGTCGCCGTTCAGCGAGCCGGAAAGGCGCTATTCGCGCCGCGTGCCGCTGGCCGAAGGCCGGCGCCTGTCATGCTCCGCCCGGGTCGAGGCCGACGTGGTCATCGACGTGCCGGCGAGCAGTCAGGTGCATCGCCAGGTGGTGCGCAAGGAGGCCGACGCGCATGTGATCGAACTCGATCCGGTCGTGCGCCTGCACTACGTGCAGGTGCAGCAGCCGGATATGCACGACCCCTCGGGCGATCTGCGCCGGCTGTTCGAGGCGCTCGAATCGGAATGGAGCCTCAAGGATCTCACCTGCGATCTGTCGGTGCTGCAGATGCTGCAGGCCGCGCTGCGCGCCGGCGCGTGGCAGGTCACCGTGGCGGTGCACGCCGCCAAGCAAATCATCGCGGTGTGGCCCGGCCTGCACGAGCTCGTCTACGGACTTGCGGTCGATGTGGGTTCGACCACGATTGCCGCGCACCTCTGCGACTTGAGCAGCGGCGATGTGGTCGCCTCGGCGGGTGTCATGAATCCGCAGATCCGCTTCGGCGAGGACTTGATGAGCCGCGTGTCCTATTCGATGATGAACCCGGGCGGCGCCGCGCTGATGACGGCGGCGGTACGCGAGGCGCTGTGCGGGCTCGCGGCCGACGTCGCGCGCCAGGCGGGCGTCTCGCACGAAGACATCCTCGAAGCGACCGTGGTCGGCAACCCGATCATGCATCATCTGCTGCTCGGCATCGATCCGGTGGAACTCGGCGGCGCGCCGTTCGCGCTGGCCGTCGACCATTCGCTCACGCTGCGGGCGAATGTCATCGACTTCAAATTGCACCGCAACGCACGCATTTACGTGCTCCCCTGCATCGCGGGGCATGTGGGTGCGGACGCCGCGGGAATGGTGCTCGCCGAGCGTCCGGATCTCGCCGAGGAGATGACGCTGCTGGTGGATGTCGGCACGAACGCCGAAATCGTGCTCGGCAGCAGCCGGCGGCTCGTCGCCTGCTCCAGCCCGACGGGTCCGGCATTCGAGGGCGCCCAGATCAGCTGCGGCCAGCGCGCGGCACCCGGAGCGATCGAACGCGTCCGTATCAACCGCGAGACCCTCGAGCCGCGCTTCAAAGTGATCGGCTCCGACTTGTGGTCCGACGACCCCGGTTTCGCGGAGGCCACCGCCGCCACCGGCATCACCGGCGTCTGCGGCTCGGGCATCATCGAGGTCATCGCCGAGATGTATCTGGCGGGCATCATCAACCAAGACGGAGTGCTCGACGGCCGGCTGGCGGCACGCTCGCCGCGCATCACTGCGAACGGCAGGACGTTCGCTTACTTGCTGCATCAAGGCGCCGCGGTCGAGATGAAGATCACCCAAACCGACGTGCGCGCGATTCAATTGGCGAAGGCGGCGCTGTATGCCGGCGTGGCGTTGCTCATGGAGCGGCTCGGCATCGATCACGTCGACCGCATCCGGCTCGCGGGCGCCTTCGGCAGCCACATCGACGTCAAATACGCGACCATTCTCGGCATGGTTCCCGACTGCGATCTAGCCCAAGTCCGCTCGGCCGGCAACGCGGCCGGAACCGGCGCGCGCATTGCACTGCTGGATGCGACCTCACGCGGCGTCATCGAGACCTTGGTGAGGCGCATCGAGAAGGTGGAGACCGCGATCGAGCCGCGCTTTCAGCATCACTTCGTCGAAGCGATGGCGATTCCCCACAAGACCGCCCCTTACACGCACCTGCGCAAAGTGGTGGATTTGCCCGAGCCGAAGGAATCCACCAGCCAGAGTGAAACTCGCGGACGCCGGCCGCGCCGCACGCCACCGCCGTAATACGCCGGTGCTCTCACACGCGGGGGCCGTAAGCTAAAAGGCCCCGGGCTCGAACGAACCCGGGGCCTTGAGGTCAATCGAAAAAGCGCTGCGCGCCTAGTCGTCGTTGCGGTTCGCAGCGTCGACCACCGCCCTGACGAACTGCATGCCGTTCGGCGTGCCGAGCCCCGTCACGTTGTCCCAACCCGGGGCCGTCATGAGCGAGGTGTCGGTGCCGAAGGTCAGCACGTACCAGCGGGTCGAGCTGCCCTGGTACAACGCGCTGTAGAACACGCGCGTGCCGTCGAGCGGCTGCGCGAGGTCTTGGGCCGACTCGCGGGTGACTCCCGTCGCCGTGGCGATGGCGCCGCGGACGTTGTGCTCGGAGCCGACCGGGACCACGTCGCGGATGGCGCCGTGGCGCAAGCCGTACAGCAGCCGTGCCGCTTGACCAAGGCCGCCGCCGGCGGCTTGACTGGCAATGGCCCACATGCCGGAAAACATCGGCGACGCGAGGCTGGTGCCGCCGATCACGCCGACCAAGGGGCCGGTGCCCGCAGGCGCACCATCGCAGCTGGTGCCGTCACAGATGAACTCGACGCCCGTATAAGGGTCGGCCAGAAAGGCGATATCGGGTACCTGCCGGAATTTGCCGGGCAGTCCGCGCTGGAACTCCGGCTTGGCGAAGAAGCCGCTGGTGCCGCCGCCCGAACCGTAAATGAAACCCAGATTCAGCGGCGGAACAATCGGCGGGCTGCCGAGAGCCACCGTGTTGGCGATGCGCGTTTCGTGATTGCCCCAGCCGGTTTGGAACAGAATGTCGTTGTTCGAATCGATCGCGAGGCTGGTGCCGCCGACGCCGGTGGCCCACGGACAGTCGGCCGGCGAAGCCACGCCGGGAAGAATCAGACCGTTCGTCACGCCGCTCGGGTTCGAGTCGCCGCTGTCCCCGGATGAGAAATCCACTGAAATGCCGCGCGCCGCCGCGAGCCGGCTCAAAATATTGTACTGCTCGAGATTGGCGGGCGGCTCGTCCGATTCCGCTTCGCCGTAGCTGTTGGAGATCACATGGCCCAGGTGATGTTGGATGGCATACAGGATGGCGGCCTGCAAATCCGAATCATTGGCGGTCGGCGCGATCACCAGCGCGATGTTCGCGTGCGGCGCCACCGAGTGCGCCCACTCGACGTCGAGCGAGGTCTCGCTGGCCCAGCCGGTGTCCGTGCTCGCAGGTTGACCGCCCGGGTAGTAGACCTTGAAGTTGGACGACGTCAGGTCCGGCAGGCCATAAACCTGCGAAAAGAGCTCGGCGTCCGCCGCGATGGTCGGAGAACCGTAGGCGTCGACGATGACGACGGTCTCGCCCGTGCCGTCAAGGCCGTTGGCATAGAGCTGGGACAGCCCGTACGCCGTCTGCAGCTCGCTCGGCTGATAGCCGCACGTCGGCAGCGTGCCGAGCACGGTATTGCCGATATCCGCACCGTAGCGATTACCCGCGTAGCTCGCCACCGGCAATGCGCCGCCGGTCGTGAACGTCACCTGCTCCGGCGGGCGGATGCATTGCGGCGAGAAGAACACGCCCTTCGGGCTCAAGGCCAACGGCCGCATGGCCGCCGGCGCAGCGGTGTCGGGATCCATTGCGCGCCTGCTGTGCGGCTGCGCACGACTTTCCGACAGACCGCCGACCGCCGCCACCAGCGAACCCGCAGGCTCATCGATCGCCGGATCGGCGGTGTTCGAGCGGAAAGTGCGTCCCTCGGCGCTGAATTGATGAATGGGTACGTGCATGGCTTTTTGCACGTCGGCAATGCTGCCTTGGGCCTTGACGAACCGATTGCCCACATCGACCGCCGTGACTTGGAGGTTATGAGCGGCGAGATATTTTTTTACCGTGTCGGCCTGCGCGGCCGTCGGCGCCAGCAAGGCGGCGGCTTGGCTGTCGCTCAGCCATTGGTGGAACTTCGGCGACTTAGGATCGTAGAGCTGCGCAACCAAGCGGTCCGCCGCGCTGCCGGTACTCTGCTCGCGCAGCCACAGCGTGACGCTGACCATATCGGAAGAGGCAGCGGGTCCCAGATCGCGCGCGTGCGAAATCGCGGCCGGTGTATTGTTCTCGATGGTTCGCGCCGCGGCGATTTGGCCGATACCGGCCAGCGGCAACGCCGCTGCCATGATGCCGGCGCACAGGCGTAGGCGGTGGGCCGCATCCAGCGGCCACGCAACTCTAGTCATCTTCATGATTGCATTTCCCCATTTTGTGTGATTGCAAGCGTCGAGTGGAAGAACACTGACCGTCATCGGCGGCGTTCTTCGCCAGTGTCCCGATCTTTGAGCATTTTGGCGGCATCTGCAAGCGCTGATCTGCTCGAGCGCTGCGGCTGCGGGCCTTGAAAGCGCAGGGGTCTTGCATTGGCCTTTACATAATCCCATGATACATGCGAGCGCATGCAGCGCGAATCGGCGGCAAGAGCGCGCTGCATTTGCGAGATTTTTGCATATAAACCAAGCAAATCGGTATTAGTGGCCGCCGCTCGGCGTGTGCGAAGATCGCCTCGCGGAGCGTCCGCACTGTAACCATGGCGTAACAATCAATGGCTTCGATCGGCACCGAACGAGTTTTGGCGGTACATCACTGGAACGAACGCGTCTTCAGCTTCAAGACGACGCGCGACCCTGCCTTCCGTTTCGAGAACGGCCACTTCGTCATGTTGGGCATGCGGGTGGGCGACAAGCCGCTCATGCGGGCATACAGCATCGCGAGCGCAAATCACGAGGACGCCCTGGAGTTTCTCAGCATCAAGGTGCCGGACGGACCGCTGACGTCGCGGCTGCAGAACATCAAGCCGGGCGACGAGATCTGCATCAGCCGCAAGCCGACCGGCACTCTGCTGCTGCGTGATCTCAGGCCAGGCAAGCGCCTGTTTCTTTTGAGCTCAGGCACCGGCCTGGCGCCGTTCATGAGCCTGATCAAGGATCCGGAACTCTATGAACGGTTTGCGACCGTGGTACTCGTGCACGCCGTGCGCTACCGCAGCGAGCTTGCCTATCGCGACTACATTGAATGGGAGCTCACGCATCATGAATATCTGGGCGAGCAGGTGCGCAAGCAGCTGCTCTACGTGCCCACCGTGACGCGCCAGCGCTTCCGCCACGAAGGGCGCATCACGACATTGATCGGTACGGGGAAATTATTCGAGACCCTCGGCATTCCACCGCTCGACCCCGAGGTCGATCGCGCGATGATCTGCGGCAGTCCGGCGATGCTCACGGAGCTGTCGGAGTTGCTGAACGAGCGCGGCTTCCGGCAGTCCGCGCATGTGGGCGATCCAGGCGACTATGTGATCGAGCGCGCCTTCGTCGCCCGCTAGGCGAATCAGACGTTCGAGTCGGGCGATGCCGCCTTGCGCTTCGCTATGTAGTCGAGCAACGCCTCGTCGATCGCCGGATCCATCGGCGGCGCGACGTACTCCGCCAACTGTTTTTTCCACAGCGCATTCGCACGTTTGGTCATGTCGGGCGAGCCTTCGGCCTCCCACTGCTCGTAGCTATTGTTGTCGGCGAGCGGCGAGCGGTAGAACGCGTTCTCAAAATTGGCTTGAGTGTGCGCGCAGCCCAAGAAGTGCTTGCCCGGACCCACCTCGTGCATGGCGTCGAGCGCCTGGCCGTTTTCCGACAGATCGACCCCCGCGAGCAGCGTGTGCATCATGCCCGCCTGATCGGCGTCCATGACGAATTTTTCATAGCCCATGGCGAGGCCGCCCTCGAGCCATCCGGCCGTATGCAGCACGAAGTTCACGCCGGCGAGGCAGGTGGGCACCAACGTGTTGGCCGACTCGTAGGCGGCTTGAGCATCCGGGATCTTCGATGCGCAAAGGCTTCCGCCCGAGCGAAACGGAATGCCGAGGCGCCGCGCCAGCGCCGCCATGGAGTACAGCACCAAGGCCGGTTCGGGCGTGCCGAACGTCGGGGCCCCGGACTGCATCGAGATGGAGGAGGCGAAACTACCCAGCACCACCGGCGCGCCCGGGTTGACCAGCTGCACGAATGCCAAGCCCGCCAGCGCTTCGGCGAAGGTTTGCGCCACGGTGCCGGCCACCGTGACCGGGGACATGGCGCCGGCCAGGATGAACGGGGTGATGATCAAGGCCTGGTTGGCGCGCGCGTAGACTTTGGCGGCGCCGAGCATGGTCGAGTCGTACGTCATCGGCGAGTTGACGTTGATGAGATTGATGATCGTAGTTTTCGGCCGGCCGGTCATCGGATCGGTCAGCTCGTCGCCGAACACGATGTTCGCCAGGGCGACGGAGTCCGCGGCGCGCTCGGGCGCCGTCACGGAACCCATGAACGCCTTGTCGCTGTATTTCAAATGGCTGTACACCATGTCGAGGTGGCGCTTGTTGACCGGCAGATCGACCGGCTCGCAAATCGTTCCTCCCGAATGGTGCAGCGAGTTCGCCATATACGCGAGCTTGACGAAATTGCGAAAGTCCTCGATGCGCGCATAGCGGCGGCCTTCATCGAGATTGCGCACGAAAGGCGAGCCATAGGCGGGCGCGAACACCGTGTTCTTGCCGCCGATCACCACGCTGCGTGCCGGGTTGCGCGCGTGCTGCGTGAACTCGCGCGGCGCGGTGCGCTGGATGAGCGCGCGGCACATGCCGCGGGCGAAATGCACACGCTCGCCCTTGACGTCGGCCCCGGCGTTCTTCCAGATCGCGAGCGCCTCCGGGTCGTCGCGAAAATCGATGCCGATCTCCTCGAGAATCGTGTCGGCGTTGCGCTCCATCAGCACCAGACCTTCCTCGTCCAGCACTTCGTAATACGGGATCTTGCGCGTGATGTAGGGGATCGACGCGCCGGCCCGGGCCGCCCGCGCGGCCCGCTTCGCGTCGCGGCCGCTGGGACGGCGCGCGTGACTGGTTTGGGTATTCTGTTCGTCCATCGTCGCTCTCCCGCTCATGTGGGGTCCCGCCTGCCGTCATCGAGTATGGTCACTGTGGATGGCACCGGCTGCTCAATTTGCGTCATGGACTTGTCATGAAGCGCCATTCTCGGCTGCGCGGAGCTTTAGGGGCCGTAGAACTCGGTTGCGATTTCGCGCAGCAGCCCCGTGACATAGCCGCTGAAAGACCGCCATGCCTCGAGGTGAAACGCGGTTTCGCGCGTGCGCCAAAGCACGATATCCGCCTTGGCCAGCACGGTTCGGGTGCACATGCCGACCGGGAATTCTGCGAGGTCCAAGTCGAGCGGGCAGGCGCCGCTCAAAATGGCGGCCGCATGCGGGCCGCTCACTTCCAAGGCAAATTGCCGGTGACTGACATCGACCAAGGCGTGCGGCAGGCCGCCCACAGTGCGTTCCAGCGCGTCGTGGGCGGCGCTCGCGGATTCCGCTGGGTCGCTCGACAGGGTCCCCAACAGCAGGTATTCGTCGGGCCCCAGCCAAAGAGTCGCACGCGTTTTTTGCAGCACCGCGCGGCACGGTTCCTCGGAAAATGCCGCTCCCCATGCCGCCGCCGCGGTCGCGCGCACGCGGGCGTCGCCGTGCAAAATAAAACGCATCGCGGGCGGCAGCGGCTTCAACCACTCGGTGGCCGGCAGCAGCGGCAAACGGCGTGTCGCGCTTTCAGGCATTGATGCGTGCTCCGGCAGGATCGTAAAAAACCGGCGCGGTCACTTCGACCTCGATCTCGCCGTTCGGCATGGGCACGAACAAGGTCTGCCCGAGACG
>Ga0307474_10002059_pt1 | contig 14439 bp, 13 predicted proteins | sample atmos_gasesECM1C_2_FD_203312 | JGI IMG/M metagenome (GOLD analysis project Ga0307474, IMG submission 203312) | Hardwood forest soil microbial communities from Morgan-Monroe State Forest, Indiana, United States - atmos_gasesECM1C_05 | ecosystem: Environmental > Terrestrial > Soil > Temperate... | reverse complement strand
ACTGCGTCACCGAAGCAGACTGGACCGATCGCTACCGCGGCGTCATGGATGTGCTCTCTGAAGCCAAAGAAAAAGGAATCATTCGCGCGCACGGCTGCTCCTGCCACAGCATCGAAGCACTGCGCGCAGCTGCAAAATCACCGTGGGTGGAAATCGACCTGGCCCGCATCAATCCGATCGGTGCCTATATGGACTCCGACCCGGCCACGGTAGTCGGAGTTTTGAAGGAGATGAAGTCGGCCGGAAAAGCGGTAGTCGGTATGAAGATTCTTGGCCAGGGCGACATGCGCAACCGGCAGGATGAGGCGATCAAGTATGCCCTGTCCCTCGGATTACTGGACGCATTCACCATTGGCGCGGAAAGCAAAACGGAGCAGGAAGATCTGATTCGTAGGATTGCCGCAGCGTAAGTAAAGATTAAGAAATGGGTGTCCCAGCCTTGTCGCGCCTTTTGCGACAGGGTGGGGGTTTTGATGCTCGGTATGTTACCGAAGATCATTGATTATTCCTGAAGACTTCTCGTTTCCTGCCGATCATTTACCTATGATCACTCCAATCAGCAGCGCACGTAGAAACGATGTCCAGGAAGTCTCGCATCCTCCGGCTCCGAAGCCAGCGCCAGAGGCGCAGACGCCAAAGAGCGGCGCGGTGTCGGAGGACCAAGTCACGTTGAAGAGCGCCGGGCAAGTCGATCATGACTGCGACCACAGATAGTTAATGTGGGCCTGGTGACGAGCACAGCGAATCGTCCGGGACGGTTCTGTCTCGGAGCTTCTCCGCAGGACACGAGTCGATCAACACTCGTCGTTTGAGATTCCGTTAAGATTGGACATCCTGATCGAGTCTCAATGACGAAACTGCTGCGCTTCTTCCGTCCTTCGCACCAGCACACCGCGTTCTCGGCCACCTTGCTGCTGATGGGGACGGTGATGCTCTCGCGTGTGATCGGCTACGCACGCGAGGCGTACATTGCGTACGCCTTCGGGGCGGGATCGCAAACCGATGCCTACGTGGCGGCGTTCACGCTGCCCGACTTTCTCAATTACATCGTCGCCGGAGGCGCGGCGTCGATCACCTTTATTTCCATTTACACCCGGTTTCTGGCCGAGAAGCGTGACGCCGACGCGCAAAGAACGTTCTCGATCATCATCACGGTCATGACGGCGGTGATGATCGTGGGAACCATACTCACCGAGATTTTTGCCCCACAGTTTGTCCGCTGGTTTGTGAAGGGGTTTGCTCCGGAGCAGATTGATTTGTGCGTGCGGCTGACGCGGATTCTGCTGCCGGCCCAGATTTTCTTTTATGTAGGCGGCGTGGTCTCAGCGGTACTGCTTTCGCATCGTCTCTTCCTGCTCCCTGCGTTCGGACCGTTGATCTACAACGTATTTATCATCGCCGGAGGTGTGGTCGGCGGGCGGCACTTCGGCATCGCATCTCTGGCCTATGGCGCGTTAGCAGGAAGCTTCGTCGGACCATTTCTGGCTAGCGTCATCGGAGCGGCGCGAATCGGAATCGGTTACCGGCCGTCATTTGATGTGAAGAATCCGGCATATCAAGAGTGGGTGAAGCTTTCAGTGCCCCTGATGCTGGGAGTCTCGCTGGTTACGGCGGATGACTGGATTCTGCGTCACTACGCGGCCAGCGGCGTGGGCGACATCGCGCGCCTCAACTATGCCAAACGTCTGTTCGCCGTGCCGATTGCGGTACTGGGGCAAGCAACCGGACAGGCATCCTTGCCATTTTTTGCGCGGCTGTTCAACGAAAAACGTCTGAAGGAATTTGCTCAGACGGTGAACGACTCCGTCTACAGGGTATCGGCGGCCGCGCTCTTGGCTACCGGGTGGATGATGGCCGCCGCCCTTCCGTTGATCGATCTAGTTTACCGGCGCGGGAGATTCACCTTCGCCGACACGCAGACAACGGCAATTTACTTCTTCTGGTTCTCGCTCTCGTTGGCGCTGTGGTCCGCGCAGGGACTCTACGCGCGTGCGTTCTATGCGGCCGGCGACACTCTCACGCCGATGGTTGCGGTCACGATCATTACGGCAGCGTCACTGCCGGTCTATTCAATCCTATTCCGCACATTTGGGGTCGTAGGATTGGCGTGGGCGTCGGACATCGGGATTGGGGCGAATCTGCTGGCGCTGGCATGGCTGCTGCATCATAAGAGGCTGGTTTCGCTCGGTGAACTGCGTTGGCGGGAACTGGGTAAGGCGGCGGGGGTCGCCGTAATCGCGGGAGGAATCAGCTTTGAAGTAGCGAAAATCGTGCCTTTGCAGAGTTCCGGACGCGGCAGCCGCGCAGCCGATGTCATGCAATTAGCTTTGGTCTCGCTCACTTGGGCCGCAGCCGTGGCGGCGGGCTTGTGGCTGCTGCGGTCGAAGTTACCCGAGGACCTGCGGCGTCGCAAGGGAGCGGTCTATCCAGCGGTAGCGCAAGGTGGGAGCAAGGAGATTTTAGGGTCGGGGAGAGAGCCGTAACTCTCACCATCAGGATGGGGCTCCGGGCGAAGGAATCGTGCCCATTTGCAAACTATCCTTGCCCGCTCTTCCGGGCTTCGTCGTCTTGATAATCGACTTTCTTTCCGGTTCTCGCCTCGAGGGTTGCAATCGTGTTCTTGATGATCGACTTACCTAACTCAAACACTGCAGCGTGCTGCTGGGACTGCTCGTCTCTCCAACCGATGGTCAAGAAGTGCTTCCTCTTCTTGGAGAACAGAAGCAGGGGATCAATCGCGATTGCAAGAGCGACTCTACGGCCCGCCTGCTGTCCGTACTCCAAGTCGTTTACCTAGTCGTAGGGAATGATGAGCTGTCCAGAGTTGTATTCGAAGAGAAATTCCTTCTGATTTTCGATGGAAGCCGCACCTTCGACACCCTCTTCGATCTGCTTTTCGGTGCCAGCGACGTACGCGGTCTTGTTGTTCCCCAATCCAGCCCAGGCGAGATAGCCAAGGGCAAATACGCAAGCGAGCAATCGAGCGACGGATCGCTTCATGACTCCGCTCCTTGAAAAACGTTCCGGACGGGCCCGTCAGCGCCGAAAACTATAGACCAGTCCAAGCGCCGACGCAACGCATACGGACCCATTGGCCATGACGATTTCTTAGTTTCTTCCCATCTCTCTGCCGGGCATTGTCGAATCGTCCGACCAAGTTTTCCGGAATCCTGCCGATAGACGTTGATGGAAGCAATATGTCGGCGGAAACAGGCTTAGCGCGAGACCAAGCGACACAGATGAAGCCGCTGCGTTACGTCGCACGCCAACCGATTTTCGATCGGGAAGAGAACGTCTTTGGCTGCGAACTGCTGTTTCGCGATGGATTGGAAAACGCCTTCAGCGGGGATACGGACGAGGCTTCCAGGGCCACTCTGGATCGCTCGTTGCTGATGGGCCTCGATGTTCTGTGCGATGGGCGCCGGGCGTTCGTCAATTGCACTCGGGATACGTTAATCAAGGGCCTGGTGACCTTGCTTCCATCGGCGTCGACGATTGTCGAGGTACTGGAAAGCGTGCCCGCCGATCCTGACGTAATCGCTGCCTGCCGGAACCTGAAGGAAGCAGGCTACCTGATCGCTCTCGACGACTACGTGGCGAACGATACGCGGGCACAACTGGCCGAACTCGCGGACATCATCAAGGTGGATGTCAAGCTGACAACCGACGATCAGCAGTGCGCTTTAATCAAAGAGTACGGACCCTGGCGCTGCCGCATGTTGGCCGAGAAGATCGAGACACAGAAAGACTTTGCCCGCGCTCAAGAGCAGGGATTTATCTATTTCCAGGGCTTCTTCTTTCGTCGCCCGGAGATGCTGAACACGCGCGATTTGCCAGCAAACCGCTGGAACTACCTGCGCTTGCTGCAAGAGGTTTCCCGGCCTGAATTGGACCTGGCCGAGCTGGAAAATTTGATCAAGGCGGAGGCTTCGGTTTGCTACCGTTTGCTTCGTTATTTGAACTCAGCCGTGTTCGGACTGAAGAGCGAAATTCACTCAGTGCGGCACGCCCTTTCTATGCTGGGAGAACGCGAAGTGCGGCGGTGGGTAAGACTGGTAGCGGCCGTCGGGGCCGGGCGCGAAAAAACCACTGACCTTGTGCTGTCGGCTCTGGTGCGCGGCCGTTTTGGCGAATTACTGCAACCTGTGGTGCCGCACGGCGAATCGGATCTGTTCCTGCTCGGGCTGTTGTCGTTGATTGACGCCATGCTGGAACTGCCGATGCCGGAAGTGCTGGAGCGGGTTCCGCTCGATCACGCGACCAAGGCTGTATTACTGGGACAGCCGAGCCTGCTCCGTCCCGTATATCAGCTTATGCTGGCCCACGAAAGCGGGGAGTGGGAAGCATCTGCCCAACTGAGCGAGGCCATGCACCTCGATCCCGAAGAGGTCGCAAACTACTACTGGCGAGCCCAACAGTGGGCATACGAAGTTTCCACAGGTGTTTAGGGCAAGTTCGGTATAGGTTTTCAGGAAGCAACCTTCGCCGTGAGATAAACCTCCAAGCCATGTCCTCTTGTGCAAAAAGCAGAACTTCTGATCCCTTGCACTGGGAGACAGGGACGAGTACTATGAAGGAGTTTTCATTGATGGCCTCGTTCCCGCGAAGGCCTTCCGCGCCAGCCGTTCCGAGGCGGCGCCGACGGATCCGAAAACGGAAAGCCAATTACTAAAAAGTAGAAGTTTCGTTCGCGACTTATAGTTTCGTTTCAGTAGTGGGGTTCGCTTCAGCCAGCATCCGACCACGACTCGTGATTGCGTAACGTGGGCCGGACTGCGCCGCACGGGTGCACATCCAAAGGAACGAGACCGCAGATTCCAAGCGTAGTTTGCCATGGCAAGACCTTTGCAAATCGCGCCCAATCGTTTGAGAGGACTATGAACGCAGGACCAGGAAGACCCTCCCGTGGAGGAGGCAGAGGAAGAAGACGGCGCGGTCGCCGTCCGCAGAATCAGCGCCAGGGCCCGGGGCAGAACCGGCAGAATCAGGATGGCATTTACACCGCACCCATGGATCACAGCTACCGGGCCACGATGGGCGGGGGCAACAATGGTCACAAGGGCGGGCGGCAACGGCCGGGGTTTGGATCGCAGTATCCGCAGCCCGAGCCGGAACCGCTACCGGCAACAACCGAAGAATCGAACTCGCGCATCTTCGCCTTCATCGAGGACCTGTTCTTCCTCGCCAAGATCCAGGAAACGGCCCGCAAGCTGAACGTCATGGTAGAGTTCGTCAAGACCGACAAGGACCTAACCGACCGCCTGCAGCAAAATGGCGAGGAAAAGCCTTCGCTGATCATCTTCGATCTCAACAACAACAACGCCAAGCCGCTGACCCTGATTCCGAAGCTGAAGAGCAAGTTGAAAAAAGGTACGTCGATTATCGGATTTCTGTCGCACGTGCAGGGAGACCTGAAGCAGAAGGCGCACGAAGTGGGATGCGACATGGTGCTGCCACGATCGGCCTTCTCGCAGAATCTGCCGCAGTTGCTGCGGCGACATGGTGCGCCCGAGGATGCGGAGCCGGCGGTACAATAGCCCCGGTCTCGAAAAACGAAGCCGGCATTGAACGGCTTCCTCCCACGACAACTCTTTTACAGATCCGCTCAAGTTCTTGACCGGTGAAGCAACCTTGGATTCTTCCCGCCGCCTCTCCGGCAATAGATCCTGCGCTTCCCTCAGGATGACAAAGCAGGAGCGGTTACTTCTTCTCCGCCGGCCTGAAGTCTAACGAAGCCGAATTCATGCAATAGCGCAAGCCTGTGGGCGCCGGGCCATCCTCGAAAACGTGCCCCAGGTGCGCGTCGCACTTCGCGCATCGAACCTCGGTCCGAACCATTCCATAGGTGCTGTCGCGATGCTCCACGACGCCTCCATCTTCGGTCGGCTTGTAGAAGCTCGGCCACCCCGTACCGGAGTTAAACTTCGTCTGCGAATCGAAAAGCGGCGCCCCGCAGCAGACGCAGTGATAGATCCCCGGCTCCTTCGTATTCCAGTACTTGCCGGTGAAGGCGCATTCGGTGCCTGCTTCGCGGGTCACATGATACTGCTCATCAGTCAGTTGCTTCTTCCACTCGGCTTCTGTCTTCGTGATCTTCTCAGCAATCTTTTCGGCCATGAATCAGCTCCATTCCCTATATGTTTGCAACAGTCATTAGATGTGCAGAGGCTCGAAAAGTGACGGCTTCTCTGGCCAAGCCGCCAGGTTGAGGCCTATTTCGCGTCCTCGCCAATCTTTCGATATTCTCCCCAAAAAAACAGCAGCGGATCGCCTTTCCGCACAACTGCATCCTCAACTTCGGCAATAAAAATGGTGTGATCTCCCGCGTCCTGCGCCGAGTGGAGGCGGCATTCAAGATACGCCAGCGATCCTTGCAGCATCGGCGTTCCATGCTTGGTGCGTTCGAATCGCGCACCGGCCTCGGCTTCAGCGCGTTCGTGCGTGCGCTCCGGACGAGAATAATACTCCGAGATTGTGCGCTGATCTTCGCTGAGCACGTTGATGCCGAACCGCTTCCTGGCGTGAAGATGCGCGTGCGTGCTGGCATTGTGGTCGACGCAGACCAGTACCAGTAACGGATCCAGCGACACCGAGGCGAACGCATTCGCCGTCATGCCATGGACTTCGCCATCGAGATCGAGCGTGAGAATCGTCACACCGGTGGCGAACGATCCCATGGCTTTTCGGAATTGGGAAGGACTTAGGGGCATATCGTAGCGGCGTTTGCTACGTCCATCTTGCCATCGTTCGCGGCGGTGCCCGCAAGACGTAGCAAGCTACGTCTCTACAGGGGCGAATTCCTGAGTAACGGCTACATTACCACGCTAGGTTGATGTCAGCCCTTGGGCGGACTCATGTATCATTCGATTCAACAACACGCGCGTGGGATCATCTGTGACCTTAGCCTCAATCTCATCAAACTGGTCGACCAACCGCGAGGGATGTCTGTCCGCGCTAGCGGAACTGCGAGCCGGGGTGCCGATCTCACGCGATGCCGCATTACATCTGATCCGCTGTGGCGATGAGGATCTCGCCGCGCTTCTTTGCGCTGCTCGCGCAAGCAAAGAACGCTTTAAACCGCGCGAGATCACGTATTCGCGCAAGGTCTTCATCCCACTGACCAATCTCTGCCGTGACTACTGCGGATATTGCACCTTCCGCCGTGATCCGGGCAAGCCGGGCGCGCACACGATGACGCCCGAAGAAGTTCTCGCGGTCGCCCGCTCGGGTGAGAAACTCGGCTGCACGGAAGCCCTCTTCAGCCTTGGTGACAAGCCGGAACTGATCTTTCCGGAAATGCGCGAGACGCTGCGCCATCTCGGCTACAAATCGACGCTGCATTATCTGGAAGCCATGTGCGAACTGGTGCTTCGCGAGACCAGCCTATTGCCCCACCCGAATCCCGGGCTGCTCAGTGCGGAGTGGATCGCGCGCCTCGCCGCCGTATCTCCCAGCATGGGACTGATGCTCGAAACTGTGAACTCGTCTTTGCTCACCCGAGGTGCCGCTCACGATAACGCTCCCGACAAGGTTCCGGCCAAGCGACTCCGCACCATTGAAGATGCGGGCAAGCAAAACGTCCCCTTCACGACTGGCCTGCTCGTCGGGATTGGCGAATCACCGGAAGACCGCGTTGACACGCTGCTGGCTATCCGCGACTTGCACGAGCGCTATGGCCACATTCAAGAAGTGATCGTGCAAAACTTCCGCGTGAAGCCGGCTATCCCGATGGCACATTGGCCTGAGCCTTCGCATGGGGCGATGCTGCGTGCTGTGGCAGTAGCTCGCTTGTTACTCCCTGAGGTAAATATTCAGGCCCCGCCCAATCTCTCTGCGCCTTACTATGAAGATTTGATGGATGCCGGCATCAACGACTGGGGAGGAATTTCACCGCTGACGCCCGACTACATCAATCCCGAGAAGCCCTGGCCGCATCTTGAGGAGCTCCGCTTGCGCACCGAAGCCAAAGGATGCGCTCTCCGCCAGCGCTTGCCCGTGTATCCGGAATTCCTACGGGCCGCGATGGCTCAGCCCGGCCTTTTATCAGAAAAGCTGCGCGGCGCTGCTGACGATCAAGGTCTGGCAAGAATCGAGAGGGCCGCCGCATGATCTGTGTCCTCAGTGGTGGGACTGGCGGCGCCAAGTTCGTTGACGGGCTGCGGCAAGTCATGCCCGCAGAAGAGATCACCATCGTCGTCAACACGGGCGACGATTTGTTGTGGTGGGGACTCTACGTCTCGCCCGATATTGACTCGATCACGTACGTTCTGTCTGGCCTGCTCAGTCGCGAGCGGGGATGGGGAGTGAAGGGCGACACCTTTCTCTGCCTGCAGGCCATGGGGCAACTCGGCGAACCTACATGGTTTCACGCTGGCGACCGCGATCTGGCGGTGCACCTGCTTCGCTCACGGCTTCTGGCCGAGGGCAAGACGCTGTCGGAGGCGACGGCGGTGATCTGCGCCAAACTGGGAGTCAAAGCGCGCATTTTGCCGATGAGCAACTCGCGCATCGAGACGCGCGTCGATACGCCCGTGGGGGAACTGAGCTTCGAAGAATACTTTGTGCAGCGGTGGTATCAGGACCCTGTGAATTCCGTTCGTTTTGCCGGCGCTTCCGACGCAGAACCCGCCCCCGGCGTCATTGACGCGATCAGTTCTGCCGACGCCGTTCTGATCGCGCCCAGCAATCCGATAACGAGCATCGGTCCGATTCTCGCGGTTCCCGGTATTCGTGACGCGCTGCTTCGAGCCCGCGGAAAAATCGCCGCCGTCAGCCCGATTGTCGGCAATGCGCCCGTGGCGGGGCCGGCGGGGATTCTAATGGCTGCGCAAGGGCTTCCCTGCTCAATCGCCGGAGTGGCGAAAGGCTATGAAGATTTTCTGGACGTTTTGATCTGTGATACCCGGGACGCCCGCAATGCCGACGCGCTCCGCAAAAGCGGCTTGCGCGTGCAGTGCACTCAGACCCTCATGCGCAGCTCTGACGACAAGGCCGCACTGGCTCGCGAAGCTCTCTCGCTTGTGGTCCCGGGTATGCTCAACGATGCAACTCCGGCCAACGCCGCCTTCCGACGCTTCCAGCCGTGATACTCATTCCCGTCAAAAATCTGTCAGCAGCAAAGCAGCGCCTGGCTCCCATACTCGATCAGCCTTCGCGTACGAAGCTGGCGCAGGCGATGCTGCATGATGTGCTGTCCGCGGTGAATGCTTGGGCCGGCCGTCCGCAGGTTGCCGTGGTCACCAGCGATCCTTATGCCGTTTCGCTGGCTTCAGAATATGGTTTTGAAATTATTCCCGATCCCGACAATCCAGGAGAAACCGGGGCGATCGAGATGGCGACTCGGATTTGCCTCGAGCGAGGAGTGGAAAGCACGCTGGTCATTCCTGCGGATATTCCGTTAATTCAGGCGTGGGAGTTGGAGAAGATTTTGAAGTACGCGCCCGCCGAGGGCAGCGTTCTCGTACCAGCCGCCGACGGGCGCGGTACGAACGCCGCTTTTCGCCGCCCGGCGAATCTATTCCCGCTTCGTTTTGGAAACGACAGCTTCAAACCGCACCATGCCGCGGCGCAGGCCATTGGCCAGCCATGCGTCGTGCTTCATCTGCCTGGGATCGCGGTCGATGTCGATAATCCCGAGGACCTGCAACAACTGTTGTCGCTCCCGGGCGAAACCCGCGCGCAGCGTCTAGGCCGCGAATATGTTCGTGCGCGGGTAGGGCGCCGCTGACTCTCCGGGGCATACCTGAGGTCGTCACGACAACGCCGCCGAGGATACTATCGTTGCATGCGCAGATCGGAGGCACAGCGGAGTGGGGCGACTGCAAAGGGGCGAAGAAAATCCGGTAAGGAATCTCAGCTTGAGCTTCGCTTGATTCCGATCTCCGTCGCGGACGAAGTTCAACCGGGCGATTCCCTCGCCGACAAGCTTCTCAAAGGCCTGCAGCTCCGGCGTCTACGTCTGCAATCTGGCGATATCCTGGTCGTCAAACATAAAATTGTCTCCAAATCCGAAGGCCGCCTGGTCGACCTTGCCACCATCGATCCATCGGATGAATCGATTGTCTGGGCCAAACACTACGCTCTCGATCCGCGGGTAATCGAACTGGCGTTGCGCGAAAGCCGCTCGGTGGTGCGCCGCAAGAACGGCGTCTTAATCACCGAGACTCACCACGGTTTCCTTTGCGCCAATAGCGGCATTGACGTTTCCAACGTGGACGGAGGCGCGCATGCCGTGCTGTTACCGCAAGATTCGGACCGCTCCGCCGCCGATCTTCGTCGCGCACTGAAGAGGTCGACAGGGCTCAACATCCCGGTCATCATTACCGACAGCTTTGGGCGTCCTTGGCGCGAAGGTTTGACCGACTTCGCTATCGGCATCTCTGGGATGAAACCTCTGCGCGACGACCGCGGTCGTCGTGATCCCCATGGTTACGAATTGAAAGCCAGCGTTGAGGCTGTCGCGGACGAACTCGCCTGCGCCGCTGGACTGGTTTGCGGAAAGCTCAACCGGACTCCAGCTTGCATCATTCGCGGATTTCACTATGAATCTGGCGCGGGCGGCGTCCGGGGACTCTTGCGCCCGGCTGCGAACGATCTGTTTCGCTAGTTTCCGTTACACTGTAGAAACGTTGTTTGCAACGTCTGAGCCCGCGCTCGCAGTCTGGCCGCGAAAGAGACGTAGCAAGCTACCTCTCTACGGAGAACGTCATGGCTCGCGAACTGACTCCCTCGGAACTGGAAGCTTTCCACTCACTTGGCTGGTTTGAGACTGCTCCGCTTCTGACGCTCCCGGTGCGGCGTACTCTGGAGAAAATTCTTGACACCCAAAACGCCGCGGAGCTATCGCTGGACGATTCTTACGCGCTCGCCAATTGTGTAGGCGACGACCTGCTGGGGGTTCTAGTCGCGGCCAACCTGCTGCGCCAGGAGTTGGCCGGCAACATCGTGACCTACGTCGTTAATCGCAACATCAATTTCACCAACATCTGTTTCGTCGGCTGCAAGTTCTGCGCCTTCAGCCGCGGACCGCGCGAGTCCGATGCGTACTATCTCAGCCTCGATGAAGTTGCCCGCAAAGCGACTGAGGCCTGGCAACTCGGCGCGACCGAAGTCTGCATTCAAGGCGGTCTCCCGCGTGATCTTCCCAAGTTCTATTACCGAGATATTTTGCGTGCGGTGAAGACTGCTGTTCCGCGGATGCACATCCACGCCTTTTCGCCGATGGAAATCGTCTACGGCGTTGAACTCACCGGCATGCCGCTGGCAGATTACCTGTCGATGCTGCGCGACAATGGTCTGGGCACACTTCCCGGCACGGCTGCTGAGATTCTCGATGACGAAATACGGCACATCCTGTCGGCGAACAAACTTTCCACCGCGCAATGGGTCGAAGTGATCCGCACCGCGCACCGGTGCGGTATTCGAAGCACATCGACACTGATGTACGGACACGCCGAGACACCGGCGCACTGGGTGCGCCAGATGCGGTTGCTGCGAGAGATTCAGTCGGAGACCGGGGGCTTTACCGAATTCGTCCCTCTTGGATTCGTGCATCACAACACCCTGCTTTTCCATCAGGGATTAGCTCGCTCTGGCCCAACGCTGGCTGAGCACCTAAAAGTGCATGCACTGGGGCGGTTGTTGCTTGCAGGATCGATCAACAACATCCAGGTTTCATGGGTGAAGCTGGACCACCGGCTCTCCCGCCTTTGCCTGCAAGCGGGCGCCAACGATTTTGGCGGCACGCTGATGGAAGAGAATATTTCGCGCGAGGCGGGCGCCACGGCTGGCCAGTACACCAGCCCGGAAGATTTTCAGGCGATGATTTTGGAGATGGGACGCATCCCTGCGGAACGGAACACGACCTACTCTCGCATCCATATCAAGTTGCCGCTGGAAGAATTCAGGTACGAGCAATCCCTCGAGGCTGAGTTCGCATGAGCACCGGGTCGCCGGAGGGAGCACCGATTCGTCCGATTGCCGTCGTCGGAGGCACTGGACCGGCGGGCATGGGACTCGCCCTCCGTTGGGCACGCGCAGGGGAAACAATCATCATCGGCTCGCGCGACGCGCAGCGCGCACAACAGGCTGCCGCCGCGATTCAACAAAAGGTCGGGAACCATGCCAATGTGTCGGGCATGGAAAACAGCGAAGCCTGCGTTGCAGCCGACATTCTGATGCTGACTGTGCCCTTCGTGAATCAAGCCGTGCTGCTCAAGCAACTCAAGAAATCGATAACGCCCGGGAGCATCCTGATTGACGCTACGGTTCCCCTTGCCGCCGGAGTAGGCGGTCGAGCCTCGCGCACCCTGGGAGTCTGGCAAGGTTCAGCTGCGGAACAGGCCGCCGAGCTTGTCCCCGAAGAGGTAAGCGTCGTAGCGGCTTTCCACAATATCTCTGCGGAGCTGCTCGGAGGAGACGCGCCTCTCGACTGTGATGTGGTTGTTTGTAGTGACGACCCGGATGCGGCACAACTTACCCGCAATCTGGCTGCGAAAATTCCAGGCGTCCGCCCTGTTGACGGGGGCAAACTGGAGAATGCCCGCATCGTCGAGCAGATTACCGCCTTGCTGATTGGTTTGAATATCCGCCACAAGGGCCACGCCGGAATCCGCATCACGGGTCTTCCGCCTGCGGCTTATCGCTAGCGCGGCCTTCCCTGATTCTCTTTATCCTTGCCCTAACGTGGATCGTACAAACGGGCCATTGCCACGTAGAAGTGTGGGGCGTATGGTGGCGCACCAAGACCACTTTAGCTCGCCAATTTCAATCATCTATCAGGAGAATGAATGCAGCCCCGCAGTGTGTTTTTGCTGTTTGTTGCCGCTCTTGCGCTCACGATTGCTTCCTTTGGCTTCGCGCAACTGGGTTCTCGCTCCTCCGCTTCGCACCAACACCGACAGTCCGAAGATCGCTCCACAGACGGAACTGCGCCGCAGGCTGGGGTCCAATTTACTGAATTACCGCCGGTCCCTCCCACAACCGGAGATCTGGTGTTCAATCTCAGCCTGACCGTGAAATCGGCGATCCCGAAAAACGGGGTGGTCGGACGCGAAACGCATGCCAGCGTGTCAGACCCCTCCGGTTTTAGCTCCTCGGAAACTGGGTACAGCCTTGCCAGCGGCAGCGGCGCGAGTTGGTCTTGCAGAGTGAGCATGCCTTATTCCTGGGCATTGAGCTCTCCGAACAACGATGCAATCAGCCTGAGCTATGACGCTTTCATCGCAGACGGAGTTCAGATCACCGCTACCAATGGGGTCAGCAGCACCGTGCAGTTCGCTCCGACCCGCAAAAGCGCGCAGAGTATTGCTTCTATCAAGGTTCCCGCCAATGGCGCGACCACGACGGAAGCCGTCAGCATGACTTTCTAGGCGAGGTCGAATTTCAGTTATGAGGGACATTCACGCTTGCGCCGACAGTACTGAACTTCGCGCCAGTACGCCCCGTATGCCAACAAGAGCACATGGCCGCGAGTGAACAGAGGCTATAATGGCGCCGACATGGCCCTGACCCCTGGGACGAAACTCGGGCAGTATGAAATTGTTTCGCATCTTGGAGCCGGTAGCATGGGCGAAGTGTATCGCGCGCGCGATACCACGCTCGGCCGCGAAGTCGCAATCAAGGTTCTGCCTCAGTTAGTCTCCAGTGACCCCGATCGCCTGCTTCGCTTCGAACAGGAAGCACGATCGGCGGCAGCTCTGAATCACCCGAACATCCTCGCCGTCTACCAGATGGGGAATTATTTTGGCGTCCCCTATATGGTTTCGGAATTACTGGATGGCATGACGCTCACCGAGACCATCCGGCGTAGCCCGTTGCCGTTCCGTAAAGCCATCGATTACGGAGTGCAGATCGCGCGCGGTCTGGGCGCGGCCCATGAAAAAGGCATTGTCCATCGTGATCTCAAACCAGACAATCTGTTCGTCACAAAAGACGGCAGAATCAAAATCCTCGATTTCGGCTTGGCCAAATTGGTTCAGCCGAGCGAGTCTCTCACCAATGTCGCTCCCACGATCACCCTGCCCGGAGTGGCGATGGGAACGGTCGGCTACATGGCTCCGGAGCAAGTGCGTGGATTGACGGTTGATCACCGCGCTGACATCTTCTCCTTCGGCGCGATTCTCTACGAGATGGTCATGGGAAAACGTACGTTTGAGAGGCCGACTTCGGCGGACACCATGAGCGCCATTCTCAACGAAGAGCCGCCTTCGATCGCTCAACTTTCGCCGGACACTCCTCCTGCGTTGGAGCGGGTTGTGCGCCGTTGCCTGGAGAAAAATCCAGAACAGCGGTTTCAATCGGCTGCGGATTTGGCATTTGCACTCGAGGCCTTGTCGGATCCGGGGATTCTGGCCAGCGGTGCTCACCCGATCAGAGCGGAAGCATCTCCTCATCTGCGATTTGCACCGATCGCGATCGCGTTGTTGATCGTTTTCGTAG
>Ga0307474_10002057_pt1 | contig 14447 bp, 9 predicted proteins | sample atmos_gasesECM1C_2_FD_203312 | JGI IMG/M metagenome (GOLD analysis project Ga0307474, IMG submission 203312) | Hardwood forest soil microbial communities from Morgan-Monroe State Forest, Indiana, United States - atmos_gasesECM1C_05 | ecosystem: Environmental > Terrestrial > Soil > Temperate... | reverse complement strand
TGGATTCTGCAGATGGCCCATCGACGTGCCATCTCACGTCGCCGTTATCTCAATTCCCGCCACTTCTATACGCAACTGGAACTTGACGAGCAATCATTCCAGGTCTCGGAACCCCGATCCGGGCATTCCGACGATCGAATTGACTCAATCTTGGCTGAATTGGATTTGCAAAAGATGTTCGGAACCCTATCGGAAGACCAGCAGAAGACTCTTCGGCTGCACTTCATCGAAGGCTATTCGCTGGATGAGACCGCGAAAATGCTTGGACAGACCAAGGGCAACGTCCGGCACCATTCCTTCCGAGGATTGGAACGGCTGCGAAAACAGATTTTTGCTGGCAAATTGCCGGGGACGAGAGCAGTATGATACAAGCTTCGTCCAAGCCAGGAGCAGGGGCGTTGTCTCAAAGCGGACCCCATGACGAATTCCTAGAACTCTGCGCCGCTTCGACCTCCGGCGAGCTAACCGACGACGAGCAGAAACGGCTGCAAGAGCACCTAGCCATCTGTGCGTCTTGCCGGGAAGCTCTTCGACAGTACGAAGCCATCGTCAGTGATGTAATTCCCGCCATTGCCGCCAGCGAAGAACCTGAACACGTACAGCCAGCCGAGACTTGGCCCCAGGAACAAAAAGAACAAGCCGAAAAGGCACTGTTTGACCGACTAGCAAGGGAAGGGAAGCATCCACCCGAAGAAACCGGAAAAAGGAATGGTTCGTCGATCTTCCCCCATCGCATCCTCCCATTCTCAAGTGAGTCCACGTGGCGAAATGTGTGGATGCTGTATGCCGCCGGAATTCTTCTATTCTGCGCACTCAGTTTCTTTGCCTACCGCGTCGGAATGCATCGAGCGGCTGACATCACCAAACGCCCTCAGCCACAACCAACCAAGCAGGAGGCTGCTCCCACTCCGGCCTCACTTGAGGAGCAGTTGAGCGATGCCGGCCATGACCGCGCCGTTGTCAACACAGCGATTGTTCAACGCGACAAGATAATTGCGGGCCTTCGCCGCCAACTGGCCCGACAATCCTCGGAAATAAACGAAATGAGAGCAGCGCAGAATGAGCTTGAGAGCAATCTGCGCGCGGGCGATGCAAGCAGACAAGATCTCAGCCAGGAAAAGAGCGAAGTAGCCGAGAAGCTGGAATCTGCGCAGAGCAACTCCTGGTCTCTGCAGGGAAAACTGGACTCGCTCGCTGAGCAGTCTGCTCAAGATGCCGCCCGCGCGAAGGCATCGGAGACCAAAGTCAGCGATCTTACCCGTCAGCTTCAAGAGCAGCAAGGTACACTCGATCAACGAGACGAACTCCTGGCCCACGACCGCGATATCCGAGAATTGATGGGGGCCCGCGACCTGTACATTGCGGAAATCTATGACGTGGCAGGGACTGGTGAAACCAAGAAGCCCTACGGTCGCGTTTTCTATACTCGAGGCAAATCGCTGATTTTCTACGCCTACGATCTCGACCAAGAGACTGAACTGAAGCGGGTGAGCACCTTCCAAGCGTGGGGCCGACGGGGCCCGGACCGGCAGCAAGCCGTAAACCTCGGAGTTTTCTACGAGGACAATGCCACGAAAAAGCGCTGGATTCTAAAATGTGATGACCCGAAAACACTGGCGCAGATCGACGCGGTTTTCGTAACTGTCGAGCCCAATGGCGGTAGTCATAGGCCGAGCAGCAAGGCTCTACTGTTTGCCTATTTGAAGGTCAACCCGAACCATCCATAGCCCATCCTGTCCGGTATCCCGGCCAATTCCTTCCTCCTCCCCGTCCTAGAATCAAAGATGAAGTCTTGTGGTGCTCACTGCGAATCTTCTTGCGAATTAACGGAAGGAGTGGCTTGAAATCCGTTGCTCGCTGGAGAGAGACCAAATGCGCTTCCCCAGTTTTGTTCCGTTCGTCATTTACATAACGCTGAACACGTCCATCCTGTTCGCGCAGTCCCCCAACGGGAACATAAACGGCCTGGTCTCCGATCCTTCCAGTGCTGCGGTCGCTGGGGCGGAGGTGGTGGCGGTGAACGACGTCACCAGAGTGCAGTATACGACCAACACCAATCGCGAAGGCATCTACGTTTTGCCGAATCTGCCTCCTGGTCCATACCGAATCCAGGTTTCCAAAATTGGATTCAAGACCCTCATCAAGCCGGACATAGTGCTCAACGTGCAAGACTCTTTGTCTATTAATTTTACGCTGCTGGTAGGCGCATTCCACGAAATCGTTACCGTTGAGGGTGGCGCAGCGATGGTGAACACGGAATCTGCATCCGTCAGTACAGTCGTAGACTCTACTTACGTCGCCAACATGCCCCTCAACGGGCGCAGTTTCCAGGATTTGATTCTCCTCACTCCGGGGTCGGTAACGCAGTCGCCTCAGAACACCAACGCTCAGTTGGGTGAGACAGGAGAATTCAGCGTGAATGGTCAGCGCCCCGAGTCGAATTACTACACTGTGGACGGTGTGAGTGCGAACGTGGGTGCGGCACCGGGAGCCCTCATGCTGGAATGGGGGGGCGCCAGTGGTTCGGTACCAGCAGCTACTGCCTTGGGAACTACCCAAAGCCTCGTTTCAGTCGACGATCTCCAAGAGTTTCGCGTACAGAGTTCGACCTATTCGGCGGAATACGGGCGCAATCCGGGCGGCCAATTCTCCTTTGACACCAAGTCCGGCACGAATCAATGGCACGGCACCGGATACGACTACCTGCGCAACGGTGTCTTCGACGCCAACGATTGGTTCAACGACTACTTCGAGCTGAAACCACCTGCGTTGCGACAAAATGATTTTGGCGGAACCATGGGCGGAGCTTTGAAGCTGCGGGGTATTTATGACGGCAAGGATAAGACTTTTTTCTTCGTTTCCTACGAGGGACTGCGCCTAATTCAGCCGCAAGCAGCCACCGTCAACTATGTTCCCGACACCGCCCTTCGGGCGAACACGTCGGCGCCCCTCCGGCAAGGGCTCAATGCGTTTCCGATCGCAAACGGTCAGGATCTTGGAAACGGAATCGCTCAGTTTCTCGCGAGTTGGTCGAACCCGAGCTCGCTCAATTCGACCAGTGTCCGCCTTGACCATGTCGCGAACGAAAAGCTGAGGTTGTTTTTCCGCTTCAGTGACACTCCGTCGAGCGCGACGAGTCGGGCCACGGGATCCTTCTCCACCCCGTCCATGCAGAAGACCGCGGCATTTACGTCGCGGATCTACACTGCTGGCGAAGACAGCATGTTTTCAACCCGCCTCAGCAATGAATTCCGTATAAACTACAGCTCAAATCAAGTGACTAGCGAGACCGCGATCGACAACTTTGGCGGGGCTACACCTCTCGATCTGACCGAGCTTGCCGGACTCCCATCAAGCGGTGCGCCTTCGATTGTTCTTCTTTACGGCGGATATCAGGTCGCACTCGGTGAGAGCCGGCAGTCGGCGATTCAGCGACAGTGGAACCTCGTGGATACCGTTAGCCTCTCCTGGAAGCGCCATCGATTGAAGTTTGGCGCGGACTACCGCCGACTGACTCCGGTGGCGACTCCATTCGATCCTCTCTCCGAATACCTCTATGAGAGCGAAGCGAACGTCGAAGCCAACAGCGCTTTCGCATTCGCGGAGAGTATCGCTACTGCTTATCCCCTTTATAGGAACTTCTCAGTCTTTGCGCAGGACGATTGGAAAGTGACGTCGAGGTTGAACCTGTCACTCGGTCTGCGATGGGAGGTCAATCCTGCGCCTGGCGTGACTCAAGGGCTGAAGCCCTACACCATCCAAGGCTCCAATCCCAGCACGTGGACACTCGCCCCCCAGGGAACGCCTCTATGGAACACTACTTGGTACAACTTTGCGCCTCGTTTGGGTATCGCCTACGCCCTGCGGGAGGCCACTGGACATGAAACGGTCGTGCGCGGGGGAATCGGGATCTTCTACGATACGGCCCAGCAGATGGGGTCGTATGGTTTCCTAGGGCCTGGCTTCAGCGCTTTGAATCTCTTGCCGTCCACCGCGTTTCCGGTCTCTCCCGGAGAGGCGACTCCTGCCATCGTCAATCCGCCGGTTGCGCCGTACAGCGCTCCGGTCATCGGATTTTCACGGCATCTGCAACTTCCCTACACAGCGCAATGGAGCGCGGCCATTGACCAGGGGCTGGGTAAGTTCCAGGCGCTGAGCGTTTCCTATGTCGCCTCGCACGGCACCAGATTGCCACAGGAAAATGAATTTGACGGACCCACGATCGGCAATCCCAATGCGAGCAGTTTCTTTCTTTTCGAGAACGGCCTGACCTCTAATTACGGCTCGCTGCAACTGCAGTTCCGACGGAGGCTCAGTCAGGGCTTAACGGCGCTCGGTTCCTACACATGGTCTCACTGCATCGACTACGGTTCTCAGAACTACCTTTTCGCATATCAGCGCGGAAACTGCGACTTCGACGTTCGCCATAATTTTTCAGCTGCGCTGTCGTATGACATACCCGGCGCGACTCAGAATGGCCTCTTGCAACGGTTGACGAGCCACTGGGGCCTTGACGGCAGATTCATGGCACGAACGGCATTTCCGGTCACCCTCGATGGCTTGGCGACCCCTGATCCGGCAACCGGTCAGTTCCACTACGGAGGCCTCAATCTCGTTCCCGGTCAGCCCGTTTACATCTATGGATCACAATGCACCGTTGTGTACGCCAATGGTCTTGTATGTCCTGGTGGCCGGGCCGTCAACCCGAACGCCTTTGCGGTGCCGGCTTCTGGCCCTGGCAATGCCTCCCGTAACTTCGTGCGCGGCTTCGGCGCCTGGCAATGGGACTTGGCGGTCCGCCGGGAGTTTCCCATCCACGAGAGGTTGAAATTGCAATTTCGCGCCGAGGCTTTCAACATTTTCAATCATCCCAATTTTGGAAACATCAATCCGAACTTTGGCGAAGCTACCTTTGGCCAACCCACTGGGACGCTGGCAACTACTTTAGGAATCCTGAGTCCGCTCTACCAGATGGGCGGTCCGCGCTCGATGCAATTCGCGCTCAAGCTCACATTCTGAAACGTCTCTTTCCCTTCTACCCGTGATCATGCTCCGCATAGCGTCCGTGTTTCTTCTGTCCGCTTGCCTGATGGCGTGGCCAACGTGCGTTCGCAGTCAGGATCTCAGAAAACCCTTCACAGTCGCCGACTCGATTGGAACTACTCACGCTCTCTATACCGAATCAAATGACCCGGTGCTGATCTCCCCCAACCGAAAAAAATTCCTGGTCCTCCTCGAATGGGGGGATTTAGCTAGAAACGGGAGTTGGGTGGAATTGCTTTTGGGCAGCACTCGCTCGATTGAGGCGGCCTCACGCGCCCATGTAGTCGCTCGCCTTTTTTCGAAGTCAACCGTGCGAGCGAGTGACCTTATCAAGAATGTTCGCTGGCTGGCGGACAACGAACGGATAACCTTCCTATGGGACGACGGAAAGCAATACGCAAGAATCGTTAGTGTCAACACCGAGACTCGTCGGATCGACACTCTTCTTCAGCATTCCACACCGATCGTAAAGTACGACATCAGCCAAGACGGTCAGACGATCATCTTCCTTGCACAATCCCCTCGTAACACCCCGCGAGATGCCGAATTGGATCGCATGGGTTTTGCTGTTACCGACCAACCGCTTCGGTCGATTTTACGTGGCGATTTCGATGGGTGGACCTCAGGCAGCCGCTACGAAACGTTCGTTGTCTCTCGCCCAGGGAAGCAACCGCGCAGGATTCGCGAACCTAGCCGGGTCTGGTCGACGCCACCTGAATTGCTTCAGCTTTCTCCCAATGCACACTATGCCTTGCTGGTCAGGCCGGCAGAGGAAATACCGCAGAGTTGGGACGCGTACTCGGAACACGTGTTCAAGGACCTCTATCTGCCGGCCGCTCGCGAAGATTCAACGGCTCCCAACTACATTCGGCAGTACTTCATCGTTGACATCACAAGAGGAATTATCCAGCCATTGTGGAATGCTCCCGAGAACCCTTTGGGAGATGTCGTGTGGTCCCGGGACAGCCAGCGGGTCGTGATTGGACCGACTTTCTTGCCGGTTCTGCGAACCGACGACGTTGGGCGTTCCGGCAGGGCAGTCGCGGAGGTTGATGTCATCTCAGGTCAGTTCGATTGCCTGCCAGTTCCGCCGAGCCCCGGATCGTACTACAGGCCCGTTCGGTGGAGTGACGATGGCATCCTCGAAGTTGCTCGAGAGTTAGAAGGCAGTCCTAAAGGTACCAGCTTCCTTTTCAAGAAGCTGAACGGAAAGTGGAACAAGATCGAGGAAGAAGCACGAGCCACTCGGTCTCTATTGGGGGTGCGGATCGAACTAAGGCAAGATCCCAACACACCGCCTGCGTTGTACGCCGTCAATGAGAATGGGGCCGACCAGTTAATCCGGGAACTCAACCCGAGATTACAGAAGGAAGTAACGCTGGGACATGTTGAACCGGTCCATTGGAGTGGCGGTGATGGTAGGTCGTGGACTGGACTGCTTTATTATCCCGTGCACTACCATTCCGGACAAAGCTACCCACTTGTCGTTCAAACCCACGGATACTCGACTCAAGAGTTTTCGCCCGATGGGTCCTTTACTACGGTTTTCGCGGCGCAAGAACTCGCGAACCGCGACATCGCAGTGCTCCAGATCGGAGGTCCTGATTCTGGAATCGAGGATATTGTAGCTACTCCAAGCGAGCCGCGCGTTTACATGTCTGGATTTGAGGGTGGGATTAATCACTTTCTAGAGCTGGGGTTAGCCGAACCTGGGAAAATCGGAATCATTGGATTTAGCCGGACAGGATGGCTCGTGGAGTACATGATTACCCACTCTTCGATCGTCCTAGCGGCTGCGGAAGTGGCGGACAACATCGATGCTGGCTATTTTCAATATGTCATGGACTCGGATGAGAATAGGGCTTTCGATGAAAACGGTAATGGTTCTCGTCCCTTCGGAAAAGGTGTTGAGATGTGGGCTCGCATGGCTCCGGGATTCAACGCTGATCGGGTTCAAACTCCTTTGCGCATGGAAGTCGACAGCGGGCCGATTGATGAAATTCTCACGGCCTGGGAAATGTTTAGCAACCTGCGGCACTTGCGAAAGCCCGTTGAATTGTTTGTGATTCCTGACATTCAACATGGGGTGCATATCCTGCAGAACCCTGGACAGCGCCTCGCCTCGCAGGGCGGTACTGTGGACTGGTTTTGTTTCTGGCTGAAAGGAGAAGAGGATCCAGATCCTCAGAAGACAGGCCAGTACATCCGTTGGCACCAATTGAAGAATCTCCTCAAGTAGAGAAACATACTTTTAGGACAGGCTGTATCCAGCAGAGAGGGGCGCCCCGGTTGTGAAGCGCCCCTTTTTGCGCCTTATTCGTCCGCTTCATACGCGCTGGTCGTGGCCAGGATGTTCTTGCTGTCCGGTACCACGTGACGTTGCTTGAGATTGCTGCTCTGCACTGCTGTGATCGCAGAGGCAATTGGAGTCAGCTCCGGCTTCATGTATTTCATCGCTTTCACCTCCTTTCTTTTTTGGCATTCAGGCTAAGTGGCCAAGCAGATGCGCTTGGCCACGAGACTGCTCCGCGAGTCCGGCGACCGATGGGACCGTGCAACCTGGGAGACCTGCGGGAAAATCAGGGAGTTTGCTGCGCTTCTGAGCCACAGCTCAATACAGAGCGTGCGTACCGCTATCACAATTGGAATCTCGCGACCAACGCGCGCTTGTTCCAATGCGTGAATGAACCCGTCGGAATTAACCAGGCCCAGTGAGCCGCTTAACAGCTCTTCACACAGCTTGCGGAGGCAGTCCCACTCATTTGAAATCGCGATGATAGGAGATCGAGCGACATATGCCTTCCGTCGCCTGTTCAAGATTTCGTCGGGGACGATGCCGGTGAGCGCACGACGCATCAAGGAGCGTCGCTGACCCGGGCGAACTATTTGTTCTCTAGGGACCGCATAGATGAATTCCAGTAGATCGCGGTCCAGATAGGGATACGTCTTCTCGCACAGAGGATTTCGAGAAAGGCTCTCACAGGAAAGCTGGCGCCGCAACCCGTCTAAGGCTATGAGATTCTCCTGAAAGCTGGGTGGGGGGCCAAACAACCTTAATCTGGACTCATAACCGGCAATGGCAGCTTTATGCTGCCTGACGAAATCGGGTTCCAACCAAGACACTGGTCTCTTATGGAAGGGAGTCCTGATAACGTGCACGGGCAGAAAAGCGCCAATAGCTTCCCAGAGCAACTGGATCCATGGCTTACGGTTGATAAGTGCCCAGTCTTTCAATCGACTGATCAATCGAAGCCGGAATTGTGCGAGCAGGTCCCCCAGTTCAGGCAAAGGGGTGGGCACACCACCCATAACCTCGTCACCGGCAATCCCCGAGAGCACAACCCGGCTTCCACGCGCCGCTACGCAGGATGCGAATTCGCGGTGTGCCTCCCTACACGATCCACAGCCGCTCGGAGCGGCGAAGAATGTGTTCTCTTCCACCCCTACATCGAAAAAGCTTTCTGAACTCACGTCGATGTGCGATCCAACCCGTCCGCGTCTTTCCTCGACCTTCGTGAAATAAGGACGCTCATTCCAGTTTGGTTCTGTCTCGTCCCAGTACGAGACAGTATGGAGTTCCATCGAATTGACTTTTCCATTTGCGATTAGGTCGTCCGCCACACAGACGATCGAGGAGGAATCCATACCCCCGCTTAGTTCAGCGAGAATCGGACTGTCTGAGCGCAGCCGCCGGCGCACCGATCCTGAAAATGCAGATCGGAAGTGTTGTTCGTACTCACTGTCCGTTCGATACCGAATGCTCTTGGATGAATTGAAATCCCAGTACTTGATGATGTCCTGCTTTCCGAGTCTTAGGCGGACAAAGGAAGACGGTGGAACCGCATGAATACCGACGTATGGTGTCAGGTGGGTTGCAGGAAAGAATGATAGCCAGCCGGCAACGTATTCTTCCTCAATCTCGAAAGAGCGCCCGGCAAAAAGCACTAAAGGATCAAGAATTGTGCACCAGTTGACCGCATCGCTTTCGACCGAATAGTAGAGATGGCGCGTGCCCACAAAATCTTTGGCTAAGAGCAGAGACTGCGTCTTGGGCTCCCAAATGGACAGCGCCCAATCACCCATCAACCGGGCGAATGAATCTGTTTCCCAGCGCTCGTAGGCTGCAGCAACGATTTCGAGATCAGTCGATGTGAACGAAGTCTCGCGCGCAAGCAGGCTAATGAGTTCCTCGCGATTGTCAAGCCGGCCATCCCATGTGATTACGGCCCCAGAAGGACGGACATGGGGCTGAACTTCCAGGCGTGATTCTTTCGTAGTATGGAAGGCCCGATAAAGAACGGCAAAATTGTCTTTGCAGATATACCCTTCCCGATCTCGCCCATACGGCGCGAGCACCGGGCGAACCTCATCCAGAGCCCTGGGGTCGATCGGTTTGCCGTCGAAATTGCATATTCCAAATTGGACGCTCATGGATTCGCGACCTCCGGACTCGGACCGATTTGCTCAGCACTGATCAAGCACGGCGTACATTTCCCGCATGTACGGTTTGTCGTTGACTACCCGGCCTTTAACCTCCACCCAGGCGTGTGCTTTGAATGGCATCTGCTGCGCGCCGATCATCATCTGTGCAGGAATGCCGTAGCGTTTCAGCAGACATGCGGTCGCGGCGGACCTCTGAAGACAGAGCACTTCTTTCCAGTACCAAATGCAGGCCATATCTACCGCGGCGCAGATCCTCTCCGTGACATCTGGAACTTCCAGCACAGAGCCGATCGGGTACTCTCGCACCTTCTGGTAAAGGGCCGCGAAATCCCCTCGCGCCAGGTGAAGATCGAAATAGATCACTTTCGAGAAGGCTTGCAAGACGAGAGACATCGGCACGAACCTCCACTCAGACGGTTAGGGCAAGTTGATCGCAAAGAAAAGCCATGCGATCGGCGAGCGCTTCGACACGTTCACTCACGGGCAGTACTGGCGAATGTCCGCGATGAGGGCGGTAGTCCAGGACGATTGGCGATTCCGAGGAATTGGCCGCCTGCAATCGAGCGGCCATCTTTCTCGCATGAAGCGGGTTGCAGTTCTGGTCAGAGTCTCCCGATACGATCATGGCCGCCGGATACGCTACGCCGTCACGGACCTTGTGATACGGGGAGTAGCTGAGCAACGCCCGAAAATCGTCCGGATCATCAGCCGTGCCAAACTCTTCTTTCCACACATGGGCGTTGTCGAAGAGGTGATACCGCAACATGTCAAGCATCGGCACCATACAGACAACGGCTCGGAACAGTTCTGGCCGTTGCGTCATGGCGGCTCCAACCAGCAACCCAGAATTCGAGCCGCCAAAAATCGAGAGCTTGCCTGGTCTTGTGCGTCCCGATTCGATCATCCATTTCGCGGCGGACAGGAAATCATCGATTGCGACCTGCCGCCTCCGCCGTTTAGCCGACTCGTGCCACTCGGCTCCGAATTCCGAGCCGCCGCGAATGTTCGGGAGCGCGAATAGGCAGCCTCGTTCCATCAGAAAAGCGACGAATACGCTGAATTGCGGAGTCATGGCCACACCATAGCCACCATAAGAGGTCATGACGGTGGGATGTGATCCGCCGTCCAGAACATCCTGCCGTGCAACCAAATACATCGGAATGAGAGTTCCATCTTTCGCAGTGAACCAGACCTGGGTATGGCTAAAGTCTTTGGAATTGAACGGAACCAGGCGGCTGGCGAAAAGATTCAGTTCGCCACTTTTTGGTGAGTAGCTCTTAATCTGAATGGGCTGAGCAAAGGACTCCTGTTCAAAGAACAGTTCCTCTGTATCACCGAGGCCTCCGATAAAGCGGACGGTGTTGGACGCCTCAAGCGGCAGGTGGCCCAGTCGTTTGCCGGCAAGGTCGAAAATATCGACTTCGGTTTTGAGGTTGCGGACGTACGAAACAAAGATCTTCTCGTCGGCAACCGCCCAGTCCTGGATGCTCGCTTCGCTCTCAGGCACGACATCAACGAACTCTGGTTCCTGGTGTTGCCGTGGACGGACTTCTACGACCCGAAAGTTGGCGGCGTCCCGATCGGTAATTGCCAGGATCTGTCCGCTAAGCAACAGAGGTCCGAATTTGTACTCCGCACCCTGGACGATCGGCTCTGGATCGCTGGGGCCGTCCATTGACCACAGCAAAAAGTCCGTCAGAGTCTTGTCGCCGAAATGAAGTATCAGAAACCCGAGGTGTGCCGTCCCCGGAACGATCTGCAGGCGCAGTTGATTATCCTCACCAGCGAAGAAGATCTCCTTGTCATCGTTAAAGCTCGCGCCCAAGACATGGAGATACGCCGCGCGGTAATGCGGCCGTTTCGCCCTTAACGCCTCGTGGACGTAATAGAAGCTCTTCAAATCTGGCCCAAACGCAAAGCCGCGCAAATAACCGCGCGGAAGGATGTCTGGCAAAACGGAACGGGGTTCGATGTCAAGAATTTCAAATGTCCCAGTGCGCTCGCCGCCCTGCTTTACTTCATAGAGCAGGAGTCGGCCATCCGGAGATACCCGAAGAGGCTTAACCGCGGTGTAGGGTCCTGTGCCGCGGTCGGCAGGATCGATGAGAAGCTGATCTGCTCCATCGGTGCCCTCGCGGACGTAAATGCAGGGTTGTTCCTCTCCTGGCCTCCGTTTCCTGAAGAAGTACCGCCCACCCATCGTTTGGATCGAATCATAGGTTTCGACGTCCACCAATTCTCGAATTCGGTCCCGAATGCGGTCTCGGCTGGGAATGCTGTCGAGATAAGAACGCGCATACTGATGCTGTGCATCAAGCCAGCAGCGGGTGCCCGCTGAGTCTTGATCTTCCAGCCATCGGTACGGATCCATCACTGGAACCCCGTGCAGGACCTTTGTGACTGCATCGACAGGAGTGAATGGTGGGGACGTCATCAGCTTAGGCATGGTGACCTCCGCTCGGCGAACTGAATGGCTTCGCGATTCATCCTCCTCGTCAGACTGCGGAAATAACCTGCGACCTTCGGGTCCTTCAGACGCTCTTGATCTCTCCAGCCATCGTTCCCGACCGCATACGCGAAGACCGCCGCAAGAGGCGCTAGAGCCAGAGCCTCCGCGATGATTTCGCCCGAGAACAGTTCGCGCCATGACGCGCTGAAGGAGCGTGCCAGTCGGGTTTCAAGCGCCACATCTGTACCGCTCGTGCGGCGGAAGTGCTCGAGCAAGTACTCGAAACTCAGGAATGGATGACCGACGTGGGCCTCTGCCCAGTCGACGAACACGCATTGATCGGTTGCAACCATGATGTTCCCCGGATTTAGATCCGAATGCCCCAGCACTTCGGGGAGGCCCAGATCTTCGAGAAGCGTGAGCGAATCCTCGATTCGCAGACCCAGCAGGCTCAGTTCCTGAAGGCTCAGGACCGGTGGCGGAAATTCAGTCTGCTGCTCCATCAGTTGAGTGATGACCGCAAGAAATGGGTGCACCGAGTTGGAGAGCGTTTCAGTTCTCAGATCATGTGCGCCCGCGTCAAGGATCGACTCCGTCTTCGCGACCGATTCAATCTGCAGCCTCGCCAACGTCTCTGCTGCGCGTTCCCAGAGCCCTATTTCCTGTGTTTCGCCCAAGTTTGTGCCTGGTTCTTCAAGTGAAAGCCAGCTATTCCAATCCGCTCGTGCACCAAGAAGCTCGGGAAGATACTTCGGGAATTGTTGGGACAACTTCAGTGTGACCGGGAACTCCCGCTGATTCGGTTCGCCGACGCCTTTGAACCAAACCGCGGGTCCGCTGGTCTCAAAGCGAATCAGGCTGAAGGAAGGGCTGGCATTGTACTGGCGCCATGGCCCGGTGAGCTCGAGCCCGAGAGGGCGGATTACATTGGCTGTCCACTCCCGCAAACTGGCGAGCCATCTTCTCCTTGCAAACGGCGCGGATGGGTCGCGCTCATAGCGGTCTAACTGAACAAGGCTCTGCTCAAATATTCGGAACTCTGCTTCGTTCTGAAAGCAACCTGCGGTCAGAGAATGGACCGGCTTCCATACCGTTTCACTGGTGCGTGCCTCGTCGCACCAGCACTCCATCACTTCATAGTGCCTGCCATTCGAGTTCCCATCCTCCGATGAGTGGTTCGGAGTGAACAAGCAAACGCCGTCACAGCCCCAGTCTCTCCGTAGAGCAGCTGTGAGATTTTCTGCCAGGCGCTCCCAGCGTGGAATTTCGACGGCAGGAAACGAGAAGCCAAGTTCAGCAATCTTGAGCAGGACCTCGGTTCCATTGCGCCCCAACACAATCGCGCGGTAAACCTCGCGCTCGGACTGTACTTGCGATTCCACGATATCGCACCAATTCAGTGTTGGTTATTCGTTCCGAGATCTTCGAGCAGATGATGTTGCTGGAGGGATTTGATGAATTCTCTCACGTCGTTTGCAGCCACGCCCCTGCTCACTTCGAATTTCTGACTGATTTCGTCAACAATGGCGGATTCGGTTGCCCCAGACTTAAGAAGCTCGAGGATTCGTGAGCCGACGAAATTGAGGTTGAACATCTGTCCTTGCCGGATATCCAGGACAATGGCTCCATCCTGGCCGTGCGTGCTCCGTATACCTTCTGAGACTCTATACATCGGAAGCCCCACTTCGTAGGCGTGAAAGGCGAGTGGTAATGTCTGAACGCACTTTGACACGGCTCGTGAATCGGAAGCCACAAAAAGGTGGAAGTTTCCAGAAAAGCAACCTATTCGTGCGGATGTTGTTGTCGGGCTTACAAGATTTTCAGAACGATCAATGACTTGAGAATGGGAGCCTGTTCGCTATTGCATCCTAGTTGGCTCGCATCAAGCCCCTCGGCGAGAAGGTGGCCAGCGATAAGATCGCGCGGCAATTGGACTTAGTTGGATATTGGAATGATGTCTGTCGGCTTGCAACTAGTCTGTGGAAATCGCTGACTCGGAGTGAACGCCATGTGTGAACAGGAACGAACTGCAGTCACCATCACTGACAATAAGTCCGCGTGAGAGAAGAAGAACCCGTTCAAAAGTTGAAAATGTAGAGAGCCGGTGCGAGATGACGATGAAGGTCGACAACTTGAGACTTCGCCGGAGTTCTTGAAGAATACTTCTTTCTGCGCCCGGATCCAGGCAGGAGGTGGCCTCGTCCATAATCAACACCCGCGGCTGTCGCAGGGCCGCTCTCGCAAGGGCCAGGCGTTGACGCTCCCCACCCGAAAGCTGGCAGCCGTCCGGTCCGATTCGCTGGCGAAGGCCGCCAGAGAACGATCGAACCAAAGCCGTCAGTTCTACCATTTGCAATGCGTCTTCGAGTTCCCGCTCCGAAGCACTGGGCCTCACAAAAAGCAAATTCGAGGCGATCGATCCATCGAACAACACCGGGTCGCGCGGCAGATAGCAGACGCCCTGACGCAGGCTCTTGAGATGAATATTCCGGATGTCTTCTCCGCCTAACCG
>Ga0307474_10002056_pt1 | contig 14449 bp, 13 predicted proteins | sample atmos_gasesECM1C_2_FD_203312 | JGI IMG/M metagenome (GOLD analysis project Ga0307474, IMG submission 203312) | Hardwood forest soil microbial communities from Morgan-Monroe State Forest, Indiana, United States - atmos_gasesECM1C_05 | ecosystem: Environmental > Terrestrial > Soil > Temperate... | reverse complement strand
ACAAGCCATTCCGCACCCCGTGACGTCAATCACGCGACTGCGGGCAGGCAACTGCGCCACCACAATCAGCCGCGCCGCGAAAAACGCGACATCCATGGCTGGGTCGTGCTCGACAAGCCGATCGGCATGACCTCCACCCACGCGGTGGCGATCGTCAAGCGCCTGTTCCAGGCCAAGCGCGCAGGGCACGCCGGCACACTCGATCCTCTGGCGTCGGGCGGCCTGCCGATCGCGCTCGGCGAAGCCACCAAGACGGTCCCGTTCGTGATGGATGGCCGCAAGCGCTACCGCTTCACCGTGGCTTGGGGCGAGGAGCGCGACACCGACGACACCGAAGGCCGCGTGGTCAAAACCAGTGAGATCAGGCCCTCGGCGGAAGCGATTTCGGCCCTGTTGCCGCGCTTCACCGGCGTGATTGAGCAAATCCCGCCGCAATATTCTGCGGTCAAGGTCCAGGGCGAGCGGGCCTACGACCTGGCACGCGATGGCGAGAAGGTCGAACTGAAATCCCGGTGCGTCGAGATTCACCAATTAGTTCTCATAGAACAATCGGATAGCAGCCATTCCGTGTTCGAGGCCGAGTGTGGCAAGGGAACCTATGTCCGCGCGCTGGCCCGCGATTTGGGCCGGATTCTGGGCTGTTTCGGTCATATCTGCGCCTTGCGGCGGACCGTCGTCGGCCCGTTCGGCGAGAACGACATGATTCCGCTGGAACAGTTGGAGGCTTTGTGCGATAGAGCCGCGTCCGGCGAGGGCAGCCTCGCCGACGCGCTTTTGCCCGTTGAGACCGCGCTGGACGACATCCCGGCACTGGCCGTCACACGGGCGGATGCGGCAAGGCTCCACAGGGGCCAGGCCGTTTTGTTGCGCGGACGGGATGCGCCCAATAGTAGCGGCACAGTCTATGTCACGGTGGCAGGCCGGCTTTTGGCCCTCGCCGAAATTGGCAATGGCGAACTCATCCCCAAGCGCGTGTTCAACCTGACCGGGCTGACTGCTAGTCCGGCTCGCAACAATGAAAGTATCTGACGATGTCGATTACCGCCCAACGCAAAGCGGAAGTCATCAAAACCAATGCCAAAAAAGCCGGCGACACCGGCTCTCCCGAGGTTCAGGTCGCGATCCTGTCGGAACGCATCAACAACCTCACTGACCATTTCAAGAACCACGTGAAGGACAATCATTCGCGCCGGGGCTTGCTGAAGATGGTCGCGACGCGCCGTTCGCTTCTCGATTATCTCAAGAGGAAGGACGAGGCGCGTTATCTGGCGCTGATCGAAAAGCACAACATTCGGCGTTGAGCTTCGCGCGGGCGTGTTTGCGCGCGTGGTTGCGCGTGGTTTTCGAAAATGGCGGCTTTTCGGCCTTTCGACCAGAATCACGCGCAAATCAGGTGGGAGCCTTTGCCGGCTCGCATCAGGGCATGATCAAGAATTCGTGCCCGGACAAAAGTTCGTCCAGCAGCACTCCGGCGACTGGACGATGACGGGCAAGGTGCCCGTCGCGCGGGTCCGAGGCGAGGGCGCCTGTGTCCCGTTCCAAATCGCAAAGGATGAATGCCATCCGGCATAACAAGACCATGGCAGGATCGCCGGGCGCTGATCGGAAATCGCGATCAGCGTCCCGCAATCTTGCGCATGGTTTTTGTGTGCCGGACTTTCATGCCTTGCGTGAACCCATGAAAGAAGACCGCAATGTTCGATATTCATACGATCGAGATCGACTGGGGTGGACGACCCCTCAAGCTTGAAACCGGAAAACTCGCCCGTCAGGCCGACGGGGCTGTGGTGGCGACCTACGGCGAGACCGTCGTGCTCGCCACCGTCGTTGCCGCCAAGACGCCCCGCGAGGGCGTCGACTTCCTGCCCTTGACCGTCGATTATCAGGAAAAGAGTTACGCCGCAGGCCGCATTCCCGGTGGCTATTTCAAGCGCGAGGGCCGGCCCACCGAGAAGGAGACGCTCGTCTCCCGTCTGATCGATCGCCCGGTGCGCCCCCTGTTTGTGGACGGCTGGCGCAACGAAACCCAGGTGATCGTGACGACGCTGTCGCACGACATGGAAAACGACCCCGACATTCTTTCCATGGTGGCGGCTTCCGCCGCGCTGACCTTGTCGGGCGTGCCGTTCAAGGGCCCGATCGGCGCCGCCCGCGTCGGCTTCGTCAACGACGAATATGTCCTCAATCCCACGCTCGACGAAATGGTCGACACTCAGCTCGACCTCGTCGTCGCCGGCACCTCCGATGCCGTGCTGATGGTGGAATCGGAAGCGAGAGAACTCAACGAAGACATCATGCTGGGCGCCGTGATGTTCGGACATCGGCATTTTCAGCCGGTGATCAACGCGATCATCGAGCTGGCCGAAAAAGCCGCGAAGGAGCCGCGCGAGGTTCAGGCCGTCGACGAAAGCGCGCTGGAAAAGGAAATGCTGGCGCTGATCGAGACCGATCTGCGCACGGCCTATGCCATTCCTGTGAAACAGGAACGCTACGCCGCGGTCGCCAAAGCCAAGGAAAAGGCGATGGCGCACTACTTCCCCGAAGGCGAGGAGCCGAAATACGACAAGCTTCGCATTGCCGCGGTGTTCAAGGAACTGGAGGCCAAGATCGTTCGCTGGAACATTCTCGATACCGGCAAGCGCATCGATGGCCGCGACGCCCGGACGGTTCGCAACATCATCGCCGAAGTCGGTGTGTTGCCCCGCGCCCACGGATCGGCGCTGTTCACACGCGGCGAGACCCAGGCGCTGGTGGTGACAACGCTCGGCACCGGCGAGGACGAGCAGTACATTGACGCGCTGTCGGGAACCTACAAGGAGACGTTCCTCTTGCACTACAACTTCCCGCCCTTCTCGGTCGGCGAGACCGGTCGCCTCGGCGGCACCAAGCGGCGCGAGGTCGGCCATGGCAAGCTCGCCTGGCGCGCGATCCATCCTGTTCTGCCGCCGCATCACGAATTCCCCTACACGGTCCGCGTGGTTTCCGAGATCACCGAATCGAACGGTTCGTCTTCGATGGCGACCGTTTGCGGTTCCTCGCTGGCGCTGATGGATGCGGGCGTTCCATTGAAGCGACCGACCGCCGGCATCGCCATGGGCCTCATCCTGGAAGGCACCCGCCACGCCGTGCTCTCCGATATTCTCGGCGATGAGGATCATCTCGGCGACATGGATTTCAAGGTGGCCGGCACCGATCACGGCATCACCTCGCTGCAGATGGACATCAAAATCGCGGGCATCACCGAAGAGATCATGAGGGTGGCGCTTGCCCAGGCGAGGGAAGGCCGCATCCACATCCTTGGTGAAATGGCGAAAGCCCTCACCGCGGCGCGCGCCGAGCTTGGCGAATACGCGCCGCGCATCGAAACCTTCAAGATCGCGACCGACAAGATCCGCGAAGTGATCGGCACCGGCGGCAAGGTAATCCGGGAGATCGTCGAGAAGACCGGTGCCAAGGTCAACATCGAGGACGACGGCACTGTGAAGGTCGCCTCGAGCGACGGCGAGTCGATCAAGGCCGCGATCAAGTGGATCAAGTCGATCGCCTCCGATCCGGAAGTTGGCCAGATCTACGACGGCACCGTCGTCAAGGTGATGGAGTTCGGTGCTTTCGTGAACTTCTTCGGCGCGAGGGACGGCCTCGTCCACATCAGCCAGCTTGCGCCCAACCGCGTTCAGAAAACCTCCGACATCGTCAAGGAAGGCGACAAGGTCAAGGTCAAACTGCTCGGCTTCGACGACCGCGGCAAGACGCGTCTGTCGATGAAGGCGGTCGACCAGGTGACCGGTGAAGACCTCGAGGCCAAGCAGAAGGCCGAGGCTGCGCCGCGCGAAGCCGCCGGCGAGTAGCGGTCACGGAGATCCAGATTGATGAAGAGGGCGGTCGCTCAGCCGCCCTTTTTGTTTGCGCCAGACCTGACCAGCCGGCTCCCGTTCCGGCGCGCAGTCTACTTGTTGCCAACAACTCATCTAGATTTCCTGCACAATGCAGAGCGCCCTCGATGAAGCCTGTGATCCGTCCCGCCCGCATCGATGAACATGACGAGATCGCCCGCGTCTGGATGGACAGCTGGGTCTCGACCGGGCTCGAAGATGCCAGCAATTTTTTGCTGGCGAAATTGCGTGCACGCATTGCGCTCGAGATCGAGCGGGGCTGGAGCCTCTTTGTGGCCGACCAGGACGGCGCTATCGCCGCCATGCTGGCGCTGCATTTGCCGAAAAAATATCTGGACCAGCTGTTCGTGGCGCCGGAATATCAGGCGCGGGGCCTCGGCCGATGCCTGCTCGCCTTCACCAGGCAGCAATTGCCGAATGAAATTTTTCTGCGCTGCGTACGCGAAAACGAAAAGGCCTGGCGCTGGTATGAACGCGAGGGATTTATCTACGAGACGGAGCAGGTCGAACCGATGACCGGCTTTGTCATGAAATATTATCGGTGGGAGAAGGAAACCACGCCATGATGAAACTATATTGGTCGCCGCGGACGCGGTCGTTTTCCGCACTCTGGCTGATGGAAGAGACCGGCCAGGCTTACGAGCGCATCCTGACCGACATCTCGAAGGGCGCGCAGAAGACGCCGGAATATCTCGCGATCAATCCGATGGGCAAGGTACCTGCGCTGCAGGACGGCGACGTGACGCTTGCGGAAGCCGCCGCGATCTGCGCCTACGTCGCCGAGTGTTATCCGCAGGCAAAGCTTGCGCCGCCTGTGGGCGATCGCTTGCGCGCAAAATATCTCTATTGGCTGTTCTTTGGACCGAGCTGCGTCGAGCCCGCAATGGTTCAGGTCGCAACCAAAATCGAGCTGAATCCGACCTCAGCCGGCTGGGGCAACGCCGAGCGCGTGTTCGACGTGCTCGACGCCGGGCTCAAGCAAGGACCGTGGATTCTCGGCGAGAATTTTTCGGCCGCCGATATCGTCATCGGATCGGGGCTGAATTTCGCGGTGCGGCTTTTCAAGATGATACCGCCGCGGCCCTCATTCGATCGCTACATCGATGCCTGCACGGCACGACCCGCTTTCCAGCGCGCAGGCGCCATTGCCGCCGGATAGCTTTATTCCGCATCCTTGAGCGCTTCCGGCCGCGGCATCGAAATGACGTTGTAGCCGGAATCGACGAAATGCGTCTCGCCGGTGACGCCGCCGGAGAGATCGGAGAGCAAGTAAAGGGCCGAGCCGCCGAGCTCGTCCAGTGTCACGCCGCGGCCAAGCGGCGAGTGTTTCTGCTGAAACGCGAACATCGCCCGTGCATCGCCGATGCCGGAACCGGCAAGCGTGCGAACGGGACCTGCCGAAATCGCATTGACGCGAATGCCGCGCGGACCGAAATCGGCGGCGAGGTATCGCACGGAGGCTTCCAGCGCGGCCTTGGCGACGCCCATGACGTTGTAGTTCGGCATCACGCGCGTCGAGCCGCCGAAGGTCAACGTGATCATCGCGCCCCCCGCCTCCGGCATCAGCTCCGCGGCGCGCCTGGCAAGTTCGGTGAACGAGAAGCACGAGATCAGCATGGTACGCGAAAAATTCTCGCGCGTGGTGTCGGCATAGCGGCACTTCAGCTCGTTCTTGTCCGAGAAGGCGATGGCATGGACCAAAAAATCCAGCCGGCCCCATTTGGCGCGTAGCGCTTCGAACACCGAATCGATGCTTGCGGGATTTTCGACGTCGCAGGGGAGCACCAGATCGACGCCAAGGGATTCGGCGAGCGGCTTGACGCGTCTGCCGAGCGCATCGCCCTGATAGGTGAAGGCAAGCTCAGCCCCGTGAGCCGCGAGAGTTCTTGCAATTCCCCAGGCAATCGAATGATCGTTGGCAATGCCCATGATCAATCCGCGCTTGCCTTTCATTAAGTCGCTCATTGTACCTGCGCTCCACCCATCTCTCACGTCATCACCCGCGAAAGCGGGTGATCCAGTATTCCAGAGGCGCCCGTAATCTAGTTGAAAGGCCGCAGTGTCCTGGATGCCCCGCTTTCGCGGGGCATGACAACCAATCAGAAGTTACGCATCCAGCCGCTTGAACACCAGCGTGGCGTTGGTGCCGCCGAATCCGAATGAATTCGAAAGCACGGTGCCGATCCTGGCGTTATCGATACGCTTGCGCACGATCGGCATGTCGGCGAACACGGGGTCGAGCTCGCTGATATGGGCGCTTTCGCAGATGAATCCATTGTTCATCATCAAGAGCGAGTAGATCGCCTCCTGGACACCGGTGGCGCCGAGCGAATGGCCGGTCAGCGCCTTGGTCGCGGAAATCGGCGGGCATTTTTCGCCCGTGCCGAACACCTTGCGGATCGCCTCGATCTCGGGCGGATCGCCGGCCGGCGTCGAGGTGGCGTGCGGATTGATATAGTCGACCCTGGTATTGACGGTGGAAAGTGCCATGCGCATGCAGCGCTCGGCGCCTTCGCCCGAGGGCGCGACCATGTCATAACCGTCGGAAGTGGCGCCGTAGCCTGCGACCTCCGCATAGATGCGCGCGCCGCGCGCCCTGGCGTGTTCGAGTTCTTCAAGCACGATCACGCCGGCACCGCCGGCAATGACAAATCCGTCGCGGCTGACGTCATAGGGCCGCGATGCGGTCGCCGGGGTATCGTTGTATTTTGAGGACATCGCGCCCATCGCATCGAACAGGACCGACAGCGTCCAGTCGAGTTCCTCGCAGCCTCCGGCGAAGATAACGTCCTGCTTGCCCATCTGGATGGTCTCGTAGGCATTGCCGATGCAATGGTTCGAGGTCGCACAGGCCGATGAGATGGAGTAGTTCACGCCCTTGATCTTGAACCAGGTGGCGAGTGTGGCGGAGGCGGTCGACGACATGCCTTTCGGCACAGCGAACGGACCGACGCGCTTGGGACCCTTGGTGCGTGTGATGTCGGCGGCCTCCACGAGCGTGCGCGTCGACGGACCGCCGGAACCCATGATGATGCCGGTCCGGATATTGGAGACTTCGGAGGGCTCCAGACCCGAATCTTGAATCGCCTGCACCATGGAGACGTGGTTCCAGGCCGCGCCCTCGGCCAGAAACCGCATCGCGCGCCGGTCGATGACGCTTGAAGGATCGAGCGTCGGCGCACCCTGCACTTGGGAGCGGAAGCCAAGCTCGGCATATTTGTCAGCACGGGTAATTCCCGACTTTGCCTCGTGGAGGCTCGCCAGCACTTCCTGGGTGTTGTTTCCGATCGATGAGACGATGCCCATCCCCGTGATGACAACCCGCTTCATGATCGCCTCGTCCTGTCCTTGTGCTCTTGTGTGATGCCGCAGCGCGTATTCAGGTTCCCGGCTGTAATGGCGAGTCCTGCTTGAACAGCCCGACCTTCAAGTCCTTCGCGCGATAGATAATCTCGCCATCCATGGAAAGCCAGCCGTCAGCAATGCCCAACCAGAGCTTCATGCGCATCACCCGTTTGATGTCGACGTTGTACACAACCTTGCGGACGTTCGGCAGCACCTGCCCGGCCAGCTTCAGCTCGCCAAGACCCAGCGCCCGGCCGCGCCCCTCGCCGCCGACCCAACCCAGATAGAATCCGACCATCTGCCACATCGCATCCAGGCCAAGGCAGCCCGGCATGACCGGATCATTCTTGAAATGGCAGCCAAAAAACCAGAGGTCCGGCTTCACGTCGAGCTCTGCCCGGACCACCCCCTTGCCATATTCCCCACCGGTCTCGGAAATTTCGCTGATGCGGTCGAACATCAGCATCGGAGGTAGCGGCAATTGTGCATTGCCCGGGCCGAACAGTTCGCCCCGGGCGCATGCCAGCAAATCCTCGTATTCGTAACCGCCGCGCCTTTCGAGCATGGAGCCAGCCTTTTCAAAAAGTCCTGATGAAGCGTTTTTGGCGAAATGGACCCGTTTTGGGTGGCAAGCGCGCCGGTCGTGGCAAGGCCTGGCTCGACCACCGCAGGCCAGGCCTGTCCCGGAAGCCGCCGCTTGGCGCTTACCCTTCGCGCGCCGGGCAATCGCGCGGGGCTCTCTATCACAGGGCTTGCGGGCGGCAAAGCATTTGGCGGTAAATGAACGATTTTACCCATGCCGATGGCGCTTGCCTTTAGGCCCATTCCAGTTGCGAAAAACTTGCATCTGAGGGGATTCCTTCTTATATCTCCCGGAATTACCTAGTGGCTCGCCTGCAGCATCCGAGTAGAAATGCGCGACAACGATCGAGTTTTTAACGAAGAAGCCGCCGGTTCCGAACCCCATGCGAAGGGGCGGCAGCCGTCTTTGACCGGCTGCCCCTGGCACGATGTCAACGAGATGTTGCAGGCTGCCGGACTTCGTCCGACCCGCCAGCGCATGGCATTGGGCTGGCTGTTGTTTGGCAAGGGCGCGCGCCACCTGACCGCGGAAATGCTCTACGAGGAAGCGACGCTGGCGAAAGTCCCGGTGTCGCTCGCAACCGTTTACAACACGCTCAATCAGCTCACCGATGCCGGCTTGCTGCGTCAGGTGAGCGTCGACGGCACCAAGACCTATTTCGACACCAACGTGTCGGCGCATCACCACTTCTATCTCGAAAACAATCACGAACTGGTCGACATTGCGGACCCGCATCTGGTGTTGCAGAAGATGCCGGATGTACCCGAAGGCTACGAGATCGCCCGGGTCGACATGGTGGTGCGGCTGCGCAAGAAGCGCTGAGCCGTCGTCCCGGCCAAGCGGAGCGCGAGCCGGGACCCATAGCCACAAATGTTCGAGGAAGGCGTCGGCCCGATTGCCTTCTTGAGAAGTCACGGCGTATGGGTCCCCGCTTTCGCGGGGACGACCGGCCGAGATCAGTTCACCTTTTCGTCAGCATAAACGCCCCACAGCCGCTGCTGCTCGATCCAGCCGTCGAAGCCATTACCGGCGACGTGACACCAGCTGGAGGCGCACTGCCTGACCTGGGCCACGACGCCCGCCTGCAGGCGGGCGGTGACTGAGCTGGTCGAATCGGCGCGCTCGTAAAGCGAGGCAAGATCGTCCTTGCTCTTCATGGTGATCACGGCCGTGCGCCGACCGGACAGCAGCGAGTGATAGACCCAGCCCTCGGCGCCCTCGGAGTCGCGGACCCGGCGCCAGTTCTCGAACTCGGCGGTGATCTCAACTGGCAGGCCCGAACGGGTGTAGACCCAGGCCACGTCATTGTCCTTGGTTGGACCGGCGCGGACGTTCACATGATCGGATTTGAGGCTGACATAGCGCGGGACCGGCAGACCGCTGGTGGTTGGCGCGGAATCCTTTGCCAAAGCCAATGTGGTGATCGCCGAGAAGCAAGGAACGCAAGCCGCAAACACTACAGAACAAAAACGTCCCAACCCCATTAACGCGCCTCCTGCCGAGTGCCAGCTCAATTGTTCGAGCCCAAACACCCTGACAACCACCCCAAAAACCCCTGCACCCCCGCCCCACCGCCTTTAGACCCGTGAATGCCAAGGTCCTCTCGGGTTCTTGTCTTGGCCCCGCCTTCTGCTAGAGAGGACGGAAAGCCAGAGAGCAAGAACGGCCCGAAAGTCATCCGGCAAACCAGCGGAGATGTCGGGGAACCCACGGGAAAAAACGCCCCGGGCCATGCGGCAGCGCAGTGTCGAATACCCGGGTTAATGAGGTCTGAACTAGTGGAGAGGATTTGACATTCGCCATCAAATTAACCACGAGTTCGAAGGGCGAATGTCAAATCCGGAACTCCACTAGTGTGGCGGTTCAGAAATCCGCATCGTTAGTGCTGCGAGTTCGTCATGCGGACTTCTGAACCAAAGCCACACTAGAAATAATAATTTACTAGTGTCCTTTCGATTCCGAAGTTCGCAGACGAGGTCGCCGCAAAATGATGCGAACTTCGGAATCAGGACACTAGCCCGATGAGAGCATAATATGTCGGTTAAGAAAAAGCCTCTCGTTGTCGTTACTCGGAAGCTGCCGGACTCGATCGAGACCCGCATGCGCGAATTGTTCGACGCACGGCTCAATCTCGACGATACGCCGATGACCACGGAGCAAATCGCCGACGCCATTCGCTCGGCCGATATCCTGGTACCAACCGTTACCGACGAGATCACCGAAGATCTCATCAAGCAAAGCGACTGCAAGGTGAAACTAATCGCCAACTTCGGCAACGGCGTCGACAATATCGACGTTGTCGCAGCCCATGCGCGCGGCATCACCGTCACCAACACGCCGAAGGTTTTGACCGAAGACACCGCCGACATGACCATGGCGCTGATTCTCGCGGTGCCGCGCCGGATGATCGAGGGCGCCTCCATCCTCACCGAGGGCAAGAACTGGGAAGGCTGGTCGCCGACCTGGATGCTCGGCCACCGCATCGGCGGCAAACGGCTCGGCATCGTCGGCATGGGCCGCATCGGCCAGGCGGTCGCGCGCCGCGCGCACGCTTTTGGCCTGCAGATTCATTATCACAACCGCCGTCCCGTCGCGCCGCGGATCGCCGAAGACCTCGGCGCCACCTATTGGGAAAGCCTCGACCAGATGCTGGCGCGGATGGACATCATCTCGGTGAACTGTCCGCACACGCCGGCAACGTTCCATCTGTTGTCGGCACGGCGACTGAAGCTGATCCGCAAGGATGCCTACATCGTCAACACCGCGCGCGGCGAGGTGATCGACGAGGACACGATGATCAAGCTGATCGAAACCGGCGAGATGGGCGGTGCCGGCCTCGACGTGTACGAGCACGAACCTGCGGTCAATCCAAAACTGGTGCGGCTCGCAAAGCAGGGCAAGGTGACGCTGCTGCCGCATATGGGCTCGGCCACGATCGAGGGCCGCGTCGAGATGGGCGAGAAGGTGATCATCAACATCCGCACCTTCCTCGACAATCACAAACCGCCGGACCGTGTGCTGCCGAGCATGCTGTGAGCGTCAGGGCGCCTTCGTTCTCCGCCGCTCCTTCTTGCGCCACGCCGCGACGAACGCCACGAAGGCGGCGAGCGCCGGCGGCGGCTGGCGGCGGCTTGGGTAATAGAGAAACGGCCCCGGAAACGGCTCACACCACTCATCGAGTACGCTGACCAGCGCGCCGGACTTGATGGCCTCGCTCGCATATCCCTCGAAGGTCATCCAGAAGCCGATGCCGTCGCGCGCGGCGCGGTGCGCAAGCCCGGGATGATTCACGACCAATTTTGTCGGAGGCGATACTTTCACCACCTGTCCCGCTTTTTCGAACTCCATATCCAGTAACGTGCCCCTGCCGAAGCGGATGCGGATGCAGCCGTGATCGAGCAGGTCCTTCGGATGCTTCGGCTTGCCGTGCCTTGAGATGTAGTCGGGCGAGGCCACCACCACGTAGCGCTGCGGCGGACCGAGCGAGACGGCGATCATATCCCGCGCCAGATGCTCGCCGTATCGAATGCCGGCATCGAACCCATGCGCGACGATATCGACGAACGAGCTTTCACCGACAATCTCAAGATCGATCTGCGGGTAAGCTTCAATGAACGGCGCGACCATCGGCGCCAGCACCAGATCGATCGCGGGAGGCGGCGCATTGATGCGCAGCCGCCCCGAGGGCACCGCGCGCAGGCCGCGCACATCCTCCATCGCGCCGCTGACCGCCTGCATGGCCGGGCCGACGCGCGCGAGCAGCAGTTCTCCCGCCTCGGTCAGCGCGACGCTGCGGGTCGTGCGATTCAGAAGACGGATGCCAAGCCGCGCTTCGAGATCGCGCAGGCGCTGGCTGAGGCTTGAGACGGAAACGCCGTGCTCCAGCGCCGCACGCCGGAAATTCCTGGTGCGGGCGATCGCCACAAAAGCATTGAGGTCGCGCAGGTCGAGATCGCTCATTGTCCGGTATTGTGAACAATCTATTCACAACTGTCCAGCTTATCGCGGCAATGAAACGGCTTCATATCGGACGAGTATTCAATGCGCGGGATTGCCCGCCGCCATGTCCAAGGAGAGCCACCATGAACACCCGCAAGCTTGGCAGAACCGGCCCCGCCGTCTCGGCCATCGGACTTGGCTGCATGGGCATGTCGGATTTTTACGGTCCCGCAGATCGCAGCGAGAGCATCGCGACGATTCATGCGGCATTGGATTCAGGGATCACGCTGCTGGACACCGGCGATTTCTACGGCATGGGTCATAACGAAATGCTGGTCCGCGAGGCGCTCGCCGGACGTAATCGCGACAATGTGCAGATCAGCGTCAAGTTCGGCGCGCTGCGTACGCCGGACAGGAAATGGCTCGGCTACGACAGCCGGCCCGCCGCGGTCTGGAACTTCATGGCCTATTCGCTGCAGCGGCTCGGGGTCGATCACATCGATATCTACCGTCCCGCGCGGCTCGATCCGGCGGTGCCGATCGAGGAAACCATCGGCGCGATGGCCGACATGGTGAAGGCCGGCTACATCAGGCACGTCGGGCTCTCCGAGGTCGGCTCCGACACTATTCGCCGGGCACATGCCGTGCATCCGATCGCCGATCTGCAGATCGAATATTCGCTGGTTTCACGCGGGATCGAAACTAACATCCTCAAAACCTGCCGCGAGCTCGGCATCGGCATCACCGCATATGGCGTGTTGTCGCGCGGGCTGATCAGCGGACATTGGACCAAGGAGCGCTCGACGACGCAGGATTTTCGCAGCCTAAGCCCGCGCTTTCAGGGCGAAAATCTCGATGCCAATTTGGCGCTGGTCAATTCGCTGCGACAGATCGCCGGCGACATCGGCGCGACCCCGGCGCAGGTCGCAATCGCCTGGGTCGCGGCTCAAGGCAATGACATCGTGCCGCTGGTAGGTGCGCGGCGCCGCGACCGGCTGGCAGAAGCGATCGGCGCGCTCGACGTGAAGTTGACGGGCCCCGATCTTGCGGCGCTTGCCAAAACTTTCCCGCCTGGCGCGGCCTTCGGAGGCCGCTATCCCGACGCGCAGCTAAAGCACATGGACAGCGAAACGCGCACCAGCGGATCCTGAAGAATGATTGGACCTTGCTTCACCGATGCCCGCTCAGATCGGTGATGACGAGCGCATCGCCGTTGAGCGGGTTCAAGGGATCGCGGCTATAGCGCAAGGTCTCGAAGCGCATGGTGCGCGCATCCAGCATCAACAGCCGCCCCACCAGGCCTTCGCCGAAGCCGACGATTTCGCGGATCGCTTCCAGCGCCATCATCGATCCCATCACCCCGGCCAGCGCGCCCATGACACCTGCTTCTGCGCAGGTCGGTATCGTGCCTGGCGGCGGCGGCTCGGGAAACAAACACCGGTAGGTCGGATTGAACTCGCCTGCCGCGTTCTTCTCATGCGCGCGTATCGTGGTCAGCGAACCGTCGAACATGCCAAGCGCCGCCGTGATCAAGGGTCTCGCCGCCAAAAAACAAGCGTCCGATACCAAATAGCGCGTCTCGAAATTGTCCGACCCGTCCAATACCAGATCGTAGCCGCCGATCAGCTCCATGGCATTGCCGGCATCGATCCGCGTCGCGTGCGCGGCAAATTTCACGTGCGGATTGAGAGCCGCGATGCGCTCGGCCGCGCTGTCGACCTTCTGCTTCCCGATATCGGGTGTTTCGTGAATGATCTGGCGCTGCAGATTGGATAGTGAAACGACGTCGTCATCGACCACGCCGAGCGTACCTATTCCGGCGGCAGCGAGATACATCAGCGCGGGCGCCCCCAGCCCGCCAGCGCCGATCACGAGCACGGAAGCCTCCTTCAATGCCGCCTGGCCCGGGCCGCCAACCTCGCGCAGCACGATGTGGCGGGCGTAGCGCTCGAGTTCGTCAGGACTCAGCATTTTGCAGACATGTCCTCTGATCCGGCCTTCATTCGCTGAACCCTTTGCTGAACCGTTTGCTGAACCCTTGGCCTGCTGTCGCCGACCAAGCAGATGTGATTAATTGCGGCTTCGTCAATGGAGTAGTGGAATGGATTTGACATTCGCTACCCGTTTGCGGCGAGTCAGAAAAGCGAACGAAAAGTTGTCATGAGATCGGTACTGACGGCAACCTTGATATTCGTGGCGACAGGCGCTGCGGCGCAAGCCCAATCGACGCATCCCGCCGCGGCCGGGGCGAGGCCGAAGCAAGTCGCGACCGTCCCGGGCCGGCCCGCCGTGCAGAAACCGGCCGACACCGCCAATGCGATGCCGCAGGCCGAACGACAGGCGATCCAGTCCGACCTCGCTTGGGTCGGCCAGTACAATGGCGCCATCACCGGCGACGTCAGTGAGCGCATGGTCGAGGCGATCAAGGAATATCAGAAGGTTTTGGGCGACAAGCCGACCGGCGTGCTCAATCCGAAAGAGCGCAGCGTGCTCGCCGAAACCGCCAGACATCGGCAGGACAATGCCGGCTGGAAAATCGTCGCCGATGCCGTCACGGGCGCCCGGCTCGGCATCCCGACGAGGCTCGTGCCACAGCAGACGTCCGACGCCAGCGGCACGAAATGGAGTTCGGCCACCGGAACCATCCAGGTCCTGCTGTCCCGCCGCAAGGAGGCAAATCCGACCACGG
>Ga0307474_10002055_pt1 | contig 14450 bp, 9 predicted proteins | sample atmos_gasesECM1C_2_FD_203312 | JGI IMG/M metagenome (GOLD analysis project Ga0307474, IMG submission 203312) | Hardwood forest soil microbial communities from Morgan-Monroe State Forest, Indiana, United States - atmos_gasesECM1C_05 | ecosystem: Environmental > Terrestrial > Soil > Temperate... | reverse complement strand
GATCGCATCCCTCGAGCCAGTGGAGCCCATTTCAGAGGCCTGGATTGGACTTTCCTGCCTTATTGGGTGGCGCTAGATGTTGGAATTAACCCTATCAATGGGAATTTATTGTTGCGAGGTCCCTAAGTGATGGAAAGTCGCGCCGTTTATGTCTCACGAGGTGTTTGCAGATCTCATTGCCCGAATCACCGCAAGCCCTCATCGTTAATAGACGTACAGGGAAACTTTGAGAAGGAGCCCTCCGAACCGAAAAAGAGAAACCTTCCATTAGCGACTTGACGTATGGCAGGGCGCTGATGGGACTCGACCATCGCTCGGATGTCACGGTTCTCTAAAACCAGGTTTCGGGATTCCCCCAGATGAAAGCCAATTTCCGCGGCACGAAGTCGACGGTCCGCGCCGGAGAAACGCTGAACACCCCTACCAATGCTCCGCATCAGTTTCACAACGCTTCCAGTGAGGCCGTACTCATGCTCCGTATTTGTTCTTCCGCCGGGCAGGCGAAATTCTTCGTGGCAGTGGAGTTCCGGTCGCCACTCGCACCACTCCTCCGCCGAAGCTCAGCGAAAACGAACGGGCAGCATTCATCGAAAAGGTGAAGGCGATCGCCCCCGAGTACCGTACCGAACTGCTGAGGGAGGCTTAAGGTCGAAGCCTTCTTCGCAGCTCGGGGTACCGATCAATGCGCTAGTCGTCGTTCACTGCCAGATTGTCGGCAACTGTTCCGTAATTGGATTGCGGAAGGGTTCGGGGGGTGGACTACTGCTGCTAAGTGACGTCGGTGTCCACGCGGGTGTATTTTGTTGACAGCCCGAATTCTGACGAGCTTTGTTTTGCGGTCATCGCGACTGAGACATTTGTGAAATGCTGTCAAATCGAACCCGCGGATCCGGATGAGCGACACCCACCAAAACAGCAGGGCCGGTACGGAGGCAGCTGAGCGATACGAAGCCCTCTTCCGCGTTTCGCAAACCCTCATCTCAATCCGATCTTCGGAGGAACTTTTCAGGCTTCTCGCGCTCGAGTTGCGCGCGGTATTGAACTTTTATGTGATGGGCGTAGGCATCTATGACGAGAGTGCGCACGAAGTACACCTCACGTCGTACGGCGAGCTGGGCGTTCCCCTCCAGGTTCCAAAATATGCGCCGGAAGAAACCCTCACGTTGTGGGTATTCCAGCATCAACAGCCCCTGATAATTCCTTCGTTAGACCGGGAGACTCGTTTCCCAGCAGTAGTCGCGATGCTTAAGGAACGTGGAGTTCGTTCGGTGTGCGCGCTTCCTTTGACGACAGTGCACCGGCGCCTCGGCGGCCTCGGTGTGGGCAGTATTGAATCCGATGCCTATAGCGGGGAGGAAGTCCGCTTTCTCTCGCTCGTTGCCAACCAAGTCGCCTTGGCAGTGGACGACGCGCTGAATTTCGACGCTTCCCATCATGCGCGGGAGACTCTCCAATCGAGTACACGGCAAATCCGCCAGATCGTCGATAACATCCCCGGTCTTGTATCTACACGGTCCGCAACAGGCGCCCCTGAGTTCGTCAATCAGCAGATGCTGGATTTTTTCGGCCGGTCACTTGAGCAATTGCCGGACTGGTCCTCCTTAATCCATCCGGATGATCGCGAGCGGGTGGTCAATCTGTGGCGCCGGTCGGTCGATACCGGGCGCCCGTATGACGTGGAACACCGAGCCCGACGTGCAGACGGCGTATACCGCTGGCTCCACGCTCGTGGCCAAGCCTTGCGGGATGCCGACGGGCGCATCGTCCGCTGGTGCAACATGCTTACCGACATTGACGACCGAAAACACGTCGAGGAAGCCCTGCGTACAAGCGAACTCAATTTGCGCGCGATCGTCGATGCCATACCTCAGTTCATCGCCGTGATTGAGGCGGAAGGAGGAGTTCTCTATGCGAACCAACTACTGCTCCAATACACCGGTTGGACTCTGGAAGACCTGAAAGCAAGTGATTTTCCTGCGATGATTCTCCATGCGGATGATTTCGAAAGATTGCGGGATGAACGCCAAAAGGCGCTTGCCCGCGGTGCTCCGTTTGAACTGGAACTACGAGCACGAAGGAATGACGGGCAGTATCGTTGGTTTCTCGTCCGTTACAATCCACTGCGTGATGAACTGAAAAACGTTCTGCGCTGGTATGCGTCGGCAACTGATATTGACGACCGCAAACGAGCAGAAGACCGGTTACAGTTGCTCCTCGATGTCACCAATCAGGTTGTCTCAAATTTGCAGCTCAGTGATCTCTTGGGTGCGATCTCGTGTAGCGTCCGGCGCGTCATGCAATGCGATCTGGTGAGTGTCTGCTTCCCCGACACGGAGATGAAAAGATTGCAAACGTTCGTGATCGATTTTCCAGACAGCAAGGGATTCATTCGAGAGGAGCTTATTTCGATAGAGGGGTCGCTTGGCGGTTTTGTTTTTCGCACCGGCAAACCATGGGCCGGCAATGCTTCTGACCTGCTTCGGTCAGGACTAGAGAATGAGCCTGCCATAGCCGAGGGTCTCAAAGCCGGCTGTGTCTTGCCACTTATTAGCCGGAATGTCGTTCTCGGTGTATTGGCGCTTGGGCGCCGCGAGGACAATCCCTTTAGTCAAGTCGACATTGGGTTTCTTACGCAGGTGGCGAACCAGATAGCCATCGCGGTAGAGAACGCCACTGCCTATGGCCAAATCGAAGGAGCTAGGGCCGAACTGGAAAAAGCTTTCGAGGAAATTAAGGATCTGAAAGACCGTCTTCAAGACGAGAACGTGGCGCTCCGGGAGCAAATCGATCAGGCCCTCATGTTTGAAGAGATTGTAGGGGTCTCTCCCGCCCTGCGAGCCGTGCTTTCTCGCGTGTCCAAGGTTGCGCCGACGGATTCCACTGTTCTGCTTACCGGTGAAACGGGCACAGGCAAGGAGTTGATCGCGCGCGCAATTCACAAGAGATCTCGGCGGTCGCCCCGTGCCTTCGTCAGCGTGAATTGTGCCGCAATTCCTGCTTCCTTGATTGCATCGGAGTTGTTCGGTCATGAGAAGGGTGCTTTTACGGGGGCAACGCAACGGCGACTGGGTCGGTTCGAGCTTGCGGAAGAAGGCACCATTTTCCTCGACGAGGTCGGTGAGCTACCGGCGGAAACTCAAATTACGCTATTGCATGTTCTGCAGGAGCGAGAGTTTCAGCGTGTGGGCGGCAATCAGTCTATCCGAGCGAACGCGCGGGTCATCGCCGCCACCAATCGCGACTTGGAGGCTGCCATCGCTGAGGGTATATTTCGGAGCGATCTGTTCTACCGCCTCCATGTTTTTCCGATTGAGATTCCTCCTCTGCGGGAAAGAAAAGAAGACATTCCACTGCTGGTCGAGTACTTCATCGACCGTTTCGCAAGAAAGGCAGGGAAGAGCATCCGCGGAATGAACAAAAAGACGCTGGACCTTTTTCTATCCTATCCCTGGCCCGGTAATATTCGGGAATTGCAGAACGTCGTGGAACGTTCTGTCATCGTATGCGAAACGGAGAATTTCTCCGTTGATGAGAGTTGGTTGTCACGGAAGCCTCTTGCAAACGAACCGAAAAGTCAGTCGGAACTATCGCAAAAGTTTGCTGCGCAGGAGAAAGAGATGATTGAGGCTGCCCTGCGCGCAAGCCGAGGGCGAGTGTCCGGTCCCTCCGGGGCGGCTGCAAAGCTGGGGCTTCATCGATCGACGTTAGAATCGAAGATCGCATCATTGAAGATCAACAAGTATCGCTTCAAAACCGCAAGCTCCTCCAAAGTCAGCTAGCCGCATTTCTATCCGCCCGCAACGCAGTCGCCTCCGGAATCTGCTGTAGGGAATTTCAGCAATTGACGAAGACCCCTACATTTAACAAACCGCTAAGACGTTGAGGTTGAAGATTTTGCAGTTGGAAATGCGATTGCCATGACACTGCGACAGGCGACGGTGGGCAAGGAACATCAACACAGCGCAGCGAAGATGCTCAGGATCACGAGGGCAACGAACGGAGAAGTGATCTTTACCGTGAGCGGCCGAATGGACGCGGAACATCTGGCCGAATTGAAAACGCTGCTCAATTCGGAGGCGAACGGATGCAGCATGAGTTTGGACCTAAGAGATTTAACCCTGGTGGACCAAGACACCGTCTGTTTTCTGGGCCGCTGCGAAGCCGACCACATCCAGCTCAAGAATTGCCCAGCATACATCCGCGAGTGGATCACCAGAGGAGGAGGCTGAAGTTAGCAGAACATCTGGCTAAAAAATGAGAACGCTGCCGGCCCTCCAATAGAGAGCCAATGTGTAGAGGAATCGTGAAGCAAGGGAAAGGAATGTAGTGGTGATTCATGCGCGCCTGTCAACGATGACCTGCGTACTGGTTGCAGCACTGTGCCAATTCCAGTTTGCAATGGCGCAAACAAACGATGCAAAGGTGCTTACGCTCGACGAAGCGCTCGAACTGGCGCGTTCAAACAATCGAGACCTGAAGCAATTCGGACTTGACATAGGCAAGCAGCGAGAAGCAGTGGGCGCGGCAAAGACGCATTGGTATCCTCGCTTCGACACCTCCGTGCTTGGTGCCGAGTTACTCGCGCCGCTCGATTTCACAATTCAGAAAGGGCAGTTCGGTACCTTCCCCGGAACGGGGCCGATCCCAGGTTCCAACACCGATCTCCACACTCCTGCTCGCCCAATTGCGATTGCATCGGTTACTGCGACCCAGCCGCTTACCCAATTGCTTCGCATTCATCTATTAATCGCGGGCGAGCGGCTCAAGGTCGATGCGGCACAGTTGTCTTTCGAGCAACGTGAACAGAAGCTAACGGACGACGTTCATCAATCGTATTACCAGGTTCTCCAGGAGCAGATCCAATATGAATCACAACAAGCGATGGTGAAGTATCTGGAGGAGTTGCTGCAGCTCACCGACCGGCGGTTCAGTCAGAACGCTGCATTGCAAGCGGACCGGTTGAGTGTCAAGGCAGAAGTCGCAAAGGCGAGCTATCAGCTGACTACGATTGAAGACAAGCTTGCGGATAGCAAAGAAGCCCTGAATCACCTCTTAGGGCGCGGTATACAGACGGAGTTTTCGGTAGAACCGGTTGACGCGCCTCCCCTCGAAGAGCGAGACCTTGCCACTGCCCGGGCGAAGGCGCTCGAACATCGTCCGGAAATAAAGATCGCCAAAAACCGAATGCGTCAGGCTGAGCTCGAGACCAAGAGCGAAAAGACGCACTACATCCCAGATATCGCCATCCAAGCGAGCTACACCAGTCCGGTAAATATCAATTTTCTGCCGCAAAACATGGGTGCTGTTGGCGCCTTGTTGACCTGGCAGCCATGGGATTGGGGAGAAAAGCGCCACAAGATTCGAGAAGCAGCCCTGACTGAGAAGCAGGCGGGACTTTCCGTCGAAGACACAGGTGAACAGATTCTTCTGGACGTGGATTCGAACTTCAGGCGGCTCCGGGAAGTTCGTGCTCACCTTGCGGTCGCAGAGGCACTCCGAGACGCAGAAGCCGAGAAGATGCGGAACCAAAAGGAAGCATATTCCCAGCAAGCGATCCTGCTCAGCGACTTGCTAAAGCAGCAGTCTTCGCTGGCGGACGCGGAGGGCCAATACCATCAGGCGGTTATCGCCTATTGGAGCGCGCGCGCTGATTTCCAGAAATCGCTCGGTGAGGAGTAGAGCCGTGAAGCCTTTCACAATCGCGCGTCACAGACTGAACACACCACTGGCCATCATTGTCCTATCGGTGACGGGAGTGTTGGGCGGATGTAGTCACGAGTCGCAGATACCCTCGCAGCCGGCGAGGGCCGTCCGGTTGGCGACCGTAGCGGCGCCCCAGACGAGCGCGGAGACATTGCGCTATTCAGCGTCCATTCTTCCCTATGCACAGGTGGACCTCATGTTTCGCTCCTCCGGCTATGTCACGAATATAAGCCAGGTAAGAGGTGCAGACGGGCGAACCCGCGACATTGGAGTCGGAGACTATGCCGAACAAAACTTCACTCTGGCACATATTCGCCGGGAAGACTTGCAGAATCAAGTGGCGCAGGCGCAAGCCCAATTCGATCAAACTACCGTGCAACACACTAAAGCCGATCAAGACTTCCAGCGCGCGAAAGTGCTCTATTCGACGCAAAGCCTCACCAAGCCAGACTACGATCAGTCGGAGGCGGTCTTCCATGCCACATACGCTGCAATGGACAATGCAAAGGCCGCGCTCCTTCAATCTCAATTGACGCTAGGAGACGCCGACCTAAAGGCTCCCTTCTCCGGGTACATCCTGAGCCGAAATATAGACCTAGGAAGCCTGGTATCTCCGTCCACGAATGCTTTTACCATCGCCGATATCGGTCGCGTAAAGGTCGCCTTTGGTGCCCCGGACTATGTTCTCAGTCGCGTACGTTTAGGGCAGGAACTGACGATCCAGACAGAGAATGATGCCGCTCCTGTGAAGGGACGGGTTACAAGCATCTCCCCGGCAGCCGATACGCGCAACCGAATCTTCGCGGTTGAAGTGACCGTCAGCAATCGCGACCGTCATTTGAAGCCGGGCATGATCGCTTCAATCAGTCTGGGTGATGTTCCTCAGTCGTCCATTTCGATCCCCCTGAGCGCCATCGTGCCGTTTCCTGCGGAACCCGATGATTTTGCGGTGATGGTCGCGCAGGAGCGCGGCGGCAGGCTCATTGCCAACTTGCGCAAAGTTCAGCTCGGGACGACCCATGACAACGCAGTTGCCGTTAAAGGACTCCAACCCGGCGAGCGGGTGGTCTCCGTGGGGGCGCAACTTTTGAAGGATGGCGACCCCATCCAACCGATTCCTTAAGCGGACGACTCCATGGCATACAAAAACGACCAGGATCGAATCGAGAAAACCCGTAATGCCCCCAGGTTCTTCGTGGAGCACCCGCAGGTCTCGTGGGTGCTGCTCGTGGGTGTTCTCCTATGGGGTTGGTTTGGCTACCACAGCATGCCCCAGCGGAAGGATCCTGATATTCCGGTCCGAGTCGCAGTGGCCTTCTGTTCGTGGCCGGGCGCTACCGCGCAGCAAGTCGAGCAGTTTGTGACTCGTCCTATCGAGGATGCTGCTGCCGAGAACAAGACGATTCATCCCGGTACAGCTTCAGACTATGGAGTTCGCTCCGTCTCTCTGCCCGGCGCCGCTTACGTCTATGTGCAGCTCGCCGAAAATGTCTCCGACGTCAAGAGGCAATTCAGCGACATCAATCTCAAGCTAGACGCGCTAAACAATCAACTGCCGCCAGGTGCAGGTCCAATCTCGTTCCAGAGCGACTTCGGGGACACTGCTGCACTCATGCTGACCATTGCCAGCCCCAAGGCAGACCAGACAGAAATCAATATTCGAGCGCAACAAATCCAATCCACAACCGAAACGGTTCGCGCAAAAAAGAAATACACAGATCACGATGTGCCAGTCGCGATCGTCTACTCTTTCCCTCGATCCATTTCCCCGGCGACGATGCTCGATGCGGTACAACTCTTCGAGCAACAGGCAGAAGAAGAGAGAATCCTGCGCGCGCCGGAGGTAATTCAAGGGAGTGGTTTTGTCGCCGTGGATGGTGTTTCGGATAAGGATGACGCGAGCATTCATCGCTTCGTGGAACGCTTCTTTCAGAAACAATTGCAAAGATCCGATTTGCATCCCGACGGTTGGACTCCAATCATCATTCGTAATCTTCATGACATCCGCGCCAAGCTGACGGAGGTCGCGGGAGACAAATATAGCTACGCCGATCTCGACAACTTTTCTGACCTGATTGGGAGAACGGTGCAGGGCGCTCCGGAGACTTCAAAAGTGGAGAGGCGAGGCCTGTTGCCCCAGGTCGTCTACCTGGAATATTCGCAAGATCGACTGGCTGAGTACGGACTGCAGCCAGCAGCTCTCGGGCAAATCCTGCGCTCGCGCAACATCATTGCGCCAGGAGGCGCATTCGAGACCGACCAGCGACAGATCATCATCAACCCTTCGGGCCAGTTCGAAAGCAGAGAAGCCATTGGGAAAGTTGCTGTGGCTAAGACCTCGACTGGAGCTCTGGTTTATCTACGGGATCTGGTCAAGATCTTTCCCGGCTATCAAGCTCCTGCCACTTATCTGAACTATTACACCTGGCAAGACTCTGCCGGGCAATGGCAGCGGAGTCGTGCAGTTACGTTAGCAATCTACATGCGCGATCAGCAGCAGATCGCACAGTTTGGTCAGTCGGTCGATGAGAAACTTGCCCAGCTTAAGCAGATTCTTCCCACGGATCTCATCATCGCGCACACCTCTGATCAGCCCCTGCAGGTTAAGGAAAACATTCATCTATTTCTTCGCGCTCTGATGGAAGCGATCATTCTGGTGGTCGGAGTGTCGCTGATTGGATTTTGGGAATGGCGTCTTGCGCTCATCATGGCCTTGGCCATTCCGATCACACTCGCCATGACCTTTGGCGTTACGTACATGTTGGGCATCGATCTGCAGCAAGTGTCGGTGGCGACGCTCATCATCGCTTTAGGTCTGCTGGTCGACGTTCCTGTAGTAGCTGGCGACGGTATCAAACGGGGTCTCGCTGAAGGATTGCCGCGTCTCGTAGCAGCTTGGCTGGGACCGACGAAGCTGGCCACGGCCATCTTCTATGCCACACTGACGAACATCATTGCCTATCTTCCTTTTCTGATGCTCAGCGGCAACACCGGAGAATTTCTCAAGAGCCTCCCCATCGTTATGACCACGGCACTGCTGTGTGCTTTGGTGGTTGCCATGACGTTCGTTCCACTACTGGGTTACTACATTCAGCGGCCGCCCGCCAGGAAAGAGTCCACGATAGAAGAGAAGCGCGAGCGAGGCTTTTACGGTTTCTATAACCGGTTGGTGGGCCGGGCGATTCAACACCGGTGGGCCGTGCTCGCCGGGTCCTTCGTGTTCTTGTTGATCGGCGCATTTGCCGCTTCACACCTCAAGTCACAATTCTTTCCTGAAGATGTGCAGTATTGGTTTTACCTCGACATCTGGCTGCCCAACGAGGTTCCCTTGAGCGCGACAAACGATACAGCAATGAGGGCAGAGCAGGTCGTACGCAAGGTCGTTGAAGCTTTTCCTGAAGTGGGAACGAAAGAGAAGGGAGCTGGGCACCTGCTCACTTCCGTGACGAGTTTCGTTGGCGGTGGCGGACCACGTTTCTGGTTTTCCATCGCTCCCGAAGCGACACAGACAAACTATGCGCAGGTCATTGTGCAGGTGCGCGACAAGGAGGCTACTCCAAAGCTGATTGGACCTCTCCAGGATGAGCTCAATAAACAAGTCCCTGGAGCATGGATCACGGTGCGACAGTTGCAAACAAATCCAGTCGAGACTCCTGTTGAGGTCCTTATTACGGGCCAAGCCGACACCGACCCGCGAACCGAGAGCGACGACATCCGATCCCTCCGGGCGATCGCGTCCGAAGCCATGGATATCGTTCGCCAATCGCCTGGTATTGCCGTGTTGAGGGACGACTGGAGCCCCGACAGCCCGCAGATGAAGATCGAGATTGATCCAGATCGCGCTAACCTGGTCGGCATTACGAACGCCGACGTAGCAACCTCCACCGCCGCCGCAATCAACGGAAACCCGGTGGGTACATATCAGGAGGGGAATAAGAACATCCCGATTGTTGTCCGCCTTCGGCCGCAGGATCGCGCGCGGCTTTCACAGATCAAGAATCTCTACATCAACTCATCGCAAGATAATGTCAAAGTCCCTTTGCTTTCGGTGGCGACTCTGAAAGACATCCTCGAGACGGCGCGGATTCGGCGTCGTGAGCACTTCCGTACCTTATCTATCTTGTGCTTTCCGGCGCCTGGTGTCCTCGCATCGGAGGTTCTCGCACCGATCGAAGCCAAACTGAATGCACTCAAGAAAAGTCTTTCACCTGGTTATCAACTACAGATCGGAGGGGAAAAGGCAAAGCAAGTCGATGGATTCACGAATCTCGCCGTCGTTCTTCTGATCTCTCTGGTCGGCATCTACCTGGCGTTGCTGGTTCAGTTCAATAATGCCGTCAAGCCTTTGCTGGTCTTTGCAGCCGCTCCCTATGGAGCGATTGGTGCACTCATCGCTTTGGCAATCATGGGTACGCCCTTTGGCTTCATGGCATTTCTTGGCGTAGCCAGCCTCATCGGAGTCATCGTGAGCCATGTCATCGTGCTGTTCGACTTCATTGAGGAGATGCACGAAAAGGGCGAACCACTGGAACGCGCTCTTCCGGATGCCGGAATTGAGCGCATTCGACCCGTTATGATCACCGTGGCTGCGACGATCCTTGCCTTGTTTCCTCTCGCCCTTGAAGGTGGCCCGCTCTGGAAGCCTCTCTGCTATGCACAGATCGGCGGCCTCGCCGTCGCTACCTTCATCACCTTGCTGTTGGTCCCGGTCTTCTACTCCATCTTTGTACTGGATCTCAAGTGGATCAAATGGGAAACAATAGGGGACAGGCAGCAGGCGGTTGAGGCAGAGCCAACAGCTTGACGACAAGAGTGCGCTGCTTCTCTACAGGAGAATGACATGGATCTAAAACTTAATGGCAAGATCGCCCTGGTGACCGGATCGACCGCAGGGATCGGGTTAGCGATCGCCAAGTCGCTTGCGAACGAAGGTGCGCATGTCTACGTGAACGGTCGTACACAAGAGCGCGTCGATGCGGCGGTGCTGGCAATCCGCTCGGACGCTGCGGCGGCCAAGGTTGGCGGCATTGCGGCGGACTTCTCGAGTGCAGCCGGCGCAGAGGCCGTGATTGCGAGATTCCCCGCGGCGGATATCCTGGTGAACAATGTGGGTATCTTCGAAGCCAAGCCGTTCGCGGAGATTCCCGATGCGGACTGGTACCGCCTGTTCGAGATAAACGTGATGAGCGGAGTGCGGCTCTCCCGACACTACCTCGCAAGGATGCTGAAACGAAACTGGGGCCGGATCCTTTTCATTTCGAGCGAATCGGGGGTTCAGATTCCGGCGGAAATGGTGCACTACGGGATGACCAAGACTGCACAAATTGCCGTTGCGCGGGGGATCGCTGAGTCGGTAGCCGGAACGGGCGTGACCGTGAACAGCATTCTCGCTGGTCCGACGGAGTCGGAAGGAGTGGGCGCTTTTGTCGAGGCGATGGCGAAGCAGGAAAACAGATCGAAGGCAGAAGTCGAGAAGCAGTTCTTTGAAAGTGTGCGGCCATCGTCCCTGCTTAAACGCTTTGCTACCGTGGATGAAGTCGCAGCGATGGCAATCTACCTGGCCGGCGAGGTCTCTTCAGCGACGAACGGGGCAGCACTGCGAGTCGATGGCGGTGTCGTGAGGGCGATTCTCTAAATGAAACGTAGGAGTCAATTGGTCCGGCTAGCAGCCGTACAGCAACTTGAGTATTCTTAGGAAGAGGTAGGCAATGGCGGAAAGTGCGACACCCGCATATATCACCAGCCTAATCCGTCATTTTGCGGATCTTCGAGACGGTACGCACGGCGGCTCCGCAAGTCGCAAGGACAAGGAAGCCCATTTCGAGAAGGCAGTACAATTGTTGGCTCCTGTCGCCCGCCGGGTTCTCACCGAAATGAACGCTGGCTTGCTACTCGATACCGGGCAGCTCACCGAGACGGGACTACGACGCACAGCCGATGGAGGGTTGATCGCGTCGTGGGTTTTGAGCTGGCCCGAACAGCAGGCAGCCGGAGTCGAGCCGATCGCGATTCGAGCCTATTTCGGAGCCGGCTTCCATCACCCTCATCTTCGCGGAACTACAGTTCATGACTGGCCGCTGAACGTGTTCAGCGACGAGGATGCCGCGGCCCAGCTACCCATACTTCGCGCCATCGCGTCCAGCGATCTGCACAATTTGGTCTATCGCGCGGACTATCGGATCGTCCCCGCAGTGGATCGCACTGCGAGTTCGTGATCTTGACTATGCCCTCTGCTCAAAAACTTGACACTCATCACAAGGCGCTCACCCTGAATCTCGATCCATCCACCTTCGGCTCTTTCGCCGAAATCGGCGCCGGACAGGAAGTCGCGCGCTGGTTCCTTCTCGTCGGAGGGGCATCCGGCACTGTCGCCAAAACGATTTCCGCTTACGACAAGGAAGTCAGCGACGATCTCTACGGCTCCGGATCACGCTACGTATCCAAACAGCGGCTCGAGGCGATGCTGGACAACGAATGGACCCAACTCCTCACACAATTAAGCACAACCCGTGGGCGGCAAACTCGGTTCTTCTGCTTCGTCGATACCGTCTCCGCCCGTAACTTCGCCGGAACCAACGACGCACATGGCTGGATCGGCCTCCGTTTTCAGTCACAGCCCGGCGGTCCTCCTAACGACGTCCTGCTGCACGTCAACATGCGCGATGCTTCGAATATCCTCCAGCAACAAGCCATCGGCATTCTGGGCGTCAACCTTATTTACGCCGCATTCTATGAAGTGCAAACACAGGAATCATTTCTGGAAGGCTTGGCACAAGACGTCGTCGCGGAGCGAATTGAGATCGACTATGTAGATCTCCGCGGGCCGGCATTTGAGAGTTGGGATCGCCGTGCCCTGCTGGTGCACTTGGTGCGTGCCGGACTCGCCGAGGCGGTATTTTTCTCTTCCAAGGGCTCCCCCGTTCCCCCCACCGAGGTTCTTCACAATAAGGCCGTGGTGCTCGCACCGGGATATTTTGGCCACACGGATGCAGTTCACTCGCAAGTTCACGCGCGGCTATTGGCTTCAGGTATTCATGAGCTTCAAGATGAACTTGGCGAAACGAAATCGGCGACCGCTGGTTTTTTTTGCATGACAGTTGCTCCGTTCACGCCGAACACACCAGCGCCGGAAATTACCGACCTGCTTCGTCGCATTGATGCGCTTCTCGCCGCCGGCGGCGACGTGCTTCTTTTTCGCCAAGTCGAGCTCTACCACATGACAGCTCTCGTAAACCGGCATACCAAGGCGCCTGTACGCTTCGTCGCTGGTCTTTCCCTGATGATTCGAGCGTCTGAAGACGCTTACAGTAATCTTGAAGGCAGACGCCTGGAGGCGCTCGCGCGTCTTTTTGCCCAGAATGTCCGCGTCTACGTTTATCCGATGACCGCTACGGATCTGCGGGAATGGCTGCAGGGTAATTCCAGCACCGGTTGGGAGTGGAGTGAGACGAATGGTTGGGTTTCCGCCAGCCAGTTGCGTCACGCGCCGCCTTTCGGACATCTATTCGCCTATCTCCTTGCCAGCAACTTTCTTGTCGCTATGCGAGTCCCTGCAGATGCCTGAGAGCCTAAGGTCGGCATCGTGATCGCCGGACGTGCTCTTTCAAGACCGATTTGAAGTCGAGGAAAGAGCCTCTTACAACAACTAAATATTAAAAAGGAGAAAGGCGATGCCCGCTGCCCCACAAGCTACAACCCAACGTCCTCCGTTGCCGCCATTTACTCGCGAAACGGCCGTTAATAAGGTTCGACTGGCAGAAGATGCCTGGAACTCTCGTGATCCGGAAAAAGTGGCCCTGGCGTACACAGTTGACTCACGCTGGAGAAACCGCTCGGAATTTGTGAACGGAAGGCAGGAAATCGTCGCATTTCTCAGACGCAAATGGACGAAAGAGATGGACTATCGACTGATCAAAGAGCTTTGGGCGTTCGAGGGGAACCGTATCGCCGTGCGCTTTGCCTATGAGTGGCACGATTCCTCCGGAACTTGGTTTCGCTCGTATGGCAATGAGAATTGGGAGTTCGATGAGAACGGGCTGATGCGCTTGAGGCTTGCTTCCATCAACGATCTGCCAATCAAGGAGACGGAGCGCAAGTACTATTGGGCACCAGGGCGCCGTCCGGATGATCATCCGGGGCTCAGCGATCTTGGCTTCTAAGGCCAAATCCATTCACGTCAGGCAAGCTAGGAAAGAGCAGCTATGCCTTTGATTGCGAATCCCAAGGTCTACTCTCTATGGCTACGAGGCGATGTTCATGGGTCAGCGCAGACAATCCTCTTATGCTCCAGTATCACGATCGCGAATGGGGTGTGCCAGTCCACGATGACCGAAAACACTTTGAGTTTCTTGTGCTCGAAGCCGCGCAGGCCGGGCTCAGTTGGTCGATCGCGCTCAAAAAGGGGAAGGGTATCGCCGTGCATTTAGCGAGTTCGATCCCGAGAAAGTGGCGCGATATACCGAGAACCGAATCGAGAAGCTCACATTGAATCCGGCAATCATTCGAATCCGAATGTAAATCAAAGCCGCGGCGCGCAACGCGCAGGCGTTTCTCGCAATTCAGGAAGAGTTGGGAGGTTTTGATGTGTATGGCTGGCGGTTCGTCAATGCCAGGTGCAATCATCGCTTCGCTCAGCCTCCCCCGCCTCTGGATGCATCGCTGCGTCGGCGACCGCCACTATTTCGACACGTCTGTCCGCTGGTAGTCACTCCATCGACTCGCGCATCCTATTCGACTCAGGGCTCATC
>Ga0307474_10002054_pt1 | contig 14455 bp, 14 predicted proteins | sample atmos_gasesECM1C_2_FD_203312 | JGI IMG/M metagenome (GOLD analysis project Ga0307474, IMG submission 203312) | Hardwood forest soil microbial communities from Morgan-Monroe State Forest, Indiana, United States - atmos_gasesECM1C_05 | ecosystem: Environmental > Terrestrial > Soil > Temperate... | reverse complement strand
GGCGACGCCTGTATTTCCGCCGCAAATAGCCTGCCAATACGCAGGATCGGTGTCCGTAGTCGCAGCGCCTGTGATCCCGGACATCGAAATCACTCTGGCGGCAGCCAAGGCGGCCGCATCAGCGGAGCGCTGAGCTTCCTCTCTTGCCAAATACAGAGTCACAACATCAATAGACAGCGCGGCCATGGCAACGATGGCGACCATCGCGATGGCAACCAGGATCATTGTGATGCCGTGCTCATCGTGGCCTGCACAATGGGTGCCGCGGAACCGTCCAATTGCGGGTGCTTTCATGTCCGATTCAATTCTCGTTCAAGGCAACTGCCGTGGCGCTAATCTGAGTAGGCAGAGTCGTTGCCGACCCTAAGAGACTGGCCACGCGACCGAACCTCCAGGGATATCGATATTGAATGCTCGCGCAAGTCCCGACGACCGCAGTCTGCCCGGCACCCGGAGCCTGTGAAGCACAGGTGACTGCCGGCAGCGTGGCTGAGTTCTGTGGAAAATAGTATCCGCGATTGATGGTAAACGTGAGGCTGCAACCGCTCCCGGTAGCCGTAAACGTCCACGTCAATCCGCTCGGAGAGCCGGTCGCTGTAATGCCGCAATCGTTAATCTGGTTGGCAGCCAGGTAGTTCTTCGCCGCCAGAAACGCGTCGTTCACCGACATGGGTAAATTTCGGCCCAGGTCGCTGGCCGGTTCTGCTGCTGCGGCGCGAGCCGCATCGCGGGCGGCGTTGGTGAGTTTTTGCTTCAGCGTGAACGCTCCGCTGAAATCGAAGATGCCGACTACAAAGACCATCATCAGTGGCAGCGTAACGGCAAATTCCACTAACTGGGCTCCGCCATCGCGACGCCAGCGGCGTCCGATTAATTCCGCGAGGCGAGGCGCTGTCATTACTGGTTCTCCACGCGCGCGTGCGCCGACGCCGTCAACAAGATTCTTTGCTTGTTCAGCGAGGTGAAAGGCAGCCAGAACTGGAACGGATATTGAAAGCTGACCGAGATGCCGCAGACCCCGCCCGAACTCGCATTCGACGACATCAGGACCTGATTCTGCACGCAAACGTTGCTGGTGTTCCCGGCGATGCCGCCGTCGCATCCTCCGCTGGCCCCGCCGCCACACAAGTTAAAGGAAGGCGGCGTAGATGGGTATCGTGCCTTTGTTGGGTCGAGCTTTGCGGCGGCCATAGAAGCTTGCACCGCATTGAACGCATTCTGATCCTGCGAAGTCGTACCTGGGGTACAGGTGGTGCAATAGGGCGCGGCTCCCGCACGCGCGCCATCCTGGGCCGCGCGCGTGATCGTGCCATAGATGCTGAACGCCTGTCCGAACCAGAAAATTCCCAGCAGGATCATGAACATCAACGGCAACACCGCAGCGGCTTCCGCGATTTCAGCGCCGCGGCTTTCGGCGACCAGCCTGCGAATAACGAATCGTGCCGAGTCGAGCATTCTAGGCCACAACTCCCACTTTCCAAAGAACCCCATAAAGCAACACGGTGAATGCCAGCGCCACGCCATAGGGAATTTTCAGCGAGTCGGGATTGTCGAGCGAGACCTGCGTTCCCGGCAGGCGGAAGGTGACCAGCGAGACCAGGATGTGCCCGATGTTGCGAACCGTTTGACGCGTTCGTCCTTTGTAGATCACCAGAACCACCGCCATCACTCCGGCCACGAGAATCGATCCTAGCAAAAGATCAACCAGCGGCCCTGGTCCGGTGAAAGCGCCTAGCGCTCCGGCCAGCTTCCAGTCGCCGGCTCCAAGGCTGCGCAACAGCACGAACGGCAACAGCAACGCCAATCCCAGAGCAGCGCCGAGCAGGGAAGCCTTCAATCCAGACCAGCCAGCTAGAACTGTATTCGCAATGACCCCGATCAACAGCGCCGGGACCGTCAGCCAGTTTGGAATGCGACGCCAGCGCAGGTCCGTCCATGCTGCGAAGGCCGCCAGCAGCACAGCGCCCGCCAGAACCAGAGGTTTCAAATGAACCTCAGGCCGAGCGAGCGGCGCTCAAATCGCGCACGTGCCCCACGATATTGAGAAAGACCCATTTTTTGACGGTTCAAAACCAGCGTTGTATCCAGGGACAGTTGCTCGACCCGCCATCGCCGTTACTCGGTAAGGGCGGCCTCTTGCGCGGATTTTCACATACAGGGAAGCCGAAGTCAATGAAGACGCGGAGCGTTCGGGTGGTTGAGAACCGTGAATAATGTACCGGGTTTAGGAATTGCGTCTTGGGGATCACAATCGACGTCTGATCCCCAGACTGAACACACGCCACTCCAGACCTAGAACGCCTTTACCTGCCGAACGCCGGCGCCGAGTTGTGCTCAGCGATGATCTTGCGCGCGTTTTCCGCCAGAGCCTTCGCCTGGGGCAGAAGTTCAAGACCCTTGACCACTTCCGGATCGGATTCGGCGCGAACCTTCATGCCTTCATCCTGGCCGAATGCGTCGGTGAAAATTTCCGACTTGATGTTGGAGCGGATCCATTCGTTATTGTCAATCAGATCGGCCTGCGTGTAGGGAATGTTCGCCTCGTCGAGCGACTTGCGAAATTCCTGCATTGTCGCGTCGTCAACCTCAAAGCTCTTAGAAGGCTTGTGGCTCACCACGTAACGCTTGGCAAAGTTGAAGAACGCGTAGTGCTGCAGCAGAGTGTCCTGGAAGTGATTGCTCTTCACCGCGGGAATGTTCACGTCGGGAGTAATGCCGCCACCGCCGTAAACAGTGCGGCCGCTGTCGGTGAGCTTCACCTCGCGATTGGCCGTGTTGGAACTCTCGGCACTGTCGCGGCTGTAGTAGTAGTCATAGAGAGAGATGTTGCTGTAGTCGCGCTGGATCAGGCGTCCGCTGGGAGTGTAGTAATGAGCCGTGGTCAGAGCCAGTCCGGTGTTTTCTGACAGCGGATATACGGTCTGCACCAGACCCTTGCCAAACGTTACTTCGCCCGCGATCAGGCCGCGGTCGTGATCCTGGATCGCTCCCGAAACAATTTCCGCCGCAGATGCTGTCTGCCGGTTCACAAGCACGACAATCGGATAATCCTTGCCGCCGTTGCCGTGCTGCGCCACGTAGCGCTTCTCGGCCGAGGCGCGCCCGTGGTGAGAAACGATGAGCTGTCCCTTCTTCAGGAACTTGTCCGCCACGCCCACGCCTTCACTGAGCAAACCGCCGGGATTGGAGCGCAGGTCAAGAATCAAACCCTTGAGATCGCCAAAAGAATCGAGTGCGTCGGAAACTTCGTGCTCGGTCGTCTCATTGAAGCCATTGACGTGCATGTATCCCACGCCCGGCTTGATCAGGAAATGCACGTCGACACTGTAACGCGGAATTTCGTCGCGGATGAGAGTGAACTCCATCGGCTTTTCAACGTCTTCGCGCGAGATGCTGATGTGAACAGTCGTGCCCTTGGGCCCCTTCAGTAAATCGGCAACGTCGGTGGTGCTCATGTTCTCAGTCGACTTGCCGTCGACTGCAATGATCACGTCGCCGGGATGAATGCCCGCCTTATATGCAGGCGTTCCGGTGAAGGGATAGATCACGATTACTTTGTTGTTGCGCGGACCAACCGTCATGCCGACGCCGTAGTACTTGCCGCGCTGGTCTTCACGCATCAGCGCGTACGATTTGGGATCGAAGAAATTCGAGTGCGGATCGAGCGCGTGGAGCATGCCCGGGATGGCGCCGTTATAGATGGCCTTGTCGGCGTTCACTGGTTCCGCGTAATTGTCCTCGACAAGCGCGTAGACATCGGTGAACTGCTTCAGGCTGTCCTTGACCTCGGAGTCTCCGGTCAACGAAGACTGCTGACCAGAACGCTGGGCAAACAAAATTCCCAGGAAGCCACAAGCAAGGAGGAAAAAAACTACCAGAATGAGTGAGCGGCGTGAACTACGAGCCATCTTGGATTTCCTTCGTTGAGGGCGAGCTTGCACCCCAGCTACGGCACTGAATTCAAACAGTATATCACTACCCCAAAAGTTTTCCGCGGGCGAGTTATTACCCTTGGTAACTACGACAAAAGCGGTCTTCTTATCAGATGCGCGGGGCGCGAATTAGGTTCCCGTCGGGCCCGAAAACCAAAGAGCTTAACCACAGAGGATCACAGAGGACTCAGGAGCCTGTGTGAAACCCTGTGGCCAAAGATGCTTGTGAAAGTTTGTTAACTCGTCGTCCCGCAATGATTGCTGCTTTTCCGGCTCCAGCAGTATGATGAACCGCATGAGCTTTTCTGAAACGATCTTCCTGTTCTTATTGGCCCTTGTCGTCTTTGGGCCCAAGAAGTTGCCGGAGATCGCGCGCCAGATCGGCAAGGCGCTCAATGAATTCAGGCGCGCCTCAAATGAGTTTAAGGCGCAGATCGAGCAGGAAATTTCGAACCTGGAGGTCGAGAAGCACCACACGATTCTTCCTCCCAGCCCGCCGCCGGAGGGCGTTGCCAGTCGCACGCTGAATGCCGCGCCGGAGCAAACGACCCCGGCCGAAGCTCCTGCCACTCTAGCGGTCACGGAGGAAACCCCGGCCGCCACGATTGAGCCACCTCCGGTTGCGACCGAAGCAGTCGCGCCCGTCACGCCTTCCGATGAGATAGCGTCTCCCGCCTCGCAGGAATCGCATGTTTGAAGGCGCAGCCGCGTCGGTCAGCGGCGATCCTGAAAAAGAGCACATGCCCACCATGGGCTTTCTCGATCACCTCGAGGAACTCCGCAAGCGCATCGTCTATTCCATCATCGCCGTGGGGGTGGGTACTGGCCTCTCGTGGGGATATCGCGAGCGAATCTACGCCGTGATGCAAAAGCCCATCATGGATGCGCTGCACAACCACGGATTGGCCGAGAAATTGGTGTACTTGAACCCGACTGACCCCTTCAACCTTTACTTGAAGATTGCGATACTCGCGGGTTTGTTTCTGACGTCTCCGTTCGTCTTGTACCAGGTTTGGATGTTCATTTCCCCCGGACTTTATCGCAAAGAAAAACGCTACGTGATGCCCTTCATGGCTTCGACGATTACGTTGTTTACCTTGGGCGGATATTTTGGCTACAGAATCGCCTACCCTAGGGCGTTGGATTTCTTCATTGGATTCAGCGGACAGTTCCAGCCGATGATTACGGTCGGCGAATACACTCAGCTTTTTCTGAGCATCGTTCTTGGAATGGGGCTGATCTTCGAGATGCCGATCCTGGTTTTCTTTCTAGCGTTCATGGGCATCATGACACCCTCGTTCATGATCAAGAATTTCCGCTACGCAATTCTGGTTATTTTTGTGCTGGCGGCGATCGTTACTCCGACTCCCGACATTGTAAACATGTGCGTTTTTGCCGCGCCCATGCTGGCTCTGTACGCGCTGAGCATCGGCGTGGCATGGATGGTGCATCCCAAGCAGCGGGAAGCGCGGCGAGAGAAAGAGAAGCAGGCGCATTGACCATGATGGCGATTCGACCGAATGTTTTGCGCTGGATGCTGCTGGCCGGTGCGCTAGCGATTGTTGCCTGTGATCGCGACAAGGAATCCGCTCACGATAAAACGTCCCCGCCGCCCGATTCTGCAAGCGCCGCTTCCCCTGCCACGAGCGGCTCCGCGCTCACGCTTCCGCCCGACAGCGGCGCGTCACCTGCGTTCGACGGCGCGCGCGCGATGCAGTACGTGAAGGACATTGTGAAGTTCGGCCCGCGTCCGGTCGGCAGCGCGAATCACAAGAAGGTCGAGGAATACATTACTTCTCACCTGAAGGGCGATCAGGTCGAGGATGATAACTTCACTGCCGACACGCCCGAAGGCAAGTTCCCGGTACACAACATCATCGCCAAATATCCCGGGACAAAAGATGGCATCATCGTAATTGCCAGCCACTACGATACGAACTATTGGCTGCGCAAAACATCCTATGTCGGAGCCAACGACGGCGCTTCTTCGAGCGCGCTGCTGCTCGAACTCGCCAACCAGTTGCGCGGCAAGCCCCGCGACGGCTACAGCGTATGGCTGGTGTGGGACGATGCGGAGGAGGCGATCAAGCCCGACGGTTCCGGCGGTCTTCCCCAGGAGATGCCTTTCAAAGATGACAGCCTGTATGGCATTACCCATGTGGCCGAGAAGTGGCAGGCGGACGGCACTCTGAAAAGAATCAAAGCTTTTCTATTAGCGGACATGATCGGAGATGCCGATCTCAACATCGATCGCGACACGAACTCTACCCCTTGGCTCGAGGATGTCATTGGCGAAGCGGCCAAGCGTCTGGGATACCAATCGCATTTTTTTGGGCGCACCAATGAGGTGGGGGACGACCATGTTCCGTTCGTGAAGCGCGGCGTACCGGCTGCCGATCTGATTGACTTCATGTACGGCTACAACAATGTCTTTTGGCACACGCCGCAGGATACCGCCGACAAACTCAGCCCCAAGAGCCTGCAAATCGTGGGCAGCGTGGTTCTCGAAACCATTCGCATTCTCGACAAGATGGATCCGCTTCCGCTGGGGTGATGGCGGCACGCAAAAGCCTTTAATCGCCAGGATCGCAGAGACAGCACGCCGAGAACGCAGAGAATATTGGGAGATTTTCTCAGCGCTCTCGGCGCATTTTCTCAGCGTACTCGGCGGTTAAGAGTTTTTTGCCGCGAACCGAATCTCGGGCATCTGCCTTTTGCGCTTTTCGGAAATTTAATTTCTAATTCAGCCCATATGCGCACTGTGAAGACCCTGTTCTTTGCGAGCGTTTTGAGCCTTACCTCTGTTGCCGCAACCCCTACCGCGGATTCTAGCGAAGCCAATCGAGTGATTCAGTCCGCGCTGCAGCCTTCCACGCTCGAAGCCAACCTTCAACGCTTAACGGACGAGATCGGCGGCCGCGTTCCAGGCACCCCGGCGATGCAGCATGCAGTGGCGTGGGGATTGCAAGCCTTCACGGCTGCCGGAGCCGACAGCGTCCACACCGAGGGATTCACGATTCCATTTTCCTGGTCCGAGGGCGCCACCGAAATGAGTGCGACGACGTCGTTCCAGGTCGATGCGACGAAAGTTGGCGGCGCAACCGTGCTCTCATCTTTTCGTATCCGTGCGGTTTCCGTGGCATGGGCTCCCGCACTCGCCCCAGTAAAACACGTGCCGGTACTCGATGTGGGCGAGGGCTCGGAGGCCGATTTCAAGAAAGCCGGCGACATTTCCGGCAAGATTGTCCTAGTGCACACCGTTGTCCTGAAAACCTGGAATGACCTCTTCGACGAATACGCAAAGGCTCCGCCGGTGATCGATCTCGCCGTGAAGGGGAAGGCCAAAGCGATCGCCTTCATGGCTACTCGCGAGCACGATATTCTCTACCGCCATACGAATTCATCTGCAGGTGAAATTGACCGCCTGCCGATGGTGCTGGTGGCGCGCGAGGATGGCGAACGCATGGCGCGCCTGCTGGCCACAGGAAACCTGGTGTGGGCCGACCTCTCTATTCCCAACCTGGTCGGCGGGCCCGTCAAAGCCGCTAACGTTGTTGCAGAAATCAGGGGCAGCGAAAAGCCAGACGAGTTCGTGATCCTGGGCGCTCATCTCGATTCATGGGAACTCGGCACGGGGGCCCTCGATAACGGCTGCAACGCCGCCCTGGTGGTCGATGCTTTGCGGGCGATCAAGGCCTCAGGGGTGAAGCCCCTTCGCACCATTCGCTTCATTCTCTTTTCCGCCGAGGAACAAGGATTGATCGGCTCCCGCGTTTATGCCTTCGTCCACCGCCCCGAACTCGATAAAGCTGGGGGAGTGGTCATCTACGACGCGGGCACCGGAAAGACGACCGGCTTTTCCTTGGGCGGACGCAAGGATGTCCTATACACCGCGAAGGAACTTATCTCCCCGCTCGCTCAATTCGACGTGAAAGAACTGAAGACGGACATGGAATGGGGCACTGACCACTTTGATTTCATGCTGGAGGGCGTTCCCACTTTCGTGGCCGATCAATTGGAGGCGAACTACCTCGAGAATTACCACGCCGTCTCCGACACCTACGACAAGGTGGATTTCCCACAACTGAAGAAGCACGTGGCAGAGGCGGCCGCCCTTGCCGTTGAATTGGCCGATCTGCCCGAAAAGATTGGCCCGCGTCTTAACCATGATCAGATTGAGCAGACGATGCGCGAAACTAACAGTCTGGAAATGCTCAAAGCCAACGGCATTTGGGACGATTGGGTCAGCGGCCAGCGGGGACGGCAGAAATGATTGATGATTGCTGATTGTTGATTCGAAATCACAGGCACACGAGCCCAGTTTTCTCCATCAACAATCGAAAATCAACAATCATCAATTCCTGATTCCCTTGCTCTATTTCTGGATACTTTTCAACGTTTTCGCGCTCGGAATGCTGGTGCTGGACCTTCGCCTCCATCGGTCCGGCCGCGTTGTCAGTTTTCGTGCAGCCCTGGCATGGAGCGCAGTGTATGTTGCCCTAGCAGCAGCATTCGCCGTTCTTCTTTATTTCTGGCAAGGACGTCAGGTCGCGCTGGAGTTCGTCACCGGTTACGTTCTCGAGCTTTCCCTCAGCGCTGATAACCTCTTCGTGTTCCTTGTCATCTTCAACTTTTTTGCGGTGCCCGAACAACGGCAGCACGGTGTTCTTTTCTGGGGCATCATCGGCGCACTCGTCTTGCGCGGTATCTTCATCGGTGCCGGCGTAGACTTGATCTCCCGTTTTCATTGGTTGCTTTACATCTTTGGGGTACTGCTGATCGCGAGCGGCATCCGCTTTTGTGTGAGCGGGGAACACAGAGTCCGTCCCGCGGCGAATCCTCTGGTGAGGCTGCTGCGCTACTTTATTCCCGTAACCGACGACTACCGCGGCGAGAAGTTCTTCGTTCGAAACCCGCAGGACAACGCACGCTTATATGCGACGCCACTTCTCGTAGTGCTTCTGGTCATTGAAACTACAGACTTGCTCTTCGCGGTCGATTCCATTCCCGCAGTCCTCGCCATCACTCTGAACGCGTTTGTCGTGTATACGTCGAACGTGTTCGCAATTCTTGGCCTGCGCTCCATGTATTTCGCCGTCTCGCGCCTGATGAAGCTCTTCCGCTTCCTGCGCTACGGACTGGCGGCCATGCTGGTTCTGGTCGGTTTGAAGATGCTCACCGCAGATTACTTCCGGATTCCCACCGCGGTTATGCTGGGCGTCGTGGTGAGCGTGATTTTAATCTCGATTGCTCTTTCAGCGGCCTATCCAGCCAAAAAAACGTCGGCTAACCCTCCGAAGTAGAGGCGATCAGAACTGCAAAGTGAAAAATAAAGCAGAAAAATCCATCATCCAATGTGCCAGAATCAGCGGCGGCAATCGGCGGATGCGCATGTAGATCAGCGTAAACGCCACGACTCCCGGCAGAAATCCCACGAATCGCCACACCACGTATTTCCAGTCGAGAATAAACGGAATGAAACTGTGCTGGAGCGCCCACCAGAAGCCTACAATCGCGATGGCCCTCCATCGGCTCCCGCAAAGCACCTCGATCCGCGGCAGCGCATAACCGTTGTAGGTCATCTCTTCGGTAGGCGACCACACCAGCCACCAGACGCTAAAGCTATACACCACTCCCCACAAAGGCAGAACGCGGCCGGTTAGCATGCCGGAAAACGAAGGCGGCTGGATGCTTCGATAAACCAGCCAATTCGCAGCCGGGAAACCCAAATAGAAAAAAGGGAAGACCAGCAACAGACATCCGATGCCCGAGAAGACATCGCTTCCCCAACGGAGCCTTACATACCCAATCAAATCGCGAAGGCTGATTCCTTCTTTGCGCGCCTACGCGGCCATTAAAGCAAGGCAACCAGCGTCGACGAGCGTACCGTAGACCGTCCACCACCTAGCGGCACCGTTCCACGACCAGACGTGAAATCGCATCCATGCCAGACCTGCGACGAACGCCTGTGCGGCAATGATTAACACACTGCGCCCTGTTACCACGACCAGCGGCCCTACCCACGTAAGCCGGCCCCGCACGGGCGCGCCGCGCTAGAGCGGACTTGGAATTTGCGTCATCCGCCGCACTCGCTGGAATGGGAATCTCGTGATCGACCGAGCTAGTGGGCATTTTGTTTGCTGGGTGGCTGTCTACACAAAAACGACTTTATCGCCCCTTACAACCGAATGCTTAAGGAACTTCTTGTCATCGTGATCGGGATATTCCATTCGATAGTGCGCCCCGCGGCTTTCTTCCCGCGCCAGCGCTGAGCGCGCCACCAGCAGCCCTGCCAAATGCAAGTTCGACGCCTCGTGCTCCCTCCGGGTTTTGGGGTGAGCCAGATTCGGAGCCATCTCTTCCAGAGTCTTAACTGCTTTCTGCATCCCCATGCGCGTGCGCACGATGCCGATTTCGTTTTCTAAGGTGGCTTGAATCTGCGCGACTAGTTCTTCCATTCCCGCGTCGACCGGGCCGTTGGAATAGGCAGCCTTCGGTTGTGAGTTTCGCCGCACCACCGGCTTCAGTGCTTCTCGCATCGCCGTACCCGCCCGCGCCCCAAATACCAAGCCTTCCAACAGGGAATTGCTGGCCAGCCGGTTCGCCCCGTGCACGCCTGTGCATGCCGCTTCGCCCGCAGCGTAGAGGCCACTGACGCTGGTCTTGCCATCAAGATCGGTCCGCACTCCACCCATGCAGAAATGTGCCGCCGGACGCACCGGAATCACATCTTCGGTTATGTCTACATTGTGCTGCATGCACGTCGCGTAAATTCGCGGGAACCGTTTCTGGATCTTTGTGGAACTGAGATGTGTGAGGTCGAGATAGACAAATGGGTCTTTGGCGCGGCTCACTTCCATTTCGTGAACGATCGCTCGTGCCACCACGTCCCGCGGAGCCTGATCGCCCATGGGGTGATACTTTCCCATGAACCGGTTCAATTCAATATTGCGCAAGCATGCACCCTCCGCTCGCAACCCCTCTGACAGAAGAAAGCGCGGGACTTTCTTCATGTAAAGCGCTGTGGGATGAAACTGCACAAACTCCATGTCGCTGAGTTCCGATCCGGCCCGATACGCCAGCGCGACGCCGTCTGCCGTCGATGCTTCCGGGTTGGTCGTGTTGCGATAGAGTTGTCCCATCCCTCCCGTTGCCACCAGCACGGCGGAACATGCCATTTCCTGAGGCACGCCTTTTTCATCGAGCAGCTCAACACCTGTGATGTGTCCGGCGTCGGTAAGCAGGCTGGTGGAAAATGCGAAGGGCGCGATCGAAATGTGCTTCAGTAAATCTGCTTTGGCGCGAAGCGCTCGCAGGATCTCCCGGCCCGTAGAGTCTCCCTGACTGTGCAGGCTGCGGTGGCGGCTATGTGGGCTTTCCAGACCAAAGACCAGTTTGGTTCTGTTGTGCTTGCCCCACACGATTAACTCATCGAGACGCTGCGGGCCTTCCTCTAGCAGAATTTTCACCGCCGCCGGATTGCACAAACCATCCCCCGCGGTAAGGGTGTCCTGCAGGTGAAGACTGACTTCGTCTTCGTCGCTCAGCGCCGTGACTTGCGCAGGTTTGGTAAGGTCGGCGTCCTTTTTCTCCAGCACGAGCACACGTCCGGCCCCCGCCAGTTCGATGGCGGCGCGCAGGCCGGCAACGCCCGCACCAATAACAACGAAGTCGGTCTCGGCTGGAAGACCCTTCATAGACGCGGAACCAATTAAGACGGGAAATGGTATCACTTCGGCGCAGGGCCGTCTCTCGACCGCATACGCTATCATGGAACCGCATGCCGCAGGTAACTATCCACGTCTTGCCCCGGCCATATCAGGCCTGGATCGAAAACGGCCTGCTCACGCGAGCCGGTTCCGTCCTCAGCGAACTGCTGCCACAGGCCAGCCGGATTTTCGTGGTGACCGTTCCTCCAGTGCGTAAGCGTTGGGCAGGAAAGTTGGTGAGTTCCCTGAAGGCCAGCGGTTTCACTCCGCGGGTAATCCCGATGCCCGATGGCGAGCCCGCCAAACGCCTTGCGACGATAGAAACGCTGGCTGAGAAACTGGCGCGTCTGGGCGCGGACCGCAAGGCCGTGATCATCGCCTTGGGCGGTGGAGTCGTGGGCGACGTCGGCGGACTGCTGGCCTCGCTCTATATGCGCGGAATCGAGTTGGTACAGGTACCGACGACGGTGCTTGCCCAGGTGGATGCCTCCATCGGCGGAAAAACCGCAGTCAACCTGGTTGCCGGCAAAAATCTGATCGGAACTTTCCACCACCCGCGTGTGGTGCTCATCGATCCCACGGTCCTGAAAACGTTGCCGGATCGCGAGTTTCGCGCTGGACTCTACGAGGCGCTGAAGTGCGGCATTATCGGAAGTGTCGAACTATTCCTGCGGTTTGAGCAGAATCGCGCCCGTATCCTGAAACGCGATCCTGTCGAGCTCGAATGGCTTATTGCGCAATCTGTGAAGCTGAAAGCCGAAGTGGTTTCCGCCGACGAGCGCGAGGACGGCTTGCGCCGCGTTCTCAACCTCGGCCACACCATCGGCCACGCGCTCGAGGCCGAAACCAGCTACCGTCGCCTGCTGCACGGCGAAGCTGTTGCCTGGGGAATGATTGCCGCTGCCAATATCGCGCTCAGCGTAGGCCGCACCGACAGCGTGACCGCCGGCCGTATCGCCGACGCTGTGTTGAGCCTGGGCCGCCTGCCGGAAGTGAATGTCAGTGCCCGCAAAATTCTAGCTCGGCTGCAGTCGGATAAGAAAACGCAGAATGGAGTGGTGCACTTTATCCTGCCGCGCGAGATTGGCAAGGTTGAAGTTGCCAGTGATGTGCCGAGCAGCGCAGTGACCGACGCGGTTGAAGAGCTTCGGCGCTTGTCGCGCGGCGGCTGGGTTTGGGGAAAATAATAAATTCACGGGAAGAAGATATGCCGGAAACAGCGCAGCAGTACATCCAGCGAATCCTCAGCCACGTAGAAGGCCACGACGCAATCAAAGTGCAGCGGACATCCGCCGCGAAGCTGAAGAAACTGATTCGGGGCCTTGGTCCAAAGGAACTGAAGTGGAAACCCGAGCCGGGAAAGTGGTCGATCGCGGAGATCGTCGCGCACCTGGCCGATGTTGAGATCGTCGCCAGTTGGCGGATGCGCGCGATTCTCGGCGCGAATGGCACGCCCATCCAGCCCTTCGATCAGGACGCGTGGGCGTCGGTCTTTCAATATGCTGAACGCGATCCTAAAGATTCGCTTGAAGTCTTTCGCGTGCTGCGTGAGAACAATCTGGCGATGCTGCAGGCGCTCCCGCGCGAAAGTTGGGACAACTACGGCATGCACGCCGAGCGCGGAAAGGAAACCATTGCGCATCTAGCGCGGATGTTCGCCGGGCACGACACTAACCACATCCTGCAAGTCGAACGAATCGCCGGGCAATTAAAGATCGCGCGAAAGAAAACCCCGCCGAAGAAAAGCAAGACAAAGCGAAGGTGAGCCCCGGCACGCAGGAAAACATTGTGCGGGAATCCAGCAAAACCACGGTTGTCGGCGCCGCGCCCGAAGGAGCCAGGGATCCGCAGTCGGCGGCGCGCGCGGTTCGCGATATATTCACCTCGATCGCGCCCCGCTACGATCTGCTCAACCACCTGCTGTCTTTCAATATCGACCGCTTGTGGTGGCGACGCACGGCGCGCACTTTCCGCTTCGTGCTAGCCCGGCCGGATGCCCGCATCCTCGACCTATGCTGCGGAACGGGAGACATGACGTTCGCGCTGCGCCGTCAGGCTGGGACGTCCTCGCCGCAGATTCTGGGCGCCGATTTCTCTCACACCATGTTGCAGCGCGCCGATGCCAAGTCCTCAACAGCCGCGCAGAACGGAGCAAGGCCCAGTTGGATCGAAGCCGACGCCCTCAGTCTTCCGTTCCCTGGCGCGCACTTTGATCTCATAACCTCGGCATTCGGCTTCCGCAACCTCGCCGACTACGACGCTGGGCTGCGCGAAATCGTCCGCTTGCTGCGTCCAGGAGGCGAGTGCGGCATCCTCGACTTCGGCGAGCCCAAAGGCGCCATGGGAACGCTCTACCGCATCTATTTCAAACAAGTGCTGCCGCGCGTCGGCACCATGATTTCCGGCGTGCGCGGGCCCTATGCCTATCTGCCGGCCTCCGTCGCGCGTTTCCCCTCGCCAGAAGAAATGCTCCAAAGAATGAAGCGCGCAGGGCTTGCGGAAGCCACGTGGACACCGTACACGTTCGGAATTGCGGGCCTGTATTGGGGGAAGAAACTCACGTAGCGACAGCCGCCTCGGCTGTCAGCGAAAGGAGAAGCCGAGCAGCAGACGACCTTCGTCAAGAGAGTCGAGTCGAAGTGACTGAAGAAAAGACAAGGGACATTCCTAATGTTCACGATGGTTTTTTCGACGGTTTTTGGATCAAGGGCAACAAGGCTGTCCACGTATTCCTAAGGACCAGCGATCAAGTTGTCTACACGTTGATTTTAAACGGCGTGCGCGCGATGAAGATCTCCGGAGTCATCGAGGGCA
>Ga0307474_10002052_pt1 | contig 14464 bp, 16 predicted proteins | sample atmos_gasesECM1C_2_FD_203312 | JGI IMG/M metagenome (GOLD analysis project Ga0307474, IMG submission 203312) | Hardwood forest soil microbial communities from Morgan-Monroe State Forest, Indiana, United States - atmos_gasesECM1C_05 | ecosystem: Environmental > Terrestrial > Soil > Temperate... | reverse complement strand
ATGATCCGATGATGCTCCAGCGCGGCCTGCCGCGTCGGAGATGGCGACGATCTGAAGGTCGATCGGTTGGAGACAACCGAGGACTGCGCGCAGGCTGCAAGAAGTCCAGCAGCCAGCGTCACCGCAGCCAACCTGCCGAGCACGCGACGGCGCGAGGTGACTGGCTCGCGCGAACCAACGCAGTTTACGCCACTCGTTACATGCACAATTCTGGCGCAACCGGAAGACATGCCGTCCCCCCAAAAGTACCAGCCTCCAGCGTGTCAAACTCCGCAGTGAATGGGGGCAGAACCGTGGCCGGCGGGACAAGCTGTGTGTGCAACGTGACGAATTCGCACTAACTGTTGCGAGTGGGCCACAACCGGGTGGTGTATGACCCAGTCCGAGTGGCTCTTGCGTTTCGTGCGCCGTCTCCGGTAGCCTTGGATAAAACAAACAAGAGAACTGGGAGGCTACGATGCGTCGCGGCGCCTTTATCGTGCTCGTATCAGGGGCGATGGCCCTTGCGGCGCCGGCTCACGCGGAGCCGCGTGCTGCCTATGTGACCCTGGTCCTGCAGGCTTTCGCCGCCAAGGTCGAATGCCCCGGCACCGATGTCGTCTACCAGGATCTCGTCCAGAAGGCCCAGGAGATGCAGCAGCCGGACGGCACCACGGAAACGGTGCGCAAGGCTATTGCCTACATGCTGACCGGCGGCAAGACGGGCGAGCGCGGCAATGACGACCTGATGCAGGAAATCGCCATGGCCGTGCAGTCGACGGATCTGGATCAGAGGCGGCTGGGCATGCCGACCTGGTGCGAAACCCAGAAGTCGAGCCTCGCCGGCTTCATCCGCAGCAAGAACTAGCGGCGCGCTTGCCTGGAGCATCTTCGCTCGAAAACGCTCTAGCCGATCGCCGTGATCTCTGCTTCATCCTTGCCGGCGCGCAAGGCGTCGCCGATACGTTTTCCCAGCAACGCCTGGGCGAGCGGCGAGACGTAGGAGATCGATCCCTTGGTCGGATCGGCCTCGTCCTCGCCAACGATGCGGAACGTCTGCAGCCGTCCATCGTCGCGCACAATGGTCACGGCGTGGCCGAACTGTACGGTGTCCGCCCCGGGCTTTGGCGCGCGCAGCTGCGCCGTGGCGCGGCGGGCGTTCCAGTAGCGCAGGTCGCGCCCGGCCCTGGCCAGGCCTTCGCGATCGCCAGCGGTCTGGGCTTCGCCATACTCCCGGCGCGCCGTCTCCAGCGCCTGCTCGATCAGTGCGAGCCCCTGCTCGGTGACAAGGTTCGGATGCGCGGAGATCGGCCGGTCCGGCAATTCCTCAAAGAAACTGTCTTCGTTGACGAATGCTCTGCTCATGCGTGATATCTATGGTGCTGGAACGAATTTTCACTTCTGCGTCCGAAACTGTCCCTTTGCTGCAATGCAAAGACACCGGATCAGCTGCCGGCAGCGCGCAACGCAGCAAGCGGCGTAACCGCTATTTCTGCCGATCGAGCTTCGTGATCGTCTTCACGCCATCGGTCTCGGCGGCGGTATAGGTCACGCGGTCGCCGGCGTGCACGGCATCAAGCAGCGCGCCGTCCTTGACCTTGAACTCCTCGGAGGGCGCAGGCGCGGACGCGGGTCCATTTGATCCAACCGTGCTGCTTTCCGTCGGCGTGATCGCAACCGTGCTGGTCAGCCGGTTGATGCCGGTGATCGTCCCTGCACTGTCCTGCTGCTGGGCCGACGCCGAGCCACAGAGGGCGATGGCCGCGACCGTGATCATGATGCTTGCTGTCTTCATCGGCCTCTCCTTGTTTCGCGCTCGTGGCACAAGGCGCCGCGGCAGGATTTGGTTCCGCAAGACGGCATGATGTACCCCAACCTTGTGGCCACCGTGCGGCTGGCGGGAGCCGTGACGGTCGGGTTCCAGCGAGTCCTCTCCACAGGCGGCCCCATCATTTCCACGCCGTTGCCTTGCTTTGGTCAAAACCGCAAGGAGTCTGGGCCAGATCGTTGATGGAGGGGACAGTCCGTCGACGGCCCCTGGTTGGGAGCGCGGTGCTTGATCGGTACTTGTTAGTGGTGCCTGGGGCAATTGGGACAGATAGGAGCGCCAATGGATTCCACAGCGAAGCCGGCCCCGGCGGGGGCCGAGGATCCCCTGCTCGCGCACGGCGATACCAAGCCGAACGGCGACTACGAGCGGATCGTGCGCGAGGAGCTCGTGCGCGTTCAGGAGCGGCTCGCCCAACTGGCGCCGGTCGGCGCGGCGGCCGCCGCTTCGCCCGAAGTAAAGGTTGCGCCGGACGCTTTTACCACAAACAGCTCAAGCCCGAATGAGCTGGACGCCAACATCACGGCGTTTCGCGCGGCGGACGTCAATGGTGTCGAGGGCAGGAGCGCACGACCGTCACGCATGCGCGGCGTGACCCGCGTCCTGGTCGCATTGCTGCTGGCCGGCACCGTGGTTGGCGCTCGCGCGGTTTGGGCCGCCTATGGCCAAACCGTAATAAGCCCCATCATCGCGAGCATTGAGCCGCAGATCGGCGAGATGTGGTCGCAGGTGTCAGAACGGTTGGGACAGTCCGGCGAGCGAGGCGCGCCGCCCGCCCAAGTCACGCCTGCCCAAGTCACGCCTGCCCAAGTCACACCCGCCCAAGTCACACCCGTTCAAGTCGCAACCGCCGAAACGACTGCGCCGCCGACAACGCCCCCGCAGGTGGCCGCAGCGCAGGCCGCCGCACCTCCTCAAGCCGCACCACCTCCTCAGTCCACAGTCTCTGCAGATGTCGGGCAAATGCTGCAAGGCATGGCGCACGATATTGCGAGCCTCCAGCAAGGCATCGAGCAGCTCAAGGCTGGGCAGGAGCAGATGGCCCGCGACAACGCCAAACTGGCTGAACAGCTCAAGGCGAGCCAGGAGCAGCTGACTCGCGTCGCGGCCCGCGCTTCCGAGGCGAGCATTCATCCGAGGCCGCCGCTGCCGGCATCACCAAAGCCGCCGCCCGTCGGCGCGGCGCGCAGACCGTCGCCACCACCACCACCGCTCACGACGCTGCCACCGCCCCAGGCCATTGCACCGCCGCAAGCCGCCGCGTCACCCGCACAGCTGCAGGCCGAGGATGCCGGGTTGCCAGCTGCGCCGCGGCCGCCGAAGCCGGTGCCTTAAGGCTCGTGTCGACTGCTATTGCTGCGGTCCGGACAGCGATATCTCGCGCTCGGCACGGAAGACATTGGCATAGAGGTTTGCAATCCACTGCCGGCCGCTGGCGGTCCGGTTGAGATAGCCGATCTCGGTATCGATGTGCGGCGCGACGCTGTTCCAGTAGAACTGTGGATACTGCTCGATGATGTCGGCGGCCGATTCATAGCCGAACTGGCGGTTGATGCCGACCTCCTCGAACTCGCAGTACAGCGCATTGGACTTGCGGATATAGTTGGGGTCGCCGAGTTGACCGATGAAATCGGCGGCACGAGCGATCGAGGCCTCCTCGTCATATTGCTGGCCCTCGAGCGGCGGAAACCGCGTACCTTCGATCGCCTGCAGGATGCGCTCCTTATCGAGCTTATCGAGCGGCATGGTGTTGTCGATGCGCCGCTCCAAATAAAGCTTGGAGCGGTCGACGTGATACGACATCAAGGAGGCATCCGAGGCGCCCCGGGGCAAGGTCACTCGCTTGCCTGTCGCATCGATCAGAAAGCCGTCCTCGCCGTCTTCCTTGAACAGGCCGCGCACATAGCCGATGTCGTGGAACAGGCAGGCAAGGATGATATGGGCGTAATCATCCGCAGAGACCTGCGTGTAAAGTCCGCGCCCGCGCATGATGTCGTGCCCGGCCAGCGTCACCAGCATGGTGTGTTCGATATTGTGATAGAGCGCGTCGCTGGTCCCGATGCATTCCATGGCGACGCGTGCAGCGCCCGTCACGATCTCGACAAAAGGCCCGTGCGACGAGCCCCAGCGGCGGCGCATATATTCGCCCAGAAACTCTTCCAGGGAGTCTGCCGCCAGCTCCGGTAAGGTCATCATGGACGCCGCCCCTGCTTCGCCAACCGTCAACCACTATCTACCTGCTCCCGACGCCTCATTGCCAGGTCACGATAGCGCATCTCGGCGCAGCAAACCAACACGGGGTGATTCCGGAGATTGCAGAATTATGTTGCACCGCCGCCGTCTCAAAGAATGTGACCGCTGCACGCAGCGGCAAGGGCGGATCGGGCGTCACGCGGTCACGATCCCGCGAATGGTGATTTGCGCTCAGAAATTCAACTCGTCGGGCACGCTGCCAAATCGTCTGAGCACCGTGGTCTGGGTATCGGGATAGCCGGTGCGAACCAGGGCGACCGCGCCGGCATGACCGAAGACTTTCCAGAAGCCTTTGGCGCGCTCGATCGCCGATGCTGGGCTAGCACATTTGAAAGCTTCGCCCGCGACGAAGCCTTGATCGGTCCGGTCGATCGGCACCGCAATGAACTGAGTGATTTCACTCATGAGTCTTCCCTTAGCCGTTCCCTCGAAATATTTCGTTCGAGCCAAAGCCGATTTTCAGCTGGCATCTTGACCAAGATCAACCTTGCTGCGCTGCATGCAGCATGAGGCACGAATGCTGCCCAATACCGAGCTTTGGCGCAGATCATCCAAGGGCCCGCTTGATCAATCGATCCGAAGCAAACATGATGCATCTCGTTGGCAATGAATGATCGGCAGCGGAGAAAACTCGATGCTTCGGCGTGCTCTCCCGATGTCTCACCCCGAGATCGCTTTTGGCGAAGACCACGCCGCCGACCGGCGTATTTCCGCGGGCGCAATCTTGCATGCTCTTGCAGGCTGGCTTGCTCGCATGCTGCGCGCCGCGGGTGCGTTTTTCGCGGCCGGCGGTGCTCTATCCTGAATTCAACGGCGGCTTGCGCGACATCAATGCGGCTGCGTTTTGCATCCACTGTCGCCACGCTGTCGGCCGAACCGGGCTTCAGCTCTGGTGCGGTCCACGCATAATCTTCATGGCATCTGCGATGTGGCGCCATTCCCTGGCTTCATCCGCATCGCCTTTCACCTCACAGGCTTGCGCGTTTTGCGCAGCCTGCGCAATCGCCTCGAAACCATGCTTCTCAAGCATCTGCCGCGCGATGGTGTGAATCTGTAGCTCGGATATCATGGCGTTCTCCTCAAAAGTTCCGCTCGCGGTCGCGACTGTCGACCCGCTGCCAACCAACGCTGATCCGGCTTGACAGTGCCGCTCAATGGGAGGAGCATGAGATATGTCGCCGCTGGGCGGCAAATCCAAGAGCAAAGGAGGTTTTGATGACGCCACCTCCGAAGCAGCAAGCCGCTTAGTGCGGCGGTATACATTCGGACCACCGCATAGCGGCTAAATCCGCGGATGGCACGCCGGGCGAGGGTGTAGCGGGCTTCATCAGTGAGGCATGGCCCCTAACCTTCCCGGCGGTGTATACGCTTTCTGGCGTTTTCTTTTGCGCTTCTCGAGCCGGCCATTCGACCGTGGCTGGCTTTTCGATTCCTGGCTCCGATCACCGCGCCTCAGGCAACATCGGCGCGTGGGCTTGACTGCTCGTCCGCTGCGAGCGCGTCAAGATCGACGCATTGGGCCTCATCGGGCTCACCACACCTTTCGATCGCATCACTGCCGTGAACATGCATCAGGGTCTGGACGCGGCGGGCGTTGAGATGGTCGACATGCTGATGACGCAGCGCGACCGGCAGCAGGGCTTTCGGCAATTCGACCAGCGCAAAGGCCGGCGCCTTGCGCACCGTGCTGCCCTCCCGCCATAACAACGCATTCAGCGTGTAGATCGATTGCCGATCGATCTCGGGCGGCCGCGGTTGCGCGGCAACCGGCGCCGCCAGCAAGGGCACGTTGACATTTCCCGCACGCGTGCGCACCGCAAGCGCCCGCAGCTCCCAGCAGATGAGGTCCGCGGCGGACAGCACCTCGCGTCGGACGGCATCCACGCTCGCCGAAAAGCCCGCCGCTTCAGGGACGGTCACTGCGCGCCCGGCGACGGCGTCGACGAGGGCGGCGGCGCCTCCGGCAAATCCCGGTACCGCCTGCTCGATTGCCGCGGCTAGCTGCTCGATCTGGTCAGCGCGCGTTTCGCGCTCGCGCTGCACCCGCGCCTCGGAAAGTGCGCGCTCATTCGAGGCGATCTGTGCGTCGAGCTCTGCCAGCGCCGCGCGCAAGGTCTTGGCGCGGTCTTCCACCGCACGCAGTTTGGCATCCGCACGTTCGAGCTTGAAATTGCTGGCACCTGCTACCGCGAGCTGTTCGGCAACGGCGCGCTTCTCGTTAAGCACTGACTCGGCAAGGCTCAGCCGATCCGCGAGCTTTGAGCGCTCGGCCTGCTTGCTCTTCAGTGCAGCCTCGAAACGATCGACCGGACCAAGCTCTCGCTTGAAAAACGCCATGGCAATATCCCTTTGCGAAATCCCGTGCGGCGAATGCGCGGCGACCGCCGAATCAGCCGGCGCACTGATTATGCGAGCGGTAGTAGGAAAGTGGGATAAGATTGCGGCCCAAAACGCCGCTTACCTGTGCGTAAACCGCGCGCGTCGCAATCAGCTCAGCCGTGGCGGCCCGCGAAGGGACCGCCCAATGCGTCCTGGCCCGGCGGCAGCACGATCACGGTCGTGCCCTGCCTGACCCGGTCATAGAGATCGATGACGTCTTCATTGGTCATGCGTATGCAGCCGGACGAGATCGCCCGGCCGATATATTCCGGCTGGTTGGTGCCGTGGATGCGATACAGCGTGTCCTTGTTGCCGGCATAGAGATAGAGCGCGCGGGCGCCGAGCGGATTGGCCGGCCCCCCCGGGACGCGCGAGGGATAAGGACCGAGCCGCGCCTGGATATCCGGTGTCGGGATCCAGTCCGGCCATTCCGACATGCGCCCGACCGAGGCGACGCCGGAGAAGGCCATCGCCTCCTCGCCCACGGCTACGCCGTAGCGGATCGCCTTGCCACCGGGCATCACGTAATAGAGATAACGAGCGTCCGTATCTACCAGGATCGTGCCGGCCGCTTCCCTGCGCGTATACTCCACGACGTGGCGCTGAAACTGTTCAGGAATGCTCGCTTGCGCATAGGGCGGATGGGCCAGGAGCTGCCGGTCCCGCGCGGTCATATTGGCCGTCAAGGGCGGCGACAGCGTTGCCTGCATGCATCCCGCGAGCAGCAATACCCCTGTGAGTCCCAACGCGCGTCCAAGCTTCCTGCCCAGCCTTGACACCGCTCGCCCTCCAAAGCGCCACTAAAGCGCGAAGACACGAAATAGAAGCGTCATCGCGTTCTAGACCCCTGATCGAGCATGATCTCGTCGAAAAAACCGCTACACGCTTTGCGGCTCAACGCGGCCCTTCAGACCCGGATCATGCATTAACGCAATTTGCAGCTGCAATCGCGCTAAAATGATGGCGACAAATCACCAAGTCTGGGGCGAAGTTCACAACAACTTGGTAGAGACGAACAACGCGCGGACCGCGTTGGTCGCCTGCACGGTCAGCATCGCGTTGTCGGCAGCGCGTTCCAATAGCTCCATGGCCTCGCAATGCAGGGAGCGGAATTCCATCCATTCGATGGAAGAGTATTCGGTCAGGAAGCGGTAGGCCTGCCCGACATTCGTGATCGCAACCGTCTGGCCATTGAGCCTGATCCGGAACGTTGTGCGCAGCGGAGTCTCGGACACTGTGGCCTTCGATACGGGCTTCGTCGTGGCTTGGTTCGAAGCTGGCACGGTCAAATGGGGAAGCGCAGGCCCTGCCTTGCGCAGTTCAGCATCATGATGACGATGATTGCGACGAAGCGCGTTGCGACGTCGCGGTGGCGCCGCTCAGGCTGGGCACGACGACGAGGCGGATGATTTCGCCGTCACTATACGCCTTCAAGAAGCGCTCATAGTCTCTGATCGACACGCAGCCGTTGGAGTCGCCCAGCGGCCCCAGCATATAGGGGTGTGCGAGCAACCCGGCACGTCCGAAAATCGTGGCGCCATCCGCCGGCGTCATGCGCAAGGCTGCAACGCCATGAAACAACGTTTCGCGCGGCTTCAGATCGTAGGTGGCCGGCGGCGTCGCGCCGACCATGCGCCGGTCGACATGCTCAGGATCGTCGCGGAGGCTCCCCATGCCGGAATGCGCCTCAAGGACCATGCCGTTTGGCAGGTAAACCGCATGTGCCGCAATGTCGTAGACCGCGGTCTGAGGCTGATAGCCGAGCGCCGCAAGATTGGGCCCCTGGCGGAACAGCCCGCCATCCGTCGTCAGTGAGGCCAGCCTCACCTTGCTTGGCATCAGGTCGGAGAGCTTCTGCAGCAGCGTGCGATCATCCGGGCGCGGCGAGCTGTCGGCCTGGGTGACGACCGGTACGGCCTGTGGATCTGCGCTCGCCACGACAGGGCGAGGCCGGGGCATCGGAATGCCACTGGCTGCGGCCTGCGACGGTGGCTGTAGCTGTAGCTGTGGCCGCGGCTCGTCGACCGAGGGCCGGATGTAGTCGATGGCGGCAGACCGCCAGTTGCCATACATGAGCTGCTGCGCCAGCAGGGCCTTGGCATCCCAGAGCTTGGTCTCGATAGCGCTCAAAGCCGAGCGATTGAGCGGCTGCAGGCCCGGGCTGGCCGCGCCCGCTGCCCCTGACGGCACGCCGAGGAAACGCTCATGGAAGGACGACTGCTCCTGTGCCTGATCCCGGGGGCCCGACAGTGCAGCGGTGGCGAAAGGAATGGCGCGCCCGGGTTCGGTGATCCAGGCCGCGGCCCCCAGCGCCAATGCCATGGCGCCAAGCGCAAGCACAGCCCGTTCGGACCGCCCCATGGCGCGCCGCGACAACAGCCGCCCAGCTTCCGTGACTTCGAAAGCCATCAAGTCCCCAAAGCCCAAAACCCCAAGCTAACTTACCCAAGCCGCTAAGCTTGAGCCCCACCTTTTCAGGGCGCCACCCCATCCAAGGAATCCAGTCGACACCAACTCACACCATCCGGGACTAAAACTGAGGCATAATCGAGACGAAGCTGCGCCATCCTTCGGCTCAAGACCGACATTATCGGACCCGCTGCCTCGATCGGCCCAGCAACGGGAAGCTGCCCCGTCCCCTTGCCAAAAGGCGCCTGCCATGCCCGACGCTTACCATCTCCAGCGTTTTGTCGATGCCCAAGCGGTGGTTTACAGCCAAGTCGTTGCCGAGCTCAGGCAGGGGGGCAAACGCAGCCACTGGATGTGGTTCATCTTTCCGCAACTTGCCGGCCTTGGCTTTTCGGCGATGGCGCAGCGCTATGCGATCGCGTCGTGCGCGGAGGCCGAAGCCTATCTTGCGCATGACGTGCTCGGCGCCCGTCTGATCGAATGCACCCGCCTGATGCTGGATGTCAATGGCAAACAGATCCGCGATATACTGGGCTCGCCGGACGACATGAAGTTCCGCTCCTCGATGACGTTGTTCGGCGAAGTCTCCAACGATCCGATTTTTGCCGAGGCCATCGCCAAGTACTACCGCGACGGCAAGGACCAGGCGACGCTCGATATTCTGGCGCGGCTCGGCGACCGCACGGCCAATTAGATCGTCGCGATAGAGTTTTCATCGAGCGCGGCAATCAACGGTCTCCCGGGCTTCATGCACGAGAACATCTATCATTTCGATGCAAGCAGTCGATTAAGAGAACTGTAGACACTCAAATGCGGGCCGCCGGGACAATTCACCGGGTGTCAGCTTTTGGCCGATTCTGTTGAAAAAGGGCGGCCCTTGCGAGGCAGGGATATCCGTGACCCCCTTCGCGAAGCGGCCGTGAGCATCGGATCCATATTTTGCGTTATGAAGGACGCGAACATTTTGTTCTATAGAACATTCGCGATCTGAGCAGCTCTTGCGCAAATACAACGACCGCCTCATGCAACATGGATCACGTGGCGTCAAGCTTGCCATTGACGAATTGGGCGTTGGCGAAAAAGTGAAGATCTATGGCGTCGACATCTCGACTTCGGACATCCAGGCGATCATCGAACCTAAGAGCCCGTGGGTGGCGACGGCGGCAACCAATGCTGCCGTGGTCGGAGAGGTCTCAGTGCGTGCGGTTGCGCTGCTGATCGGCGGTCAGGATCCGGGTCACTCCGTGCTGGTCAAGCACAACTCGTGACACGCGCCGATCTCGTCGAGAAGAACGTCAAGACCATCGAAGAGCTGGCAGATAAAATCCCAGCTTTCCGGGCGAGCGAAGCGGCGACGGCGCCGTGGATTCCGGCCGTCAAATAACTGGTGCGTTTTCGAGCGAAGTGGACACCGGATCGCGCCGCGCACTCTAGGACGCCAAGCGCGCCGCCGGTCCAGACTCTCGAGTGAATCCTTCTCAAGGGACGCGCGCGGGAACGACGATGAACCAATCTGTATTCAAGGGACGCGAGCCAACACGCGTCCCCTCTCTGACGCCACGAGGCTAGTTGAAGCACACGACGGGCCTCGCTTGACCAGTTGCGCCGGCAAGCGCGAGCCGACGCCGCCCGCTCGGCCTGCTTCCGCGGCCTGACGCTCCGCTTAACGAGAGGTCTCGTCAATAGGGCGGCGGCTTCTTCGCCCGCTGCGCCTTGGCGGCTTCGACCCACCACCCAAAATCGTCGGCAAAGCGCGGGAAGGCATGCTCCAGCGCCTTGCCGCCCTCGCCGATCGGCTTGCCTTCGGGAGACAGTGTCTGCGCGACCGGGCCGACCGCAACCGTGCTCGAAATCACCACCATGCCCATTTCCGACAGTGTGCCGTGCCAGGCGGTCGCGGCGCGAGCGCCGGAAAAGCGGCCCGCCGAATAGCTCGCAATCGCCGCCGGCCGCCAGAACCATTCCTCGAGAAAATGATCGGTGAGATTTTTCAGGCCTGGCTGCACCCCCCAATTATACTCGCCGGTGATGAAGACGAAGCCATCGGCGTTGCGGATCTGGCCTGCCAGCTTCTCCAGCGCTTCAGGTGCCGCACCTTTCGGATATTCCTTGTACATGCGGTCGATGATGGGCAAGCCCACCGCCTTGGCATCGATCAACGCGACGTCGTCGCCGCGGGCACGAAACCCCTCGACGACGAAATGCGCGAGCCGGATGCCCATCCGGTCGGAACGGTATGAACCGTAGAAGACGAGAATGCGATGGCCCATGGCAGGCGCATGCTACGATGGAATGGGTGACCGATGAAGCCTTGCCGTGGTTTTTCTTATCGTTAAGCAAGCCGTCGCGTGACGCTCCGCCGGCCCAAAAGGCGCCAAAATCCTCTTGCCAATAAGGGTCACTTTAGAAGGAGAGCCTCAACATGCGGATCGCGAAAGTGATCTTCGCGGGCTCGGTTGCCGTCGCGCTCGCAACGCCCGCTTTGGCAAGACATTCCGACGCCCAGAAGCCGGCTGAAGAGGCCGTCTCATCCTCGCCCTGCCAGGCCTATGAGATGGGGCCCGATGGTGCGTGGCGGCAGCAGCCCTGCCAGGAAGCGGGCGCGCCTGCGCAGGCCCCGCGCAAATCCGCCGCGCATCGCGGCGTCGGCGAGACCCAGACGCACTGAGACGCCGCCTGTTCTCTTCTCTTGTCCGGCGGCGCTGGCGAGCAGGACACGGCTTGCGGCATCGCGGCACCTGCGTGTGCTACATCGAGTCGCCCGCCTTTTGCGGCGGACGACTTCCGTTGGCCTTGCCCCTACCCCGCCGCCGCATTCACGTCGAGCGGCACGGTGGCTCTCACCGGTCGCGCGCTATCGTCGCGTTTCGGCAGCCCGGCAAAGCTACGCAGCGCTTCCGCCATTCGCGCGCGGCCGCCGGCGCTCGTGATGACGACGTCGACCATGGTGAACGAGGAGTGGAAGTGGCCGGCGGCCTTGAGCTGCTCGACCGGCACGCCCGCCTTCGCCAAGGCTTCGGCATAGGCGATGCCCTCGTCGCGCAGCGGATCGAACTCGGCGGTCACGATGAACGCCGGCGGCAGGCCTGAAAGCTCGCCACGGAGCGGCGAGACGCGCGGATCGGTGCGGTCGGCTGGGGAGCAGTAGATGTCCCAGAACCAGAACATCATCCCGCGGGTCAGGAAGTAGCCCGTGGCATTCTCGGTGTAGGACGGGCGGTCGAACGTGCAATCGGTGACCGGGCTCACGAGAAGCTGGCCAGCGATCTCGGGCCCACCGCGCGCTTTCGCGAGCTGGCAGGTCACGGCCGCGACATTGCCGCCGGCGCTCCAGCCCGCAACCAGCACCGGCCCCGGCCTGCCGCCGAGCTCGACCGCATGGTCGGCGATCCAGCGCGTCGCCGCATAGCCGTCTTCGGCCGCTGCTGGGAAACGATGCTCTGGCGCATGGCGATAGCCGACGCTGACAAAGATCATGTCGCTGCGCCGGCACATGTCGCGGCAGAACGGATCGTCGGATTGCTCGTCGCCCAGCACCCAGCCGCCGCCATGGAAATAGACCACGATTGGATGCGGCCCCGGCGTCGCCGGCCGGTAGAGACGATACGGCAGCAAACCGTCGGCGCCCTGCAGCACGCCCTCGCCGACCTCGCCGACCGGCCTGCCGGAAGGCCTTGCCTTGTTGAACTCGGCCACGAATGCGCGCGCACCTTCTGCGCCCATCGTCTCCAGCGGCGGCAGGTTCATCTCCGCGAGCATATTCAACACCAGCCGCACGTCCGGCTGCAGCCGAACGATCTCGCCATCATTGCACTGCTCGGCAACATCAGCGCCGGTGAGCTTGAAGCCGAGCATGCCGCGGTCCACAACCTCATTGCAGATGCTGCGGTAGGGTCCGACGCCCGCGGTATAAGGCATCACGCCCCACGCCTTGCCGGGAACATTGGCGCCCGTGTACCAGGTGTTGGCCAGCCGATGCAGCGTCAGCATCGAGCAATCGGCCATGTGCCGCGCCCACCCTGCCTGCGCCGCCGCGGTCGCCTCGACGGTGGTGAAGCCGGCCTCGCGCATCGCAATCAAGCGGTCGACGACCCAGTCGACATGCTGCTCGATCGACACCGCCATGTTCGACAGCACCGAGGGGCTGCCGGGGCCCGTGATCATGAACAGATTGGGGAAGCCCGCCACGGTGAGACCAAGATAGGTCTGCGGGCCACTGGCCCAGACCTCGGACAACGCTTTTCCCTCTCGGCCCGTGATCGGATGCACGGCGAGGATCGCGCCGGTCATGGCATCAAAACCGGTGGCAAAAACGATGACATCCAGGTCGAAGCTGCGCTTGTCTGTGGTGATGCCGGACGCAGTGATCGCCTTGATCGGCTCTTGCCGCAAGTTCACCAGCGTGACATTAGGACGGTTGTACGTGGCATAGTAGTTGGTATCGAGGCAGGGACGTTTTGCTCCGAACGGATGGTCGTGCGGAGTAAGTGCAGCCGCGGTCCCGGGATCGTTCACGATACTCCGGATCTTCTCGCGGACCAGTTCGGCGACGCGGGCATTGCCCTCGACATCGACAGCTTGGTCTGCCCAGAGCTGGGTCAGGATGTAGACCAGATCGCCCCTGGCCCACGCCGCTTCAAAGCGCTCGCGGCGCTCGGCATCGCTGAGCTGCCAGCTGACCGCAGTCTGCTGCGGCCAGGGCACGCCCGTGAGCGACCAGCGCGCCTGCTCGCGGTAGGTAGCACGGTCACCTTCCAACATGGTGAGGCGGTCGGCCGGTGCAGACCCGTTATGGGCCGGCAGAGCAAAGTTCGGCGTGCGTTGGAACACGGTGAGCTGCCCGGCCTGTTCCGCGATCATCGGAATCACCTGGATGCCTGATGATCCCGTGCCGATGACAGCGACGCGTTTGCCTTTGAGATCGACGCCATCATGCGGCCAGCGGCTGGTGAAATAGACCTCGCCCTTGAAATCCTTGACGCCGTCGATCTCCGGTGGCTTCGGCGCGGAAAGACATCCTGTCGCCATGATGTAATAGCGGCAGGATACGCTCGGGCCGTTATTCGTTGTCAGCAACCAGCGTTCTGTTGCCTCGTCCCAGGTCGCCTTCGTGATCTTGGTGTGAAAGCGGATGTCGCGCCTGAGATCGTAACGGTCGGCGACAAAGCCGAGATAGCGCAGGATTTCCGGCTGCGTTGCGTATTTCTCCGACCAGTTCCACGCGGCCTCCAGTTCCGGATCAAAGGTATAGCTATAGTCGATGGTTTGGATGTCGCAGCGCGCGCCGGGATAGCGGTTCCAGTACCAGGTGCCGCCGACATCGCTGGCCTCGTCGAGGCCCACCGCCGTGAGGCCTGCCTTGCGCAGGCGATGCAGAGCGTACAGACCGGCAAAACCGGCCCCGATCACGGCGACTTCGACCTGTTGTGTTGTGTTGCTGTTCTTTTCTTCCGAGGCACGTGCAACCGCTGCGTCCGGCATGGCATTCCTCCGTGCTTTTATTTTGGCATGAGGCTATCCCTGGACGTCCGCCTTGTCATCAGAGCAATTCAACAGAGCAATTCAATCTTCGGCCGGCCGCGAGCGGCCAACCGCCGCTAAGGGCCTATCGATTGA
>Ga0307474_10002051_pt1 | contig 14477 bp, 11 predicted proteins | sample atmos_gasesECM1C_2_FD_203312 | JGI IMG/M metagenome (GOLD analysis project Ga0307474, IMG submission 203312) | Hardwood forest soil microbial communities from Morgan-Monroe State Forest, Indiana, United States - atmos_gasesECM1C_05 | ecosystem: Environmental > Terrestrial > Soil > Temperate... | reverse complement strand
TGCCCCAACGACAAGATTCTGTCGCCGGGGATTTGAGCATTCGGCAAAAGGACCTGTAAGCCGAATTCTGTTCCAGGCTCGCTCACAAAATCTGTGAGCAGGCCCTACTGCGGTCATTCCTCTAGGCGCCGCGTTGCCGCGGACACTCATCAGCGACCTACCCGGAGGTTTCGGCGATTTCTTGAGCCGCCTTGCCGCATCGGGCCGATGCGCAACCGGCGCCTGGCTCATGGCCCCGGTTTCCCTCCCTATTTGGTCTTGCTCCGTGTGGGGTTTACCCTGCCTCCGTCATTACTGCCGGAGCGGTGCGCTCTTACCGCACCTTTTCACCCTTACTTGCCGAGGCAAGCGGTATGTTTTCTGTGGCACTAGCCGTCCACGGGATTTGAAGCCCGCGTCCCGGACGTTATCCGGCACACTGCCCTGCGGAGTTCGGACTTTCCTCCCCCGGCAACCCCTGCTTTCGCAAGGACTTCCGGCAGCGACCGCCCGGTCCTCCTGCCAGTGTTTAGTGTACCGCGAAAACGTGTTCGCCCGAGGTGCCTTTGAGAGATCCCAACAGCCTATTCAGCGGCCCATGAGCCACAGATCCGGGTCGATCCGGGCTAACGCCGCAGCGGCTATTCGCTTGCATCTTCCGTTCGTCGGGAACCATCCAATGCGGGTATGCCTCCGGGGCTGGGCGCATGTTCTTCGAGCGTCGTGGCCGGCGAATTCAAAATCCGATTCAGATTCCGCTTCAGATTCGAGGACCAGCCCATGAAAATCGCGTCGCTCATTGCCCGTCTACTGCTCGGAGCCCTCATGGTCTTCGCGGGCGCCAACCACGTCTTCAATTTTCTTCCCCAAGGGCCGATGCCGTCCGGCGTGGCCGGCCAGTTGCTTCAAGGCATGATGGGCAGCGGCTATATGACCTTTGTCGGCGTTTGCGAGGTGATCGCCGGGCTGCTGCTCCTCATCAACCGTTTTGCGCCGTTTGCGCTCACGGTGCTTGCCGCGATCATCGTGAACATCATCGTCGTTGATGTCGTGGTGATGCCGAAGGCGTTGCTGGTGGGGGCGGTCGTCACCATCCTCTGGATTCTGGCGGCGTATCGGGTTCGCTCGGCGTTTTTGCCACTACTGCAGCAACGCGTCGCGGAGTAATCGCTGCACAGACAGATAGCCTTTGCCGTGATCCGCTGGCTACAATCGAGGGTAGGGATGATTCAGTACCTCTATCTCGGCCGCGTTGATTACGCTGAAGCGCTGCGCCTGCAGCAGGAACTGGTCGCATTGCGCACGGCGGGCCGCATCGGCAATGTGCTGCTTCTCCTCGAACATCCGCCGGTGCTTACGCTCGGGCGCAACGCCAATCGCTCGAATATTCTCGCGACCGATGAGTTACTGGCCGCGCGCGGCGTAACGCTGCACGAGATCAACCGCGGCGGCGACGTGACGTATCACGGACCCGGCCAGCTTATTGGCTACCCCATCTTCGATCTGCGCAGCCTGCGCAACCCGAGCGGACATAATCGGCTGGGGCCGGTCGACTTCGTTCGCCTCATGGAGGAAGCGCTGATCCGCCTTTGCGGCGAGCTGGGCGTTCCTGCCGGCCGCATCTGCGGATTGACAGGCGTGTGGTGCGGGCTGCCTCAGCCGCAACCTGCGTCCGTCGAGCTCGATTGCGAAGCACCAACTTCATCCAAAGGGCTGCCGTCCGCAAGACCGTGCGATGCGCCAACACACTCCGCGGGTCGCAAGATCGCCGCAATCGGGATTCATGTCGCACGCGGCGTCACCTCGCATGGATTCGCCTTCAATGTGACTACCGACCTGCGCGACTTTTCGCTCATCAATCCCTGTGGCATTACCGATCGCCCAGTAACGAGTCTCGAGAGGGAAGTAGCGGACCCGGAGAACCTGCCCGGCCTCGAGATCCTCGCTGAGCGGGCAGCGCGCGCGTTTGGTCTCGTCTTTGATGAGCCTGTTGCGCTCATTGAAAATCTCGCTGCCCTGCGCGCGCTGGCCGACGCGAAGCCCGATTCTGTAGCAGCCGAATTTCCAGCGCCGGAATTACCGGCACCCGTCTTTCCCGCCCCCGTCTTTCCGGCAAACGACACGCCGCTCCAGATTCCTCCGGAGATTGAGCGTCTGCGCCGCAACAAGGACCGGCCTGTTTCCGCATAGGCCAGGCCTGAGTCCGCGCTGCCTTCTCGCACCCGCGATTTATAATCCGGCAGGAGCCTAAGCTCGTGCGCCGCGAGTGCAATGGGCGAGGACTCTTGATCGCGAAGACGGGAACCGCGAAGAGAGGAATGCATGCCGACTGAAGTCATCATGCCCCAGATGGGCGAGTCGATCTTCGAGGGCACGATCACCAAATGGTTCAAGGCCGTTGGCGATACCATCGCAATCGACGAGCCGCTCTTCGAGATTTCAACGGACAAGGTTGACGCCGAGATTCCCTCGCCTGTTGCCGGCGTGTTGGCAGAAATTCGCTTCGCCGAGGGCGCCACTGTTGACGTCAACACTGTCGTGGCCGTTATCGGCGAATCTGGTGCGAAGGTTGCGGCGCCGCAAGCGAGCACCGCAAAGCCGGCAGCCCAAAAGTCTGCCCCACCGCAGGTGGCGCCAAAAGCGCAGGCAATCGCCGCACGGCCACCGGCAGAAAAGGCCGGCCAGTCACACATAGCTGAGGCACCAACCGGCCGCATCCGTTCTTCACCGCTGGCTCGCCGCATCGCCAAAGAGCACGGCGTCGAGTTAAGTCGAATTGCCGGTTCCGGGTCCGAAGGCCGCGTGACCAAGGAAGACGTTTTGCGTGCCGCGAGCTCGCCGGCGTCCGCACGGGTTCCAGTCCAAAGGCCTGCCGCGTCGAATGTGGCGCAGGCGCCGCCGCCCGATCTGGCCGCATTGCCGGCCGATCTTGTGCCGCTGACGCGCATGCGCGCCATCATTGCCGAGCGCATGGTCGAGAGCGTGAACGTCAGCCCTCACGTTTACACGGTTTACAAAGTGGACATGACGCGCATCGCGCGCCTGCGCGAGCAGCGCAAGGCAGCCTTCGACGAACGCAACGGTGTCAAGCTCACATTCATGCCCTTCATCGCTGCGGCAGCGGTCGCCGCGCTGCGCCGTTGCCCTATCGTCAACGCCTCGGTTGAAAATACGGACAAGGGACTAGCGATTCGCTATCACCGCAGCATTGACCTGGGAATTGCCGTGGCTCTTGACTGGGGCCTCATCGTGCCCGTCATTCGCCACGCCGAGCAGCGCAGCTTTGCAGACATCGCTCGCACCATCGCCGATCTAGCCTTGCGCGCTCGCTCAAAAAAGCTTTCACCTGACGAGGTTGGCGGATCGACATTCACGCTCACCAACGCGGGCGCATTCGGCGGCGAGTACGGCATGCCGATCATCAACCAGCCCGACTCGGCCATTCTCGCGGTCGGCGGCCTGCGCAAGGAGCCGGCTGTGCTGGCCGACGCCGAAGGCAACGACACCATTGCGATCAGGTCGATGCAGTATTTCTGCCTTGGCTTCGATCATCGCCTCATCGACGGCGCGGACGCCGGCAAATTCATGCTGGAATTCAAAAAGACGCTGGAAGGCTGGAACCAGGAGATTGGGTGAGAGCGTGACCTTATTTAATTGCAGGAAGAGAGCCCTGTAGACGCTGAATGCGCCAAAAAAGGGGTGAATGGAGTCTTGATTCCTGACTTGAGCGAGGCCCAGAGATACGCGGCCGCGTGGCGAGAGCGCAAGAAGCGCTTCATTGTTTATTTGGTTGCTCTTAATTCGTTCTGGCTTCTGCCCATAACCGGTATTCTTTGCCAAGCCTTTCCGCGGTTTGAGCAACACTTGCCATATCTGTTTGCACCTGACTTCTTTGCGTGCTGGTTTGTGTACCAGATCGCCGCGGGCGTGTGGCTGAACAGATTCCGATGTCCTCGATGCGGGAACTTCTTCTATTGGAAATGGAGTTGGAAGTTAGCAAGAGCAAAGGACTGGCGCTGTTGCCGATATTGCGGTTTGAAACAGGACTCGGAGCCTGTGTGAAATTCAAGCGCAGTACTTATCCGATCCGGCCGTCGTCGCATCGCTCACGCATGTGTCACCTTCAGACTTCCGATAGCTTCGTCGACGCGTCAAACGCCGCAATCGCGTCGTGCAGCCGGTTAAACATTCGGCCCGGCCCGATCACTTCTGTCACGTGGTGCCGATCGAAATCGGATTTCAGATCCCATGGCACGCGCGCGAACGCCAGCACGACCCCAGCCTCCGTAAGGTTCTTCTTCAGCCCCTGCACAATGCGCGAAGCAGTGTAGTCCAGGTGCGTCATGGCCTCAGCATCAATGACCAACCACTTCACGTCTGATGGCATGGGCTGCACCACTTGCGTAACTTCCTCAAGAAATCGCCCAGCGTTGGCATAAAAAAGTTCCGCGCCAAAACGATAGAGCACCAGCCCCGGCTGAGTTACTACATGCGACGCAACCGGGGTGAGCTTCCAGCTTCCGTCAGCGTTTAGCTGCAGCACGCCGCTATGCGGGTGATAATCGTGGCGCACCACGCGCGCGAGCGAGACCAGCATTGCCAGTACGATTCCTTCCTCAACGCCGACCAGCACCACGACGAGTGCTGTCATGACTGCGAGCGCGTATTCCTGCGGGCTCTCCCCTCGAATCTCATGTAGTTCTTTGAAATTGATGAGCCGCAACGCAACCAGGAATACCAGAACGCCCAGCACGCAGGTGGGCAAGTACTGAAGCGGCCCAGTGAGAAACAGCAGCACCACGCCTACCACGAGCGCGGTCGTGATCTGAGCAAATTGGCTGCGCGCGCCGGCGCTCTCCATCATCGCCGTTTGCGTGGGGCTGCCGTTCACTACAAACCCGCCGCTCAGCGCAGCCGCGGCATTGGCAGCCGAAAGCCCATACAGATCGATATTCTCGTCCACTTTCTCGTAATGTCTTGCCGCATAGACCCGCGCTGTGGCCGCACTCTGCGTGAGAATCATCACAGCGCACGAGGCCGACACAGTGAGCAGCAGCTCAATTTCCTTGCGGTCCATGTCGCGAAGACTCATGAGCGCCATCAAACCGAGATGCGGTAGGCCGCCGGCCACCGGGCCTATCGTCGCAATCCCGTGACCGGCAAAATTCCATGCGGCGCTAGCTGCAATCGCGCCCACGACAGCGACCAGCGCCCCAGGAATTTTTGGAACGAAGTGGTGCAGCAGCAAAACAAAAGCCAGCACTGACGCCGACAAAATCAGCGTGTTCAGATTCGCGCGTGGTAATCCGCGCAGCACTTCCCAGAGCTGCACCATTGGCCGGCGCGAATCCACTGGCACGCCCGTCATTTCGCTCAGCACGGAGATTCCTACCTGCACACCCACGCCGGTAAGAAAGCCCACCAGCACCGTGCGCGAAAGAAAATCGGCGATGAAGCCGAGGCGCAGCAGCCGCGCCAACAGCAGGATCACCGCTGTCATTACTGCCACAATGCACGCCAGAGCAATATATTGCGCACTCGCGGGAGTTGCGGCGCCCGCCACGCCACCCGCAAAGATCGCAGCCGTGGCCGAGTCCGCCGCGACTACGAGGTAACGCGACGAACCGAAGGCCGCAAACGCAATCAGCGGCAGCAGCAGCGAGTAAAGCCCAGTCACCACGGGCATTCCCGCGATCTTGCTGTAGCCCAACACCTGCGGAATATCCATCGCCGCCATCACCACGCCGGCGAGCGCATCGCGCAGAGCGCTTGGGTGCTGGAGCGGTCGACAGCTTCGAAACAGTTTCACGAGCTCAATGCTCCTCGTCGACAATTACGAAAATCTGGATCGAGACAAATTCGAACCAAAACGAATTCGGATCAAAACAAATTTGCACCGGAACGAGTTTGTAACAGCACAGATTCACGGCCGGTTTCATCGAGACTACTACGCGAACCAGATACGCGGTCTGGGTTTTTGCGTGGTCGAAACTTTTATGCGGTCGAAACTCTTATGTAGACCACGCCTTGGCACGCTCGACGGCCTTCTGCCAGCGCCCGCGCCGGTCGGCACGTTCGCTTGCGCTCATCTTCGGCTCAAAGCGCACGTCGCCTTTGCGTTCGGCACGCAGCGCATCGGGGCTGGACCAGAAGCCGGTCGCCAATCCGGCCAAATACGCTGCACCGAGAGCCGTCGTCTCTGTAACACGCGGCCGGACAACAGGAACGCCAAGAATGTCGGCCTGGAATTGCATCAGCAGATCGTTTACCGCCGCTCCGCCGTCAACTCTGAGGGCTTGGAGCGGCGCGCCGGTTTCGCTGTGCACTGCCTCGAGCACGTCGGCCACCTGAAATGCGATCGCCTCGAGTGCCGCGCGCGCAATCTGCCCGGGCCCGGTGTCGCGGCGCAGACCGATCAGCATTCCTGCCGCATGGGCATCCCAGTGCGGCGCGCCGAGGCCTACAAACGCAGGCACAAAAACCACTCCGCCTGTATCGGGCACGCTCGCAGCGAGGGCTTCGACATCGGCGGAGGCGACGATGAGTTTGAGATTGTCGCGCAGCCACTGTACGACCGCGCCGCCGATGAAGATGCTGCCTTCGAGCGCGTATTCAAGCCGCTTTTCCGCGCTCGCCGCGATGGTCGTAATGAGCTTGTGCCGCGACCGCATAAACTCCGTGCCGATGTTCTGCAGCAGAAAGCAGCCGGTTCCATAAGTGTTTTTGGCCTCGCCCGCGCTCCAGCACAACTGGCCGAAGAGCGCCGCCTGCTGGTCGCCTGCGATGCCAGCAATCGCTACGCCGCCGAGTCCGAGCGTCGTCGTCACCTCGCCCACGCGCTCGCTCGACCACACAACCTCGGGCAGCATGTTCGCGGGAATTCCGAAAAGCTTCAGCAGCTCAGCGTCCCACTCGCCCTTGACCACATTGAAGAGCAGCGTGCGCGAGGCGTTGGTCACGTCGGTCACATGTTTGTGGCCACTGGTGAGGTGCCAGATGAGCCAACTGTCTACGGTTCCAAAAGCCAGCTCGCCACGTTCGGCGCGTGACCGCGCGCCTTCGACGTTGTCGAGGATCCACTTGACCTTAGTCGCGGAAAAATACGGATCGAGCACGAGGCCGGTTTTCGAGGAGACCATTTCTCCGGCGCCGCTCTGCTCCAAACTCTCGCACAGCGGAGCTGTTCGACGATCCTGCCACACGATCGCCGGATGAATCGCCTTGCCCGTTGCGCGCTCCCACACGATGACGGTCTCACGCTGGTTGGTAATGCCGATGGCGGCAACGTCGCGTGGCCGCGCGCCAACTTTGGCGAGCGCTTCCACCGCGCAGGAGAGCTGGCTGGTCAGGATCTCCGTTGGATCGTGCTCAACCCAGCCGGCCTGCGGATAAAACTGCTGGAACTCCTTCTGCGCGACGGCAGCGATTGCGCCGGCAGCATCGAAGAGAATCGCCCGCGAGCTTGTGGTTCCCTGGTCGAGAGCTAAGACATACGCCATCTGTGCCACCCGCTTTCAGGCAACCAGTCAAACACGCGAGGGAGGGAAGGAGCAAGAACGGGATCGCGCATGAGGGATCTAACGTATTCATGAGCCTCTCTATGCCGTCCACGGGTTGTGCAGTTTCACCGGGATTCCGTCGACGTCGCGCGTGTTTCGAGTGACAAAGATCAGATTTTGCTGCACGGCAGTCGCGGCGAGCAATGTATCGACGACCGGCCGCGGACGATCGCCCGACCAGTCGCCCCACAGTCGCGCGGTGGCCGCGTCGATGTCCAGAATGCGGTCAGCAAAACCGAACTCCAGCCCTTCGACCCAGGCCGCCAGGCTTTTCGCGGCCACCGAGTCCGTGCGCATCTTGACAGCTACGCCCTTGCGCAGCTCGCCAATCGTTAACACGCTCAGAAAAAGCGATGCTGAGTCTGCTGATTGAAGGAAAGCCATCACTCCCTCGTCAGCCTTTTTCCTGCGCGTTTCGCTGAGGACATTGGTGTCGAGCAGGTATGCGGGGGCCGGACTCACAAGGCGATCTCGCGACCCGTGTCGCCGTCAGGCTCAATCTCGAAGCTGTCCACTTTCGGACCGCCGAGCAGGTACTCCTTCAGCCCTGGCTTGTGAGCCGTGAGGGCGCGGAAATCGTCGATCGACATCACCACGGCCCGCTCGGCGCCATGCCGCGTGATAATCTGTGGACCTTTGCTGTGCGCCTCTTCGATGACTTCGCTCAGACGTGTCTTCGCATCCTGGACCTGCCACCGTGCCATTGGGTGCCTCCGCGTCAATTATGACCATAATTATAGTTTATATAGTCATAATAATCCAGCTTTGTCCTAATTTTGTGGCACTTACCTGACGTCTCCAGCCTTATTCTGCAGCACCACATTCGACAGCACTGCCGTGTCCACCGTCACCGGCTGGTGCGAGCAGAAGCCAATGCCCACGTAAAACGGAGCATCCAGATGCAGCTTGATGGGCGGACCAAACTGATGCATTGGCTCGCCGTCGAGGCTCAACCAGATGGAAAATTCGTCGCCATGCTTTTCGATCCCGATCCGTTCAGCGCTGATCGTGACCAGGCTGTCGGGACTGGTGCCGCCCGGCCGCCCACGGCCGCCGATGCGAAACTCCATGTCTGTTACGCGCGTGTCTTTCTCCGGCCGCCACGCCAGGTGGACCATCCCGGCACCGTGCTCGGCCACCATCGCCGCCTTCGAATCGTCGTCGAGGCTTTGCCGGATCATCAATACGACTTTGCGATCGCCGTAGCCCTTCGGATCAGGGAAGTTGATGTCTGCGGCCAGCGAAACGTCGCCCGACATGCGCTTCCACAGAAAGCGAAACTCGTCGCGCGTGTACCAAACGTTGTATCCCGCCGAGTTGATGGTGTACTGACCCGTCGCGGCATCGTAGCTCGCGCTGCCCGGCACAAGCGCGCTGCCAACGTCCGATTGGCCATCGAAAATTCCAATCGGCGCATCGAAATTTGTACTCGGCCGGTGAAAATCGGCGGGCGGCGCCACTTGTTGATGGGTTGCCGAACCGGGTAGCGCCCAATCCGGCACGGGTGGCAGCGGATTTTGAGCAGGAGGCGTTTGCGCTGGAACGGTCGGCGCAGCGCTGAGAAGTCCGAGCATAGCCAAAAGCAAATTCGAAGAAATCCGGCGGCGAGGTTTGAAGATTCTCATGGCAAACCACTGTAGCAGACACCTTGCGCCACTGCCCAAGGGCCTGCTTCGCCGTCGTTCCCTAGCCCCTGGTGTTGTACCATTCGATTGAATCGAAGGCTCCTGAGAAAGCTCTGGACAATGACTCCCACAACCTCCCCTACACTCCTCGTTCTCGCTGCCGGAATGGGCAGCCGCTACGGCGGCCTGAAGCAAATCGACCCCGTCGGACCTGCCGGCGAAACCATCATTGACTACTCCATCTTTGACGCTCTTCGCGCGGGATTCGGCAAGCTTGTTTTCGTTATTCGCAAGGACATCGAGCAGCAGTTCCGCGAGATTGTCGGGGCGCGTTTTGAGAAACGCGTTGCAGTCGACTACGTCTTTCAGGCGCTCGAGGACATTCCGCCGCGGTTCACAGTCCCTGCCGGACGCACCAAGCCGTGGGGCACCACGCAGGCTATCCTGCTTGCCGCGGACGCAGTCCACGAGCCCTTTGCCGCCATCAATGCCGACGACTTTTACGGCGCCGACGCATACCGCTCGCTGGCCGGGCATCTGACATCCGGCTCGCAGGATTATTCAATGGTGGGCTTTGTGCTGCGCAACACGCTCTCCGATTTTGGCTCGGTGGCGCGCGGCGTTTGCCAGGTTTCGGATGACGGCTACCTCAAGCACATCGCCGAACTCACCAAGGTGGAACGCGACGGAAATGGCGCACGTAACACCGATGCTGCGGGAAAAGTGACGAAACTGACGGGCGACGAGCCGGTTTCGATGAACATGTGGGGATTCACGCCGCAAGTTTTCGATCAACTAAGCGAGAATTTCGCAAAGTTTCTCGAGAGTAGTGGTATCGACCTGAAGTCGGAGTGCTACATACCGAACACGGTAGGCGAGCTGGTGCGCGCTGGGCAGGCGCGTGTCAAGGTGCTGCACTCGCGCGATTCCTGGTTCGGCGTCACTTATCGCGAAGACCGCCCGCGCGTCGTCGAGAGCATCCGCGGCCTCATTGCTGAAGGACTCTATCCTGAAAGGCTCTGGCCTGAAAGTTCCCGGTCATGAGCGAACGGCCGGACGCGCAGGCCGCGGCAAATCAGTTTGACTTCAGCGGCGAAGTTTTGAGCTTGACGCCGCACGGCGGCGGCCATATTAACGACACATACCTGGTGACATGCCAGGGGCCGACAGCGCCGGTTCGCTATATTCTGCAGCACATTAACCGCCATGTCTTTCACGATCCTGTTGCGGTGATGGAAAATGTGGAACGCGTCACGGCGCACCTTGCAGCGCAGGCCGCAGGCCAACCAGACGGCGCTCGCCACGCGCTTCAGCTTGTTCCCGCGCGGGACGGGCGAGACTGGCACGTAGATGCGCAAGGAGAAACGTGGCGCGCCTATCGCTTTATTGAAAACGCGCGCACCTACGAAACCGCGACGTCTACCGGGCAGGCGTTTCAAGCTGCGCGTGCATTTGGCCATTTCCAGCAACAACTGAGCAGCCTGCATCCGCCGCGCCTGCATGAGACCATTCCGGACTTCCACAACACCCCGAAACGTTTTGCCGCACTGGAGCGGGCCATCGTCGCGGACGTCGCAGGCCGCGCCGCGCTCACCCAACCGGAAATCGAATTTGCGCGGTCACGCAAGGCAATTACAGGCAAACTGCTTGACGCAGGATTGCCGGAGCGCATTACGCACAACGACACCAAGTTCAACAATGTGTTGCTCGACGACAAGACTGGCGAAGCCGTCTGCGTCATCGATCTCGATACCGTAATGCCCGGACTGGCGCTTTACGACTTTGGCGACATGGTGCGCACCACGACCAGCCCGGCTGCGGAAGATGAACAGGATCTGTCCAAAGTCAGGATGCAATTCCCAATGTTCGAAGCGCTGGTTCGCGGCTATCTTGAATCTGCCGGCGCTTTCCTGACGGCCGCCGAGAAGAAATATCTTGCTTTCTCAGGCAGGCTCATCACATTCGAGATTGGAATTCGCTTCCTCACCGATTACCTGGCCGGCGACACCTACTTCAAAGTGCATCGCGAGGGGCATAACCTGGACCGCTGCCGCGCGCAGTTCAAGCTGGTGGAGTCAATTGAACAGCAGGAAGACAAAATGAATCGGCTGGTGGATTCGATTGGATAATTTGCGCGGGTCATGCCCGACCTCCGCGCTCCGCGGGCGACCAGCGCCCTACGGGGTTTGTGTCGCTGAGTATGCCGGTACGTGTGGTGTCAGCCGGCGGATCACAAACTCCTGAATCAGATTCTGCACGGCGCCTTCGGCGGTTCCGATCGCCAAATTCTCAAACGTCACTTGAACGTCGCTGCGATCGCCAGCCGGGTAATAGAGGTTAGAGATTCCACCGGCCGCCAACCCGCCGAGAATTCCGGAGTAATCAAACTGCTTGTGCCCGTTGTCGCCTCTGCAAATGACAGCGGCGGTGATCGCGTACAGCACTCGCGAACGCACGCTTCCTGTCCCCTTGTAGAAGTACCGCGGATCTTGTTTGAACAGCGAAGGAAGAATCGCGCCGCCGATCAAATCGCTGTCGAAGCCGTCGACATAATTCGCGCCGAATCTCTTCCCGTATCCCTCTGCGCCCTGGCCGTAGCCTTTGAAGGTGTGGTTGGCCTGTTCGATTCCGGCAACGGCGCCGGTCATTGCCCATGTAACAGGATCGATCGAAGTCCTCCAGGCCAGCTCAAATTTCTGGCGCGTAGTGAGTGCAAGAGCCGACGGATCGTAGCTGACGTAATAATTCGGGAGGATGCCCAGAACCCGCTGCTGCTCTTCCAGGTTCAATTGCGCTTCGGCAATCTCTTCCAACGAGCCGGCCGACACCTGCACCGAGTTGGCCGCCCCCGCCATCGGTAAAACGATGGTGTGGGCGTCGTAGGCCTCGCCCGCGAGCAGCGCGCCGCGAATCTCCTGCGCCACGAAACCGGCAGACGAAACCGTAATCTTGAACGCTCCCGCGGGCAAATTTGCAAAGTTGAATGCGCCGCCACTGTCGGTCTGCTGGGCTGCTATGCTCGGATCGTCGGGGCGGCTCAGCTCCACTAGCGCCCCCTCGTAGACTGTCCCGTCGGCGCTCTTGACTACACCATGAATGCTAGCCGTGGCCGGATCGGGATTCGGCGCAAGGTTTGGCGCGGCTTGCGATGGAGCCTGTTGCGCCCCAGCGCAAGCAGCCATCAAGAGCCATGCCCCAAGCACAAGCAGCGCCGCCTGCCGGCTGCACGTCCACCGCTGGCCTCGCGAAGCTCCGCCATTATGTGCCTGGTTTTCTATCGATTTGGCTCCGATCCCGAAGTTCACAACCCTCGGGCGTGAAGGAGCCTTCGGAGAGATATAGCTCTGTAATGTTTAGACGATAGACTGGCCAGTACGACGTGGGGCAGCGAGAGAACCGATGACTTTAGTGCACAGAACGCAAGCGAGTGAAGTGCGTGACGAGCAGAAAGTGCTTCATGAGGCCTAGCTGCGATGCTGCCGGTCAAGATTGCCGGTAAAGGGGGTCAGTGCAGTCGCAAAGCCCGCTACTGCACCTCGCCGATATACACGCCGTAGGGTCCGAGCTCAATGCGATCGATCGCCACGGTTTCCGGTCCGCCGGGCGTTTTTAACAAAGTCTTTAATTCTCTCGCTCGCATTCCGGGGCCGTCCAGGGTCAAGTCGACGATCTCCGTGTCGGCCATGAAGTTTACGCAGACCACGACCTGATGCGCACCCGCCGCCTGGCGCATCCAGCTCAGGACTTTTGTGTTTTCCGGGTCGAGCATAATGTTGGCGCCGGTCTCGAAAGCGGGCACTGTCTTCTTCAGCCGGATGAGCGCCTTGTACCAGGTGAGGAGCGAGTTCGGATCGTTCTCTTCGGTCCGGACATTGATGTTCTTTGCGCTCGGTGGCACCGGGAGCCACGGCATTCCGGTGGTAAAGCCTGCTTTTATGTCCCCGTCCCACTGCATGGGCGTGCGTTCGCCGTCGCGGCCTTTCTCCTTTGGCCAGCCGGTAATCCCAATGGGATCTTTCACGTCCTCTTGCCGTGTTGGTGGCGTGGTTTTCATCCCGATCTCGTCGCCGTAATAGATCAGCGCCGCGCCGCGGCTGGCAAGGAGGATCGTGGCTAGCGCGCGCTGGATGTCGAGGTCGTGCACGCCGTCGCCATAGCGCGCGTCAATGCGCGGGTTGTCGTGATTGTCAAAGAGCAGCAACGGGATGTGAACACTGAGATGCGTCTCCGCATCGATCAGCTTTTGCCGGAACTTCGTCACATTCAGCTTGTTGATCATGCCCACCTGAGTGTCCATCGGCAGGTGAAACTCGGGCTTATCCGGCGTTCCGTACATCTTGATCAACTCGCCGATGTTGGGCAAGTATGTCTCGCCGATGAGGAGGCGCGTGCCGGGAAATTCATTGGTAGTGAATTTGTCAGCTTCGCCACGCATCTCCTGAATAACCTCGTGCAGGCCTGGCTGGTTGTCGGTTTTGGAGCCGTCGAGTTGCGGATCGCCGAAGGCGTTGAACATCGGCTTGCCGTGCGCGTCGAGCACCACTCCTTCATCCGCCAGGCTCGGATCTTCAAACAGAGTGGTGATTGCGTCGAAGCGAAACCCGCCGACGCCGCGCTTAAGCCAGAAGGCAATGATTTGCTTGAAAGCCTCGTGTACAGCGGGGTTGTGCCAGTTCAGGTCCGGCTGCTGAGGGTAGAACTTGTGGTAGTAATACTGCCGCGTAGTCTCGTCCCATTGCCACGCCGAATGGCCGAAAAGCGATTGCCAGTTGTTCGGCGGCTGGCCTTTATCGGTTGCGGTCTGGCCTTTGCCATTCTGCCAGCAATACCAATCGCGATAAGGATTGTTGCGCGACGAACGCGACTGAATGAACCAATCGTGCTGGTCCGAGGTGTGGTTCATTACCATGTCCATGATCACGCGGATGTGACGCTTTTTTGCCTCGGCTACCAGCTGGTCGAAATCGGCGAGCGTGCCGTACTGCGGATCGATGTCAAGGTAATTCGAAATGTCGTAGCCGAAGTCCACATGCGGCGACGGGTACACGGGCGTGAGCCAGATCGCGTCCACTCCCAGATCTTTGAGGTAGTCAAGCCGCTTCGTGATCCCGTTCAGATCGCCGACCCCGTCGCCATTGGTGTCTTGAAAGCTGCGCGGGTACACCTCGTAGATCACGGCATTCTTCCACCAATCCAGTTCCTTTGTCTGCTCGGCTTGCTGCGCAGTATTCGTATTTTTCACTGGCGCTGTCTGCCCTCCTGCCCTCATCGCCACTGCCGCCAGCACCAGGCCAGCAGCACATATTGCAATCCT
>Ga0307474_10002050_pt1 | contig 14494 bp, 9 predicted proteins | sample atmos_gasesECM1C_2_FD_203312 | JGI IMG/M metagenome (GOLD analysis project Ga0307474, IMG submission 203312) | Hardwood forest soil microbial communities from Morgan-Monroe State Forest, Indiana, United States - atmos_gasesECM1C_05 | ecosystem: Environmental > Terrestrial > Soil > Temperate... | reverse complement strand
CGCCGGGAAAAACGACCGACTGCTGGCCGGGCACGAAGGTCGCGATCTGGTTGTACTTTTCGTACCACGGCTCGATGCGATCCCACCGCAGTCCGTAGTTGAGCGTGAGGCTGCGCTTGATGCGCCAGCTGTCCTGGCCGTAGAGACCCACATATTTATTGCGGCCGTAGAAGGGTTGGAGCTGGCTCTGATTGTACTGGCTTGGAACGCCCAACAAGAAATCCGCGAAATCCGATCCCGTTTCCGTGCCGAAGAAAAGAAAGCTGCCGTTGAACTGAGCGATGGCGTTGACGTTCACCTGGTCATAGTGAAATTCGCCGCCCACTTTCAGTGTGTGTGTGCCGATGACTTTCGAAAAATTGTCGAGCCACTGGAAAGTGTTGCCAATTTGATGGAGCTCGTTCGTGTTGGTCCCGATCGTGAAGCTATTGAAGCCCACGCTTTCGACACCTTCCGTTTTCGGGGAGAGTGCGACGATACCCGGAGTTCCCGGACCGGTTTCGAATCCTTGCGAGGCGAGGCTGACGCCGAGACCTCCGACCGGTTTGCCGAGTTCGTTCGAATTTCGCAACAGGCTGAAACGGAATTCGTTCACCGCGGAACTGCCGAATGTTTTCGTATCGCCGAGGCTCAAGAGTTGCGCGCGACCGAGATAGTCGGCGCTGAACCCCGGAACGTTTGCGCCACCTTGCGCGACCGGATACGGATTGTTCTGCGACCAATCATCGAGGAAGTAGTACGCGGTGAAAAGTCCCCAGCGGCTGTTGGCATCGATGCGATAGGCCCCTTTGTCGTCGCGAAGGGTCAGATTCGAAGCCGAGGTTGCGAACGTGTTCGCCCCGATATTTGGCGCGGGGATGTATTTCAAGAGGTTGGCGGCTGGGGCCGACCACGCGCTTTGCGGGATTATGGCGCCAGGGAAGACGCACGTCGTGTTCGAGCAGCCTGGCGTGAAGTAGGGTTCGCCCGCGGTCACGGCATATCCGAGCTTTTGCGACAGCATGTTCGCGAGGAAGGGCCCGCTGACGGTGGTGGGAACGGTGGCGCCGCTGGCGTCGGTGGTGACAAACGCGCCGGCAATGTCGTTCAAGTTGCCCGTGCGGTCCTGCGCGGACGGGACCGGAATCTGGCCAGTGTCGACACCCTGGGTGGAGCGGGTTCCCTGGTAGTCGGCGAAGAAGAAGATCTTGTCCTTTCGAATCGGGCCGCCGATTGTTCCTCCGAACTGGTTCTGGTTGAATTCGCCTCGCGTCGGAGAGAAATAATTGCGGGCATCGAGATCGGTGTTTCGCACGAATTCGAAAACATCGCCGTGAAATGCGTTCGATCCCGATTTGGTAACGACGTTGATCTGGCCGCCGCTGAATTCGCCGTACTCGGCGTCGAAGTTGTTTGTAAGGATTCGAAATTCCGCAATCGAGTCGAGATTCGGAATCACCGCTGCGCCCATGTTGACGTCTTCCTCGACGTCGCTGCCGTTGACAATGAAGCTGTTCGCGAATTCACGTTGCCCGTTGATCGAAATCGTTCCCGGGTTGAGGTCGCCGGAGGGAGAGAGCACGCTCGCGCCGACGTCCTGCACGGTGTCGGATGTAATGGATGTGGCAGGGGCGACGCCGGGCTGAAGCGTGAGCAGATCGGTGTAGCTGCGCCCGTTGAGCGGCACTGTCGTCAGCTGCGTTGCGGTGATGACTTGGCCATTCTGCGTACTTGTTGTTTCGACGTGGAGTTGATTTTCAATCACGGTGACCGCATCGGTTTTCTCGCCGACAGTGAGCGCGGCGTCAATCGTCAGCGCGCTGTTGGCGTCGATCGTGATGTTGGTCCGGCGGTAGGGACGGAACGCTGTGCTCAAAATTTCAAGATCGTAACGGCCGACGGCGAGACTTGGGAATGAGTAGAAGCCTTGGGCGTCGGTCGAGACGGATTGCGAGATGCCGGTGTCGAGATTTTTCACCGTGACAGAGGCCTTGGCGACGATGGCGCCGCTAGCGTCGGTCACCGTGCCCGAAATGCTACCGCCAGTGCCTGCCAAAGATGTGGAAACGAAGAAGGTCAACACGGAAACCAGGGCACAGAGGAAAAGGCGAGCGCGGCGTTTCGCCAGGGACTGTTGGATGTCGAGTGCACGATCGTACCGCGAGGCGGACATGACTTATCTCCGATGAAATTGCGTTCCTAGCCGTCGTGCCGGTCGAAAAAGCTTAAGTGTCCAGACAAAAAGACAAAGTCGAGCGGAGTTGGCGTGCTTGTTGCAATGCAGTTGCAGCTGGAAAAATACGACAAATTTGGTCGTATTTCAACACCGAGTTGTCAATCTCAAGTGGGTTTAATCTAGTTTTTACATTTGAAGCCGTCCGCGGCGGCGGAATGACATACCTTTTGCACGACTTGGTGGGTTTTTGCTGCGATTCGGCTGGTTCTGTTACAGTGCTGCCCGCGATGTGTGTCGTTTTGGGCCCCGGCCAAGCGTCAGGTACCAGGGGACGCAGGGATCGACCATCGGAAACCGCCTTAAGGTAAGAATGCCGGACGAGCAGTTCCAGGTGGGAAACAGGGCATGATTTGGCTTGTGTAAGTTTTTCCAGCTCTGCTGCGTACTAGTCTATGGATGCGCCGAGACCAGATCGGATGAGCGCGCCGGGGAAGACGGAACCCACGGAAGCGATCGCGCGGGCGAGGGCTGGCGATGCCGACGCCTGGGGCGAGCTTTATCGGGAGTATGCTCCCGCCATGTTTCGTTTTTGCCGCAGGGCGCTGCCGACGCGGGAAGACGCCGAAGATGCAACGATGGAAATTTTCATGAAGTTGCGAGATAAGCTCGTGCAGTACGACGAAACGCGCTCGTTCAGCGCATGGCTGTATAAAGTGGCGGCGAATCACTGCTGGGACCTTTTGCGGCGTCGCAAAATCCGCCAGGACAAAGAGACTGAAGATGTGGAGACGGTGCCGCTGGAGCATCCCGACCCGAACCAGCTCGACCGCATGATCGAGCAGAGCACGAGCGACGAAGTACGCAAGGCGCTGGGCAAGCTCGGTGCGCGGGCGCGCATGGCGCTCGTGATGCGCTATTACTCCGATATGAGTTACGACGAGATTGCTGATGCGCTGGGAGTGCGCCGCGCCTTTGTGGGCGTTGTGCTGCTGCGCGCGCGGCACGAACTGCGGCAGGCGCTGGGTGAGCCCGGCGCGATGGCCGCAGGAGGGGCTCTGTGAGCGATATGGCAAACGATCCGCGCGACGTGCAAGACGAGGTGCAACACCTTGACGAAATGATTCTGCTGCTCTACATCGAGCAGCAGCTGGATCGAGCTAAGGCCGCCGAAGTCTCCGCGCACACACAGGAATGCAACGCGTGCCGCACGCTGCTGCGCGCCATGGAACGCGAATCACGATTGCTGACGCGAGCCATGCTGGAAGAGGATGAGGTTTTGCCGGCGAGGCTCATGCATTTTCAGCAACGCGCGCGGCGGTCGATGCAATGGATTTGGGGCGTGCTCTTTGGGCTGGCGGCCACGGGCGTTTACGCGCTTTACACTGGATATGTCGAACCGTGGGAGCAGCAGTTGCAGCAGGCCGGGTTCGGCAGCACGAGTCTTTTGAATCTTCTGATTTTTCAGGGTGTGTTCTGGAAAGGATGGCAATCCGTGATCACTTTAGTCGAGGTGGTGGCGATGCTCACCGTAGGCGGTTTCGCTCTGGCGTTTTTCCGCAAACGGTTACGGCGGGGATCCACCGCGCTGGCTCTGGTGCTGACCGGATTCTGCGCGGTCGGCGCACTGGTGATGCCGGCCACAGCCTCGGCGCAAGATATGCGCAAGGGCGATAGCGTCGAGATTCGCTCCGACGAAACGGTGAAGGGCGATCTGTTTGTCTTCGCGCACCGCGCGCGGATCGACGGCAAAGTCGAGGGCGACGTTTTCCTTTTTTCGCAGGACGCCAGCGTCGGCGGTCATGTCACTGGTGACATCATCTCGTTCTCTCAGATTTTGCGTGTCGGCGGCACCGTCGACGGAAACATTCGCTCTTTCACCAACACGATCTCGATCAGCGGCAACGTCTCGCGCAATGTGCTCACCTTCGACGACATCGTCAATCTGGATACTTCGAGCAAGATCGGCGGCAGCCTCACCGCGTTTGCGCACAGTTTGAATATGGACGGCGGAATCGGCCGCAACGCGCTGCTCTTCGCGCAACAAGCGACGGTATCGGGAACGGTCGACGGCGAGATCGACGCGAAGGGCGACAATTTGCGTATCAACGGCACGGCGAAAGTCGGTGGGCCGATCAAGTTTGAAGGGAAATATCCACCGGATGTCGCGAGCGATGCAAAACTCGCTTCGCCTCCTGTTTTCAAGAAGCTCGAGCACAAGCCGGAGTACGCGGAAGGCAGCTACTTCGTTTGGCAGGTGATCTGGCTCGCGGCTTATGTTCTATTCGGCTTGGTTTTGTTCCAGCTGATGCCTGTATTTTCCAAAGAGGCCGTGGACAGCGTTGAGCAATACGGAGCGTCCTTTGGTTTAGGTGTGCTCGTATTTTTCGGTGTGCCGATTGCCGCGCTCATCGCGTGCGTAACCGTCGTCGGACTATTTGTCGGACTCGCGACCTTGTTCGCTTGGTATGGCGGTTTGTATTACGCGCAGACAATTGTCGGCGCGCTCGTCGGGCAGTGGCTGCTAGGGCGCACACGTGAGACGTGGCCGCTGATCGGGCGCATGGTCGTCGGCATCGTGATTGTGCGGCTTGCGACGATGATTCCGCACGCCGGAGGCTGGATCAAGCTGGGCGTGATCTTGTGGGGCGCTGGAGCGATCTCGCTCGCGTTGTACCGCCGCTTCCAGCCGCCGATGGCCGCCGGCATGGCCCCGGCGATGTCGCCGATTCCGCCGACGGCGACCGTTGGCGGCGCGGTCCCGGCCTGATTTTTCACTTTGGGCGAGCTTCTTACTTGGCTCGGGTTGTCCGGCCCAGCTCAGGTCACCGTCAGAGACACCGTCGCTGAGTGCGTCAGCGTGCCCGAAGTGCCGGTGAATGTGATCATGTAAGTCCCGGCAGGCGTTCCCGTCGTAGGCAAGCCGCTGCAGCTGGTCAGTGAAAGCGTCAGCAGCACTGCGAAGGTCCACGCAAGTTTCCGCATCGCTCCGATTCGCCGCACCATCCAGACAACGAAAGCCGAGCCGAGAGCGACCAGACCGAGCGACGCGTTCCAGAGTCCGGGCTTTGACCGTGGTCCGATCCGAAAGGTCATTGACGGCGTTGCGGGTGTCGTGCGAGCCGTCGTCATGATGGTGGCGGTGGACGTCGCGCCGGTGGGCGTCGGCGTCACCGAGGTCGGGTTGAGCGTGCACGTCGAGCCGGCCGGTGTGCCGGAACAAGTGAGCGCGACGGAATTGGCGAAGCTGTTCAAGCCGACGACGGTGACCGTTACGTTGGCGGGCGAACCTGCGGCGACGCTTGTGGATATGGGCGAGACGGCGAGTGTGAAGTCGGCGGTTGTCGTCGTGCCCGTGCCTGTAAGCGCCGCCGTCTGCGGGCTTCCGGCAAAGCTGTCGGCGACGCTCAAAGTCGCACTGACCGCTCCTGTGGCCGTCGGTGCGAAGGTCACGCTGATCGTACAACTCGCGCCGGCGGCAAGCGCCGCAGGGCAAGCGTTGGTTTGCGCAAACAACGATGCGTTTGCGCCGGTGATGCTCACGACGATGTTATTCACGGCTCCGGTACTGGTGTTCTTCAGCGTTACGGTCTGCGCCGCACTGGTCGAGCCGATTGCCTGATTTCCAAAATTGACCGGGGCCGGCGTAAGGAATACAGGACTCGGCGGTGCGGTGCCGGTGCCGGTTAGGGGCACGGTCTGCGGGCTGCTGGCGTCGCTATCCGAGACGCTCAAGGTCGCGGTCTCGGTGCCCGTGATGGATGGAGTAAAGGCGATGCTGATCGTGCATGTCGCGCCGACGGCGATGGTGCCACCGCAGGTCGAGCTCGCTAGGAAATCGGCAGCGTTCGGACCGGTGAACGAAATTTTTATGTTCTTCAACCCGCTCTGGGTGAGATTGGCGAGCGTTACAACTCGCGGTTGGCTCGTGACCCCGACTATGTGACTTCCAAAATCGACCGGGGACGGGCTCAGCAGGACACCAGTTGCCGCAGCGGGCGACAATTTCGCTGCGAAAGCCGCCGCGGTCTTGAACGTAGCCTGGAATGCGCCGGTGGTTATTGGAAAGTCAGTCGACGCGGTCGCGCCTGTGATGTAAACGTTGGGCGACGTGGTGGAGTCGAGTGCGATGCCGGTTCCGATGTCGTTGCTTGTGCCGCCGAAGTACGTCGAGAACGAGAGCTTGGTGCCGGTTGAATTGAGCACCGAAACGTACGCGATGTTGCGGTTCGACGTTGTGCGGGTAAATTGCGGCGCGCCGGGCATGGTCGGGAAATCGGAGGACTGCGTGCTGCCGGTGAGGTATGCGTTTCCGCCCCCGTCGACAGCAATCGCTGCTGCTGCGTCGAGAGTAGAGCCGCCCAGATACGTGGAATAGATCAGCGAAGCGGCATTCGATTTCGTCATGTCCAGGCGGGCGACAAAGGTTGTCTGGTTTGTGTTTTTGGGAAGTCCTTGGAGGACGCCCGTAGTGACCGGGAAGTCGGACGTATTTGTGTCTCCGGTGACATAGACGTTGAAGTTGGGATCGAGCGCAATGCCGGCGCCGCTATCCCCGGCGCCCGACGTGGCGGTGCCACCGAGATACGTGGAATACACGAGATTGTTGGCCGTCGTCGTGTCTACGCGCGAGACGAACGCATTGCCAAATGTGCCTTTCAGCGTGGATTGAAAGGCCGAAGATGTTACCCGGAAATCGGAGGAACTGGTTTGTCCAGTGATATACGCGTTAAAATTGCTGTCCACGGCGATGGCCGTTCCCTCGTTCGAATGGGTGCCGCCGAGAAGCGTTGAGTAAATCAGCGAACCGGTACCGCTCTTGGTCGTGTCAATGCGAGTGACAAAGGCCAACCCGGTCGATTGTCCGGCCGTTTGAATCGCGGTCGCCGTGACCGGGAAATTGGTGGAACTCGCCAAGCCCGTGAGGTAAGCGTTTTGATTCACGTCCACGGCGATGCCGGCGCAACTGTCGATTCCAGAGCCGCCGAGGTACGTCGAATACAAAAGTGTCGCGCCGGTCGGATCGAGTTTCGTGAGAAAGCCGTTTCGAGGCGTTCCGTTGTTGACGATCTGGAACGCATTTGCGGCGGTGACGGGAAAGTCGGTCGACGGAGTCACTCCTGCCACGTAAACGTTGCCGCTCGCATCGACGGCGACGCCCGTCGCGCTGTCGAAACCGCTGCCCAGTCCGGAACCGCCGAGATAGGTGGAAAAGACAAGCGCGGTGCCGGTCGAATTGAATTTCGTGACAAAGGCGTTGCCGCTCGACGGCGCGTTCAATATCTTCTGGAACGCTCCAGAAGTGGTCGGAAAGTCGGCGGCTCCGGTGGTGCCGACGAGGTAAGCGTTGCCGGCGCTGTCGACGGCGATTGCGTTGCCGGCCGTCGCGCCGGTGCTGCCGCTGAGAAGCGTCGCGTAGCCCACGACGGGATCGATGATCAACGGAAGTTTTGCATCGTACGCACCGACGCGAATCCCAAGAGCTCCCGACGCAAGCGAAACGTAGCTCGCGGCAACTTCAACCCGGCCCACTGCGCTCTGTTGATACGCGCGCGGCTGATGCAGCGAAACGTCACCGGCGCCGGTCGAGAGAATTGCATCGCCGTCGGAGTCTAGGCGAATTCGGTCCGCGCCTTGCACCCGCAACGCGATTCGATTCGGGTTTGCGCCCGGGCTGACTACATAATCCGATTCAAGTTGTCCCTGACTGCCGTAGTAAACGAGGTCGATACCCGGATAGACCGCGTCAAACTTCACGCGCGCATATTCCGCCACCCCGTGTCGCCATTTCTGCGGATCGTTGCCGACAAAATAATTGGCATGCGCCAACTGTAGACCGACCGCATGTGCGACGGGGTGCGAATTCGCGCCCGCTAGCGCGAAGCGCACAACCGCTCCCGCCTTAGCTGGCGGTCCCGGGTCAACGGATGGCCGCTCCAGCCGCAGCGTTGCATCGCGATCGGTCAGAAAAACGGTGTAGCCTGCGCCCCGCGCCAAAAATTTCACACGCGCGTCGGTCTGCCCGGAATTTTCTTCGAAGATGAGCGGGATCTTCCCATAAGTCTCAAGCGCGCGAAGCCGAACCGCGGAGTCATTGCTTTTCTTGGCAACGGAATCGCGCGAGACCATCTGGCGCCCGTGGTTATAGACCGCGACGATGGCGAGCACTGCAATACAAACGGCGCCGACAGTGAAGAGCTTCGTTTTCATAAGACCCCCGCGCCGTAACTGGGCACCGGCGCACACCTCGAGAACTGGCGGAAATTCCGACCCTTCGACTCTAACCCACGGACGCAGCCAGATTGTTGGAAACACTAGGGATATTGCTCAAAATTTCAATGGCGGCGTGTCGGGCTGAGAAAAATATTGCCGGTGGAGAACCCGACAGGAAGCGGAGCGATGGGAACCGGAGGATGATGACTCACGGACGAAATTCGCTCTCTCGCCGTGTGCTATCGTTGGTGACGGCAGTCTGTAGGTATGAACAGACTCGCGGAAATAAATTTTGGGCAAGCGCCAAGCAGCAACCTCACGAAAACGAGCGGGCCCCGAAGACGCTGAAGCGATCGTTTCCAGCGATCGCGCCTATGCTTCTTTGGACGACGAAACCCCGCGCCTCGACGATCGAGCGCCCGAAGAGCGCGATTTTCGCGACGGGGACGAGCACGACGAATCCTCAGCTTCGCCCACGCGCAGCAACGGCTCCGGCTCAGGGGGCTCAGCACCGACGATGCAAGACGTCTTCGGCCCCGGCGGCTTGCTCGAACGCTGCATGATCGGCGGCTACGAACACCGCCCTGCACAGCTCGAAATGGCCGAAGCGGTCCACAAGGCCTTCACCGAAAAGCATCACGCCGTCGTCGAAGCCGGCACCGGCACCGGCAAGACGCTCGCCTACTTACTCCCCGCGATTTGCAGCGGCCGCCGCGTCGTAATCTCGACAGCCACGAAATCCTTGCAAGAACAGCTCTACCAGAAAGACATTCCGTTCCTGCAAAAACACTTCGCGCCCGAGCTCAAAGTCGCGGTGATGAAGGGGCGCTCGAATTTTCTCTGCCGCGTCAAGGCGCATCAGATGGCCGATCAACCGATGCTTAAAGGCCTCGAGGAAATCGACGCGTTCCGTCAGATCAACGACTGGGCGAAGCTCACCGAAACCGGCGATCGCACCGAGCTCACATTCCTTGCCGACGACTCCGACCTCTGGATGCGTCTCGACGCACGTCGCGACACCTGTTCCGGCCAGAAATGCTCCGAATTCAATCGGTGCTTCGTCACCACGATGCACCAGCGCGCCAAAGAGGCCGACCTGATCATCGTGAATCACCATCTGTTCTTCGCCGACCTCGCGCTCAAGCAGGACGACTTTGGCAGCATCCTTCCCGAATATTCCGCCGTCGTGTTCGACGAAGCGCACGAAATGGAAGACGTCGCAAGCGATTACTTCGGCCGCCAGATCTCCAACTATCGCTTTGAAGAGCTGGCGCGCGACGTCGATCTCACGCTCCGCACGTTGCGTCTTGGCTCCGCCGCGCTTCTGCGCAGGACGCAGCGCATCCGCGAACGCTCGCGAGAGTTCTTCGACACGTTCCCGCTGCGTGACGGCCGCTTCCCGTTTACGCGCCCCGAGCGCGCCGCGTTTCTCGAACAAAATCGCGAAGCCTACGACGCTCTCCCCACCGCGCTCAAAGGACTCGAAACCGAATTCGCCGCGCTGACGCAAAAGCCCGAAGAGCTCACGCGGCTCGCCCGACGCAGTTTCGAAATTCGCCAGGAACTCTCTTTCCTCTTTGAATCGAACGAGAGAAATTTCGTCTATTGGTACGAGCGCCGCAACAAAGGGGTATTCCTCGCAGCGACCCCGATCGACGTCAGCCAAATACTGCGCGAACGCCTTTTTGAAACCTTCGACACTGTTGTTCTGACGTCGGCCACACTCACTGTCGGCGGCCGCTTCGAGTACATTCGCCAACGCGTCGGCCTCGATCACACCAAAGAGCGCGCCCTGCCTCCCGAATTCGATTGGGCGCATCAGGCGCTGCTTTACACGCCGCGTTCCATTCCCGATGTACGCAATCCCGGATTCGGCCCAGCCGCGGCCGACGAAATCGTCAATCTCCTCGAACTCAGCCAGGGCCGCGCCTTCTGCCTCTTCACCAGCTATTCGCAAATGAAAGATTTGTTCGAGCGCGTGCGCAACCGTGTCGAATTCCCGCTTTTGCTGCAGGGCACCGCCCCGCGCTCGGCCTTGCTCGAGCGATTCAAAAACACTCCGGGCGCCGTCTTGTTCGCAACCGCAAGCTTCTGGCAGGGAGTCGATGTTCCCGGCGACCAACTCTCCTGCGTGATCGTCGATCGCTTGCCGTTCGCGGTTCCCAGCGATCCGATCGTCGCCGCTCGCGTCAGCGCGCTTCAGGAAGAAGGCCGCAATCCCTTCGCCGAATTTCAGGTGCCGCAGGCCGTTCTCGCGCTCAAGCAGGGCTTCGGCCGCCTGATTCGCACCAAGACCGACCGCGGCGTCCTCGCCCTGCTCGATAGCCGAATCGAAAGGATGCCGTATGGTAAGATTTTTCTAGAGTCACTGCCGCGGTACGCCACCACCCACGATTTGCGAGACGTGGAGCGGTTCTTCCAAACTGGGAAGAAATCGCAAGGGGCGTAGGCCGCGCTCAGGTGGCCTGTTTCAGGGGATCGGATGTTTCAGGTAAGCGTCGAAGACACATTTTCGTCGGGTCATGCGTTGCGCGGATATCGCGGCAAGTGCGAAAACGTGCACGGACACAACTATCGTGTCCGAATCACGGTCGAAGGGCCTCAGCTCGATTCGATCGGCCTGCTGGTTGATTTCACGCGACTCAAGCAGGTGATGCGCGAAATCATGGGGCGCCTCGACCACCAGTTCATCAACGATCTCGAGCCGTTTCGCACTGTGAATCCGTCGGCCGAAAATCTCGCAAAATATTTTTACGACGAGATGCAACGTGGCTTGAAAGATTTGCCGCCCGGCGCGCGCATCACCGATGCAACCATCTGGGAGACCGACACGAGTCAGGCGACATACAGCCCAGCAAAATAGAACCACGGCCTAACAGCCCCGGTAACCAGAACGAAAATCTCCCGAGGCCGGCACGAAATGAATCGCGCGATTTACATCATCATGGTTCCGGTCATTCTTGTGGCCGTGGGTTACATCCTGATTTTTCGTGCCGTGGGACTCGCTCCGGGATATGGACGTTTGTTAGTGGCTTTAGCGCTGTTGGTCGGCGTCGCGTGGTGGATGGTACGTAAAAGTGCAAAGACCTCTCACTCCCAGAAATAGAAGAACGATCGAGTCGCAGTCCGTCTTCATCACCGAGATTTTCAAGTCGATCCAGGGCGAAGGTACACGCGCGGGTCTGCCATGCGTTTTTGTCCGCCTCACCGGCTGCAATCTTCGTTGCACCTGGTGCGACACCGCATACGCGTTTCACGGCGGCAAGCGCATGGCCGTCGAGGCCATCTGCCATCGCGTCGATGAACTCACGGGTCGAGGCGACGGTCAGCATGCATCCGACGCGTCGATTCAACTTGTCGAACTCACCGGCGGTGAGCCGCTTTTGCAGGAAGGCATCTACCTGCTCGCACAAACGCTCGTCGATGACGGCTACACCGTAATGATCGAGACCAGTGGCGAACGTTTTATTGGCAAGCTCTCTGAACACGTCATCAAAATCGTCGACGTGAAATGCCCCGACTCCGGTGCCGCGAACACTTTTGAATACCGCAATCTCGACGCCCTCACCCACAACGACGAAGTGAAATTTGTGATCTCCTCGCGCAACGATTATGAATTTGCGCGCGAATTCACACGCAAGCATCACCTCACGGATCGCGTTCGCCAGGTGCTGTTCTCTCCGGTGTTTGACGATCCCGAAGGCAAATGGCGCGGCCTCGAACCTCACCAGCTGGTCGAATGGATACTCGCAGACGAGCTCCCCGTCCGCCTGGGCCTCCAGCTCCACAAATTCGTCTGGCACCCCTCCACCCGCGGCGTCTAACCGCGTAGAAAAGGGGTACCAAAGATATTTCGACCAGCGATCTGTCCGCCCACGCCCTGTGGGGGCGCACCGCGCTGCGCCCCATCTCGGCAAGATCTCAAATACTTGAGTCAACTTGGCAGGGTCAGCACCTTCGCCCATCCCGCGGTATGATTGTTCTTCCGATGCCATCGTCCAACTCCAAAGCATCCGCCGTAGTCCTCCTCAGTGGCGGCATGGACTCCTGCGTCAGCGCTGCTGAAGCACTCGCCCGCCACAGCCCCGACCGCGTCGCTCTCCTTCACGCCGGCTACGGCCAGCGCACGCAAGCGCGAGAGCGCCGCGCCTTCACCGAAATCGCCGGCTTCTATGCCATTCCGCCCGACCGCCGCTTGATCGTCCAGCTCGATCATTTCCGAGCCATCGGCGGCTCGGCCCTCACCGACCAAAATATCGCTGTCCCCGAGAATCAGCTTCATGCGCATTCCGATGCAAACGGCAGCGAAATTCCGGTCACCTACGTTCCGTTTCGCAACGCGCATTTTCTTTCTGTCGCCGTGAGCTGGTCCGAAGCGATAGGCGCTACCGAGATCTACATCGGTGCGGTCGCCGAAGACAGTTCCGGCTATCCCGACTGCCGCCCCGAGTATTACCGCGCCTTCCAGAACGTGATTCTGGAGGGCACCCGCCCCGAAACCCAGATCGAAATCATCACTCCGGTCATCGAGCTGAAAAAAAGAGAGATCATTCGCCGTGGAGTCGAATTGGGGGCCCCCCTGCATCTAACTTGGTCGTGCTACCAGAGTGACGACGTCGCATGCGGAGTCTGTGATAGCTGTTTGCTGCGCCTCAAAGCCTTCGAGGAAGCGGGCATTCCCGATCCGATTCCGTACCGCCCTGCGGCCGCGGTTCGCTAGCGGCCGTCGCAAATTCGAGAAAGGCGGTTTAACTTGGATTCCGGCCCGAATTGGGGATAATAGGGCGCACGCCGCTCCCGGGGGACTTCAGGGTAGGAGCCGTCCCGAGACAAAGGAGAACCGAGCATGAAGCTGCAATTGCTGGCCGCCGTGAGGCCACGTATGAATTTGACCGCGTTGCCGTCGCAGACCCGTTCGATCGCGCAGCGCAGCCATTGGCTCCGCGCCGCGCTGTTGGTAGCCGCCGCTGCGTTTGCGGTCGCCGCGCCGCCGCGCGCTGCCGCGCAGATGGACGGCTCGCTGAGTGGCAACGTGTTGGACGTCGCCGGTAAGCCTTGGGCCGATCAGACGATCGACGCCGTCAGCGATCAGGGCGCCAAGCTCACCACGAAGACCGACAAAGACGGAAACTACGCATTCCACAATCTGCGCGCCGGCGTTTACTCGCTCACGGTCGAACTGCCCGCGCCCAACAAGCCGTATGAATTTGCTCAGGTGAAGGTCAGCAGCGGCGAAGGTCCCAAGGTCAACGTCAACTTCAAGGACGTCGTAGCCAAGCAAGGCGCCGCCGCGCAGGAGCAGATGAAGAAGCAGGAAGAAGATAAGCAGAAATTCGCCGGCATGAAGCAGCACTTCGAGGCTGGCATCGCCGATTTGACGCAAGCGCAAACCGCCAAGGCCGACATGGCGAAGGCTCCGGCCGATCAGCGCGACACGATGAAGGCCCAGGTCACCGATCTTTCCGGCAAAGCCGTCACCGAACTCGAAGCTGCCAAGGCCGCCGCTCCCGAAAAAGATGCCAACCTTCACTTGATTTGGGCGCGCCTCGGCGATGCGTACGACGTTGCGGGCCGCCCCGACGATGCAGCCAACGCGTACCGCCAAGCGGCCGCGCTCAAGCCGACACCCGGTTACTACAACAATCTTGGAGGGATCCTCGGCCGCGCCGGCAAGATCGACGAAGCCATGGCCGCGTATCAGAAGAGCGCCGAACTCGATCCGCCCAACGCCGCGCAGGCTTATCGCAACGCGGGCATCACGCTGTACAACGCCGGCAAAATGAAGGAAGCCGTCGAGCCACTGAAGAAAGCCACCGAACTCGATCCGAAGAGCGCGCAGGCGTGGTACTTGCTCGGCGCTTCGCTGGTCGGCGCGATGGAATACAAGCAGAAGGGCGACAAGATGGAAGTCGTCGTTCAGCCTGGCACCGTCGAGGCCTATCAGAAGGCTGTCGAACTCGACCCCAACGGGCCGTATGGTCAGCAGGCCAAGCAAGGGCTAGAAGCGCTCGCGCAAATCGCGCCGGGCATCGACACCAAGACCAAGACCGGCAAGAAGAAGTCGTAACGCCGGGACAATTCACCCAAATTCGAGGCCGGCTCCACACAGGAGTCGGCCTTTTGTTTTCG
>Ga0307474_10002049_pt1 | contig 14504 bp, 15 predicted proteins | sample atmos_gasesECM1C_2_FD_203312 | JGI IMG/M metagenome (GOLD analysis project Ga0307474, IMG submission 203312) | Hardwood forest soil microbial communities from Morgan-Monroe State Forest, Indiana, United States - atmos_gasesECM1C_05 | ecosystem: Environmental > Terrestrial > Soil > Temperate... | reverse complement strand
AAGATGATAGATCGCCATCGCGATCAGATCAGTGGCACGGCAGAGCGCTCGTCGGAACGACGTATAAGCGCGCCCTCCCTCGAAAAATTCTCGGGCGGGATTAGACCGTCTCAAACAGTCCCGCCGACCTTACAGCATTATGCCCAGGGCTCGACTATCATCGCTCCATCAACATTGTTGGAAGCCGCGGGACTTTGATGCCGAACTGAAGGCACTTGGGGACAAGGCGCGTGACCTCAAGAGCCGCAAGGTGCAGCAGCTTGGCGAACTGGTCATCGCCACGGGGGCCGACACGCTCACCGCCGACGAACTGGCAGGCGCGTTGATCGTGCTGGCCGAGACGAAAGACACTAGAAAGATGGAGGCATGGGCAAAACGTGGGGCCGCGTTCTTTCAAAGCCGGGCACGACCAAATGCGAAGGCATCTGAACGCGACATTGGCGGCACTCCGGCGCAACCGGACGGCACGCAACCCGTATCATGCGGCAAGGCCTCGGCATGATATGCGCGCATGGCAGGTCGAGCGCCGCAAGCGCACGCGGCACCTCATCGAACTCGGCGGTCTCGTCGTCAAAGCCGGTATTGTCGAACTGACCGGCGACGACCGCGCCACGATCTTCGGCGCGCTGCTCTGGATGGCAGACAAGCTCCAAAGCGATCAAGGCGAACGGGTACGAGCGCTGTGGGCCGCAAAGGGTAAGCAAGCGTTTGAGGCGGATCTGACGACGCGCAAGGGGGGACAGAGCGAACTGCTTCAGCAATTCTTCGTTGATGCTTGATGATGGGATGCGGCAGATCGCGCGGCGGGTCAAATCATGGACGGGCGTCAGCCAAAGCGGCGTCAGGATTTGCTGACCAGGCGCATATGATCGGAACGATGCGGTTGAATACCCGCTTCGCGCCGGGTCAAATGCGACAGCGTGCAGGAGCCGACGAAGCCTTTTGGAGTTATCGGTTGGCCGGACAGTATTTTGACGAGTCGAAATTTTAGCAGCTACAGCTACCCCACGCGCTGCCCACTAAACTCATAAGCGGATTCAGTGCCGTGACTGGTTTGGTCATCGAAACCTCGAAGAGACAAAAGGGATTTCGATATTCGTGACCTTGAGAAGGAGTTGGGAGGTAAGCCTTAGTCGTTGGGCTATTGTTTCGGACGAGCTGTTCTACAACTTGCGTTCCAGGCGGATGGCCGAGTTCGCCGATTGCAATCGGTCAGGCCGCCACGAGTTCCTGCTGGCTAAAGCTCGCTTAGACTCGTTACAATCCGCGTTTTACAGCCGGTAGAGGCTGTGCAGAGGCAGGACGAAGTCACGCCCGAATTGCTCCATTTTCGGTGAGTGCATTGCCAAGACCTCTAAATATCGGGCTACTTATCGCCTGTTGTTGTGTGGTCCTCAAGCAACTTATGTCGGGTTATGTAACCGGCATTCACGCCTGGAACGGCATGGTTCATCAGCAATCTCGCATCAAATTCCGACACGCCAGCGGCGGTCGCGATGGTGCGGAAGCTCTGGCGAAGATCGTTGCCCCACTTGGACCTCATCAGGGATAAGGCCATTCTTCCGAGACCAATTCAGAACGGCTGGGGACACTCTCGATCCTCCGCCGCGAATGTAGCCGCTCTGGCGTAATCCGGACCAAGATTGAGCCCAAGGGATAGCCGCTTGTGAAAAGTGACATCCGCTTGATCACTCGGGCGCAACCGCCTGGCAATCAATAGGCGACAATTGCCGAGGAACTCGCAAGGCTGCGTTATTTTGGCCAGCGCGACGCTAAATTTTCGCCGTCATGAGTGCAATCCATTATGCTTCGTCGGTGCAATCCATTATGCTAGCGAAGCTGGCTCTCGATGAGGGTACGGATTATGAGAGGGCTTTTCGGAATTGCATTTCTACTAATTTCGACGGCCTGCTCCGCAGCGGACTTGGGTGAACCGCCGCCCGGGTATGGGCCCGCTTATGGTGCACCTGCTTATGGTGGATCCGGGTATGGTGAACCCGCTTATGGTGAACCCGTCTATGGTGCACCCGTCTATGGTGGACCGGCGTATGTTTATCGTGGACCCGTCTATGGTGGACCCGCTTATGGTGCACCTGTCTATGGTGGACGCGTGTATGGTGCACCTGCTTACGGTGGACCCGTGTATCATGGACCCATGTATCGTGGACCCATGTATCGTGGACCCATCTATGGTGGACCGGCGTATGGTGCACCCGTCTATCGTGGACCCGTCTATGGTGCAATGCCGCCTTACTAACAGGAAATCCCTCGGTGCCCACAAGCTCCCCAATGGGTACCGCGTGACCAAAGGGGAGGATCCCTCCTGCTGCGCAAGCCGCGACGCGGCGTCTCAGCTTTGATCTAGGCCCAACCTAGTTCTCTCAGAGCCATACCCGCGTTCCAAATCTTGGTCATGTGGCTAATCTTGTCGCCCTCGAACTGCATCACGTAAACATAGTCCGTCCGCGTAGACTTACCGGTTGGAGCGGATGGTCCACCCGGCCCTGTATTAGTGGCAGAAAAGACTGCATAGGCCGCGACGTTATTGCGCTCGTGGTCAACCGCAAACGACTTAACATCGTAGCTTGCATTCGGTAGGGGCGTGTAAATAGCCTTCATCCAATCGGCGTACTGCTGGAGTGTCTTCACGTCGGTAAGTGGCTCTGCCTGCGCCGAGAAGGTTGCGTCTGGCTTGCAGAACGCCTTGCAGCCATCCCACCCTTTGCCGGTCTCACATGCGGTGAAAAACTCTTTTGCGGTCTCAACGATTGAAGCCATCTGGTATCTCCCTAAGAAACGCACTGCGAAGAAATGACTTTGCTAACGATAATCCATTCATATTTGTCTACAAATGCAACGGAAGCAAGCAGAGGTTGAAGGCTACGATAAGGTTCCTCAAGGCTTCAGCCGCCGCCGAGGTTCACAGGGCCGCGCGTTCGGCACAGGGAACGAGGGGATACACCGGGTTCATTCGGGCAACCCCGCTTTCCGAAGGCCCTCGATCAGCAGCTTCGCGTCCGCGAGCGACCCACGCAGTTATTGTAAATGTGGGATCAAACTCAAGCACACGCGCCGCCGCCTCACGAGCCTCAGCGTCGCGCCTGAGATGGGCGAACGCCGATGCGAGACAGCGGTAAGCTGGCGAAAAAGAGGGCTTCTGACGTTGGTCTTTCTTCCCTGCGACGATGGCCTCGTCGAAGCGACCTACGGCGGCGAATGAGGGCCGGCATGCCCCATGATTCCGCCGATTGGGCCGGGTGGGAAGCGACTATGCTTTGGGTCTAGATCCGCCGCCATGGCAAGATGCTGGCTAGCTGCGCCGCAGAGCTCCCGACCTTCGAGCGCATTACTGACGTGCTGCGGCTAGACGGTCGTTGGGCCGCGTTTTGGCCGCACTCATGGTTGCGACGGATTTCCGGACGACGAGCTCGGGCTCCAGTTCCACCCGTCGGTTCTGAATTGGTATGCCATTGATCATGTCGACTAAGATGGCGGCAGCGTGCTTGCCCAGTTCGGCAGTGGGCGTGCGGATAGTGGTGAGCGGTGGCGCGATCGCATCCATGAAGGGCATGTCATTCATGCCGATGATGGAAATGTCGGCAGGACAGCGAATACCAAGGGACTGCAGATGCTGGAGCGCGCCGACGGCAAGCATGTCGTTCGCGGCAGCGATCGCCGTGACGTTCGGGTGGTCGCGCAAGAGGGCGCGGCATGTGATCTTGCCGCACTCAACTGTGAATTCAGTGCCGTATACGACTGCCGGTGTGACACCTAGCTTCGAAAGTTCCCGGCAGGCACGGCGGAAACCGCGACAACGATAGTAGCCGGTCGAGACGTTCTGCGGTCCGGCTATGTGGGCGATGCGGCGGTGGCCGCGCTGGACAAGATGATGGACGGCGAGCTCCATCGCCTTGGCGTCGTCCACGCGTACGCTGGGGACGTCCTCACATTCCGGATCGCGGAACACGGCTACAGTCGGAATATTTGCCTCGGCGCAGGTGCCGATGATCTGGTCGTTTCGTGCAAACGTCGCCACGATGAGACCATCGACTCCTTGAGCGATGAAGCGGTCTATCAGCGCGGCCTGGCGCTCAGGATAATTGTCGGTGTTGCCGACGAGCGTGACATAGCCGATCTCTGCGAAGCGCTCCTCGATCGCCCGCACGATTGGCGGATGCACGGGATCGCCCAAATTCGAAACGATGACGCCGATCGTGCGCGAACGCTGTGTCCGCAAGCCGGAAGCCAGTGCATTAGCGCGATAGCCGAGCTCGCGAACGCAGGCTTCCACACGCTCGATCATGTCCGGAGAGATCAGGTGACGCTTCTCCGGGTTGAGCGCACGCGAGACGGTCGACCAATGCACGCCCGCACGTTTCGCCACGTCGATGATCGTCACGCGTGAACCGCGGTCCGTCGCCGATGTCTTTGAGTTCCTCTTGCGCGGCATTCAGAGTCCCTTGAATCTTACGCGTTCAACATAGCGGAACTGGGGCCTGCATTGGGGCGTGATATCCGAATTAGCAGTTGAAAACTTTAGCCTATTTTCCTCGAGTAGGCAAACGTGTGCATAAGGCTTGACAAACGTGTGCATGAAGCCTAACGATCCGCGCAGAGGGAACGCGAGGGTCACCACTGCGACCGATCATTTTCGGACGAAGTGGAATTAATGCTGCGTCCGCGCGCCGTCGCGCGCCTGTGGCCGCACGATCAAGGAGCTGGCTATGGATGCCTTCATGGACCAATCGGCCGCCGGCGTGCGCATCGTGGCACGCGCTTGGGCGGGCGAGCTGCCGCTCACCGTGACCTCGATCGCTTGAGGGATCGGCAAATGGCGCGCACGCTAATCCGGTCGGCAACGATCCTTACGATGGATGATCGCCTGGGCGATCTCGCCTGCGCCGATCTTCTGGTTGACGGCGATCGCATCGCGGCGATCGGTCGTAACATTGCCGCAACTGATGCCGAGGTCGTCGACGGCCGCGGACGCCTTGTGATCCCTGGGCTCATCAACGCCCACATGCATACCTGGCAGACGGCGTTGCGCGGCTTTGCCGCGAACTGGACGCTTCCTGAATATTTTCGGCGCATGCATGCCGGCCTTGCAACGTTGTTCTGGTCTGAGGATATCTACATCGCGACCTTGATGGGCGCGCTCAACCAGATCAATTTCGGCGTGACCACGCTCGTCGACTGGTGCCACAACAATCCGACGCCCGCGCATACCGATGCTGCCGTGCGGGCGCTGTTCGACAGCGGCATTCGCGCGGCCTTCTTTCACGGCTCGCCGAAGTCGGATCCAAAGCCAGGCCAGCCGCATTTCTCGGAAGTGCCGCATCCGCGGTCGGAGGTCGAGCGGCTGCTCGCGGGTCCACTCGCGAACCGCGACGGACTGGTGACGCTGGGTCTCGCGATTCTCGGCCCCCATTATTCGACGCTCGAGGTAGCACAACACGATTTCCGGCTGGCGCGCGAGTTCGGGCTGATCGCCTCAATGCACCAGGGCGGGGGACCCGTGAAGACGCCGGGGGGCTGGGAGAAGCTGATCGAAGGCGGTTTGATCGGGCCTAACGTCAACATTGTCCATGGCAACGATCTTTCCGACGATCTGCTGCGGCGGTTCGTTGATCTTGGCGTCTCGTTCTCGGTAACGCCCGAGAATGAGATGATTCAGGGGCATGGATTCCCTATCACGGGGCGACTTCTCAAGCTCGGAGCTCGACCATCGATCGGCGTCGATCTGGAGTCCGTGCTCTCCGGCGATCTCTTGGGCGCGGCGCGAGTGGCTCTCTCCGCGCAGCGTGCTCTCGACAATGCGGAGGCTCGGCGCGCAACCGGCGGCATTCCAGACGCCACTACCATCCCGGTCCGCGAGGCGCTGCGCTGGGTCACGGTCGAGGGAGCCCGCATGTTGGGGCGAGAGGATCGCATAGGCTCGCTGGCTCCCGGAAAGCTCGCGGATCTCGTCGTCATCGATGCCAGCGCGCTCAACCTCGCGCCCGTTCACGACCCGGTCGCTACAGTGGTGATGCAAACGAGCCTGGCCAATATCGAGGCGGTGATGATCGGCGGCGTCTGGAAGAAGCGCAGTGGCCAGCTTCCGTTCGAAGGTCTCGATCAGCGAAGGCGCCAACTTGCGCAATCCGGCGAACGGCTGGTGCGTGAGATCGAATTGCGGGGAAAGGCACGTTAACTATGGCAACACCGACGAACAGTCTCGCCTGGGTCGGGATCGGCAAGATGGGGCTGCCGATCGCGAACCGGATCGCCGGCGCGGGGCATCGGGTAACCGCATTCGATGGAAGCGCCGAACGCCTCGCGATGGCGCGCCAGGGCGGCCTGAACCCTGCCAGCTCGCTAACCGAAGCCGTGGCTGGACAGGCGGTGGTCTTCACCTCGCTGCCTGACGATACTGCGCTGCGCTCCGCGGTGCTCGCGCCTGAGGGCTTGCTCTGGGCGATGGCGGCCGGCTCGATCCTGATCGAGACCAGTACCGTCAGTGCGGAGATTTCGGCGGAGCTTGCCCGGGCTGCGGAAGCGCAGGGTGTTAATTACTTGCGCGCCCCGGTGTCAGGAAATGCCAGCATCGCCCATACCGGCGCGCTGACCTGTTTCGTTTCGGGCCCGAAATCTGCGTTCGAGCAGATCAGGCCGCTGCTCGAAAGCTTTACCCGTGCGCAGACCTATCTCGGCGAGGCTGAGCAGGCGCGTTTCGCCAAACTTGCGGTCAACCTGATGATCGCTGTCTCGGCCGCGATGATGGGCGAAAGTCTGGCACTTGCTCGCAAGGGTGGCATCGCCTGGCGCGACATGCTGCAGGTGCTTGATGACAGCGCGGTGGCGTCGCCGATGGTGAAGTACAAGACGCCGCCACTTGCGACCCGCAATTTCGAGTCGACGTTCTCGTGCCGTCAGATGGCCAAGGACCTGGACCTTATTTTGGGTGCTGGCCATGCGGTCGGCGTGCCGCTTCAGCTCGCAGCGCAGGTGCGTGAGACTTACGGTTCATTGATTGCGCAGGGTGAAGGCGAAGCCGACTTCATCGCAACGGTACCCCACCTCGAGCGCCTGTCCGGCCTGGGCGAGCCCGAGCTCTAACCGGATGCGGGAATGCGGGCCGGCTGAGAGAAAGAGCACGGGGGCCGATCGACAGAAGTCGCTACCGCGCCAAAGATTCAGAGGAGGAATTTGATGGGATCGCCTGTCAACGCAACGTTGCTCGTCGATCGTCTCGCGGGCCTTGTTGGAGCTCGTGCCACGCTTGCGCGCGACGTGCGCGAACAACACGGGCGTAGCGAAGCTTACCATACGTGGCTGCCGCCGGACGTCGTCGTGTTTCCCGAGACGACCCAGGAGGTGGTCGAAATCGTCAGGCTCTGTGCGAGCTTGCACATTCCCATCGTCCCATTCGGCGCCGGCACCTCTCTCGAAGGAAACACCGCGGCGGTAGCGGGAGGGGTCTCGATCGATTTCTCCCGCATGAACAAGGTGCTCGCGCTGCACGAGAGCGACATGGATGTCGTGGTGCAGCCTGGCATCACTCGCAAGCAACTCAACGCACATCTGCGCGGCACAGGGCTATTCTTTCCAATCGATCCCGGAGCCGACGCCTCGATCGGTGGCATGACGTCGACCCGCGCCTCCGGCACCATGGCCGTACGTTACGGCACCATGAAGGACAACGTCATGGCGCTGGAAGTGGTGCTCTCGGACGGGCGCGTCATCCGAACAAGCAAACGTGCGCGCAAGTCCGCGGCGGGATACGATCTGACGCGGCTATTCGTGGGCGCGGAGGGTACGCTCGGAGTCATCACTGAAGTTACGCTGAAACTCCATCCGTTACCTCAGGCGATGTCTGCCGCAGTGTGCAGCTTCGACAATCTGCGCGATGCAGTGGACACGGCGATCGCGGTGATCCAATCCGCAGTCCCGGTGGCCCGGATTGAACTCGTCGACGACGTCATGATGCGCGGCATCAATGCCTATTCGAAGCTCGGCTATCGCGAGGCGCCAACGCTGTTCTTCGAATTCCACGGATCGGACGCGGGCGTCGCCGAACACGCGGAATCGGCGCAGGTCATCGCCGCCGATCATAACGGTCGCGGTTTCGAATGGGCGCAGGCGGCGGAACAGCGCAGCCGTCTCTGGCACGCTCGCGACAATACGCTGTATGCCGGAATGGGCTTGCGTCCGGGCGCGCGCGCGATGATCACGGACGTTTGCGTGCCAATATCGCGGCTGGCTGAATGTTTGACGGAGACCCGACGGGATGCGGACGCAAGTGGGCTTATTGCCCCAATTGTCGGCCACGTGGGCGACGGCAACTTCCATATGTTGATTCTGGTTGATCCGGCGGAGGCGGAGGAGATCGCGCGCGCGAAGGCCCTTCATGAGCGCATGGTCGCCCGCGCCATCACGATGGAAGGCACCTCAACAGGTGAACACGGCATCGGCCTCGGCAAGATCCGCTTTCTTGCCGATGAGCTGGGCGAAGCGGTCGACGTGATGCGTACCATCAAGGCGGCGCTCGATCCCCAAGGATTGATGAATCCCGAAAAAATCTTTGCGGGAGCGCGCGCATGAGCATGACATTACCGATTCACGAATCGTCGCCGTTCAACGCGCCTGCGCCGCCCTTGTTGGAACTCCGCGGCATCTCAAAGGCGTTTCCTGGGGTAAAAGCTCTGGATGACGTGTCGTTTGGCGTGTGGCCGGGCGAAGTTCATATGCTGCTAGGCGAGAATGGCGCCGGCAAATCCACTCTGATGAAGGTCCTCTGCGGCGCCTATCGCGCCGATGCAGGCGAGTTCTTCCACCGTGGCGAAAAGGTCGCGATCAATTCGAGCTCGGATGCACAGCGTCTCGGTATCGCGGTGATCTTCCAGGAATTTTCCCTGGTTCCCTATCTCGATATTGCGCAGAACGTCTTTCTCGGTCGGGAGCCGATGGGGCGGATTCCAGGGACGATTGATCGCCGCGGGCTGCTGCGCGAAGCAAGGCGCGTGCTCGAAAGCATCGGGTTCGATATCGACCCGACCATTCCGGTTGCGAAGCTTGGGGTTGCGCAGCAGCAGATGGTGGAGATTGCAAAGGCTGTCAGCCAGAACGCACGCATCCTAGTGATGGACGAGCCGACGGCAGCACTTTCGGATCGCGAAACCGAACTGCTGTTCGAACTGATCCGAAAGCTGAAGGCCGATGGCGTGGCCATCATTTACATCTCGCACCGGATGGCTGAGGTGTTCGCGCTTGGCGATCGCATCACCGTGTTGCGCGATGGCCGCCGCGTGGGCGAAGTCGATCCCGCCCGCGCTACGCCCGACGAGCTTGTGCGCATGATGGTCGGCCGCAACGTGGACATGTCCTATCCGAGGCATTTCGTGGAAGAGCCAGGCCAAGTGCTCCTCGAGGTAAAGGGGTTGTCGGCGCCGACCGGGATCTCCGACATTGATCTCGTAGTGCGTGAAGGCGAGGTCGTCGGATTGTGCGGTCTTGTCGGCTCAGGCCGCACCGAGGTCGTGCGCGCGATTTTCGGCGCGGATCCCGCAAGCGCCGGGCGCATCATCTTCGACGGCCGCGAGAAGTCAGGTGGTCCTGACGAAGCGGCCCGTCTTGGGCTCGCGTTAATTCCCGAGAGCCGCAAGGCCGAAGGGCTCGCGCTGGCGCGCTCCGTTGGCGACAACCTGGTGGTCTCCGCGCTACGCAAACTGTTTCCAAGCGGACTGTTCCAACCTCGCCGGGTCCAGGGTGTCTCCAGCGATCTGATCGCAAAATTACGTATCGCAACACCCAGCGCGCGTCAGACTGTCGCACTGCTCTCTGGCGGCAACCAGCAGAAGGTCGTCATCGGCAAATGGCTCGCTGCCGGTGCGAAACTTTTCATCTTCGACGAGCCTACCCGGGGCATCGACGTCGGCGCCAAGGCGGAAATCTTCGCTCTTATCGACCGCTTGGTGGCCGACGGCGCCGCCGCGCTGATGATCTCGTCCGAGCAGGCTGAGATCTGCCATGTCTGCGACCGAGCGTATGTCATGCGAGAGGGGCGCGTCGCGGGTGAGTTGTCCCGAGCAGAGCTGACCGAGGAGAACATCGTACGATTGGGGATGCATCATGCGTGAGGCTGTTCTCGCCGTCACTTCCAACCCGCTGCAGCGCATTCCTGGCGTCGCGATCATGCTGCTGCTGCTTGTCGCCGTTTTCGGCGCGGTGGCACCAGGATTCATGTCGGAAGTGAACATTGCCAACGTTCTTGTGCAGTCGACGCTCCTGCTGATGCTGTCCTTGCCGATGACGCTGATCATCATGACTGAGGGACTCGACCTCTCCATGGGCGCGGTACTGACCCTGACCTCTCTTATGGTCGCCATCGTCTCCGTCGCCACCGGATCGATGTTGCTCGGGTTTGCAGCGGCGGTAGCGGTCGGGCTGATCTTTGGCGTTGCAAACGGGTGCCTGGTCGCCGCGCTCGGAATACCGCCTTTCGTCGCGACACTCGGGACCCTCGGCATGGCTCAGGGACTTGCACTAATCGTCAGCGACGGCCAGAGCGTCGTCGGCATTCCTCATAGCGTGAGCGAAATCTATTCGGCCGCGCCGTTCGGCATACCGGTGCCGATCGTGCTCGCCATACTCGCCTATCTGCTTTTTCATGGTCTGCTCTATCGCACGCGCTTCGGCGCCTACGTCTTCGCCTTGGGCGGCAATCGGGAGGCACTGACGTATGCCGGACTATCGCCCACGAGGCTTCTGATCAGCGTTTACGCGCTGGGCGGCGCTATGGCGGGGATCGCGGGGCTCTTGATGACCGCGCGCATGAATGCCGGGCACCCGACCGCGGGCCTCGGCCTGGAATTCGATGCAATCGCAGCGGTCGCGGTCGGCGGCACCTCGTTCGAGCGCGGTAACGGCTGGCTGGGAGGCACCGCCCTCGGTGTTCTCGCGGTCGGCGTTCTGCGCAATGGACTCAACCTGTTGGCGCTGCCGTCGTCGATTCAGGTCGCGAGCATCGGGGCGCTCGTCATCATTGCCCTTTTCCTAGATGGATTCCGGAGCCGCTCATGACGGACATCACGAAACAGGCTTTCGCGCCGGCGCGAGCGTTCATGTCGGATGATCTGCTGCAGGTATTCTATCGCCTGGCCGCCGCGCTGTTGATCTGTCTCGCGCTTGCCATTTTGAGCGATTCATTCCTCAATCTCGGCAACATCCTCAATGTGCTTCGGCAGGCGAGCCTGTTGTTCTTCATTGCCTCGGGGCTGACGCTCGTGGTGCTGACGGCCGGGCTCGATCTGTCCGTGGGCGCCAATGTCGCGCTCTCCGCGTGCCTTGCCGGCACCGTCATCCACCAGACCGGCTCGCCCGCTCTCGGCGTGCTCGCCGCGCTCGCGACCGGCGGCATTATTGGTCTTCTCAACGGTCTGATGGTGACCGCGCTACGCATCCCGTCCTTCATCGCAACCTACGGCATGCTTTGGGTGTTGAACGGCCTGACTTACTGGTACATGGCCGGCGAGATCATCCATGGCTTTCCGGCGGCCTTCCGCCAAATCGGCAGCGGCTATCTGTTTGGCTTGCCCATACCTGTCTATCTCCTGCTGATCTTTCTCTCTATTGGTACCATCTTCGCGCAGCGGACCATCTGGGGACAGGAGATCTACGCGATCGGCGCGAATCCCGTTGCAGCCCGGCTCTCCGGCATTCCGCTCTCGCGCCGTCTACTCCTCGTCTATGCCGTTTCCGGCACGATGGCCGGGCTTGCGTCGATCATTTTTCTCGCGCGCCTCAATTCGGCGGAAGCCGATATCGGGGAAAGCCTCACGTTGCCAGCCATTGCAGCCGTGCTGATCGGTGGCACTTCGCTGTTCGGCGGGGTCGGCACGGTATTCGGTACCTTCGTCGGCGCGCTGATCCTGACGCTGGTGCTGAACGGCATGAACCTGCTGTCGGTCAATGCAAGCTGGCAGCCGCTGGTGACTGGCGTGATCGTGATTCTCGCGGTTTGGCTCGACATAAAGGCACGCCGCCGCGGGGAATAAGTGTGACAGTCCACATCAAAAAGGGAAGGAAGCATGAGCGTACGAGAGACAATATACGCGGGTCTAACCGTGCTGGCCGCGGCTACTATAGCTACCGCTGCGTGGGCCGACGGCGAGACCATCGCTGTGTTCACCAAGAACCAAACCAACCCGTACTTCCAGGCCGTTCGGGTGGGTGCTGATGCGGCGGCAAAAGCGCTTAATGCAAAGACGCTGCACTACATTCCGACCAAGCCTGACAGCATTCCCGAGCAGCTCAGCCAGATCGAGGACGTGGTGGTGAAGAAGCCGGACGCCATTGTCTTTACTCCGGTCGACTATAAGGCCATGGTGCCTGGCGTCGAGAAGATCAACGCGGCCAATATTCCCGTCGTCAACATCACCGACCGTTCAGCCGCCGGAAAGTTCGTTTCCTTCGTCGGCGCTGACGACTATAGCCTGGGACTTGAGACGGCCCGTTACTTGCTGAAGACGCTGGGTGGCAAGGGCAACATCGTCATTATCGAAGGCGTCAAGGGCTCGCTGACTAACGTCGATCGAGTTCGTGGCTTCAACGATGCGTTGAAGGAGAATCCGGGTACCAAGCTGCTTGCTTCCCAGCCGGGCAATTATCAGCGACTTCAAGCACTGCAGGTGATGGAGAACCTCATCGAGTCCCACCCACAGATCGATGGCGTGCTCGCGTCGAACGATGCGATGGCAATGGGAGCGATTGAGGCGCTGGAGGGCGCCAATCGTACTGCCCTGGTGATCGGAATCAATGGCACCAAGGAAGCTGTCGACGCGATCAATTCGGGTAAGCTGCTTGCTAGCGGCGACTACAATGGCTTCCTGCAGGGCTGCGTTGGCACGACGATCGCCATTCGCTCGCTGCGCAAGGAGCCGGTAGTGCCGGAAATCGTGTTGAAGCCGACGGTAGTTACAAAAGCGAATTATCAGTCGTACGAAACGCCGATAGAGTCGCGCGCATGTCCGACATGGGACGACGCGACTAAGCTGGGCGCGAAGTGATTGACGTGAATGGGGCCGGGTTGCCGAGGAGCGGCAACTTGGCCCATCCTAATTGAGCCCACAATTTCGGAAGACGAAAATGCTCTTTGCCATCCACGCTATCGATCGCGCCGACGCGCTACCCGCTCGCCTGGCTCACTACGACGAGCATAAAGCGTTTCTTTCAGACACCAGCCGTTTTGGCATGAGAATCGTAATGTCCGGACCGCTTGTGGCCGATGACGGTCAGCGAATGATCGGAAGTCTCTTTCTTGTGGAGTCTCCAACCCGAGCTGAAGTCGAGGCATTCCACCGTGCCGATCCGTTCTTCGCAGCAGGCATCTGGGAGAAGGTGACGATCATGGGCTTTCTGCGCCGGCAGGGTTGAGACCCCGCGCCGTCATTAGCGACTGGGCCCATTCAGTGACCGGCGGGTGGGGAGAAGGCTTTGTCGTAGCCCGACAAATCGGGTTGGGATACGGACGGCACGTGCGCAGGTGCGTAGGCGTTGGAGTTGCGCCATTGATCATGCTTTTTGACTGACGCCTGGTGCGTACATCTTTGAACGGTGAGGCTGGGCAGCTGTGGTGACCTGCGCGGTCGATGCTGCAGTAAGAACCGCTCCAAGCACAGTTAGAGCTGTCAGTCTCATGAGATGCGGTCATCCGCCGGCAGTGGTTCTCTGTTCAGGAAGCCCATCTCCATTGAGTTTGGCAACCACAAGTTCGTTGCCGACGCCGATGAGACGCCACCGCGGCGCGTTAGTGAAGGTCCAGTGACGGTTTCTCAGAGCCGCTCCCGCTCGGCTCGAGCAAAAGCCTTGGCCCTCCTCCAAGGCCTAGTGCTGTCGACCAAGTCCGCCCTGAGCCCGCGACCTAGAACCTCATCCCAGCAAAAATACCTCGACTGCGCGCCGCCCGGAAACCGGACCTACTGACAGCCATCGGACAACATTGCACGTCAACGTCCTTGCAGACGAGGGAAGAGAAGAAAAAAGGGGAGTGCAAGTAGTCGGGGGGCCGGGCTCGATGGCTAGGGCCACGCATCCTTGCCTTCCGGGAAATTTTTCGAGGCGCTTGGCACCGCGGCCAACTGGAAAAGATCGCCGGTGGCGAGCTTAAGCGCATTGCGACTGGTGACCATCGCGTAGCCATCCTCGAACTTGACGAGGCAGCTATTCATCGTGCCGCGCGCGAGGACGAGGCAGAGCTGGCCTTTCCGGCCGTGCCTGTCCCAACGCGGCCGATTTTCTTCGTCACCATATGGTTCAAATCTATACCGCATGGCATAGCCTATCGGCTCGAAAATTGGGACAGTTAGCCCGCAGGGGTCTTGAGTGCCATGAGCATCAGAAACGATTTTTCGATGAGACTATGGGCAGCTTTGATCGCGGGAATGTTTTCACTCCCGATCTCTCCACCGTGCGCCATCGCTCAAGACGACTCAGTTTTGACTTACCACGGAGAGAACAGTCGAAGC
>Ga0307474_10002048_pt1 | contig 14506 bp, 13 predicted proteins | sample atmos_gasesECM1C_2_FD_203312 | JGI IMG/M metagenome (GOLD analysis project Ga0307474, IMG submission 203312) | Hardwood forest soil microbial communities from Morgan-Monroe State Forest, Indiana, United States - atmos_gasesECM1C_05 | ecosystem: Environmental > Terrestrial > Soil > Temperate... | reverse complement strand
GCAATCAGGGCGGGCCTGTCTGACAATTTCATCCCTGAAATCTTGCTAACTTATTGTTTCAGCATGATTTTCGGGCGATGTCGGGTTCCTCTCGCAAACCAGGCCGAGAGGCCTTCGCGATTCTGCCGTGACGGTTGCCGGAGTTAAGGACCCATGGAAGATTTTTACCGCATCCGCCGCCTGCCGCCTTATGTCTTCGAGCAAGTGAACCGGGCCAAGGCGGCCGCGCGGAATGCCGGCGCCGATATCATCGATCTCGGCATGGGCAACCCCGATCTGTCGGCGCCATCGCATGTGCTTGAGAAGCTCAAGGAGACGCTGGGCAAGCCACGGACCGACCGCTATTCCGCTTCGCGCGGTATTCCCGGCCTGCGTCGAGCTCAGGCTGCCTATTACGAGCGCCGTTTCGGGGTCAAGCTCAACCCGGAGACCCAGGTCGTCGCGACGCTGGGCTCGAAGGAGGGCTTTGCCAATGTGGCGCAGGCGATTACCGCGCCCGGTGATGTCATCTTGTGTCCGAACCCGAGCTATCCGATCCACGCCTTCGGCTTCCTGATGGCGGGCGGGGTGATCCGCTCGGTGCCCTCGGAGCCCACCCCGCAATTCTTCGAAACGGTCGAGCGGGCCATCGTTCATTCGATCCCGAAGCCGATCGCACTTGTCGTCTGTTACCCCTCGAACCCGACCGCTTATGTCGCGAGCCTCGACTTCTATCGCGACCTGGTGGCCTTTGCGAAACGTCACGAGATCTTCATCCTCTCCGACCTCGCTTATGCCGAGGTCTATTTCGACGATGCCAATCCGCCGCCCTCGGTGCTGCAGGTGCCCGGCGCCGTCGACGTCACCGTTGAGTTCACCTCGATGTCGAAGACCTTTTCGATGGCCGGTTGGCGCATGGGCTTTGCGGTCGGCAATGAGCGCATCATCGCAGCGCTTGCGCGCGTCAAATCCTATCTCGACTACGGCGCCTTCACGCCGATCCAGGTGGCGGCGACCGCGGCGCTCAACGGTCCCGAGGACTGCATTCGCGAGATGCGGGAGACCTATAAGAAGCGGCGCGATGCGCTGGTCGAATCCTTCGGGCGTGCGGGGTGGGAGATTCCACCGCCTGATGCCTCGATGTTTGCGTGGGCGCCGTTGCCCAAAGGGCTCGAGGCGCTCGGCAGCATGCAGTTCGCGACGCTGATGGTAGAAAAATCCGGCGTTGTGGTCTCGCCCGGCGTCGCCTTCGGCGAGCATGGCGAGGGTTTCGTACGCATCGCCATGGTGGAAAACGAGCAGCGTATCCGGCAGGCCGCCCGCGGCGTGCGCCGCTTCCTTGAAAGCGGCATCGAAACGTTGCACAACGTGGTTCCTCTCGCCACCCGGCGCTAACCCTCCTTCAGCAGGTCTGGTTCTTATGGTCGCCCCCCTGAAAGTGGGTATTGCGGGCCTCGGCACCGTGGGTGCCGAGGTCGTGCGTCTTATCGAAGGCAAAGGCAGCGCGCTCTCCGCGCGCTGTGGCCGCCCAGTGCGCGTCGTCGCGGTCACCGCGCGATCCAAAGCCAAAAAGCGCGGGCTCGACCTGCGTGGCATCACCTGGGCCAGGGATCCGCAGGCGCTTGCCGAGCATCCCGAGGTCGACTGCCTGGTCGAGCTGATCGGCGGCGCCGGCGATCCCGCGCTGTCGGCGATCGAGACCGCGCTGAAGTCAGGCAAATCGGTCGTGACCGCCAACAAGGCGCTGATAGCCAAGCATGGCCTGCGGCTTGCGAAGGCAGCAGAAGCGCATGCCGTCGCGCTGAATTTCGAGGCGGCGGTCGGAGCTGCGATCCCGGTCGTGAAGACGTTGCGCGAGGGGCTCGCCGGCAACTCGATCAGCCGCGTCTACGGTATTCTCAACGGCACCTGCAATTACATCCTGACGCGGATGGAGCAGGAGGGGCTTTCATTCGCCGAGTGCCTGGCCGATGCACAGCGGCTCGGCTATGCCGAGGCCAACCCATCCTTCGACGTCGATGGCCACGATACCGCGCAGAAGCTTGCGATTCTGGCGAGCCTCGCCTTTGGCACCAGGGTGTCGGAGAGCGCGATCTACGTCGAAGGCATCTCCTCGATCGCGCCGGAAGATTTGCGCGCAGCCGCTGATCTTGGCTATCGCGTCAAGCTGCTCGGCGTCGCGGTGCGCACCGCCAAGGGCATTGAGCAGCGCGTGCATCCGACGATGGTGCCGAAATCCTCGTCGATTGCGCAGGTCATGGGGGTGACCAATGCCGTCACCATCGATGGCGAAGGCATTCCGCCGATCACCCTGGTCGGTCCGGGGGCGGGCGGCGCCGCAACGGCCTCCGCAGTGGTTGCGGATATTGCCGACGTAGCGCGCGGCGTGCGCACGAGCCCGTTCGGACGGCCGGCAGACAGCCTGGTAGCGACCGAGAAGGCGCCGATGGAGCGACATGAGGGCGGCTACTACATCCGCCTGATGGCGCGCGATTTCCCGGGCACTGCGGCCGCGATCGCGACCCGGCTCGCGGAGCAGAAGATCTCGATCGAGTCGATCGTGCAGCGTCACCCCAATGGGGAGACTGCAGGGTCTGGGAAATCCTCGCAGGTACCTGTGATCCTGATTACCTATGCAACACACGAGGACGCGGTCTACCGCGCGCTAAAGGCCGTACAGCACGACAAGGTGATAAGCGGCCGGCCGCAGGTGATCAGGATCGAAAAGAATTGACGACAAACTGGGCTGTTTGTGCGTTGATTGATTGACCGTGGGCCGCAAGGCCCATCGAGACCGTTTTGAGGAGTGCGCCGATGTCGACTCATATTTCCGTTCCGCCGCAGATGCTGCTCGAGCGCATTCTGACGCTTGAACTGGTGCGGGTGACGGAGCGCGCGGCGGTGTCAGCGGCACGGCTGCGTGGCCATGGCCAGGAGAAGCCGGCCGATCAGGCCGCGGTGGACGCGATGCGGCGCGAGCTCAACAAGCTGCCGATAGAGGGCACGATCGTGATCGGCGAGGGCGAGCGCGACGAGGCGCCGATGCTGTTCATCGGCGAGAAGGTCGGGATCAATGCGGGACCCAAGGTCGACATCGCGGTCGATCCGCTCGAGGGCACCACGTTGTGCGCAAAGAACATGCCGGGTGCGATTGCGACCATGGCAATGGCCGACGGCGGCACGCTGCTGCATGCGCCTGACGTTTATATGCAGAAACTCGCGATCGGCCCGGGCTATTCGAAAGGCGTGGTCGAGCTCGACGCGACACCAGCGGAAAACGTCCGGCGGCTGGCGAAGGCGAAGGGCGTCGACGCAAGCGCAATCACCGTGCTCGTGCTCGATCGTCCGCGCCACGCCGACATCATCCAGGGCGTGCGTTCGACGGGGGCCGCGGTGCGGCTCATCACCGACGGTGACGTCGCGGGTGTGATCCATTGTGCCGATCCCGACAACACCGGCGTCGACATGTATCTCGGCACCGGCGGTGCGCCGGAAGGCGTGCTGGCCGCGGTGGCGCTCCGCTGCATCGGCGGACAGATGCAGTGCCGCCTGATCCTCGACAGCGAGGAGAAGCGCGTGCGCGCCCAGAAGATGGGCATCACCGATCCCAAGATGATCTACGGCATCGATGACATGGCGCGTGGCGACTGCCTGTTTGCGGCGACCGGCGTCACCACGGGCTCACTGCTGCCAGGCGTCAAGTTCCGCAAGGACGGTGTGATCGAGACGGATACCGTGGTGATGCGCTCGGTCACAGGCACAGTGCGCTATATCAAGGCCGAGCACCGGCAGCTGGAGAAGTTTCATTTGGATTAGACCGGCCCACCCGTCATTCCGGGGCGTGCGAAGCACGAACCCGGAATCCAGAGATAGTGGCGCGAGATTCCGGGTTCGATGCTTTCGCATCGCCCCGGAATGACGAGAACAATAAAAATGGAGGCGCGCATGTCCGATCTTTCCGCCCTCAAGGCGCTGGTGTTCGACGTGTTCGGCACCGTCGTCGACTGGCGCACCAGTCTGATCAACGACTTCACCAAATGGGGCGAGACGCGTGGCATCAAGGCCGATTGGGTAGCGCTCGTTGACGGCTGGCGCGGGGTCTACACGGCCTCGATGGACGAGGTGCGCAAGCATCCCGAACGCGGTTACGTGATCCTCGACGTTCTGCACCGCCGCTCGCTCGAGATACTGGTGAAGGATCTCGGCATCCCAGGTTTGAGCGAAGCCGATCTGCACCATCTCACGATGGGCTGGCATCGCCTGCACCCCTGGCCCGACAGCGTGGCCGGGCTGACGCGGTTGAAGACAAAATTCGTCATCTCGCCGCTCTCCAACGGCAACGTCGCGCTGCTGACCAATATGGCGAAGTTCGCGAGCCTCCCTTGGGACCTCATCATGTCGGCGGAATTGTTCGAGCACTACAAGCCCGATCCCGAAACCTATCTCGGCGCGGCAAAACTGCTCTGCCTGCAGCCCGCCGAGGTGATGATGGTGGCGGCTCACAATTACGATCTGAAGAACGCGCAGAAGCACGGTCTGAAGACCGCATTCGTGGCGCGGCCGACCGAATATGGTCCTTTGCAGAAGGTCGACTTCGAGGCGACTGGGGATTGGGATATCGTAGCCAAGGATTTTGGCGCGATCGCCGACCGGCTCGGTTGCTGAGGCTTGTTCACCAACGAATAGCGCCTCAGACGTCGCAGGGGGAAGCGGGTAAGGAGCCAAAGCTGGACGTAATTTCGCGGCGCTCACGATCATCCAACGGCTGCATCTTGTTTGGGCAATGCGCTGCCTTTTCTGGGCGATTCCGGGTGCCAGCGGCGAGTTCCCTGTGCTGCGCGGTTCCGCGATCAGCGGTGGAAAGGCGCGTCCCCATCTCTTTCTGGGCGGTGGCCTTCGTGCTTATTTGCATGCAGCATCATGACACTTCCTTTAGCCGCATTGCCTGTTGAGTCGCCGCCGGGCTTTCTCGGCGTCGGCCAGTCGCTGACGGGAAAACTCTGGCGTGATCGGCTGGACGCCCGCGGGGCGGCGCGGGCGCTTGCAATCACGCAGCGCCATCAGCTGCCCGAGCTTCTGGCGCGGGTGCTGGCTGGTCGCGACATCGACATCGATGCGGTGCCGGACTTCCTCGATCCGACAATCCGCAAATTGATGCCTGATCCCTTCACCGTGACCCAGATGGAAACCGCGGCGAAGCGCATCGCGGATGCGGCCGTGAGGGCTGAGAAGATCGCGATCTTCGGCGACTACGACGTCGACGGCGCGACGTCGGCTGCGCTGCTCGCCTGGCACCTACGCCATTGCGGGCTCGATCCCCTGATCCACATTCCCGACCGGCTGTTCGAGGGCTACGGCCCCAATACTGAGGCCGTGCGCATGCTGGCGGGCAAAGGCGCGACCCTGCTCGTCACCGTCGATTGCGGCACGACCAGTATTGAGCCGCTGGCGGAGGCCAGAAAGCTCGGCATGTCCGTGGTCGTCATCGACCATCATCAGGCCGGCAGCGAATTGCCCGAGGTCGATGCGCTGGTGAACCCGAACCGGGCGGACGATCTCTCGGGGCTCGGCTATCTTGCAGCCGTCGGGCTCGTGCTGGTCACGCTGGTTGCCGTCAACCGCGAGCTGCGCAACCGCGGCTTCTGGACCACCGAAATGCCCGAGCCCGATCTCTTGAGCGTGCTGCATCATGTGGCGCTCGGCACGGTTGCCGATGTCGCGCCGCTGATCGGGTTGAACCGCGCGCTGGTCGCCAAGGGGCTGATCGCAATGCGCCGGCGCGACCATGTCGGCCACACCGCCCTGATGGATGTCGCAAGGCTCAACGGCCCGCCGGAAGCCTGGCATCTCGGCTTCCTCCTGGGTCCCCGCATCAATGCCGGCGGGCGCATTGGGCGCGCCGACCTCGGCGTGCGGCTGTTGTTGGAAGGTGATCTGTCGGAGGCCGCGCGGATCGCTGCTGAGCTCGACCGGCTCAACAGCGAGCGGCGCGTGATCGAGCAGGCGGCAGAAGCGCAGGCTGAGGCGGAAGCGCTGGCCGCACTGGGGCTTGAAGACAAGGGCGCGGTGATCGTCACCGCCTCGCAAGGGTGGCATCCCGGCGTGGTCGGGCTTGTTGCCGCGCGGCTGAAAGAGAAGTTCTCGCGGCCTGCCTTTGCGATCGCGCTCGAGCCCGGCGGCATGGGCACCGGCTCCGGCCGTTCGATCGCCGGCGTCGACCTCGGCAAGGCGGTGCGTCAGGCCGTCATGGATGGCGTGCTCATCAAGGGCGGCGGCCATGCGATGGCCGCTGGCGTCACCTTGCGCAAGGAGAAGCTCGCCGAGTTCCGCGCCTATCTGGAGAACGCGCTAGGTCACGACGTAGCGCAGGCGCGCCATGTCAACGAGCTCTTCGTCGACGGCGCCGTCACTGCGCGCAGCATCACGCCGGAGCTGGCACGGACGCTGGATCGCGCCGGTCCCTTCGGCAGCGGCAATCCGGAACCGGTGCTGGCACTGCCCTCGCACCAGTTGATCTATGCCGACGAGGTTGGACAAGCGCATTTGCGGCTGCGCTTCAAGTCCGGCGATGGCGCGATCGTCAATGGCATGGCGTTCCGCTCGGTCGGGCAGAAGCTCGGCAATGCGCTGACCCAACATCGCGGACAGCAGCTGCATGTCGCGGGTGCGCTCAGCGTCGATCGCTATCAGGGCACCGAACGGGTACAATTGCGCGTGCTCGACGTCGCGCTGCCCGATCAGGGCCCGGCGTTGATCAGATAAACCAAGAAGAAGTGAACGGGAGTGGACATGGCAGGGCAGGTTGCAGGCAAGGTTGCGTTGGTCACAGGAGGCGCGTCGGGCATTGGGCAGGCAATCGCCGAATTGCTGGCGGAGGAGGGCGCCATTGTCGTCGCGACGGATATCGATGACCTGAAGGGGCCGGACGTTGTCGCAGGCATCAAGAAAGCAGGCGGCGAGGCGGTGTTTCTGCATCAGGACGTCACCAGCGAGCCGCGCTGGGCAGAAGTCGTCGGTGAAATCGAAAGACGCTTCGGCAGGTTGGATGTGCTTGTGTCCAATGCCGGCATCGGGATTGGCGCCGCCTCGATCGTCGACATGTCGCTGGCCGATTGGCGGCGTCAGACCGCGATCAATCTCGACGGCGTGTTCCTGTCCGTGAAGTACAGCCTGCCCTTGATGCGTAAGACGGCTGGCGGTTCGATCATCATGATGTCGTCGCTGGCGGGCTTGCGCGGATCGGCAACGCTTGCCGGCTATTCCGCTACCAAGGGCGCTGTCCGCCTGTTCGCCAAGTCGATTGCGATGGAATGCGCGTCCGTTGGCGACGGTATCCGCGTCAACTCGGTACATCCCGGTATCATCGAAACGCCGATCTGGCACAAGATTCCAGCCGGTGGGGTGACGAGTGGCCAAAACGCACCGATCGATTTCGAGACGATGGCAAAGCTCGCGACACCGTTGGGGCGGCCAGGCCAGGCGCGGGAAATCGCACAGGGCGTTTTGTACCTTGCTTCCGACGCATCGAGCTACGTGACCGGGACCGAACTCGTCATTGACGGCGGCATGTTCGCAGGCGCCGTGCCGCGCAAGGCTTGAGGGGTTTTTGATTGAGCATGATCTTTTCGGAAAACCGCTAAACACTTTTCCGGATCAAGCTCTAACCGCCCTGCCGCAACCGGGCGAGCACCTTCAGCCCGCCATAGCCGTCGGCCGGCAGGATGCCCGCCTTGAGCTGAAAGTCGTGGATCGCCTGCATGGTGTCGTTGCCGACGCGACCATCGGTTCCGCCGGTGTCGAAGCCGGCCTTGGTCAGCCGCGTCTGCATCTCCTGCACTTCAGTGAGCGTCAGCGCGCGCTCAGAGCCCGGAAACGGCTGTATGAAAGGGCCGCCGCCGAGAATGCGATCACCGAGATGGCAGATCGCAAGCGCATAATTCATCGACGGATTGTAGCTGCGCACTGAATAGAAATTGGGACCGAGTAAGAAGGCGGGCCCGCCCTGAACGGGGATCCACATCTGAGCGGACGCATTCGGCTGCGGGAATGCCTCGCCATCGGCACGGGTGACGCCGGCGCTGGCCCAGGCCGCATAGCTGCGGCTACCGCTCATAGAGCCGCCGGCGCTCTTCACTTCATAGCCCCAATGCTCGCCGCGATGATAGCGGCCGCGATTGACGAGGAATTTTGCGGTCGAGCCTAGCGCGTCGTCGGGCTTGCCAAAGGGTGATATCTTGCCGTCGCCGTCATAGTCGATGCCGACATTGAGCCAGACTTCCGGCATCCATTGAGTATGTCCCATCGCGCCGGCCCAGGAGCCCCGCATCTCCTCCGGCGTGCTCCAGCCCTTGTCGACAATGCGGAGTGCGTTGACGAGCTCGCTCTCCCAATAGGCCTTGCGCCGCGGCTCGTTCCAGGCGAGCGCGGCAAGCGAGGGAAACACCGGGCGCATGTGATTCTTCTGCACCAGCGGATCGCCATAAGCGGATTCAACGCCCCACAGCGCGAGCAGCGTGCCGCGCTCGACGCCAAAATCCTTTTCGATGCGGGCAAAAAGCGCGGCGTTAGCTTTCAGCGCCTCCTTGCCATTGATGATGCGCCAGTCGGAGACGCGGCGGTTGATGTATTGCCAGATCTGCTCGTTGAACTCCGGCTGGTTGCGGATCTGCTTGAAAACGCTCATGTCGGGCTCGACATGGGCCATGCAGTGATCCCAGGTGGCCTCGGTGATGCCACTCGAGAGCGCGTGTTGGCGAAAGTTCTCCCGCCACTGCTCGAAGCCGGGCGGCGCGGCCAGCACGGCGACGGGCGAGGCGGCGACAGCCGCTGCGGAAAGGCCAGCGCGCAGGAGCGCCCGTCGGGTCAGCTGGTTCCAGAAATCGGGCGACGCATCAGGCGGGGAATCGGGTTGCTTCATTGCCCTAATCTAGCGCCGCAAGAGGCGCCGCAAAACTGGCCTTGGGCAGGGAACTTCAGCCGTCCTGCTGCAGGCTGACAGCGATTTTGGCAAGCCATTGCCGGATAACGCGCTCGTCTTTCGGAGTGAGGCCTGCGGCAAGCCGACGTTCCAGCGCCATCGCGCGCTTGCGGCATTGCTCCAGCGCCGTCAGGCCGCGCGGCGTCAGGGTCCATTGCAGCCTCCGCCCATGCACCGGATGCGGCGTCTTCTGGATGGCATCGTCGCGCTCCAGATTGCCGATGATGACTCCGACAGTCTGCGGCGTCAGCAGCGCCACGCGGGCAAGGTCCGCGCCGGAGAGCCCCGGATAGGCCTTCAGCATTGTGAGCACCACGAATTGCGGCACGGTGACGCCGACCTCGCCAAGCGAGCGCTCCAGCGTCAGCCGCGAGGCGGCCTGGGCCTGGCGCAGCAAATAGCCGAGATAGCCGCTCTCCCCGCGTTTGCCTTCGCCCGGAGGCGGCGGACGGATACCTGCGAGCACAGACCCGGGCGGAGCGGCGCCGGTTTCACGCCGCCCTTTCTCTTTTGTGGCGGTTGGTCCCGCCGGCTTTGGCCGCCTTGCGGCCTTTCCCGTCGATTGTGGCTCCACCGTCATTTCACCCTTGCGCACAATATAAGAGCTCTTATAAGTTATAAGTATTCTGATAACATAAGGATAGCACGGGGAGGCGAGAATGTCCCAGGCCCGCAGCGAGTATGAAGATCTCAAGAAGATCGCGCCCGACGTTTATGATGCCGTGTTCGCTCTCGGCCAGCTGGCAGGCCGTGCAAGGCTCGACAAGCAGATGCTCGAACTGATCAAGCTGCGTGCCTCGCAGATCAATGGCTGCGCCTTCTGCCTGCAGTTTCACGTGCTGCAGAGCGAGCGGCTTGGGCTATCCGTCGACAAGATCAATCTCGTCGCGGTCTGGCGCGAGGCGCCGATCTTCTCAAGCCGCGAGCGCGCGGCGCTGGCCTGGACCGAGGCCCTGACCTACCTGCCTAACGGCGTCAGCGACGAAGTCTATGCAGAAGCGCGGCGGGAATTCTCCGAGCAGGAGCTGATTTATCTCACCTCGGCCGTTGCCTCGATCAACACTTGGAACAGGTTCGGCGCCGCCTACCGCTGGACCCCGCCGGCCCGCCAGCCCGTGCGCGCGGCATCCTGAGCCGGAGGCGACAACGATTCCTGGAGGAGAACCAACATGACAGCGATCGCGGCAAGTCTCTCGCTGACACCGATGCGGCCCCAGGCTCGGCCGGTCTGGCTGGCCGTCGTTGCGGGTCTCGCCTGCGCCCTTGCCATCGGAAAGGCGCTGCCCGTGACCATGAATGCAATATCGGGTGTGGTGGCGCCGCTTTGCGCCAGTGCCGTCGAGGGATCGCCGCTCGACAAGGTCGAGCTCATCGCGTCCTATCCATTGCCCAATGTGGCAGGCAAGCGCGTGACCATCGTGCGTGTCACTTACGGTCCTGGAGGTTTTTCGCGCCCGCATCGGCATGCCGGTTCGGTGACCGCCTATATCACCAAGGGCGAGATCCGCTCCCAGCTTGGTGGCGGGCCGTTGGAGACGTTCTCGGTCGGCCAGGCGTTCTTCGAGCCGCCGGGGTCGACGCACATGGTCTCCGCCAATGCGAGCAACACGGAGCCCGCAGAATTGACCGCGGTGTTCGTAGCCGACGAGGGGGCGCAGCTTACGACCTATATCGATTGATAGCCACGGATCGATCGACAAGCCGGCGTCCGACGGCGGGGCGCCGGCCGCGACCTTCTTGCGATGAGACTGGATTACCTCTCCTGCCGCGCGGAATGCTACGCTGTACGCCCGCACAACCGGCCGCTCTCACCAAATGAGGTCTCGATGATCGACCGATATTCGGATCATGCCGCCAATGAACGCACCTTTCTCGCCTGGGTTCGCACCGGGATCGCTACCGTCGCTTTCGGCTTCGTGGTCGAAAAGTTCAATCTGTTCGTCCGCACGTTGGCGGAAGCCAATGCGGGCGATGCGGCCAGGCAAATGCATCTGGATCGCTTGGCGCGCGGGTTCAGCCATTATGACGGGCTGGCGCTGATCCTCGTGGGCATGGCGATCATCCTGATATCGCTCGTGCGCTTCATCCGCACGACCCGCCTGATCGATGACCAGCAATCGCATTCCGCCGGCAGCGTCAGGGCCGAACTGGTCCTGTCGGTGGTGCTGACGTTAATCGTCGCAAGCCTGATGGCTTACTTTGCATTTGAGTGAGACGCACGAAACCGCTGACGAACGGATCAGTTCTCGCCGCCTTCCTGCGGATCGGGCTTGGCGACATCCTCCGGCTGCGTATGCGCGAATGGCGAAGCTGCGATCTGCGGCCCGATCTCACGGCCGCGGCCATGGATCAGCCGCTCATAGGCCGCGATCAGGGTGACGTAGGGATTGACCCAGATCCAGCCGTCGCGCGTGAACACCTGGACGTCGAAATGCAAATGGCGGCTGGTGCCGTTGGGATGGTCGAGATAGTTCGAGACCACGCCGATCTGCTCGCCTTCGAAGACCTCGCGCCCGTTCAACAGATGATCGGCATCCATCCTGGACGGGTTCATGTGCATGTAGCGGAAACGGATGTGCTCGGTCATGCTGTTGACCTGCAGCGTCGCCGCCTGTTGTTGCAGCGAACGCAGCACGACGCTGTCGCGCACGGCAAAGATCGGCTGCCGCTTGGGATCGCAGACGCTCGCCGGTGTATCGGCGGGGCAGGGCGCTGGGCGGATATCCTGGCCCTGGTGGCCATAACCGGTGGGGCACTGGCCGACATTGAAGCTGCGCGCCTCGCAAAAACTGTCGCGCCAGGGATAGGAGCCACTCGGGGAGTCGGAATTGTCGGCCGAGCGTCGCTTGCCGAAGGACTGCGAATGCAGGAAGGCGGGAGCGTTAAGCGGAAAGCGGATTTGCGCGTAGACGCTGAAATCGGCGCGGCCGCTCTGGCGATGGAAGCCGCTGCCCTCGATCAGGTCGCTGACCGGTCGGTAGGTGAAGTCGGCCGATCGCTCGCTCGGCCGCTCGACGAGGAGTGAGGTTATATCCTGCCGGGGCCGCGCAGGCCTGCCGCCCGCGACATGGAGCGCCTTGAGAAACCGCTCCGCGACGGGATAGGCCTCGCGGCAGGCCAGACGCCGCGGACGGGGTGCGGAGTCGAGACACTGGATAGAGACGACGTAAGGCACGCCGAACCGGCTGAAGGCATAGCGCACATAGCCTTCGCGGATGAAGCGGCGCAGATCGGGATATTGCGCAGCCAGGCTCTTGACCGGCTCGCCTTTGCCGCCGGCGGGGTCGGCGACGTCATAGATCAGGAGCGAGCCCGTGATCTGAACCTCGACCGGCTTGGCAAAAATCCGCGATGGCAGGCCGTCGCCCGCGCCAGGCTCGAGCGAGAACACCGCATCGTAGCCGGCGGGGCCTGCATCAAAGAAATCCACGCTGCGGAAGTCGGCCTGGTAGCGCGACACGGGGATGGCATTCTCGGCACCGTTCTTCCGCGCTTGCAGGAAGGCCGCGGTGTCGAACGGCAGCAGCACCGGTACGGCACTTCGGGCGATGCCGGGAAAGACCGGGGAGGTTGCGGCATTCAGCGCGACCCACGCCGGCACAGCGCGCAGATCGAAGCCGCCGATGCGATGCTGGGGCGCGAAGCTGAAATCGGCGTCAAGCGAGGGCGTGGCAGCAAGCTCGACGCGGAGCTGGTTCTGCGCCGCCCGCCAGTCGGCATGGAGCAGGGAAGTTTCGGCGGTCCGGAACTCCTCGGCGGAAGCGGTGAGCCGGCCGGCGAGGAGCAAGGCGAAAGCTGCCAGCAAGCTATTGACGTACTGGACAGCCCTTCCACTCAACCCCTCATCCCCCGGCGCAAACCCGCTCGGATATTAATCCTTTGCACGCTCGGCGTAAGAGCCATCTTCGGTCATCACCACAATCCGCGTGCCCACGCTGATATGTGGGGGCACCGCGGTGCGGACGCCATTCGACAGCACCGCCGGCTTATAGGAGGAGGAGGCGGTCTGGCCCTTGGTGACGGGCTCGGTCTCCACGACCTCCAGCGTCACCCGCTGCGGCAGCTGCATCGCCACCGGGCTGACGTCGTGCATCAGGAGCTTCACCGTCATGCTTTCCTGCAGGTAAGGCGCGGAAGAGCCGACAATGTCCTTGGACACCTGGACCTGGTCATAGGTCTCGGGGTTCATGAAGTGGTAGCCGTCGCCGTCCTCATAGAGGTAGGTGAAATTGCGTTCCTCGACGGTCGCCTTTTCGACCTGGTCGGTGGTCTTGTAGCGTTCCGAGACCTTCACGCCATCGCTGATTCGGCGCATTTCGATCTGGCTGACTGGCGTTCCCTTGCCAGGGTGGATGTTCTCGGCGCTCAGAACGACATAAAGCTTGCCGTCTTGCTCGATCACGTTGCCTTTGCGAATAGAACTGGCGATGACTCTCAAAGCTGATTTTCCCGATATTTGGGCCCGAAACGGCACAAAATGACGTCAGGCAGTGCGAATGATGCGGTTTCGGGCCGCAACATACTGATTTTGTCGCGGGATGCCAGCATTTTGCCGCCGCAAAGGCGAAACCGCTGATGGCCGGAAAAGACCCATCCTCGCCCTGGTGGTCGCCCTCCCGGCACGCCGATACCAGGCCTTTTCTCAAGCACCGGGCCGCGATCACACGCGCCTTGAGGTCCTGGTTCGAGTCCCAGGGGTTTACCGAGGTCGAGACCGGGATTTTGCAGGTCTCCCCGGGCAATGAGATCCATCTGCACGCGCCGCGCACCCAGCTGACCCGCCCCAGCGGCGATGAGATGACGCGCTATTTGCGCACCTCACCGGAATTTGCCTGCAAGAAGCTGCTTGTTGCCGGTGAACCAAAGATCTTCGAGCTTGCGCGGGTGTTCCGCGACCGCGAGCGCGGCGACCTGCATCTGCCTGAATTCACCATGCTGGAATGGTACCGCGCGAATGCCCCTTACGAGGAAATCATGGCGGATTGCGTGACCATCATTGCGCACGCTGCGCAGGCAACCGGGATCGGGAGCTTCTCATTCCGCGGCAAGGCCTGCGATCCCTATGCGGACCCGGAACTGCTGACGGTCGCGGCGGCGTTTGCGCGCCATGCCGGCATCGATCTGCTTGCAACAATCGAAGGCGGCGAGGGAGATCGCGGGCGGCTCGCGAAAGCGGCGGAAGGCAAGGTGCGCCTCGCCGATGACGACAGCTGGTCCGACATTTTCAGCAAGATCCTGGTCGAACACATCGAACCACAGCTCGGGCTCGGGCGTTTGACGATATTGTTCGAATATCCCGCGCCGGAAGCGGCGCTGGCGCGGGCGAAGTCCGCCGACCCGCGCGTCGCCGAGCGGTTCGAGGTCTATGCCTGCGGCGTTGAGCTCGCCAATGGCTTTGGCGAATTGACGGATGCGGATGAGCAACGCCGCCGGTTCGAGCTTGCGATGGACGAGAAACAGCGCCGCTATGGCGAGCGCTATCCACTGGATGAGGATTTTCTGGCGGCGCTTTCGAACATGCCGGAGGCCTGCGGCGTCGCGCTCGGCTTC
>Ga0307474_10002047_pt1 | contig 14509 bp, 11 predicted proteins | sample atmos_gasesECM1C_2_FD_203312 | JGI IMG/M metagenome (GOLD analysis project Ga0307474, IMG submission 203312) | Hardwood forest soil microbial communities from Morgan-Monroe State Forest, Indiana, United States - atmos_gasesECM1C_05 | ecosystem: Environmental > Terrestrial > Soil > Temperate... | reverse complement strand
GGCCTGGAGGAAAGCCTGTAAAGCCCGTATCCCTTCCGGGTCCTGTCCCAGATTCGCGAGAGCTTGTCCCAGGATCAATTGTGCTACGCTGCCGGCGCCGTTGCTCTTGTCAATGGCGAGCTGCGCCTGATCTCGTGCCGCTTCGAATTGCTTCTGCTCCAGGTAGGCATCGGCAAGCAGATCGTGGGCCATCCAGTATTCCGGATCGACCGACACGGCCTTTTCCAACGTTTTCTGTGCATCCTGAGCGTGTTCTCGTTCGAGTTGAACGCGGCCCAGCAATGCCCATGTCTGCACCTTGCGGGGATCCAGTTCTGCCGCTCGGGCGAGATACGTCTCCGACTTCTCCTTGTCCTTCAATTGCAAATACAGATAGCCGTACAGGAAATTCACTTGCGCGCTGGCGGACGCGACTTTGTAAAGCTTCTCGAGTTGTTTCTGCGCCTCTTTGAGCTTTCCCGACTTTAGCGAATAGATAACGTTCTTGGCGTCCTTCCGCGCTTTCGGAGGAATGGTATCGTCGGTAGCCTTGAGATCGACGGCGGTTGGATCCTTTTGCAGAACTACTTCCACCTTCAAATTCTGGATTCCACCCGTTACGTGTATCGCCTTATATTCCGTCACATATCCGACCGCACTCACCTCAACGTCGTAGTCCCCAAAGTCCAAGTTGCAGAAAGTCAGTTTGGATTCACTCGACGTGGTGTCCCACGTTGTCGTTTCCCTCTTCTGGTCATGCATCTTCACCACCGACTGGCGGTCGAGCGGCTTCTTCGCACTGTTGAGAATAATCACTTCTAAACTCTTGTAGAGGTCGCAATTATTGACCTTGACATCGTTCATGCGGATGCCGATGTTCCCTTGTGAACTGGCTGCAGTCACAAATAGGAAGCAATGGCAAATCACGGGAACGGCAATTGCCAGAGAAGAAAGTAAGAACGTTCGGTTTTTGACGAAGTAGGACACGGAGAGTCAACTCCTTTTCACTAGGCAGGGAAGAAAGCGCAAAAATCCACTCTCAATGGTAGTCCCAAACCGCCCGTCTGGGAACCTGTTTCTGGGTGCCGGCAGGGATTTGATCGGGAGCAAATTCGTTCAATAAAATTCACCGACCTGACTCGGTGGTAACGCTACCAGTACCTGTACCATTGGGACTTGCGGTGTTCCGTTCTTAAACGATAGCCTGCAGTCAAGTTGTTCCATTCTGGTCCGTCACTGTCTGATTCTTCGTCCTTCGTCTGAAAATCCAGACCAGGCTTTGCCGCTTGGTCAGACATCCTTTTCCCCTCCGGATTCGCTGCTAAGTGATTCCGATGAAAGGAGCAATTGGTGGAACGACGAACCTAGCCTCCGCCCCGGCGCGATTGCTTTGGGTCCCGCCTTGGGCTCTCATAAAACATTAACTTTAAGAAACATGAAGTTTCTTACTCGCTCCCCACTCGAGTATCAGGGGAATCCCTGTCCGTAATCCTATCGAGGAGTATACGAAACCTATGAAGAAAGCTTTCCTCGCAACATTGTTATTTGTCTTAGCATTCTCGCTGTCCCTGGCGGCGCAGTTGCCCAACTACACCGCGGCCCAGGTGGCGACACACAATTCTCAATCCGATTGCTGGATTATTCTCAACAACACCGAGGTTTACAACGTCACCGCGTTTCTCTCGCTGCATCCCGCCGGCCCGTCGCCCATCCTTCCTTATTGTGGAGCGAATGCCACCACCGCCTTTAATAATGTCGGCCATTCTTCCAGTGCCGTTACCGAGGAGGCCACGTATCTTGTCGGCAACCTGGTCGCTTCCTCCATCAGCGTGACGGTTGCGCCGCCGACCGCGAACTTGACGGTGGGACAGACGCAAACCTTCACCGCGACGGTTTCCGGATCGACCAAGGGCGTGACCTGGAGCAGTACCAGCGTCGGTAAGATCGATGCAAACGGTCTCTTCACGGCAGTGTCAGCCGGCACAGGCACAGTCACGGCCACGTCGGTCGAGGATACGACGAAGAAGGCCACGGCCCAGGTCACCATCACCGCGAGCGGCGGTGGCGGTGGCGGAACCGTTTCCGTGACGGTCACACCTGCCAGCATGACTCTCAGCGTGGGTGCGAAGCAGCAATTCACGGCGAAGGTCGGTGGTTCGACCTCCGGCGTGACCTGGACAGCCACCGGCGCAGTCGGCACCATCGACGCGAACGGAATGTTCACCGCAACGAAATCCGGGATGGGCGTGGTGAAGGCAACTTCGGTAAGCGATCCGACGAAGTCGGCTTCGGCCAACGTCACGGTCTCGCAGTCGGGAGCATCGTGCTCGCTGGCTCCGGCCAGGTCGGGATTTGTCATCAATTGCATTCCGGCCAATGCGATCAAACCGAATCGCTATAACTGCTCGGCTACGTCGAATGGATCGTCCACCGTGGTTCACTGCTCCACCAGTAGTGGATCCGGCAGCGGCGGCGGCGACGATGGCGGCGGCAGCGACAACTAACCCGTAGTCTTGTGTGTCGGGAGCCCCATACTCATCTCGCCGCTTTTGGCGAGATAAGGTGGGGCTTTTTGCTTTTTCTTCCTGACGTTGGGACAGGACTGGTGCCGACCTTATTGATAGAGCTCTCGCGCATATGTCCAGTGTGCGACTGCACAGCTATGACCAACGGGCCATTCCGCCAGACTATCGGGCCATTTTTCCGCTGTAGTAACTCTTCTAAAGTAATACGTTCGTGGCGCAGGCAGGTTTTGTCTGGAACATGCAAGGGCAGTTCCGTGCCTCCCCCGCTAGTCCACCATCGCTCAGTGACGATTCAGGTTGGACAATGGTGCGCTAGATGAGAGGGAAGGATGGCTCTAAAGAATGTCTGAAGGGATCGTACGTTGTCCCTATTGTGTGCAGGGAAGTGAGTTCCGGCCAATGTTCCGGCAACCAAGAAAAAGGAGGCTGGTTTGCCTCTGTTGTGGGCACACCGCGATGCCCGACGGACTTCATTCGAGTTGCCATTGCCCGAAGTGCCAGCACATGAACCGGATCGCAAGCCGCTGTCGAAGCTCCGAAGACTTGCGCCTGCGAGTCTCTGCAGACGCGCCTGTCACCCAATGACCGGGTGCCCCGTCCTTGTCCCTGCGCTTTTTGCAGGGACAGGGCGGGGCCTTTGACTTTCCCACTTCCGGAAACGCATTCTCAAGTCGTTTACAGATCACAGCGCGATCGACAGTTCTGGCGCTAGTCTCGCCATATGCCCTGGGCCCTGAAGCGCTATCAGCAAGCCCGATGCCTGCATTTCATTACCTTCAGTTGCTACCACCGCGCGCCTCTATTGGCCACACCGACCGCGCGGGACGACTTCGAGCAGACCTTGGAGAAGACACGCCGCTGGTACGGTTTCTACCTGTGTGGTTATGTCGTGATGCCCGAGCATGTCCATCTCCTGATCAGCGAGCCGGAGCGGAGCAGGTTGCACACCGCGATCCAGATGCTCAAGCAGAATGCTGCGTGCCAGTTGCGGGATGTAGCGGCCGGCTGCCCGTTCTGGCAAGCCCGCTACTACGACTTCAACGTGTGGAGCGAAGAGAAGCGCATCGAAAAGTTGCGGTATATGCACCGCAACCCGGTGAAGAGGGGATTGGTACAGAATCCCGAAGACTGGCTGTGGAGCAGCTTTCGCCACTACGTCTCGGGAGTAGAAGGTGTGGTCGAAATCGAGTCACAGTGGACAGCAAGAAAGCGGGACGAGATGGGTGTGATCTTCCAGCCTTTCAGTGCGAGTCAAAGTCCCCGCCCTGTCCCTGCAAAAGGCGCAGGGACAAGGACAGGGCACCCCGAACATAAGTGTGAGCGAACAAAAATATAGGGTGAATGAAGAAGGGCGTGCCCCATCCTTATCTCGCCGCTTTTTGGCGAGATAAGGTGGGGCTTTTGACGTTCTTGTGGTTGCACGAAGAGGGCTGTGGGACTTCCCGCTTACCGGCCCGCTGCCTCATCCTCGACGCACGGGCAGACACCGCGCAGCAGATCCCACGCCTCCCGGTATTGCTCCCAGTGCGGCTTCCGGCACCGTATATCCGGATAGAACCTCAAACTCTTCGCCTGTCCCACGGCACAAATCGGCAGCAGATACCAGACGTCCAATGGCTGGACATGCGCCGCCAGCACATCGATCTCTCCCGGTGTGTATCGTTTCTTGCCCTGCCCGCGTGTCGAATGCACCGCCTGCACTTCATATCCCCTCCGATGCAGTCTCCCCGTGGCCTTCACCTGCACGCGAAACATCCGACTGTCCTTCGCCCAAACAATAAAGTCATAGCGCTCGCTGTCTCCCCAGGGCAGCGCCACACCAAATCCCAAACTCCACGCCTTCGCCAGAAACGCCGCCTGCGATATCTCTCCCGACCGCTTCGGATTCCTCCTCAGCCGCTTCCACCACTTATCTGCCGGATCCGCCGCCGCCATCAACCACGGCAAAACCATGCTGTACTCGCCTTTTCCCGTCGTCCGACCTGCTCCCATCGTAGTGACACTCGTCCCCGCCGCGCCGCGAAACCCGGCACAGTAGGATCATCCTTTCTGTGAATTTATCTGGGTCCTTTCAGAATAGAATTCGCGTCCCCGCGAAAGCAATGAAATGTTGATCGTCGAAAAATACTTGTCCCAAATCGGGACAGCAGGGAAGACCAGCAGCGCCCGCGGAAAGAGTGTGGGCGACCGGCCCAGATTCGAACCCTCCGATCACTACCCGTTGTGACCTCGATCACCGACGCGAAAGCCCACGAAAACTAAGGTGAATTGTTAGACCTTCCCCCAGAAGGTCGAGGTGGATTTCCACTGAACTCGGCCCCGAATTCGCGGATGCTCCCGCGAAGATCTCTTCTTACAAGGAGAAGTATGAACCGAACCATCGCTCTGATGCTTGTATGCGTGTTAGCTCTAGATCTCGGCGCGTTTGCAGGATTGGGAAACGACAAGACAGCTTACATTGGCGGTACCGAGAACCAAATTAAAGAAGGCACCGAGGGCCAGTCCTCGGCAAAGGACGAAGCAAAATTCACCTTTGAATACAAAGGCGGCAGCCTCGCGATTCCTTACAGCCAGGTAAACGATCTTGAGTACGGTCAGAAAGCAGGTCGCAGACTCGGATTGGCGCTGACGGTCAGCCCTTGGCTCCTTCTGTCGAAGAAGCGGAAACATTTCCTAACTCTCGGCTGGAAGGACGACCAAGATAAGCAACACGCCGCAGTTTTTGAACTGGGCAAGTCTGTCATACGAACCACAATCGCAACCCTTGAGGCCAGGACTGGGAAGAAAACGGAGTACCAGGACGACGAAGCGCGAAAGAGCGGTCTCGGAGGGATGTAGCCATGTTCACGCACCTGCTGGTGAGCGCGCTGCTGTTGCAGGCTGCTGCCGCTCCGTCCGCCCAACCTTCTCCCGCACAGGCCGCGCCAACTGCAACCAAGGAAGCATCGGTTGACGATCCCGCGGCCCTGCTGAAGGTCAAGCGGATTTATGTGGAGAGCTTTGGGGACGACATCATCTCAAGAGAGCTTCAATCGATGATTGTCTCCTCGCTGGTCGCAACCAAACGCTTCAAAGTCACCGAGACGCGTGAGCGTGCGGATGCGGTCTGAAGGGAGTGGCCCTGGAGAAGACTTCTCAAGAGGTCCACGCTTACGGTGAAGGCACTTCCGTGGGTGGCGCGAGTGGTGGCAGCCATGCGCAGATCAGCGGTAGTGGCGGGAACTTCTCTGGGTCCTCCAGCGGCGGCTTCATTGCCCGGCACATGGGAACCAGCGACTCCTCGGTGAACACCGAAACCATCAACGAAGCGAGAGTTGCCGTACGTCTTGTCAATTCCGATGGTGACGTGATCTGGACGACCACGCAGGAAAGCAAAGGCGCGAAGTACCAAGGTTCGAGCGCCGACGTGGCGGACAAGTGCGTGAAGCAGTTGCTGAGGGACGTGGAGAAGATTGAGAAGGGAACTACGCCAAACGCCCTAACGCAGCCGCGAAATCAGTAGTGACACGGAAGAGTGAGAGGTGCCCCCATCGTGAAACTAATGAACGCGAAATACGATCAGGACCTGACTGTCACTAATGAGTCGATCAATTTGACAGGAATGGTGACCGGCAATATTCATGTCGGTGAGGACGGTTATTTGCAACTACACGGGATGATCCTAGGTGACATAACGATTTCCGATCGTGGGATAGTCAAGCTACATGGCATGGTTGATGGCAGCGTCAACAACTTGGGTGGAGTTCTGGAAGTCTACGGAATGGTTGAGGGCAAAGTGTTGCACCAAGGCGGCAGGACAACTTACTACAAGGGAGCTGTTGTCGATGGGAAAGCCATCCCCACCGATCGTATCGTTGGAGCCGAAATCATGGATCGCTAGTTCCGGTCTGAGAGAGCCGGAGTGGCCGACGAAGTCCAGAGGCCCTAGGCATTCATGCAGGGAGGTAATGAACCGTGCAACTTCGTAAAGCGCAGATCACCAACTTCAAGATCGTCGAAGATTCCACTGAGTTCAAGCTCGATAGGGTGACTTGCCTCGTCGGCAAGAACGAGTCTGGTAAGACGGCACTGCTAGATGCCTTGTATCGACTAAATCCCTACTACGATGAAGACTCAGGATTCGACAAGGTGGAAGAGTACCCGCGCAGGTATCTTACCGACTATGAGGAACGACATCAGGGTGAATCCGCTCGTGTCCTTGCAACCCGCTGGGAACTGGAGGGCGCGGACGTGGCTGCTGTCGAGTCCCTGTTGGGCAAAGGATGCCTCAAGTCCCGGGAGATCCTGGTCCACAAGAAGTACGACGAACCAAAACAGTTGTGGACTGTTCCAATAGATGAACCGGTGGTGGTGAACCACCTCATTGAAAGAGCAGAACTTCACACGGAAGAAGCTGAACCGGCGCGCGAACATAAGACGGTGGCAAGCCTCAAGAGATACCTCGACAAGAAAGCTGCGACCACCTCGGAGAGAGAAAAGAAACTGTTGGCCGCCATCGTTGCGTTCAGGGAAGCGGATCCACATAAGGCAGCGATTGACGCCCTTCAGATGCCCAAATTCTTATTGTTCGCTGACTACGACTTCATGAGCGGGAACGTCGCTATCGATGACTTGCTCAGGAGAAAAGCTGACCCAAAACAGATCAAGCCTGGCGAAAAGGTCTTCTTCGCCTTCCTGGGACTCGTCGGCACCAGCCTCGAAGACATAAACAAGATCGACAAGTTCGAACCCCTGAAGGCGCGACTCGAAGCGGCCTCTAATAAGATTACCCGGGATGTGTTCGCGTACTGGACCCAGAATCCAAATTTGCGTGTGCTGTTCACGTTAGACGCTGCTCTCGCCGGCGACCCACCGCCATTCAATCAAGGCAGAATTCTCCACACCAGAATCTACAACACTCTTCACGACGTGTCCGTAAACTTCGACGAGCGCAGCCGTGGTTTCGTGTGGTTCTTTTCGTTTCTGGTTCTCTTTTCACAGGTCAAGAGGAACTTCGGGAAGAACGTGATCATACTCTTGGATGAGCCGGGCTTGAGCTTGCATGCAAGGGCGCAGGGAGACCTGCTACGTTACATCGAAGAGCAGCTAAAGCCGGACCATCAGGTAATCTACACAACGCATTCACCATTCATGGTTGATCCGACTGATCTGATGTCCGCGCGAACCGTCGAGGACGTGGTCATTTATGGCGACGACGGCCGTCCGAAAGAGATTCTTGGCACGAAGGTCGGAAGCGACGTCCTAAGCACGGACCGAGACACGCTTTTCCCATTGCAGGGCGCTCTCGGGTATGAGATCACCCAGACTCTATTTGTGGGCAAACATACGTTGCTCGTGGAAGGCCCTTCAGACTATCTCTATCTAACGGCATTTTCAGCGGAGCTAAAAAAACGGGGCAGAACCGCACTTGATTCGCGATGGACCGTAAGCCCGGTCGGCGGCGTCGACAAAGTTGGTGCCTTCATAACACTCTTTGGCGGCAATAAGCTACATGTTGCTGTGCTTGTGGACTATGCACACGGCCAGAAGAAGAAGGTTGAAGAATTGCGGCGATCGAAGATTCTTCAAGACAACCACGTGTTAACTTTCGACATGTTTACCGGGAAGCCGGAAGCCGACGTGGAGGACGTGATCGGGTGGAGCAACTATTTGGCAGCAGTGAATGCGTGCTACGATCTTGACGCTGCAAGGGCATTAAACGACCCAGAGCTTGCAAACGAGCGCGTCGTCAAGAAGGTCGAGGACAGGTTCAGGACAATGCCCGTTGGTACGCCTGAGTTTGATCATTACGCGGTAGCGGAATACATTTTGCAGAATCGAGACTCGGTTCTTAAATTGATGCGGGACGTGGACGCGGCACTAGATCGGTTCGAAACAATTTTCAAGCAATTGAATGCGATGCTGCCCTGACGCGAGTGGCGCCTCCTTGCCGCATTTTGCAATGGGGAAGCCGCGAATCCACCGTGGCAGGTGCCCCGTCCTTTTCGGTCTCATGCGGAACAGCATTAGTCATTCGGGTCAGGGGCTAAAGCCGAAACCTCTTTGATCTGTTTACTACACGGCTAAAGCGGTGCCCTCGGCCGCCTACTCCTTCACCCCCAACTGCCAAAACAGAAACGAATACACATCCGTAAATTCCTCGATCTGCTTGGTCACCGGTTTGCCGGCGCCGTGTCCGGCCTTGGTTTCGATCCGCAATAGGATCGGACGTGTGTGGCTGGCACCATTTTTCGCCTCGGCCTGCATCAGCGCGGCCATTTTTTTCGCGTGCATGGGGTCGACGCGAGTGTCGGTGTCGGCGGTCATAAATAAGATGGCGGGATACTCCGCGCCTACCTTCACGTGGTGATAGGGCGAGTAGGCGTAGAGCCACTTGAACTGCTCGGGGCTTTCGGCGGTGCCGTATTCCGGGATCCAGAGCTTGGCGATCTGGAAGTCCTGGTAGTGGATCATGTCGAGCAGCGGAACCTGGCACACGACGGCGCGGAACAGGTCCGGACGCTGCGTGATCATCGCGCCCATGAGCAGTCCGCCGTTCGAGCCGCCCTGGATGGCGAGGTGCTTCGGGTCCGTGTACTTCTCGGAGATCAGGTGCTCGGCGGCGGCAATCATGTCGTCGAAAACGTTCTGTTTTTTCTCGAGCATTCCGGCGCGGTGCCAGTCTTCGCCGAACTCGGCGCCGCCGCGCAGGTTGGCCACGGCATAGATGCCGCCGTGCTCCATCCACAGATAGGCGTTGCGGCTGAAGGCAGGCGTCAGGCTGACGTTGAAGCCGCCGTAGCCGGTGAGCAGCGTCGGGTTGCGGCCGTTCTTCTCCAGTCCTTTTTTGTGCACAACGAACATGGGCACGCGCGTGCCGTCTTTCGATTTGAACCACTCTTGCTCGACATCGTAGCGGGAGGGATCGATGGAAGGCGCGTCGACTTTGATCCAGAGCGAAGTGGAATTGTCTTTCAGGTCGTAGCGGTAAATGGACGGCGCGAAGGTGAACGATTGGAATCCGTAGAAAACTTCGTCGCGATTCCAGCGGCCGCCGGTCCCGAACACCGCGCCCAGGGCGGGAAGGGAAAGGTCGGTCAGTTTTTTGCCGTCGAGATCGAAAACCTTCAACTGCGAGGTGGCATTCTGCTCGTACTGCGCGAACAGCTTGCCTCCGAATACGGACACGCCCTGCAGCACGGCGTCGGTCTGCGGAATGATTTCCTTCCAGGCCTCGCGGTCAAAGTTTCCCGCGTCGGTGACGAACACGCGATAGCGCGGCGCGTCCTCGTTCGTCGTGATGTAGAGCTTGCCCTCGTAGACCTCTCCGTCGTAGAGGAAATTCTTGCCGGTGGTGACGCGAGAAGGCGGCTTGTCGGAGTTCACGTCCATCAGGAACAGCTCGGACTTGGTCCAGCCCTGCGAGACATTGATCAGCAGCCAGCGTCCGTCGTTGGAAAGCGAAACTTCCGGCCAGTCTTCCGGGTCGCGGCCTTCCCCGAAAATCTTGTCGTCGCCCTCGGGATCCTGTCCGAGTTCGTGATAGAAGACGTGCCGGTTGTACATCTCCTGCCCGGCGGGCACATCGCCTTTCTTGGGATAGCGCGTGTAGTAGAAGCCGCGATTGTCGTGCTGCCATGCCATCGAGGCCGCGCGAGCCCGCTCGATGGTATCGGGAAGGATCGTTCCGGTCTTGGTCTCGATGATGTGCAGCGTGCTCATCTCCGAGCCGCCGGCGGAGGTGCCGTAGGCGACATATTTTCCGTTGTCGCTGGGATGGAACCAGTCGAGCGCGACCGTGCCATCGGCCGCAAGCTGGTTGGCGTCGACCAGCACGCGATCCGCGCCATTGAGTCCCTCGCGTACATAAAGAATGGGCTGGTTCTGCATGCCTTCGCGCTTGGTATAGAAGTAGTACTTGCCCGCAATCTCGGGGGGCGTGACGCTGCCAATCGAGAGCAGTTCGGTCAGCCGTTTCTGAATGGCCGGGCGTCCTGGCAGGGGATCGAGCACCGCCCGCGTGTAAGCCAGTTCTTCTTCCACCCACTTCTGCGTCTCGGGAGAGTTGCTGTCCTCGAGCCAGCGATAGTTGTCCTGAATCTTGGTGCCATGAAAGATGTCGACCATGGGCTTGACCGCGGCCTTGGGAGGCGCGCTGGGCACGGTCGAAGACGAGGTGGACGACTTGGAATTGCCGGCGGCGTAAACCAGGGCCGCGAACACGGAGAGGGAAGTGAGCACGCAGAACAAACGAAAACCTCCTGCCATAACCACCTCAAAATCGCTGGGTTGACGCACGGTGAGCGCACGCGATCGGCCCAACGCGCTAGCCTAACAGAATGCGCAGAGGCCGACTGGGACGCACACCTGCTTAGATGCGCCGGCTCGCTGGAATACGAAGACAGGCCGGAAATATGAAACGCAGAGGAGCCGCGGGGGGGGACAGTGGTTGGAGTTCAGCGGCAGAGCAATCTGCTTTCCCGATGCGGCCCGAGATGCTATCATCAGTAGTCGACAGCGCGAGCCGAAGCTGTCGATCCACCCGCTACACTCCTCAGTAGCTCAATGGCAGAGCATCCGGCTGTTAACCGGAGGGTTGTAGGTTCGAGTCCTACCTGAGGAGCCATTCTTTCAACGGCTTAGCCTATCTTGCGCTCTAAATGCACGGGCAAAACGGCTTGAATGATCACTGCTCCGACTCCTCGATTATCATGAATTGATCAGCCTTGATCCCACTCAGCTTCTGATGAATTCCTGACGGCCATTTTATGTCTATGTCGCAACGGTCGGCACTCCCAAGTCCGAAGTGTAGTCGTTTGTCATTGGAGGATAGATAACTTCCTGACGCAGTCGCAAATCGCAGCTGGCCATTTACCTGAACGCGAGCTCCGTAGCCATCGCGGTTGCTTCGTTTCCCTCGAAGCGTGATCGTAAGCCAATGCGATTTGCCTCCGCGATTTAAAAAGAATTGCGGCCGCTCGCCCAGAGACGTAGTGATGGCGTCGACCCAACCATCATTGTTTAAATCTCCGAAGGCGGCGCCACGGCCCGGCACAGGCAAGTCAGAGCCAGGATCGCCTTTCTCGAAGTGTCCCCCGCGATTCAACGCAAACAGCGGCGACTCGCGATAGTTCAGCGAACCGTCATACAGCTGCACGTTGTCAAAAACGTGTCCCTGGACGACGAAAACATCTTTCCAACCGTCGTTATCAAAATCCTCCAGACCAATTCCCCAACCGGATGAATTGCCTGACAGCGCGCCGAATCCAGTTTCCAGTTCTTGTGCACTGAACGATCCCTTACCATCATTGTGAAAAACGACGTAAGGCTCGTGCGGAAGCTGGGTCACAATCAGATCGGGAAGGCCATCGTTGTCATAATCCTGGAAAACAACTCCCATCCCTGAGAGTTTTTTGCCCATGCTCGAAAGCGCGGCACCTGAATCCATAGCCACTTCGGTGAATGTTCCGTTTCCGTTGTTGTGCCAAAGGAACTGTTCGATCGCATCGTTCGCGACAAAGATATCGGTAAAACCATCGCCGTCGTAGTCGGCGAAAGCGACTCCTAGTCCACGACCTGGCTTCGCGGAGATGCCCGAAACTGCGCTTACATCTTCGAACGTTCCATCTCCACGATTGTGGTACAAGATACTTGTCGTGGCGGCAAACTCGCTGGGGGGGCAGTACATCGGCTCCGCAATGCGGCCGCACGTTTTGCTCTTTTCTGGAGTCCAATCAAGATAGCGAGTCACGAAGAGATCCAGATGCCCGTCGTTGTCGTAATCAAAAAATCCGGCTGAGACCGACCAACCGCCTGCCCCCACTCCTGCTTTAGCCGTTACGTCGGTGAAGGTTCCGTCGCCGTTGTTGTGGTAAAGGATGTTTCGCCCGAAATTTGTGACGTAGATGTCGGCGAATCCATCGTTGTCGTAGTCCCCGACGGCGACTCCCATGCCGTAGTTTGTGTTTCCAGCGTTTTGCAATCCGGCTTGCAGCGTGACATCTGTGAAGGTGCCATCTTTGTTCTGACGGTAGAGCCGGTTCCAGTAGGAAGGATCGTGGCGATCAAAGTCAGCTGGGCTGCGCAAAGGATCTGCGACGTGACCTGCGTTTACGAGGAAAATGTCCACAAGCCCGTCATTGTTGTAGTCGAGTAACGCGACTCCGCCGGGCATAGTCTCGATGAGATACTTGCGGGAGGTGGGGGAATTCCGCAGGACGAAATCGATACCGTGGAGAGGGCTGAGCTTGAACTGCGGTTCAGGGCCCAGTTGTGAAGTGGGAGCAATCGCAGACAGCGAGAAGAGAAACGATAGTAGGCATATTCGCGTCATTAACAGTACAGCTCTGGCTATCGCTGTGGCATTTTACTCCGGTCGCCGGAAGGTTTATCGATTGAGGCTCGCGGCTTGATTTCGCTGATATCCGCAATGTGTGCCATGGCGGTGGCGATGGTGCTGTTGTACGCAGCGAGCCGAGCGTTCGGTTGATTGGGACTCGAATCTGGACCGGTCTTCGCGAATTCTGGTGAGCTTTCAGTCGCACGCATTGCCCGAATCGCCCCGGGAAGGGCGGAAAGCTTCTGCTCCAAGGCAGTGAGTTCGGCCAATGCGGTATTGGGATAATAGGTGAGGCGATCCCCCGTCTGCATTGCACGAACCAGAGAATCCGGCGACCAGGCAGCGGGCCAGTTTGCATTCAAGATGTCGTAGCTCTCGCGAAGTCGTGTCATCTTGCCGGCAAAAGCGTCGAGCAAAGGACGATTCCGGGCCATCTCGAGGCCGGTTCTCACCGTGATTGTCACTGCGTCTCCAACGCGAAAACGAGGGGTTGCAACGATGGTGGTCAGCGTGTTGCCATCGAAGCGCCATCCGGCGTCGCCCTTTCGTTTCTGGTAGACGAGGGACTCGCCATTCACTGAGACGGACGACGGAGGCCAACTTCCGGGAAGTCGTATCTCATAGGCCCGGTCGGATTGCATTCCCTTGTAGCTGCCTTGGATCGGTGAGATCGTGACATTCAGAACGGTGCCTCCTTTGTCCAAGGAAGCAAGAATCGGAGTCCAGGCCGCTTCACCACTTTGATAGCCCGGGGTGTCACCGGAATCCTGGTAGATGCGATACTCCGAGGTTTGCCCGTCTTTCAACGGGAACACAGTCAGGATGAGAGGATCAACTGGCTTCTCCCCGGTATGGCTGGTCACAGGCTGCGTGGGAATTATGCTGCCGGCCTTCACGTACAGCGGAATTTGGCCGAGAGAAAAACTGCGCTGCACAGTCACAGGTCCCCGGAATGTTGCTCCGCTATCCCATTCGATCCAATCTCCGGGTGGAAGCCACATGGAAACCGTCGCTAATTGCGAGTCCCTCGCGACGGGTTGCGTAATCGGGTTGGCAAGAATGCTGTCGCCAAACATATATTCGTTTTTGGCGGCGTAGGCCTCGGGCGCTTCGGGCCAGTCGTAATAAAGGGGATGCAAGAATGCGAGACCCGTGTCGTACGTTTTTCTTGCTTCGGTATAAATGTAAGGCTGCATCGCGTAGCGGCGGGCGAAACAGTCGCGCATCAGGTCGGAGTACGGCTCCGGATATGCCCAAAGGCGGCGTTCGGCGTCGGGATTCTTCGTGGTGTGCGTGCGCAAGATCGGACTGAAGATTCCCCATTGAATCCAGCGCAGATAGAGTTCAGGATCAATGGCACCGGGCATGTGGCCGCCGATGTCGTGGCTCCAGTAGGCGTAGCCCACGTTGGCTGCGGTGGCCGTAAAGTAGGGTTGAAACGCGAGCGACTCCCAGACGGAGATCGTATCGCCGGAAAAACCGATCTGGTAACGATGGTTGCCCAATCCTCCCCAGCGATGAAACAGGAGAGCGCGTTTTGCTTCGCGTTGCTGATCGCTGAAGAAGATGTAGTTCAGCCACCAGGTCGGATTCAGCCCAGCAATCTTCGTGGCGTCTTCCTGCTGCCAGTCGAGCCAGAAGAAGTTGATTCCTTGTCGTTCGAGTGGATGGATGATGTACTTCATGT
>Ga0307474_10002045_pt1 | contig 14520 bp, 13 predicted proteins | sample atmos_gasesECM1C_2_FD_203312 | JGI IMG/M metagenome (GOLD analysis project Ga0307474, IMG submission 203312) | Hardwood forest soil microbial communities from Morgan-Monroe State Forest, Indiana, United States - atmos_gasesECM1C_05 | ecosystem: Environmental > Terrestrial > Soil > Temperate... | reverse complement strand
GCGGAAAATTCCGGCTGCCGAAAGCAGAACCCCGACCATGAGCGCCAGCGCTGCGGCAAGCACCGGGTAATCCGGCGAGGTGGAAGCTGCAAGAGCCGCAAGGCCTCCGGCGAAGATCGGCGTGATGGTCGAATCCGCGCCTGACGAAAGAAAGCGATTGCTGCCGAAGGCTGCGAAGGCAAGCGAGCCCGCCACAAAGGCGAAAAATCCGATCTGCGGGGCGAAGCCGCCAAGCCGCGCCGTCGCCATTTGTTCGGGGATGGCAATCGCGGCAAGGGTCAGACCAGCGAAGAGATCGCGGGCGATAAATTCAAAGCGATAGCCGCTCAAGGAGCGAAACACCGGCAAAGTCACCCTTGCCCGTTCGGATTTCGCAGATGGGGAAGTATCCGCCATACCCGCCGTCCCCTGATGGCTGCCCGGTTTTGGGCAGCACCCTTTCGCAAACAGCAACGATTCCGTGCGCAATCTCACCCGGGCCGCGCCAGGCTTTTGGACGCCTTGGATCCGCGCGGGATCTCAATCAAGCTATCACGAAGCCGTCGATTGCGGAAATAAACACGAGTGCGCGGCAAGCCGGAGCTGATGCTCCAGCCAAGGGTTTTGAGCGGCAAAACCGGTTTTCGCTGAGAAGGCGATCTTTCGCATCCAGAGTTCTCGGCCCGCCCCAAAGCGCGGGCGGCACCGGCTATTCCTCGCTGAGCTATCTGAAGCGTTTTCCGTTCGACAAGATCAAGATCGACCGCTGCTTTGTCAGCGACATCGCCGAAGTCGAGGGCTCATCGGCGATCGTGCAGGCGGTCGTGAATATCGCTTCCGCGCGCAACATGACGACGACCGCGGAAGGCGTTGAGACCGAGCAACAGAGACAGCGGCTGCGCGCGCTCGGCTGCACCGAAATGCAGGGTTACCTGTTTTCTGCCGCAAAGCCTGGTCCTGAGGTGCGGCGTTTGTTCCGTTCCGGCGGCGAGCTAGCGGCGGACGTGGCCTAGGGGCGGGCGAGAAATTCGAAAAGGCGAAATCGGCCGTCATCGATCGAGAAATGGCGTCGGCCGCACTTTCGCGAACCGAGCCGCTTGCAGGGCGTTGCCGACCTCCCGCCAATCGGCTAAATGAACCCTCCACGCACCCGTAGCTCAGCTGGATAGAGCGTTGCCCTCCGAAGGCAAAGGCCACACGTTCGAATCGTGTCGGGTGCGCCAGTTTTATACATTTATTGTGGGCGCTGTCCGCAGAATGTCCGCGTAATCCGTTCTCGCGGCGTTCCTACCTGTTCCCATGGGGAACGGGTAGAAGGAGCCGCGCCGGCGCTCGGGGGTCGCTATGAAAGCGTCTCCCGCAACGAAAGGAGCGCGCGGGACTGGCCGAGGCCCCCAGCGTGAACACCTCGCATTCGAGCTCCTGTATCATTCTGTATACGACGGCCGTCAGCGGCTGGGCTACTACGTTCGTATCGCGCCAACGCGTTACGCCGCTTACGACACGCGCGATCGCCTTCTTGGCAAGTTTGACAGTAAGAGGGCGGCTTTTGCGGCTGTTTCCCGCAAGGGTCGTTCTGCGCGGCGGGGCGTCCAATGAGCACCCTCCTCGCCTCCCTTCACGACCGCATCAACGCCGCAACGTCGCGGGAGGAGCTTGGCGCGATAAGTGACTCCATTTGGCGTATTCACTGGCCAGGCGAGCTCAGCGATAATGACGCCCAGTTCCTGGCCGACGCCATCGAAAAGCGCAAGCCGCAACATCGTCCCGTAACGATGAAAGCGGTTGGCGCGCTGCAGGGCCGCATCTCGCGCTTCACGCCTCGGCAGCGGCCGCGGTCACCTGACCGAAAAGCCTCGCGAGACAGGCGCCGGACGCTTGGCAGCTCGTCGTCGATGCCGCCAGCTCTTAGGGCTTTATTCACGGAAGGCCAGCGCGCGGTTCTCGCCATCGTCTGCGGAGAAGTGAAGCACCACGGAACCTGTGAGCTGCCCTACGACAAAATCGCGGCACTGGCAGGGGTATGCCGGACGACGGTGCAGACTACCATGCATGAGGCGCGCCGACTTGGTCTCGCCAACGTCGCCGAGAGGTCGCTGCCCGGCCGGAAGAACCTCACAAACGTGATCAGGATTATGTCGCGTGAATGGCTCGCGTGGCTGAAGCGCGGCCCAACGGCTCATCGACCGCCCACCCCCCAATCACATAGGGGTGGCATAGGGTCCAATTCAGTGAAAATGGTGAGCACCACGAAGAACACAGATTTAAGAAAGGAAGAGGCTATTCAAGAGACTCGTGGCACTGGACCTTCCAACCGCGGGCGCTCAGCTCGCCGATGGAGGCCGAAAAAGGGAAATGCATACGCCCGTATCGCTCTATGGCTCTCGCGAATTTCCAGGAGCGAATAAAGATGTCTTCCGATCCATCCTACAAGACGCGGCATTGGAAGTGGGTTGGCAGCAGAAGCCCCGCTGGATCGGCACATATGCGTCGTGCCTGGCTGCGGCCAGCGCGCTATAACGGTCTCATATCAAGCGGCGTCGCGATGTGGCGCTGATACGATCGAGAACACGCCCTCGCTATCTGACGAGCGTGATCGATCGATCAAGCGTCTAGTGTGGACACGCCGACGGGTAATGTCGGGTTCGGGCGATCTGCAGGCGGTTGAAATGACACCGGCGCCGCAGGAAGCAATTGTTGCTCACTCAACGCCAATCGCCTTTTTGATGGACCTTCTGATTGATCTAGGTTGAGGGGGTATCAAAACTTTAGGATACTCGGGGCAGGACCGGCACCCTAGGACCCCGCTTTTTTGCGCAAAATTCTGGACAATTATTTTTTTTAGGAGCCAGGGCCCTCGAAGGTCTAGCGGCCATTGCCCGCCGAACGGACTTCATGGTTCGACGGCAAAATTTCGAAACAAGTCCTCAAAGCTGAAGCAGGTTCAAGCCGGTGCATTTGCGCAATGCAGCACGTAGATCAGACCCCACCCGAACATGGGTGGTAAAATTTTGTGCGGCCGTTAGAACGGATCGGCAATCCGAGTTGCACGCCCAATGTTGCATTCCCCCTTATCTTCCATTGAGACCAAGACCTCCTGGGCGGTCGCTTCGGCGGCGCTCTTCATCCTTGGGATGTCGTTCGGGGCTGCGTGGATCGCCGCGGTAGCGCTCAAGGAAATCGCCAACGAAGTAGGCGGGTCGCGCTCCGTTCCAGCGCTCGCCAGTGCGCTGGCCTGGCTCGGCACCGGCGCCGGTGGCATCGTCATGGCCCGAATAGCCGATCGGGTCGGCACCCGCTCCGCAGTGATCTTCAGCTCGCTGATGATCGGCCTTGGCCTCTCAATTTCGACCCTCGGACTGCCTTGGCCACTATGGATCGGGCACGGACTATTTATCGGGTTGATCGGGCTCGGCGGCATCAATGCTCCATTGTACGTTTATGTCAGCCGCTGGTTCGACCGCCGGCGCGGCTCGGCGCTGGCGCTGATCTCGAGCGGCACCTATCTCGCCGGCGCGACGTGGCCGCCGGTGTTTGAGCAAGCGATCGCCAATTTCGGTTGGCGGCATTCGATGCTGGGGTATGCACTCATCGAGATCATTGTGGTTGTGCCGCTTGCGGCAATTTATTTTCGCGCGCCACCCGACGTGATTCATTCACCGGCTGCGTCTGGGCCCAGCTCAAGCAAAGTACGTGTCCTCGGCTGGCCGCCGAACGTCGTGTTCGCGGTGATGTGCGGCGCTGCCGTACTGTGTTGCATTCCGATGGCGATGCCGCAGGGCCACCTGGTCGCCTTTTGCAGCGATCTTGGAATCAACCGGTCGATGAGCGCCCTGATGCTGTCGGTGCTGCTTGGCACCGCGTTCCTGAGTCGGCAAATCTGGGGCATAATCTCCGACCGCATCGGCGGTCTCTCCACCGTTTTGATAGGATCAGCTTGGCAGGCCGCATCGATGACAGCCTTTTTGTTGACCCAAAATCAAGCTGGCCTGTTTGCGGTGGCCGCCGCTTTCGGGCTCGGGTTTTCCGGCATCGTGCCGGCTTATGTCCTGGCGGTGCGAGAATTGTTTCCGGCATCGGAAGCCTCCTGGAGAATCCCGACACTGTTGCTGTTCAGCGGAGGGGGCATGGGCGCCGGCAGCTGGATCGCCGGATTACTTTACGACCATTTCGGATACTACGCGCCCGCGTTCGCCGTCGGTATCGGCACCAACATTCTCAATCTGCTTATGGTCGGTATCTTGGTTGGTCGACAACGCCACCGTTCGGTCTACGTTTGAGTGCTCCAAGCAAGCGAACAAGCTGTGGTTGGGGATGGCTCAATCCCTGGCGCCGCGGACCGGCGCTGCAGAATCTCCAAAACTGTTCTTTGACCCACGGGGCCTCAAAAGTTTAGAGACCTTTCCGCGTCGACCGGTGGTCCTGGTTCACACGCAATATTTAGAAATTAAATACAAAAAGCCCACCTTCGAACTAATTCAATGTCCGGTGTTGGGGGCCGAGCGGACATTGATTATCGAGGGCACGACATCTGATCTTGACCCTCAGGCGACATCGCACCCGGCCAAATGCTGTCTTTGACCACCAGTCCGGGGGTCCATGGTTCTGTGTAGCGACCGGTTACGTCGCCTACGTCGGAGTATTTCCGGGGCCGATGTCGTAGGCTGCTAGGCCATAGGATCACTACATGCAAGCCAATGTTGGCAAGTGCAATTGGCGATCAATATCAGATAGCTTCTTTTCTCTAGACTCGCCTAACCAACTGGAATGCTTCGATTTCCTCAGCGACGTTCTTGAGCTTCCGAGTTCCGACGCTCTCAATGAAGTATTGGCCCAAGAGCCGATCTTTAGTCGCTGAGCTGACGAGGATCTGACCGGACTGGGCGATCCCAGCGAGCCGAGCAGCGACATTAACTTGCCGGCCGCTCGCCGAGAAAACCCAGCGAGTGCCGCTTCGGCCGTGAAACTGAGTTGACCCAACCAATGTCGCACCGGATGAGATCCCGATATGCACCTCAATCGGTTGTTGTTTGCTCTCCCGATTGAGGCGGGCAGTTGCAGTAAGTAGTCCCAAGGCAGTTTCCGCGGCAGCGACGGCGTTTTTCGTTAGGTCTTGTTGTTGGAAAACGGCCATGAATCCGTCTCCCATTGTTTCGTTAACATTGCCACCCAGCTCAGCGACCTCGTCAAGGAATGCGGAAAAATATCTTTCGACCAGTTCGCTTAAGGTTGATGGCGGCAACAGCTCCGCTAAACGCGAATAGCCGCTGATGTCGAGAAACAGGATGGATGCATCTCGCTCCTGCTTGGCAAAATCCGGTTCTTCGGGATTTTGTGCAACGAGATCTCGAACGGCAGACGGAGCGAATTTCGCGAAATGATCGCTGAGCCGCTGGAGGCGGCTGACCTTGCGATCCATCGCCTCCTTTAGCCGCAGCGAAGTCTCAATCCTGGCTAAAAGCTCTCGTTCATCTACCGGCTTCGTTAAAAAATCATCGGCACCCGCTTTGATGCCCTTCACGCGGTCTTCAACGGCATCAAGGGCCGTCATGATGATCACCGGAATGAATCGTGTCTCGTCCGAAGCCTTGAGTATGCTGCAGGTCTTAAACCCGTCCATCACCGGCATCATAACGTCGAGCAAAATAAGAGACGGAGGGTTCGTTCGGACAATTGCCAACGCCTCTTCACCGTTCGATGCACTGACGGTTGAATAGCCGAAGCCCTCCAATTCCTGTTCGAGATAATCGATGTTCTTGGGCTCATCGTCTACGATGAGAATCGTTGCTGGTCCCGCCATGTCTCTCGCCCTCAATTCGACGGCCCCAGCGCCTCTCTACCCTTCGGCTCGTAGTATGCGTCCCAGAACGTCATCAAAGTCCGTGGGGTGAATCTTAGTCGGTCATTGGTCCCGAAGACAGCTCGCTCCTGATAACCGAAGAAAAGCAGATGATTGGTTGCTACGTACTCCTCAAGTCGCCGCCAAATTTGGCGCCCTTCATCGCGATCGTAGGTGCTTAGTCCCGCCAAATAGATTTCATCGATCTTCTCATCATGGATGGCAGACTCATTGGGCTCTCGGGAATAGAGTAGCGTCATCGGTATCATGGCGGCGTGAAAAATGGTTCCTGCCGGGACACTGAGTAGCAGAATGTCAAACGACGGTGCGCCGCCGCTTTTGAACTTGGGCAGGTATAGCTCTTCGAGGAACTCAGCCTCAGACACACGCTTCACGTTCACCGAGATGCCGATGCGGTTCAAAGAGACGGCAATAATTTTCTCGATCTGCGGTGGGACCTCCGTCGCAACCATCATCGACAGAGTGAGGCCACCGGGAAGATCCGCATCAGCAAGAAGTCGCTGGCTTTGCTCGAGATCGAATAGGACAGGAGGCAATTCGGCACCATTGGGGTCTCCCGGTACCGTATAGCCGCCAAACAAACGTCCGTTCCCAATCGCGCCGTAGCGGATAAGATGATCGCGATTGACGGCAAGATTTATGGCTTTTCGAACCCTCACATCAAGCAATGGCGTGCCGGGTTTCAGTAGATTAAACGTTCCCAGCACGAGCTGAGGCAGCCAAGCCTTGACAACCTTGCCGACACCGAGACGCATGAACCGCGTGGTCTTTCGTGGATTGAGCCGGCGGATGATATCAAGCCGGCCATCAGTCAAGCCCTCGAGCGCGCGCTCCTGATCCATATACGCGTAAACCAGACGTTCGATCTTGGGGTAAGATACTCGCCAATAGTCGTCGTTGCGTTCGAGGATCACTTCGCGCTTGTCTGCATCCCAATTCATGAATTTGAATGGGCCAGTACCGATCGGGTTGTGACCGAATTCGCTTGCGCCCACACGGCGGAATTCCAACGGCGCCACTATCAAACCGATGTTCGATAGGCGATATAGGAACAGACTGTCCGGTTCGGATAACTTCACATCCACCGTGTAGGGGTCAACGACTACGACGCCTTCGAGCCGCGGGAACCAAGCTGTCCCTCCGTAAGCATTCGAGGCTCTCTGCAGCGAGAACCGGACCGCCTCGGCATCGAATCGCTCGCCGTTGTGAAATCTGACGCCGCGGCGAAGCTCGAAACGAAAAGTCGTCTCGTCCAGCCGCTCCCACTTTACGGCTAGGCATGGTTCGATCTCATGGTCGGGCGAGGTTGTAACCAGAGGTTCGAAAATGTTGTGCAGCAGTTCGATACAGGGCTGCTCCGCACACACAAGGGGATCGAAGCTTGCACCCTCCTGGTAAGTCCCCGTGGCCGAATTGAGCGCGATCGGCGCGTATTCCCCTGGCGAATAACGAATTATTTGACTCTGGCCCGGCTCGGCTACTGCAATCCCAAGCCAAACGGCGTTACCTACGGCAAGGCCGAGAATCAGCGCCCTAATGGCTGCGTGGCGTCGCCGGGTGTTCATTTGATCGTGGCCATGAACTTGGCGATTTCGCTATTGATGGTTTCATTGAATTTCGGATCACGGCCGACGCTTGCAATGTGTCCGGCGGACGAAGAAAGCTCCAGATAGGCCGCGTCGCGGATTGCGTTTTTGGCGAATTGCAGTTCCTCACGCCGGGATAGCTGATCTTCCGTCACTCCAATCAATAAGGTCCTTGCCTTGATTGCTCCGAGAGCTGTCTTGACATCGCCGTTAAAGCCGGGTGTCTCGCCGATGTTGAACTCCGACCAGCCTTCCAGTTCGTAAAAGATGTCACGCGCATCCAGGCCCGACCAGATGCCTTGCCATGTTGCCTCGTAGTTTCGCACTTTCTCAGAGGTCGTCAAAGCATCCATGTACCATTGCGTTGATTGAAACCAAGGGCTCAGTTCCATCAATGCAATCCTAAGACCTGCCGCTGGATTCACATCATACATTCCGCTGTACCAACCCGGGTCCAGGGCAATTACGTCCCTGACATGACGAAGGACCATTCTGGTTTGAGGGTTTGTTTGTGGACTCGCTGCGATTGGTATTATCGCCGACACGAAATCCGGGTAACTGACTGCAAGTTGGAATGCGTTGATGCCGCCGATAGAGGCCCCTACGGCTGCGACCACATGGTTGATACCAAGGTACTCCTTCACAAGCCTGACATCGGCATTCACCCAATCCCGTGCGGTAATCCGCGGGAAGCGCATCTTCAGGCCGCTGTTTGTCGGACCCGTGGTCAGATCCTGCCGCAGCCTCGCATTGGCCAGGAAGTCAGTCGCGATTACGAAATATTTCGCCGGGTCAAATGCCTTGCCGGGGCCGATGAGAAATTCATTGTCGTGGTGGTCCCCAGTAAAGTGCTGAAGCGAAAGCACGGCGTTGTCGCGTGCGGCATTGAGCTTTCCGTACGTCACATATGATACTTTAAGTTCATCAATGGTCTCGCCGCTCTCGAATCGAAAATTGCCCAGCGACGCTATCTGATGTTCCGGCGTATGAGGCCCGCTTTTTTCCGGGCGGGGCGCGGGTGCGCCGGCAACGGCGAGGCTCGCAACCACTATGACCGGCAATACAGCTATGCTCGCCCTCCAGATCCTCAGCGCGCATATCATCGGTCCCTCCCTTGTAATGTCACATTGGTTCCTAAGAAGCGGTTCAACATCTGAAAGAGCCGAACCTCGTCAATCGGTTTGGTGAGAAAGTCGTCACAGCCGCTTGCTCTTGCCTTCGCTTCGTCACCGTGCATGGCGTGTGCTGTTAAGGCGATGATCGGAATGGACCTGAGGTCGGCTCGCGCTTTAAGACGACGGGCCGCTTCCCATCCATCGATTACAGGAAGAGATAGATCCATGAGAATGAGGTCCGGTCGTTCGCGCTCCGCCGCAGCAATTCCCGCTTGGCCGTCCGACACCGCAACAAGCTGAAAATCATCCTCAAGTAACTGTGTGAGAAGGTCCCTGTTGAATTCGACATCTTCGACAATCAATATTTTTTTCATTGCACCGTCCCCCCAGCGCGCTGTGGCATCCGTGCTGGCTGATCGCCCGGCAATTCCTCGGTCACCTGCAAGCTCGCCGGCACTCTAATCGTGAAGGTCGAACCCTGGCCCACGATGCTGTCGACGAAAATGTCGCCCCCAAGCAGGCGGGCAAGATGACGACTGATCGACAGCCCCAGACCCGTGCCGCCGCGCGGTCGCGTGGCGCCGCCGTCGATCTGCCGGAATTCCTCGAAAATGAAGTCAAACCTATCTCTCGGAATTCCTGGACCCGTGTCGGCCACACCGATAGCGACCCACTCCTTGTCGCTCTTCGCCTCCAAGCAAATTCGGCCCCGCTCGGTGAATTTGATCGCATTGCTCAGTAGGTTGAGCACAATCTGCTTCAGCTTGTCGCGATCGGAATAGAGTTCCGGGAGAGTACCTGCCACGTTCGACGACAGCGCGACATACTCCTGCTTAATCATCGGCTCGACGGTGCGTATGCATTCTTCAATCAACGTTTCCAGGCGGAACCTCTCGGGATAAACTTCAAGCCGCCCGGCCTCGATCTTCGACAGATCCAGGATTTGATTAATCAGGGTGAGCAGATGCTCTGCGCTGCTCAGACTTTTTTGCAGATTCTCGTATTGCTTTTGCGGCAGTTGCTCTTTGGAGCGTCGCATCACTAGCTTGGTAAAGCCGATAATTGCGTTCATGGGCGTGCGCAGTTCATGCGACATGTTCGCCAAAAATTCCGACTTGTGCCTGGAGGCTAGCTCAAGCTGCTGATTGAGTTGTCGCAACTGCTGAGTGCGCTCGCCGATCTTGCTCTCGAGCTGCTCCGCATGTTCGCGCACCTGCTGATAAAGCTTTGCATTCTTGATGCTGATCGTCGCCTGGGTCGCTAGGGCACTGAGCAACTCCACGTCTTCATCTTTGAACTTGTCCGGGATCGCACTCATGACATACAGAACGCCAATCACCTCGTCGTCGGACTTGAGGGGAACGGCAACGAAGGATTTCATTGAGGTTTGTTTGATGATTTCGAGGAAAGGCGAATCTGTATATTCCTCGACATAGTCGCCGACGAGGAGCGGCTTGCCGCTCGCGACCACTCGTCCACCGAGCCCTTCTCCTTCCCGGAAACGGGTGCCAGCTACCATCGCGCTTCCTGCCCCGGTTTGCGCCCTGATCGCGAATTCGTCGCCTTGATCCTCACGCAAGGCCAGCATGCTGGTGTCGGACTTAAGAAGCGTGCCAGCGCGCTTCACGATCAAATCGAGCGTTGGTTCAAGACTGACCTGGGCGCTGATCTCTTGGCCAATCTCATAGAGCGCAGTCATTTCTGCGATTTTCCGCTGCAGGGCGCCCTCGTTCCATCTGAGTGCAGCCGCCATGTCATTGAACGATTGCGCTAGCCGTCCAACCTCGTCCCTTGTTCCGACGCTGACAACAATGTCGCGCTGTCCAGCGGCTATTTGGTCCGCAGCATTGGCCAGGTGGCGAATGGGACGAGTCAATCGTCGCACACGATTCACAGTCAGCAGCAACGCACCGGCAAGGCTTAGTGCTGTGATGATAAAAAAGCTAATTGCGATAAAACGCGCGCTGCGTTGAAAGTCGTCGATGGGATAGGCAAAGTCTAGGACCATCGCCCCCAACAATGTCGGGGCCTGTTGGCCACCGCTCGTATCGTAGATGGGCAATGCATAGGTCATGGCGGCATTGGGCGGCGACGCGTACATCCCGTCGCGCGGCAGCTGCTTAACGGCCTGAAAGAACGGGGCAGCGGAAACGTCCCTCCGGTCTGGATTGATCGCGCCATCGAGAACTTTCGCGATTTCCAGGCCTTGATTGTCGACGTATCGGACCTGGCGATAGATTAGTTCATTGCGATTCATGCGGTCGACAAACCGCAACAACGACCGTTCGACTTCTTGTCGGTAGACCTCAGCTTCTTCCATGAGGCCATAAAAGCGATTTTCGAAATAGTCTTTGATTGACGGATTTTCGCCGAGCGTATGTAGATCGCTAGCGCGTTCCTTGAGATAGCGGGCGCCGCTTGTCGCCGCCTGGCCGGTCGACACAACATAACCGACGGTGCCCAAAACTATCATCGGGATTGCAACTAGCGGAAGGATAATCGCCAGCATCTTGGTCTCGATGCCGAGATCGCGAAACCATCCGCGCGCGGTCGAGGTCATAATTAGATCAACGTTTCTTGGCCCGAATCCCGGCCATCCTGCCTGCGCGCAACGCCTTCTGGCATTCGCAAAGGCCCACACAATTTACTACTTTCTGACGAGCGTGGAAAGGAGACCGGACCATGCGAGAGACCAGAAGACTATCGGCATAGATGCTTCTGATGCAGCTGGAAACGGCGAAGATCCTCAGGGATGGCCGTATCCGGCGGACGCCCGAGGAACGCTGTGAAAGTCTTGACGTGCCGGATAGTCGTTGCGCGCCTTTTTCGACGAAGTGGGCAGAACCAAGGGGAATGCGGGCCAATGAAGCACGCGCTGGACTCAGAGCCGCATAAGCGTGTCACAGGGTGTTGGCTCGCATACGGCAACATGCTGCCGTCGATACCCGAGGTGGGAGCCGTATGCGGGAAAGCCGCACGTACGGTTCTGTGCGGGGGGCGAGGTAACTCGCGTCCCTACCGCGAAAACGCTATTTGCTGCAGTGCATGAGCACGTTTCAGACATGCCGACTGCATCGAGCAATGTCCGAGTTCGAGGGCAAAGCGGAAAACGTATTCCCGCACTGAGTTCTTCTCAGTTTGACCCAATCCGCACGTGGGTCATCAGCGTTTTGAGATCGGGCGTGCCATTTCTCGCTCGCGGCCCGGTCGCAAAGTGCTAGGCTTACGCAACTGCAAAATCGCGTTTTACGTTCATGAAGCGACGCGAGTTCATTACACTCCTCGGCGGCACGGTGGCATGGCCGCTTGCAGCGCGTGCGCAACAGCCAGCACTGCCTGTCGTTGGTTTTCTCAATAGCGGGTCAGCCGACACCTACTCAGATCGCGTAGCAGCGTTCCGCGAGGGCTTGAGCGAACTCGGCTATGTCGAAGGCCAGACAGTAACCGTCGAGTACCGCTGGGCGCTTGGCCAGTATGGCCGACTAGCCGGGCTGGCGGCAGAGCTCGTTCGGCGGCCCGTGTCCGTCTTGGTCGCGACAGGAGGCGAACCAGCGGCACTAGCGGCGAAAGTGGCGACCTCAACTATTCCGATCGTCTTTGCCATCGGCGGTGATCCGGTCAAGCTCGGCCTCGTGGCGAGCTACAATCGGCCGGGAGGTAACGCCACCGGCACAAATATCTTGGCTGGCACCCTAGAAGCCAAGCGGCTCGGACTATTGCACGAACTGGTGCCACAAACTTCAGCGATCGGCGTGCTCCTCAATCCGAACTATCAACTCTATGACAGCCAACTAAGCGACGTGCAGGAGGCAGCGCGGACCATTCGTCTCCAGCTGCGCGTTTTGAGCGCTAACACGGATCGGGAGATCGAGGCGGCATTTGAAACCCTTGCCCAACAGCGCATTGGAGCGTTGGCAGTTGCCGCCTCTCCGTTCTTCGACACGCGCCGGGAAACGCTCGTTTCATTAAGCGCACGATACAGTGTACATACAATGTATCAATTTCGTGAGTTTGCTGCCGCCGGCGGCTTGATGAGCTATGGCGTCAGCATTCGGCATGTCTATCGTCAAATCGGTGTCTACACCGGCCACATTCTAAAGGGAGAGCGTCCGGCCGACCTGCCGGTCGTACAACCGACTAAGTTCGAGCTCGTGATTAATCTCAAGACTGCAAGAACGCTCGACCTCGAAATACCGCCGACGCTACTCGCTCGTGCTGACGAGGTGATCGAATGAGTCCACTGACTTCGGATAATGGCACTTTTTGCGAAGTGCCGACCGGCTTCGGGATTTTTCTGCTTGTCGGGGTAGATCGGAAGTTATCGCCGGAGTTTCAAAACGACGCGAATGACCCGAACCGGACATTGCGCCGGCCAGGATCGGCTTTTCTTGCATTAGCGTTGGCGGGTGAGCGGGCGCAATGGTATTCTATCTAAGCTTCAGGGATCGGGGGGGACATCGAAAATCAAGTGGATGGCTGTGTCCACCTGAAAATGCGCGGATATTGAGGAGGGCTCGGCGATGGCGACTTACTCGATAGGTGATCTCAGCCGGCGGGAAATCTTGAGAATGTCTGCGATGCTTGGCGTCACAAGCGTCGTCTCAACCAAGTTCGCGTTGGCTCAAGCGGCCCTACAGCGCACGCCTGGCCAAATACTTGGTCCGTTTTATCCAGTGAAACCGTTTGACCAAAACGCCGATCTAACGAGACTGCCCGGTCGGCCGAGTCGCGCTGAGGGTGAAATCCTGAACGTCATGGGACGCGTACTCAATTTGAAGGGCGAACCCGTTCGCAACTCCAAGGTTGAGGTTTGGCAGGCCAACGCTCATGGGCGCTACACCCATCCGAGCGATACTAACCCCGCGCCGCTCGACCCCAACTTTGAAGGATCGGCCACTCTGACTACGGACTCGGAGGGTCGATATAGGTTCAAGACTATTAAACCGGGCGCGTATCCTATCGGTCCCAATACAATCCGGCCAGCCCACATTCACTTCGAAGTTTATGGCAAGCAAGATAGACTGGTGACCCAGATGTACTTTGAAGGCGACCCTTACAACAGTACGGATCGTTTTCTGCAAAGTGCGGGGCGAACGGAATTACTCATCACGAAGCTATTGCCGCCGCCTCCAGAGTTCGAACCAGAGTCGAAATTGGTGGTATTCGACATCGTGCTGCACGCGGGCTAATTGGTTAGGCAAGTGCTCCGGCGATGCACCGACTTCCGGCTTTGGCACGTTTGAGACATGCCGACCGATGCTGAGAATGTCTGCTAATCGGAGAAGACCGGAAGTGAGCGGCGCGCTGTAAAAGTGACGCGATTGAGACCCAAACCGGAAGTCGGCAAATTGCAAAGATATCCATGCGCCGACGAGCGGCGGCCGTGTCATCGGCGTCTCCGACTTCAACGCGCTGCATTCCGGCAAGCACAATGACGGGGAACAGCTCTGCGCGTTCGATGTGCTTGCGCTGGACGGCGACGAATATCTGGATGCGCTTCCGCCCTCCGCCCCTTACCGGACCGATCGCGTGGGCCGGACTAGGTCAGCCGCGAATGGCGAGGGCACGCTCTTACCGAAGCTGTAGAATCTTTTTCCGTTACGGACAAGCCGACGCAGAGAAACGTCCAGGGCGTGCTTGGCGCGTCCGAACCTCGGGTTCATAAGGATGGCGACGGGCGTGCGACTCGGCAATCATGCCCGGCTGCATGGCGATGAAAGGCGGCCATCAAATGCCGTACAAAAATTTGCGCAACAGTGCATCCAGATTGTCGGCTTCCGACTAGAAGTAGCGTGGCAGACGTTACAGTAACTTGCATCGAAGGAGAGCAACGTGGCGATGCCTATGCCAAATTGGTTGCCGACGGTAGTGCCTTACGGCGCTGATCAGACCGTCTACGTTGTGTTCGATAGTTTCGGAGCGTCACCCAGTGATTGCCCTGAAAAAGAGATCGAGCGGGAAGACCTCGAAACGACCATCT
>Ga0307474_10002044_pt1 | contig 14520 bp, 11 predicted proteins | sample atmos_gasesECM1C_2_FD_203312 | JGI IMG/M metagenome (GOLD analysis project Ga0307474, IMG submission 203312) | Hardwood forest soil microbial communities from Morgan-Monroe State Forest, Indiana, United States - atmos_gasesECM1C_05 | ecosystem: Environmental > Terrestrial > Soil > Temperate... | reverse complement strand
ACTGGAGCGTCATGGCCGAGCGCACCGGATCGATCCAGGGGCCGTTGCTTGGCTATGAAGCTTTCACGGCCTTCATGCTGGAAGCAACATTCTTCGGCGTCGTGCTGCTCGGTCGCGACCGCGTGCCGCCGTGGTTCTACTTTTTCTCCTGTTGCATGGTCTCGCTCGGCACCATGTTCTCGTCCTTCTGGATCCTCGCCAACAACAGTTGGATGCAGGTGCCGCTCGGCCATGTCATCGTCAACGGCAGGATCGAGCCGGGCGACTGGTGGGCCATCACCACCGGACCCATCATGCGGATTCGGTGGCCGCACATGCTGCTGGCCGCCTTCTTGACCACCGGCATGTGCGTGGCGGCCACCGGCGCCTGGTACCTGCTGCGTGGCAAGGACTTGTCGGAGTCGCGCGCCATGCTGCACTGGGGACTCGGGTTCGTTGCCGTGATAATCCCGGTGCAAATGGTGTTCGGTCATTTGACCGGCATTTACGTGCTCAACTACCAGCCAGCTAAATTCGCCGCGATCGAAGCGCGCTGGAAGACCCAGCAGCCGGCAAGCGAGGTGCTGATCGCTCTGCCCGATCCATTCGAGGAGCGGAATCTCCTTGCGATCGAAATCCCAAGGCTCGGCAGCTTCATCGCCTCCGGCAACTGGACCGCGCGCGAGATTGGGTTGGAGACTTTCCCGCCCGAAGACCGTCCACCGGTGATCATTCCCTTTTTCGCGTTCCGCGTCATGGTGGGAATGGGCCTGATCATGCTCGCGGTATCCTGGTTTGGAAGCTTTCTGCGCTGGCGCGGCCACCTGGAGAGCACTCGCTGGTTTCTGTGGGTGGCGTTCCTGTCCTTCCCTAGTGGCTTCATCGCCGTGCTGGCGGGATGGTTTACCGCCGAAGTCGGCCGCCAGCCCTGGGTGGTCTACGGCCTTCTGCGCACGAAGGATGCTGTAACGCCGTCTTTGAAGACGGGTGACGTGATGATTTCGCTGGCGTGCTACGTCATCGCCTACGCTACAATATTCGGCTTCGGTCTATTTTTCATTCACCGACTTTTGCGGGATGGCCCAGGACGCGATGCGTCGGACCGAGCGAAAATGACTCCGGCCCGGCCGCTGGCTGTTGCACTGCAATCCTCCACGGAGGATTCCCGATGAGTGCGACGGACCCCTCAGCGCTAGCCCTGTTCTGGGTCGCCGTGATTGGCGTGGCGATTCTCGCCTATGTCGTCCTGGACGGCTTTGACCTTGGCGTCGGCATCCTTTTTGGCGCCACCAAAGACGCGGCGCTGCGCGATGAAATGATCGCGTCGATTTCTCCATTTTGGGACGGCAACGAGACTTGGCTGATCGTGGTGGGCGCCACGTTGTTCGCGGCGTTCCCCGCCGTCTACGCAGTGTTCCTGGGAGCCTTTTACATCCCGGTGCTGCTCCTCCTCTTGGCACTGATTTTCCGCGGGGTCGCGTTCGAATTCCGCGCTCGGGGCGCTGCACAGGGTTTCTGGGATCGCAGCTTCGCTGTCGGCTCGCTCGTTGCGGCCTTTGTCCAAGGTGCTGCGGTCGGCGCCATGATCCGCGGAATACCTGTCGTGAACGGTCAATTTTCCGGAGGCTCGTTCGACTGGGTCGCGGGGCTTCCGTTCCTGTGCGGGATCGGCCTCGTGCTTGCTTATGCCCTGCTGGGCGCGGGCTGGTTGGTCCTCAAGTCCGAAGATCCTCTGCGCAGCTGGGCGCGCGGTCGCATACCGGTGCTCGCCGGTGCGGTTGTTGCGGTCCTGTGCGTTGCCGTCGTGCTGGCCTTTATCGATCGGGCCCGCATGACTGGAAGCCTCTTCCTCGACCGCTCCTGGGGCTTTGTCTTTCCGCTGATCGGCATCATCGCGATCGTTGGCATCTTTTCGGGTGCGCGTCAGCTTCGCGACTCATGGCCGTTCGCCATGACGGTCGTGCTCTTCGTCGCCGCCTTTCTCTCGCTCGCGGTGATGTTCTGGCCGTACATGATCCCCTACAGCGTGACGGTGGCCGCGGCGGCAGCGCCTGAGGCTTCCTTATCTTTCCTGTTTTGGGGTGCCGGATTGTTCGTGCTGCCGGTGATCGGCGCCTACACCGCAGTCGTCTACTGGATGTTTCGCGGTAAGCAGCGCAAAGGCTACACCCCGGCGAGCGAGCCGCCCTCTGCCGTAAAGCGATCATAATGCGCGAAGTCATGCCCCTCTACTACGCCTGAAACTGCAATACCAACGGGAGTGAGATGAAATGGCCAAGACTGATAAGCCGAACATCCTCGTCATTTGGGGCGATGATATCGGCATCTCAAATCTGAGCTGCTATTCGCACGGCCTCATGGGTTACAAAACGCCCAACATCGACCGCATCGCCAAGGAAGGCATGATGTTCACCGACTCTTACGGCGAGCAGTCGTGCACGGCGGGACGGTCCTCCTTCATCACCGGGCAGAGCGTCTATCGCACCGGCCTCTCCAAGGTCGGCATCCCGGGCGCGCCGATCGGCATGTCGGAGAAGCTCGTGACCATCGCCGCCTGCCTCAAGAACCAGGGCTACGCCACCGGCCAGTTCGGCAAGAACCACCTCGGCGACCTCAACCGCATGCTGCCGACCAACCATGGCTTCGACGAGTTCTTCGGCAATCTTTATCACCTCAACGCCGAAGAAGAGCCGGAAATGGAGGACTACCCGAGCGAGAAGGATTTCCCGAACTTCCGCAATACGTTTGGACCGCGCGGCGTGATCCATTCCTGGGCGACCGACAAGGACGACCCGACCGATGAGCCGCGTTGGGGCAAGGTCGGAAAACAGAGAGTGACCGACACCGGCCCGCTCACCAAGAAGCGCATGGAAACCTGCGACGACGAATTTATTGCGGCAGCCAAGGATTTCATGAAGCACCAGAACGACCAGGGGAAGCCCTTCTTCGTCTGGCTGAACACGACCCACATGCATCTCTATACTCATCCCAAGCCCGAGAACAAAGGACAGGCGGGACGCTGGCAGTCGCCTTACCACGACACGATGATCGACCACGACAAGAACATCGGCCAGGTGCTCGATTTTCTCGACCAGCTCGGCATCGCGGACAACACTTTCGTGATGTATTCGACTGACAACGGCCCCCACATGAACTCGTGGCCGGACGGGGGTATGACGCCGTTCCGCAGCGAGAAGAACACCAATTGGGAGGGCGCCTTCCGCGTGCCCATGCTGGTGCGCTGGCCGGGCAAGATCAAGCCGGGCCAAGTCTCGAACGAGATCGTCCAGCATCACGACTGGTTCCCGACCTTCCTCGCCATGGCCGGCGATCCGGACGTCGTCGAGAAGCTGAAGAGCGGTTATCAGGCGATCGGCCGCACCTACAAGAACCACATCGACGGCTACAATCTTGTCCCCTACATCACCGGCGAGGCGAAGGAGAGCCCACGCAAGTTCTTCATGTATTTGAGCGATGACGGCGACGTGCTGGGCTTGCGCTACGATAATTGGAAGATGGCGTTCATGGAGCAGCGCTGCCACGGCTCGCTACAGATCTGGGCCGAGCCGTTCACCCGGCTCAGAGTACCGAAGCTCTTCAATCTTCGCACCGACCCTTACGAGCGGGCGGATCAGACGTCCAACACCTACTGGGAGTGGTTCATTCATCACATCTACCTGTTGTACGGGGCGCAGGCGGCCGCCGCCCAATGGGCAGCGACCTTCAAGGACTTCCCACCAGTTCAGAAGCCGAACACCTTCACCCTCGACGAGGCATTGAGGATGATGCACGAAACCGCCTCGGGAATGCACTGAGCGCCGACGTTCCCCATCGGACGGCAGGCTCTTGGCTTGCCGCCCGCTGCCCCGGCGAGCGAGCCGCCCTCTACCGTAAAGCGATCATGATGCGCGGAGTCATGCCTCTCTACTACGCCTGAACTACACCTGAAATTGCAATGCCAACAGGAGGAGATCGAAAAATGGCTAAGACTGATAAGCCGAACATCCTCATTATCTGGGGCGATGATATCGGCTGGTTCAACATCAGCGCCTACAATCACGGCATCATGGGGTATCGCACCCCGAACATCGATCGGATCGCCAAGGAAGGGGCGATGTACACCGACTGGTACGGGCAACAGAGCTGCACCGCCGGCCGCGCCGCGTTCATCACCGGGCAGTCGCCGATCCGCACCGGTCTGACCAAAGTCGGTTTGCCGGGCGCGAAGCTGGGTCTACAAGCGGAGGACCCGACCATTGCCGAATTGCTCAAACCGCAAGGCTACGTCTGCGGCCAGTTCGGCAAGAACCACCTCGGCGATCGCGACGAGTTTCTGCCGACGGCGCACGGCTTCGACGAGTTCTTCGGAAACCTCTATCACCTGAACGCTGAGCAAGAGCCGGAAAATGAAGATTATCCGAAGAACCCCGAATTCAAGAAGAAGTTCGGGCCCCGGGGCGTGCTTCATTCCTGGGCCAATCCCGATGGAACACAGAGAATCGAAGATACCGGGTCTTTGACGGTCAAGCGCATGGAGACTGTGGACGGCGAGTTTCTTGACGCCAGCATGAAATTCATGGACGCCGCCGTGAAGGACAACAAGCCGTTCTTCTGCTGGTTCAATTCGACTCGGATGCACATTTTCACGCATCTCAAGAAGGAGTCGCAGGGCGTTACAGGTCTCGGCGTGTATCCCGACGGGATGGTGGAGCATGACGGTCACGTCGGACAACTCCTCAAGAAACTCGATGATCTTGGGATCGCCGAAAATACCATCGTCATGTACGCCACCGACAATGGAGCTGAGGAATTTAGCTGGCCTGACGGCGGGACCACGCCGTTTCGAGGCGAGAAAGATACTAACTGGGAGGGTGCTTGGCGAGTGCCCTGCATGATCCGCTGGCCGGGTGTGATCAAGCCGGGTACTGTCAGCAACGACATCTTCTCCCATCAGGACATGCTGCCCACGCTTCTGGCTGCGGCCGGGGAGCCGGAAATTGCGGCGAAGCTCAAGCAGGGATACACGGCCGGGAAGAAAACCTTCAAGGTCTATATCGACGGGTTCAATCTGCTCCCCTATTGGAAGGGCGAAGTGAAAGAGAACCCACGCCCAGGCTTCTTGTACTGGAGTGACGACGGTGACCTGATGGCGCTTCGCTACGGCAACTGGAAGGTCCATTTCGCCGAGCAACGCGCTGAAGGGTTCGACACCTGGGAGGAGCCCTTTGTGCATCTGAGAGTCCCGATGCTGTTCAACCTGCGGAGCGACCCGTTCGAGAATGCGTCGGTTTCTGGCGACCTTAAGTACAAGCAATGGCGGGTAGATCGGGTCTTTTTGCTAGTGCCAGCGGCCGCGCTCGTCAGCCAGTACATGCAGACTCTGGTGGAATTCCCACCTAGGCAACGGCCCGATAGTTTTACGGTCGGCAACGTAATGGAGAAACTCGAGGCTCACAGGAAGACGCTGGAGGTAGGCTCGGGCGGCGGGGTGAAATAACAAGATCTCCCGAGATGGCGGAGACGCTGGGCGCAATCGGCAATCTCGATTGCGCCCGCCGTCTGCAAAGACAATTGCTAGGAACATCGAAGTGACCCGGAGCGAGCTGTACGAGGGGCCGGCGACCTCTGGATTGGAGGAGGTCCGCGACTTCTACGAAAAGATGCCCTACCCGGCACCGGTCGACAATCTGGACCGGGACAGGGATTTACACGCGAATCCGCAGCGTCGCCGCGCGCAGTTCCACTTGACGTGGCCGACCGAGCGCCCGCGCGCAAATCAGGAGATCCTGGTGGCCGGCTGCGGCACGTCGCAGGCAGCCAGGTATGCGCTCCGCGAACCTGATGCGCGGGTCACCGCGATCGACATCAGCGACACAAGCCTGCGCCACACGCGCGATCTTCGGCGCAAGTACAATCTTGAGAACCTCGAGCTGCATCAACTCCCGATCGAGCGCGTCCGGGAGATTGGACGCTCTTTCGACCTGGTAGTTTGTACGGGAGTGCTGCATCACCTGTCCGATCCGGACCATGGTCTTTGCGCCCTTCGCGACGTGCTGCGTCCAAGCGGCGCAATGCGCCTGATGGTCTACGCACGCTACGGCCGGGCCGGAATCTATATGATGCAGGAGTACTGCCGCCTGCTCGGAATCAGCGCGTCGGACAAGGATCTGCGAGATCTTGGCGCCGCAATCGAGGCGCTGCCGCCGGACCATCCGATATCAGGCGTGCTGCGTAGGGCGAAGGATTTCCGGCGGCCGGAAGCGATGGCGGACGCACTCCTTCACCCCCAGGATCGCGCCTACACTGTGCCGGAACTCTATGCGTGGCTCGATCGGTGCGGCATGTCCTTCGGTCGCTGGATCGAGCAGGCTCCTTACCTCGCCCAATGCGGGGTGGTGGCGCGCAGCCCGCACGCGGCGGGTCTAGCCTCACTGCCCTCCCGGCTGCAACACGCCGCCGTCGAACTCTTCCGCGGAACAATGGTCTCGCACGACTTCGTCGCCTACCGCGATGATCGCTCCGAGGTGAGCCAGCCGATCAATTTTGCCGGCGATCGTTGGCACGACTACATTCCCATTGCACTGCCATGGACGGTGTGCGTTCGGGAACGTCTGCCTCCTGGTAGCGTCGCGGTGCTGATAAACCGGTCGCACAAATTTACCGATCTTATTTGCACTGTCGACTCCTTCGAGGACCGGCTGCTCGGTGCCATCGACGGGAACCGAACCCTGACCGAAATTCTACAATTTACAGCGCAGGAAGGCGACGGCAATCGCCGAGCCCTGCGGTTCTTCGAGCGCCTTTGGCAATACGACCAGGTCGTATTTGACGCGTCGCGCGCCGCCGCGAACCATCGGGACCGTGAGAAGGAGAGACCATGAATAGTTCAGGCCACGGGGCCGCGCCATATCCGGCCAAGGTTGTCGATGGAAAGATCTTGGTTCCCATCTCCGAGTTATCGCTTGCCCCCAATTCGGAATGCAAATGACCGCCGGGCAGAACCTTGCGAGCGACCGAGATGGCGACCATGGCAACATCCTGGTCCTTGCTGTTTTGGCGCTTATCGTTGGCGCGGTTTCAGGCTTCGTAGGAGCGCTCTTCCTGCTCTTGCTTGAACGGGCGGACAGGTTTCGCGATGCCCTCATCGTGTGGGCGCATTCGAAAGCTTTCGCCGGCTTTTTGGTCGTTAGCATCGCTTGTACCGTCGGGGCGGCCGTAGCGGCTTGGCTGGTTCGCCGCTACTCGCCTCACGCATCGGGGAGCGGCATCCCACACGTCGAGGCGGTGCTGAACGAGGAATTGCCGCAGGCGCCGTTTCGCATCATACCGGTGAAATTCGTTGCAGGGGTGCTGGCGATCGGTTCGGGGCTGGCACTCGGCCGCGAGGGCCCAAGTGTTCAGATGGCGGCGACCATTGGGCATCTCGTCGGCAAGGAATTTCGACGCAGCTGGCCCGACTGCAGAGTGTTGCTTGCCGCAGGCGCCGGGGCAGGCCTGGCCACTGCTTTCAATGCTCCGATCGCCGGAGCCATTTTCGTCCTGGAGGAATTGGTGCGGCGATTCGAGCTACGCGTTGCGATAGCGGCGCTTGGCGCGTCGGCGACAGCCATCTCCGTGTCACGTGAGTTCCTCGGCGACGCGGCAGACTTCCACGTTGGAACGTTGGCTTACGCTGGTGCCGCAACCAAGCCGCTCTACTTTGTCCTCGGTGCGGTCGCCGGACTTACGGCGATTGCCTACAATCGCTTGCTGCTCGGAACCATTGCGACGATCAATCGACTCGACCGGTGGCCCGTCGAGGTGCGTGCGGGTACTATCGGCGGGGCAGTCGGGATGCTCGCTTGGTTCGTGCCCGACCTTGTAGGCGGCGGCGATCCGATTGCGCAGCGCACTCTGATCGGGGCGGGTACGCTTGGCCTGCTTCCGCTCGTTTTCCTGCTCAGGCTCGGGCTCGGCGCCATCTCGTATGCGGCGGGGACAGCGGGGGGCCTGTTTGCTCCCATGCTTGTACTGGGAGCCCAACTGGGATTGTTCTTCGGTCAGCTCTGCCAGCTTGTATTTCCAGATCTGAACATTCAGCCTGAAGGATTCGCCGTTGTCGGGATGGCCGCCTTTTTCACTGGTGTCGTCCGCGCCCCGCTGACCGGCATCGTCCTTGTCGTCGAGATGACGGCAAACGTCACAATGCTTTTGCCGATGTTGGGGGCCTGTTTCATGGCCATGCTGGTGCCAACTCTGATGCACGACCCGCCAATCTACGATTCGTTGCGGGAGCTTACTCTGGAGCGCGAAAGAACACGCCTCAAGCAGGCCGAAACCTAGAGATGCGCCGAAACCAAATGATGTCGATCGCTTAGCAATTTGGCTGCCGATTCAGAACCGGAGTAACCGGGATGACGCCGTTGGATGTTATGTGGGTCGGTCTAGGCGGTGGCCTGGGATCACTGTTGCGCTGGTTGACCGGGCGTGTGGTCGGCGAGCGCTATCACAGTGATTTTCCACTCGGCACGTTCCTGATCAACGTCACAGGCGCCTTCGCCATGGGTTACCTGTCGGTCCTATTCATGGTTGATTGGCATGACCGCCATGGCGCCGCGCTAAATTCCGCTGTGCTGACTGGCGTGCTTGGCGGCTACACGACTTTCAGCAGTATGCAGCTTGATGCGGCCAAGCTTGCCGAAAAGAGAGGACACGTCCCTGCCGGGTTCTATCTCCTGCTTTCGGTCGTGGCCGGCCTAATCGCTGCCGCGCTCGGTGGCGCGCTTGCCCGTGCGCTGGGCTGAGGAGGACTTGCCGTGCTAGATTATTTCATAGTGGTCTTCGTCGGTGGGGCGGTGGGCTCCATTCTGCGAGAGTTTACCATGTTGATGGTACCAAATCTTGCGGACGGCTTCCCAATGGACATCCTCGTCGCCAATCTGGTGGCAACCTTCCTGCTCGCCCTCGTCACAGCGCTGCATCGCCGGCAGATCGTGTCTGACAAAACCAACATGCTGATTGGAACCGGCATTATGGGCGGATTGTCGACGTTTTCGAGCTTTGCTTACGGTTCCGTCGTGTTGATGTCTGCATCGACAGCAAGCGCCATTGTCGCGTCAGTCTATGTCGTGGTCAGCCTGGTGCTGGGCTACATCGCTGTCATTGTCGGACTGAAGCTCGGCGGACATGGCTCAGCATGAGCCGCTGTCCTGCGGGGGAAGAGACGCTCGTCGGATATATGCGTGCATCGAAAGCTGACGGAAGCCAAGTGGTGGCCCTGCGGCGCGATGCGCTCGCCGTGACTGACCGGCCGATACTGCGGCAGCAACCTCATTTGCTTGATCTAGATCAAGGAACCAATATTTAATACCACTTTACTGCTTTTGTGCGCAGCAGCGAGACGCCATCCGGCATCGTTTGGACTAAGGGATGCCGCTTCGACTGGACCGCGCAGTATGTTTCGCCTGGAATCTGGTCGATCTCAAGCGCGTGTGTTGGGAGGGATCTGAGCTGACACCGGGCAGAAACCAGCTTGAGTTTGACTTCAAATATGGCGGTCTGGGAGCTGCGATAAGGGCGTTCGGTGATTATAGCGATGGAGCACATCCTTCCATTCATCCGGGCGTTTGGCGAGGCTCCTTCGGTCACGCGTCATCGCTCTAGGCGCGCCGTCGATGGAGGTTAGCTTGGACGCACGAGCGCTAGTTGTCGATGATTCTCGAACCGTGCGCGTGCGCGTGCGAAGGTTGCTCGAGGACACTGAGGACTTTAATTTTGAAGTGAGCGAGGCCGCCGACGGTAGCGAAGCGCTGAAGCTGCTGGAAAAGACCTCTATCGACCGCCTTCCCGACGTGATCCTGCTGGATCGCAACATGCCTCGCGTCTCGGGCGACGCCTGCATCCGTATCCTCAAATCCGACCCAGTGTGGAAGACTATTCCGGTGATCTTCCTCACCGCTCAGGCCGATAAGGCAGAGGTGGTTAGAGGACTGTCGCTGCTTGGCTGCGACGACTACCTCCCAAAGCCATTCGATGCCGGCGAGATGTTGGCGCGGGTGAAATCGCTGACGCGGCTGAAGATGGCCGAAGACGAAGGACGCACCTTGACTCGGAATCTCGAACGGGCGCTTGAGTCCCAACGCAAGGCCTATGCCGAACTGAAGGCTGCGAAAATCGAACTGGCCGAGACCCAAGCGGCAGCGAACATGATGCGAGTGTTCGAGAAATTTGTGCCCAAGCAGTTCCTTCAGCGCATCGCCAAGGACGGGCTGGAAAATGTAAAGGCCGGCAACGTCCAAGCCAACCGCATCACTACATTGTTCAGCGACTTGCGCTCATTCACCACGATCTCGGAAGGGATGACCCCGCAGGCACTGTTCGCCTTTCTCAACGAATATCTGGCCGAGATGCAGCGACCGATCGACCAGTACGGCGGATTCGTCGACAAGTTCATCGGCGATGCGATCATGGCGCTCTTCGACCAGGAGGGTGCCGCCCAGGCCGAGGCGGCGGTCAAGGCAGCGATCGGCATGCAGCAACGCCTCCGCGAGTGGAACGGCGAACGCCTCGGATCTCGGGAGCAGCCGGTGGCTTCGGGAGTTGGCATCCATTCCGGCGTTGTCATGCTCGGAACGCTCGGCAGCACCACCCGCATCGATTCGACGGTGATCGGCGATGCCGTCAACCTGGCCTCGAGGCTTGAGGGGCTGACCAAGTACTACGGGGTGCGCATTGTCGTTTCAGACGACACTTGGGGTCTGCTCGATCAGGGGATCTTCGAGTCGCGTAGGCTTGACCTCGTGTCGGTGAAAGGACGGGATGCCCCTGTCACCATCCGCGAGATTTACCAGGACCTGCGCGGCGAAGAGCTGGACCGCCACCGCCGTCTCGCTGAAGTCTTTGCCCAAGCGCTGGAGCTGTACGAGCACCGACACTGGTTGAAGGCACAGCAGGCTTTCCGCGCTTGTCTTGATGTTGTCAAAGAGGACGCGGCCTCGATCATGTTCATCGAGAGGTGTGCCTACTACTCGGTTAACCCTCCGTCCGAAGACTGGGACGGCTCGTTCGTCATGAAGAGCAAATGACACCATGAGCGACGACCACCAGGAAATGCGGTTGGTCTTTCTTGAGGAGATGAGTGAACTCGTCCAGGACATCGAGGGAGATCTGTTGCAGCTGGAGGACTCTCCCAGCAGCCGCGGTTTGGTTGACCGGCTGTTCCGCAACCTCCACACCATAAAGGGTGGAGCCGGGATGACCGGGATGGAGCAGTTGTCTCACTACACCCATGCCGTCGAGAACACGCTCGACGAAGTGCGTAAGGGCCGCCTCGCCCTGTCTTCGGATTTGGTGTCGCTGCTGCTCGAAGCCCTCGATTGCCTAAAGGGATTTATGGCCGCGGCGCTGGGCGAAGGGATTTTAGACGGTCATGCGGTCGAGGGGAGTCGCCGTAAAATTATGGCAGCTATGGGAGAAGGCGGGACGCCAGACCCAGTTGTCCCTACCCTGCTGCCCGCGCGAGAACCGGTTCGGGATAAACCTTTGCGGTCCGGCAGCGCACTCAACACCTTTATCATCCAAGTGCATGCGCAGCCGGATTTCATCCCAGTGCCGTCTGAGTTGGATGCCAGGGTCGCCGCTTTGACAGCAATCGGCCAACTGGAGATCGTCTCTCACGACCACAGTCTGCCGCCCGAGGGCAGACGAGATCTCGAACATTTCTACCTTTGGCGCAGCTTCCACCTGGTCACGGAGGCGGACGAGACTGTCGTCCGAGCCGCCATGGCTGGCTGGTTGGAACAGCACCGGGTTGATGTCGTCCACATCACCATGCTGCCAGAAGCGCCTCCTGATCAGGCGAAGATCGACGCAGCGGTTGATGGAAGCACCCACGACGTTCTTGGCGAGCCCGCAAGGCCAACTCCGGCTCTTGTGTCCCCGACCGCCTCTCTACCTGATACGGAGGCCACTCCCACGGCTCTCCCACTTGCCGGCGTTGCCGGCGCCGACAAGGCCGGCATCCAGTCGATTCAGAAGCTGGCGTCCATTCGGGTCGACCTCAGCAAACTCGACAAGCTCGTCAACTTGGTTGGCGAGCTTGTCACCACCGAGGCGCGTCTCGACAGCTTCCAAACATCGTTGCAGACGCGCGATACCGAAATGGCCGAGGCCCTGCTCGGCGTCCTCGACGATAACTCGCGGACACTGCGCGAGCTGCAGGACCAGGCAATGACAATCCGAATGGTGCCGATCGGTGGCGCCTTCGATCCTTTACAACGCCTGATCCGCGACTATTGCCAGGACACCGGCAAGCGTGTTCGCCTCACCATCGTCGGCCGCGAAACCGAGGTAGACAAGAAGATCGCAGAACAGATCAGCGGACCGTTCAAGCACTTGATTCGAAATGCACTGGACCACGGGATCGAACTCCCGGACGAGCGACAGGCCAAGGGTAAATCGCCGGAAGGCACGATCGCTCTCTTCGCTTACCACCAAGCCGGGCTGATCGTCATTGAAGTGCGTGACGATGGCCGAGGCGTCGACATCGAAAGGGTGATCCAAACGGCGCGGCAGAAGAACATCATCGACGGGTCGAAGGAATTGACCGCGCGCGAAGCGCTTGAGCTTATCTTCGCACCGGCGCTGTCGACGGCCCAGACCCTCACCGAGGTCTCGGGACGCGGTGTCGGGATGGATGTGGTCAAGCGTGATATCGAGGCCCTGCGCGGTTCAGTCGATATTGCCACGCAGCCGGGCCATGGCACTACGATCACCGTGCGCATACCGTTGACGCTGTCCATCGTCGACGGTTTGCTGGTCGGTATCGGTGAAAGCAGCTACATCATCCCGCTGTCGACAGTAGAGGAATGTGTCGAACTGTTGCCCGGCACCATTGCCGAAAATTCCAGCAATTTTCTCGACATTCGCAGCGAACTAATTCCTTTCCTTCGCCTGCGGAGCCTATTCGGCATAGCCGGGCAACCGGCCCCGGTCGAGAAGGTCGTCATCGTCTCGACTGGCGACCGTCGCATCGGCCTGGTGGTGGATCAACTGCTGGGCGACCATCAGGCGGTCATCAATCCGCTGAGCCGGCTCCACCGAGACGTCCAATCCTTCTCCGGCGCCACCATTCTCGGCGACGGTTCAGTCGTGCTGATTCTTGACGTGCTTCGTCTTATCGAATTCGGCCGGGGCCGCGAAGAGCGGCTAAGAGCATCGTGAGGCAGGAAATGGATATTATGGGCTCGGACATGCAAACCGCGCGGATTCTCACCGTCGGGCTTGGCGGAGAAGTTTTCGCCATCCCCGCCGGCATCGTGCGCGAAATCCTCGACGTCGGACGCGTCACTCGGGTTCCCACCGCGCCCGCCTTCGTCTGCAACCTCATCAACGTCCGCGGCCGGGTCGTGCCTCTGGCCAACCTGCGCTTGCGTTTTGGGATGCCTGCGGTCGAGCCGACCATGGACACGCGGACCGTGGTGCTGGAAATCGATCTCGAAGGCGAGCCGACAACGGTTGCTGTCCTTGCCGACAAGGTCTACGAGGTCACCCAACTCGACGAAGTAGTATCGACCGACGTACCGCGCATTGGAACACGCTGGCGGCCCGAATTCGTGGCTGCGATTGGCCGACGCAATGGCCAATTCGTAATGGTTCTCGACATCGATGAGGTATTTGCTGCGGCCGGAGAGGTCCATTTGATGGAAGAGTCGTAACTGGCGGCCGCCCGACCGACAGCGAGCGAATGTAGCGTCAAGTGTAGGAGGGAACAGTCATGCGCATTCCGATCAAGGCCCAACTGGCGGGCGCGCTTGCCATCCCCATCATACTGGTGGCGGTCGTCGCCCTGCTAGGGCTCGAACGGCTGGCCGCCCTCAACGCGACCGCCGACAACATTGTGCAAGTGCGGATCGCCTCGCGCAACCTACTCGACATCGTTCGCATCGAGGCCAACCGTATCACTCGAATCGAGCGTGACACCATTATTGCCGACACCCATGAGGAAATGAACAAATTCATTGCCGAGCGGAAGGCTGAACAAGCCGAGATGGACGAAAAGCTGCGCCAGTTGCCTCCCCTGCTGGATGAGCAGGGAAGGACGAAGCTCGCTGCCTTCGTCGCTGCGTGGCGGAAGTATTCCGAAACGGTCGACCAGACGACCAAGCTGACACTGGAGAACACCACAGTTGAGGCTCGTGAGATCTCCTCTCATGGGGCACGCAGGGCCGCAGACGCCGTCGTCGAGGCCGCGTCTGCGATCGTGCGTCTCGCCGAACCGGCGGCTCCAGCCGTGTCGCCGCAGGTAGCGCTAGCCGCACAAAAGGTGGTCACCGATGTCTTGGCTATCCACCGCGCCGACAAGAACATTATTCTCGACGCAAGCGAAGCCTCGGTTGCTGCGCAGACGAAGAGTATCGATGGTTACGCCGAGGACGCTCGTCAGCAGATCGACGAATTGCGTCGCCAGCTAGTGGGCGAGAATGCCCGGCTGGTCGAAACCTTGGCCGCTAATTTCCGCAATTTCCTGACCGTGAGCGCGCAGGGCCGCGCGATCGCCGCCAT
>Ga0307474_10002043_pt1 | contig 14522 bp, 15 predicted proteins | sample atmos_gasesECM1C_2_FD_203312 | JGI IMG/M metagenome (GOLD analysis project Ga0307474, IMG submission 203312) | Hardwood forest soil microbial communities from Morgan-Monroe State Forest, Indiana, United States - atmos_gasesECM1C_05 | ecosystem: Environmental > Terrestrial > Soil > Temperate... | reverse complement strand
GCGACGTGCAGGTGGGTGCGCGGCGACGTCAGCGGTCCCGCGAGCCTGCCCGCGATCGAGATCGCTCCGGCGCGCGCGCCCGCGACGCGCAAGCTCCTCAGGTCTCCCGAGAGGCGCGTCTCGAGCGAGGGCCACGCGCCGCTCGCGACAATGGCGAGGACTCCGTTGCCGCTCACCTGGGCGTTGCCGGTGGCCGCGCCGGGCAACGCGCCATCCAACGTCGCTTTCAGGGCGGCGGCGTCGACACGCGGTCCCTCGCCGTGACCGCCGCCCGCGACCGAGAGGCCGACGAGCCGCGCGCCCAGCTTCGTGACCGCCCAGCGCTCGCCCGTCGTCGTGGCGTCGAGCTCCGCTCCTTTGACGGCGATACCCGCGACCTCCGAGGGCGACACGCGCAGCGTCGCGGAGCCGTGCCCGCCCGGCGCGAGCGGCAGGCCGCGACCGCGCGCGGCGAGCGTCAATGACAGCCGCGCCGTGGGTCCCGCGCCCGCGCGCGCAGGGTCGAGGTCGGCGGCCTGCAGCGAGACGACGTAGTCGCCGAGGGTCGTCGCGCCGCGCGCGTCGCGGGCCGTCGCCGCGCTTCCCCGCAGCGCGAGCGCGCCCGCGTTGCTCCGCACGTCGAGCCGCTCGACGGCCACGTGGACGGCGTCGTCCATCCGAAGCGCGCCCAGGAGGGACAGCGACGTGAGCTCGACGCGTCCGCCGTCGGGGGGCTCGAGCGTGGCGGCCCCGTCGATGACGATGCGTTCGACGTGCATGCGCCAGGCTGAGGGACCGCTCGCCGCGGGAGAGAGCGCGCGCGGCGCCTCGGCGGGGGTCGGCGCCACGAGGTCGGCGAGGTTGAGGCGCCCTTCGGAGTCCGCGAGCCCGAGGACGCGCGCGCCGTCGATGCGCAGCTCGCTGACGGCCACGCGGTGCTGCAACAGCGGCGCGAGCGCGAAGCGCACGAGGACGGAGTCGGCGTGCACGGCCGCGCGCCCCTGCCGATCGCGCACGTCGACGTCGACGAGACGCAGATCGTGTACGTAGTCGCCTTCGACGCGACCGACGTCGAGCCCGGGGATGACCTTCCGCGCCTGCGCGAGGGCGGCGCGTCGCACGTGGTCACGCCCCGCGTCGGTCCGGGCATAGAGCAAGGCCAGACTCACGAGCGCGAGCCCCGCGACGAGCGGCCCGAAGATGAGCCAGGCCGCGCCGCGCGCCGCGCGTTCCCAGGCGCTCCGATGCGCGCGTGGTCGGGTGGCCATTGTCAAAAGGCCTCCCCGATCGTGATGTGGAACGCGAACCTGTCGTTGGGGTCGGGGTTGTTGCCGCCGAGCCGGTTGAGGCGGACACCCGCGCCCGCGCGCAGGATCCCGATGGGCGTCGTGTACTCGAGCGACAGCCCGGTCGCGACGTGGAGGTTGGTGAGGTCGAGCGCCGCGAACGTGAGCGCGACGTCTCCCGCGTCGACGAACGGGACGACGTAGAGCCAGTTGCCGCCGACCTTCGTCGCTTCGATGCGGAGGTCGCCCGAGAACAGCACCTCGCCGTCGCCGCCGTACGGCACCAGCGTTCCGTCGCTGGCGCGCGCCTGCGGCGAGAGGCGGCCGAAGCCGAAGCCGCGGTGGCTCGACGGACCACCGAGGCGAAAGCGACGCGTGATGGGGCTCTGGTCCTCCCCGTAAGTGTCGATGCCCCCCACGAGGGCGCGCCCCGCCAGCACGACTCGGTGACCGAGCGGCGCGTAGAGCCTCAGCTCGGGCGTGAGCTTGAGGTAGCGGAAGGCGCCGCCGACCACGGGATCGCCCTCCTCGACGTGCAGCGACAGGTAGCCGCCGAAGGTCGGGTTTAGCGGACGATTGCGCAGGTCGAGCTGGGCGAACGCCTCGACGTAGGCGAGACGATAGGGGTTCACGAAGCCGAAGAACCGATCGCCCGCGGCGCCGAAGACGTCCTGGGCGACGTCGTAGAAGTCGAGGTACTGCAGGTTCCACGAACCGCCCACGAGCAGGCGCTCGCGCAGCAGGGGCCGCTCGAGCCCGAGCTGCCCGCGCGGGCCGTAGTAGCGATAGCCCTCGGCGATGCCGAGGTCGTAGCCGGCGAGCACGTGGCCCGTGACGCGGCTGCCGAACAGGTCCGGCTGCGTGAGCTGCACGTCGTTCTCGGCGGCGGGTCCGCTGTAACGCGGATCCGACACCGACGGGATGACGACCCAAGCGGGTTGAAAGCGCAGCCGCAACCGGCGCAGGCCGCCGAGGAAGTTGCTCATCGTCCACTCGAAGCGGGTCCGCGCCTCCTGGCGGATGCGCTCGATGCCGAGGCCGGCGCCCGCGCGCACCTCGTGCAGCGGCCCGGGCTTGACGGCGATGGCCACGTCGGCGACCTCCGTGGGCGCGGGCGGGAGATCGAGGCGGACCGACGAGAACACGCCTAGGTCGTAGAGGCGTCCTTGCGTCGTCGCGAGGTCGCGGGGATCGTAGAGATCGCCTGGCTTCCAGGTGACGCGGTTGAGGAGCTTGAGTGCGGGGATACCCCCGTTGCCGTCGATGCTCGTGCGCCCGAGGTGCACGAGGGGTCCGGGCCGGCTCTCGAGGTCGACCGTCGCCGCGTGCTTGTCGCGGTCGATCGCGACCGTTCCATGAGCCTCGCCGTAGGCGTAGCCGGCCTCCTTGAGGCGGTCGCCGAGGCGCTCCTTGAGCGTGGCGTACGAGCCGTAGTCGAAGCGGCGGCCGGGGACGACGTCCCAGGACGCTGCCTCCTTGCGCGCGCGGCCCCCCTCGGCCGCGGGGAAGCCGTGCAGGTTCACGGCCGCGATCTTCGTGGGCGAGCTCTCCTCGACGGTGACGACGACGTCGACCTCGCTCGCGTGCCCGCCTACCGGCGTGATGCGATGACCAGTGACGCGCGCGTCAAAGTACCCGTGGTCGGCGTAGAACGCCGTGATGCGCTGCAGGTCGAGATCGAAGGCCGCCTGGTCGAACCACTTCTTCGAGGCGAAGGGCCACCAGCCGGTCTTCTGCGTCGCGAGCACGTCTCGGATTTCGCTGTCGGAGAACGCGTGGTTGCCCTCGATGTGCAGATCGTGCACCCACACTCCCGTCGAGAGAGGATCATGCGCGCAGCCGAGCGACCCGATGAGCATCGGAAACACCGCGAGGAACCGACCGGTCCTTGAAACCACCTCCCGCCAAACCTAGACACCTTCTCGAGAGAGGGAAGGCCGCCCGGGCGCCGGACGGCGGTCTGCTATCGTTTCGCGATCTCGCCCTCCGCGTCATTGCACACGGTCTTCCTGCTTTCGCCGGTGAACCTTTCGGGCGCGCGCGCCGGTTTCGTGCTGCGCGCGCAGTCGGAGGCGCCCTTGGCGCGCGAGCTGCGCGACGCGCGCGGCGTCCCGCTCGTCGAGGCGTTCAGCTTCGTGAGCAGCCTCTACTTTCGAGGGAAGGCTGCCTATGCCGGGACGTTCGGTCGTCCGCCGGAAGGGCTCGCGGGCGCGCTCGTCATCACCCCGGCGGAGGGATTGCGCCCCCTCGACGAGCGCGTGACGGCCGATCGGCTGCGCGCCTGGGCGCGCGTGCCCATTGCGCCTCGCAACGCCGATTTCACCCGCCCCCTCGTGCGCGACGTCGAGGCGCTCGAGCGCGCCTTCGGGGCCACGACGCGGTTCGTGCTGCTCGGCAGCGTGGCCTCCGACAAGTACGTTTACCCCTTGACGCGCGTCTTCGGCGACCACTTGCTTTTCCCGCCGGCCTTCGTGGGGCGCGGGGACATGAGCCGCGGCGCGCTCTTGTTGCGCGCGGCGCGCGAGCGCCAGGAGCTGACCTATGCGCCCGTCGAGGGCGCCGTGCGCCGGGGCGTCCGGGCGGCGCGGGTGACGCGCCAGACGCCGCTCGGAACTTGACCGACCGGCCGCTCGTCGGACAATGGCCGGATGGACGCCGCCGGCGAGCTCTTCGGCACCGAGACGATGGCCGAGCTTTGCGCGCGGCAAGGCCGCCTCGACGACGCGCTCGTGATCTATCGCCGTCTTTGCGCGCAGGGGGCCGACGAAGAACGTCTCGCGCGCTGGAGCGTCCGCCTGCGCGCTCTCGAGGCACAGCGCCTGGGCAGTCCCGCCGCGCTCGACGGGCCGAGCGCTCCTTCGTCGGCGCGCGCCTCCTTGGCGCCGGGCGCACCGGCCGCGGCGCCCGAGCCGGGGGGCGTCGCGCACGCGCTGCCGCTCGTCGTGCGCCAGACCGTGCGCTCCGGCCAGATCGTCTACGCGCAGGGCAACGATCTCATCGTCCTCGCGCCGGTCAACCCCGGCGCGCAGTTGCTGGCCGACGGCAACATCCACGTCTACGCGCCGTTGCGCGGGCGAGCCGTGGCGGGTGCGCGCGGCGCGCGCGAAGCGCGCATCTTCTGCCAACGGCTCGAGGCCGAGCTCGTCGGCATCGACACCGCGACCTTGTCGGCCGAGAGCTTGCCGGCCGACCGCTTCGGCATGCCGGCGCAGATCAGCTTCGAAGCGGGCCGCTGTCTCGTCGCGCCGTTATGAACTCGCGCGCGCCTCAGGGCCGCGCGGACTTGGGCGCCAAGGTGGCCGGCGACCTGCAGTCGGCGGCGTACCGCGTGGCCATGTCCGCCGACTTGGGATCGCGCTCACGGACGAAGGCGGCGTAGCGCTCGAACTCGCTCTTGGCCTCCGCACAGCGGCCGGCCTGTTCGAGCGCGTGCGCCCTCCCGTAGATGGCGATCGAGCGGCCCCACAGATCGGAGGGCGCGAAGAACCCTTCGGCGGCCGAGTATGCCTGCAATGCCTCGTCGACCCTAGTGAGGTGTGCCAACGCGATGGCCTTGTCGTAGTAACCCCAGGGGTCGCGCGGATTGGCGGCGATCGTCTTTTCTGCCAGCTTCAGGGCGTCCTGAGGATCGCCCGCCATCTCCGCGCTGGCGGCGCGGCTGGACAGCTCCGCGGAGCGCGGCGTGGCGGCCTCGGCCTTGACGTTCCGAGGCGCCTCCAGCGGAGCCGACCACGCGGAGACCGAGGACAGACACAAAGACCACACGCCGACGGCGAGACCAAAATATTTGACGCGCATGAGCCACCTCCATGAAGAAAAGCTAGGCACGCTTGGGCCGGTCGAAAGATGCGGCTTCGTCAGTGCGCCCTTCCTTCGTCTCCGGCCAGACCCAAATTGCTTGGACATGGCAATTCTCCAGGCTCTCTTCGCTCTCATCACGCGCTCCGCGGGGAAGATCCTCAACGCGATCTTCGGCTGGGCCGTCAACGCCCTGTTCGGCCACACGACGGCGCGCGATCAGACCGTCCTCTCCGCGATCGTTGGCGCGGCCGTGGCCTGGCCGCTGCTGGCGGTCGGCGTGGCGGCGCCCAAGGTGGCGGCATTCGCGCTGGCCTTCGTCCCGCTCCCTCACGGCGTGCCGTCCCGGGTCGTGCGGCTCGTCTGGTTGGCCCTCGCCCTCGCCGTTCCGTTGGCCCTCGGCTTGGCCATCGCGTCGAGGGGGCGCCTCGAGACGCGCGAGCCCATCGGCAAGCGTTTGTTGCGCGGGTTCCCGCTCACGTTGGGGTTGGCGCTCGCGTTCATCGTGATGTTCGTGTCGGTTCCGTTGATGCGCCTCATGGCCCTGGCGCGCAGCGAGAAGAGCGCCGACATCCCGCTCGTCACCGACACCGCGGCATATCACGAGGTGGCCGCGCTGACCGTCGCGACGCTGAACCGGCACGGTTTCGGGCTCGCGGCCGCGGAGCCCGGCTGGTGGGTCAAGGCTCCCACGCGCATCCTGGCGTGGTTTGGAGGCGCTGCGTTCGGCTCCTTCGTTCCGCAGAGCCTCGAGGACTACGAGGCGCCCGGCATCGCCGTGTCTTTCTACACGAGCGGCGTCCTCTTGCGCGGCAAGGGCCAGAGGCTGACCTGGGCTCACGGGCTCATCGAGGAGACCGTGGTCCACAGCGACGGACTGCAGACCTTCGCGCCCGAGGCGCAAGAGATCGAGCGCGACGTCCGCCGGATCTGGAAGGTCTTCGACGCCGATCCCCGGGCGCATCGGGGCTCGGCCGTCCTGCTCGATCGACTCGACGCGCTCACGCGGAGGCTCGGCGCGCTCGACGTCGAATTCGACGAGTGGCAGGTGATCTATCGCCAACTCTTGCAGTTGGATCGGGCGTTGCGAGGAGAGCCCCAGCTCCTCGAGGACACGGGCGTCTCGGCCGGAAAGGTGAAATCCATGAAGTCGGAACGGGGTGTCGAAGACAAATCAGCGTCGAAGGTCTCATCGTCGGGCGCGGCGGTGGCGCGGCGGACGGCGGCGACGCCGCTCGCCGAGCGCCCGGTCGCTTCGTTGTCGACCGGTGAGCTCATCAAGGAAGTCATGACCGAGGTGGGGCAGCTCGCGCGGACGCACATCGAGCTCGCCGTCAACGAAGCGCGCGCCGATTTGCGCGCGGAGGCCGGCGCCGCCGAGAGGTTGACGGTCGCGGCCCTGGCCGCGCTTGCGACGGTCAACCTGCTGCTCGTCACGGCCGTCATGGCGCTCGCGCTCGTGATGCCGGCGTGGACCGCGGGGCTGCTCGTCAGCGGTGTCGCCGGGCTCGTGGCCCTCATCGCCGGACTCCTGGGCTGGCGGAAGCGCGTTCAGAAACCCATGAACAGAACTCGGCGCGAGCTCAAGGAGGACGTCAAGTGGACCAAGGAAAGAATGGCGTGACGTCGGATGGAGGTCCCGAGCCTCGCCGGCCCACCGAGGATCGGGAGAGGAAGGCCGAGGAGCTCGACGAGAAGGCCGAGGCCATCCGTGAAAACCTCACGGGCCTCATGAACGAGCTCGACCATCGCCGGCACGAGCTCGTCCGCCGGTACGTCAAACCCATCGGCATCGGCCTCGGGATCGTCGGCCTCGGAGTCGCCGCCGTGCTCGGCTGGCGACGTTGGGGGCGCAAACCCTCGAAGGCAGTGGGCCTCGTCGGCGCGCTGGGACGGGTCGCCGCGCATCCGGAACGCGTCGGCGCAGCGCCGCAGACGTCGGTCGCAAAGCGCGTCCTCGGCGCGGCGGCCGCGGCCGTCGTCTCCGTGGCGGCCCGCCAGCTCGCGACGCACGTCCTGGCGACGCGTTCGTCGGAATCGCCCGAGGCGCGATCAGGCTAGGGGCGGCGTGCGCGCGTCGACGCGGCTCCGGCTTCACTTCGCGGCGCGCGCCCGACCGGACGAGAGGCTCGAGCGGGTGACGTAAGCCTCCATGGCGGCCCGATGTTTCTTCGCGAGCACATGACCGACGTGGTGCTCGACGGTCTTGGGGCTGATGAACAGACGCGCGCCGATGTCCGTGTTCGACAGCCCGCGTCCGAGCAGCTCGGCGACCTCGAGCTCGCGCCGCGAGAGGGCCTCGCCGACGCGCACCGGCGGAGCCGCCACGGCCGCCCACCCCGAGCTTGCGCAGCAGCTCGGCCGCCTCATCGGCGAAGCGCGCGTGCCGATTGCTGGAAGGCCGCCTTCTCGGCCTGAGCCTCCGAGAGGGCGACTTCGGTGTCAGCGTCGCGCGCCGACAGCAACGCGGCGATGTGAATGCGCGAGCGCGCGCTCTCGAACGGCATGCCGAGCCGGTCGAAGGTTTCGAGCGCGTCCTCGAGCCACGCGATGGCCCGCGCTTCGTCGGTGAAGTCATGGTCGTCGAGTGTGCCTTCACCCATCCCGACCTCCCGACGGCGCTGCGCGGTTTGGCCGCCTCTGGCGTCGCCGTGAAGGCGGCCGAGCTCGCGGGCGACGGGGCCGTAGCTCGCGCCAACGAGGGCATGCTGGTGCCATTCAAGCGCGCCGACGGGGGCTATCGCATCGAGAACAAATTCCGCCTTCTTCTCGCCAGGGTCTGAACGCTCGGGCTGGGGTTGCGTCGTTGCCAATCATGCCCAGATTTGTGCCAAACAGCCCCCACGGAGGTTACCAATGGTTCGACGTTTGATTCATGCATCCATGATTCTCGGTGCCCTCGCTTTCGTTCCAGCTCGTGCCGGCGCCAATGAGCCGACGAACGCCGAGAAAGAGGGAAACCGGATGGAGCGCAAGGGCAACGCCGAGGAGAAGGCGGCCGACGCCGACAAGGCACACGCCGACCAGATGGAAAAGAAGGGCAGGGCCATGAAGTCGGAAGGCAAGGACACCGGCAACAAGGCCGAGGCGGAGGCCGGGGAGCGCGTGGAGAAGAAGGGCAAGGCAAAGATGAAGGCCGCGGAGGCCCGCCAAGACGCCGCCGAACAGATGGAGAAGTCGGGGAACAAGGTCGAGAAGGCGGGCGTCAAGGAGAAGAAAGAGTCGGAAAAGGCCGCCGCCACGAAGTGACCGCCTTGTAAATCGCGCCGTGCGTGCTTAAACGTGGCGCATGGCGAATAAGAACCCGGAATCCCGCGTCGCGCCGCCGACGAAGCCCTTTCTGTCTGACGTCGTAGAGCTTCGTCGGCGCGCGCGCGAGCACATGGAAAAGGGCGCCGTCACGGCCGGCTACGGCTGCGACCGGGCATCGGTGGTGGAGCTCCTCAACCAGGCGCTCGCCACGGAAATCGTTTGCGTTCTGCGCTACAAGCGGCACTACTTCATGGCCACGGGCATCCACGCGCAGGCCGTGGCCGCGGAGTTCCTGGAGCACGCCAACGAGGAGCAGGGACACGCCGATCAGCTCGCGGATCGCATCACGCAGCTCGGCGGCGCGCCCGACCTCGATCCGCGCGGGCTCGCGACGCGGAGCCACTCCGAGTACGTCGAAGGCACGACGCTGCTCGACATGATCCAGGAGGATCTCGTGGCGGAGCGCGTGGCAATCGAGTCGTACACCGAGATGATCCGCTACGTCGCCGACGGCGATCACACGACACGCCGCCTCCTCGAAGCGATCCTAGCCGTCGAGGAAGAGCACGCCGACGACTTGAAGAATCTTCTCGAGGCCCTACCGAGGCACTAGAAGCCTAGAAGATCTGGCCGGCCGCGAAGTAGGCGCCGATCGGCCTCGCGTCGGGAGACCACGCGACGTCGAGGCGCAGGAGAAACGTACGCCCCTCCTGGAGGCGAAGACCGCCTCCCACGCCGTACTTGAGGCCGAGGCCCGTCCCGTCGAGCTCGGGGTGTACGTGGCCGAGCTCCGTCCAGGTGCGGCCGCCGTCGAGGAAGGCCGCGAGCCCGAGCACGAGCGCCTTGGCGCGCAACGAGAAGGAGCGAATCGGCGTAGAGACCTCGACGTTGCCGAAAAACTTGAGCTTGCCATAGTAACGTTGCGCCGGCACGCCGCGCACGGCCTTGCCCCCGCCGATCGCCGTGGTCTCGTCGAAGCGAGCCATCTCGTAGAAGGGTGCGTCATCGAGGAGCAGGTCGCCCACGAGGCGGGCCGCGACGGTGAGCCTGCCCGAGGGTGAGGTTTGATAGACGCGGCCCGCGAGCGTGAGCCGCTCGTATTGATACGGCAGCGCCGAACCGACCCGCGGGCTCACGCGGAAGCGCAGCGTGTGGAACTGCCCCCGCCGCGTGACGATCTCGTCGTCGCGCGAGTCGTACTGCGCCTCGACCGTGAGGAGCTCGACGCCGTGGGGGTCGAGGCCTCCGAGCAGCGCTCGGACCTCGGGCGAGCCCATGGCGCGATCCCTAGCGAGGACCGTGCCTGGGCCCACGGCGAGGCGGTTGTACGTGAAGGCCGAGCCGGCGAGGGCGAAGAGGTGATCCGAGAGGTGTATGCGCACCTCGAGCGATGCCGTGGGGTGCAGGCGCGCATATTCGCTGTCTTCGATGGGCAGCCCCGGGGCGAGCGGGGGAGACGCGTTGCCGATGCCGGTGTATTTCAGCGTTTCCTCGTCGGTAAAGGCCAGGCGCGCGTCGACGCGCAGCCGTCCGCCGGGACCGGCCCGCGGGACCACGAGCTCTACCCACTCGTCGTTGTAAGGCAGGACGAGCCGGTCGCCGGTTCGGACCTTGAACGTCACGAAGGAGGAGATCTCGAGGCGCCAGCGGTAGGGCGGGTCTCCGGGCTGCAGGGCCGCCCAATCTCCGATGACGCCGCCCCCGACGCCAATGTCGCTGTCGCCCCCGACGATGGGGACGATGTTGAGCTCGCGGGCCTGCCCCCGCGCTCCACGCGGCGCCGCGACGAGTGCGAGCACGCCGCAAGCCGAAAGGGCCGCGACGCCCCGGCTGACGCCCCGGCTCACGGCGGCGGGCTCACTTCAGGAAGGACGGCGCGAGGACGCCATCTTCGTCGTCGTCATTACGGAGCATCGTCGATGTGGCGGACTTCGCGTCGCGGTGGCGACGGGAGGTCGAGACGACCATGCGTTTCGCCGCCGGCGGATCGTCGTCGACGTACGTCGGAGTCGTCGGACTCGATACCGGCGCCTCCGCGTGTCGTTCCGCGGAGAGGAGCGTGAAGAAGGAAGAAGACACGTTGGGAATGAGGGACATTGTCTTGGGCTCGAACCCCGCCTTCTGGAACTCGTACACGACCGGGGCATCTTTGCGCGCCACCTGGACGGACAGCGGCGTCGTTCCGAGCATCGTACCATCGGAGGCGACGACCGTGGCGCCGGCGGGATCGGAGCTGAAGCTGAGCGAGACGACGCGCGGCGAGGCCGAGCCCGCGGCCCGCGTGAATCGGAAGGCCGCCCCGTAGGTCAGGCCCGCGGCGAGCGCCATGCCCGCGAGCGCCGCCGCGCCCCCGACGGCGACGGCGCGGCCGGGCCGGTAGTTTCTGGGAATTCGGTCCAGAGTCGGATCGTCGACGACCTGCCCCACCCCTTCGCCGAACGTCGTGGGGACCTTGGGCGCTGGACCTCGCCGCAGCGTGATCTCGGCCCGGGACATCGGCCGCGCGGCGAGCATCCGCCCCGACAGATCGTCGTGGATGCTCACGTGCGGCGAGGCCGCGCCGTGCGCGGAGGGCTCGAGCAGGGCGTCGCGGAACGCGATCATCGTCGGAAAACGTTCGGCCGGATCCTTCGCGAGCGCGCGGTGGAGGATGACGTCCAGCGCCTCGGGCAGGTCGGGCACGAGGCTGCGGGCCGCGGGCGGCCGCATCGAGATCTGCTTCATGAGCACCTCGGCGTAGCCGTTACCGCCAAACGGCAGCTTGCCCGTCAGCATCTCGAACAAGACGACGCCGAGGGCATAGACGTCGGCGCGGTGGTCCAGCTCTCCTCGTCCCTGGCACTGCTCGGGTGCCATGTAGTAAGGCGTGCCCATGACGATGCCCGTGCTCGTGTCGTGCGCGCTCGCTCCCTCGCCATGAACGAGCTTGGCCAGGCCGAAGTCGAGCACCTTGACGAAGGCGGGGTCGTCGCCGCGCGGGACGAGAAAGATATTCTCGGGCTTGAGATCCCGGTGGACGACGCCATGCGCGTGCGAGGCCGCGAGCGCGTCGGCGATCTGTGCGGCGATCGCGATGGCGCGCTCGGGCTCGAACGGCGCCTCGCGCGTGATGACGTCCGAGAGCGCCTGGCCTTCGAGGTACTCCATAATGAAGTAAAACTCGCCGTCGGGCGTTCGCCCGAAGTCGGTGACCTCGACGATGTGCTCGTGTCCGATGCGGCTGATGGCCGAGGCTTCGTTGACGAAGCGCGTGACGACGTCGGCGTTCCGCGCGTGCTGGGGGTGGATGACCTTGAGCGCCGCCTTGCGGCCGATGACCGGGTGCTCGGCGAGGAACACGGCTCCCATGCCCCCCTCGCCGAGCTTGGCGGTGATTCGATAGTTCCCGACCGTTTGACCGAGCTCGATCATCGGTTGTCGAACGTCGCAATCGACGTGCCAGGGGCCCCGAACGTATTGGCGCGGGGAGTTTGGAGGCCCGATTACGCCCCGGTGACGTGGCGTTACCGGGGGAGATCTGCTGATGCTACCGCTGCGCGTGCCGCTATTTTGCGGTCGTTCGTCCCCGACGTGAGCCGATAGTGACCGCGGCGACGAAGACGACCGCCAAGCCGACGAGGGCCGCTCCCACGCCCCGACCGGGGAGCGCGTGCGCGAATCCCAACACGGCGAGGATGGCCACCGCGTTCATCACGAGCGCCGCGATGCCGAGGCTCGCCGCGCTGCGAATTTCGGCGCCGAGCTCGGCCCGCAGCTCACGTTGCTTGCGGTCGAGCTCGTCGGCGGTCCCACGCCTGACCTCTTCGGTGATCTTCTCGACCAGCTCGGAGACCGACAACGCGCCAGGCGGTCGCCCCGCGGGTGGGGTCTTTCGGACCAGGGGCGTCGGAGCGGTGCTCTTGAATAGATCGAGGTCGACCGCGATGAGAGGGGGCGTCTTTTCGTCGTCGGAGAGCATTGGACGAGGTTGGATCCAACGGCGCGCCGAGGAAAGGCCTCATTCGCGAATTTCGAGAGGCAGAGAGGCCGGCGATCGCGCGCCCGACTTGTAAGTGCGTCGCGCGGTCTTAGGTTGTTGTTATGACGCTTACGCCACTGACGCGGTTGTTCTTAGCCGCGACGATCACGACGGTGGGCGTCACCGCTGGCTGCAGCACCAATGGTTCCGAGGTCGATGTCACTCTGGCGCCACACGCGTACCGCGCCGACTTCGGCGCGGCGAGTGGCATCGTGCCAACGGTCGCGTGCGCGTCCGCGGCGGCGACGGCCTGCGGCGCGGGACAAGCGCTGCGGGAGGCGACGTCGACCGACGACTCGGCGGACGACGTCAACGTCGACGTCCGCTGCGACCCCGAGATCGATCGGTGCTTCGCGCAGGCCCTCGCGCGCTTGCCGTACGAGCTCGATGTCATGCGAGACGACGCCTTCGTCGCGAAGGTCGAGCAACGGCCGGCCGTGGTCGTGCGCAGCATCGACCTCGCGTACACGTTGCCCGTGAACACGCTGACGTTCGACGTCCCGCGCATCGACGTCTACGTCGGGCCGTCCGGGACGAAGACGGAGGCCGATCATGGCGTCGTGCTCCTCGACAGCATCTCGCCGGTCGCGGCGGGCGCGACCTTCGTCGATGAAGGTCGCCACGTCAGGCTCGTCGAGGGCTCGGCCGCGTACACGCGCATCGTGAAGACCATCGAGGCCAAACAGTCCTTCGTGTTCCTGGTCGTCGCAATACCGCGCCTCGCGGCCGGGGCGCCCCTGCCGGCCGGCCGCTTCGAGGTCGACATCTTCCCGACGGTGAGCCTCGATCTCTAGGTGAGATCGAGGCGAGACCGCCGAGGCGGCTACGCCGAGGCGCGTGGCTCCGACACCGCCGCGAGCGTCGTCGTCACTTCTTCGTCGAGCGGCTCACCGTGCGGCCGGCGCTTCTGCTGCACGGCCTCGCGCGCGACATCGGCGAGGGAGAGGATGCCGATGAGCTTGCCGCCGGCGTCGACGACGGGCATGCGCCGGATCTGCTCGAGGCGCATGAGGTCCTCGGCCTCGGCGACGCTCTGCTCCGGCGCGCAGGCGTGGAGGTCGCGCGACATCACGCTCGCGACGTCGAGCTCCGCGAGGCGGGCGCCGCGCGTGTAGGCCGCCATGCAGATGTCACGATCCGTGATCATTCCGACGGCGCGTCCCCCGGCGTCCACGACCGGCGCGCACCCGACGTCGTGGTCCCACATGAGCCCGGCCGCCGTCGCGAGCGTGTCCCCCGGCCGACACGAATAGACCCGGCGAGTCATGACTTCGAAGACATTCATGTCGTGAGCCTCCTCGCACGAATGTAGTCATCGCCGACCCGTCTGGCACTGACCGAATTGGCGCGCGGCGTGCTTAGAAGTTCGCCGAGATGAGATCCGCATATTCAGAATGGCCGCGATGGGCTCGCCGCGTCGCCGTCGCGGCGCTCGTCGTCGTTGCGCTCGCCGTGATCGTGCGGCTCGTTCTCGATCCGATCGCGACTCATTTCACGCGGCGCTCGCTCTCGCAGATGGAGGGCATGCGCGGAGACTTCGATCAGGTCCACGTCACGCTGTTCGGACCCGGGTACACGATCACGCGGCTCAAGCTCATCCAGGACCCGGGCGGAGATTGGAAGGCGCCGCTGTTCTTTGCGGAGACCGTGCACGTCGGCGTCGACTGGCGCCGTCTCTTCCACCGCGAGCTCGTGGCGCGGGCGCGCATCGTCGAGCCCAAGATCACGGTGGTCGCGCAGCCGGCGCGCGGGCCGGCCAGGCCCAAGGCAGCAGCCAAGGCCCCGGACATCTCGACACAACTGCGGCACGTGACGCCGCTCAAGGTCGACCGCGTGGAGATCCTGCGGGGCGAGTTCCTGTTTCGCGACGACGGGCAGCCCCGCCATCCCGAGCTTTGGGTGCACCGGCTCGATCTGGCCGCCGAGAACCTCGCGACGCGCGAGACGCTCGCGAGGCAGCGGCCCACGATGATCAGCGCCAAAGGAGTCGTCGGCCGCAGCGGTGACCTGCGCCTCTTCGTCTCGGCCGATCCGTTCGCGAGCCCGCTGGCCCTCGCTGGACGTTTCGAGGTGGTCGGGCTGCGCGTGGCGGAGCTCTACGACTTCATCGAGCCGAAGACCAAGCTGCAAACGCCGAAGGGAACCATCGATCTGTTCGCCGAGTTCCGCGCCAAGGGCGGACGTCTCGA
>Ga0307474_10002042_pt1 | contig 14522 bp, 9 predicted proteins | sample atmos_gasesECM1C_2_FD_203312 | JGI IMG/M metagenome (GOLD analysis project Ga0307474, IMG submission 203312) | Hardwood forest soil microbial communities from Morgan-Monroe State Forest, Indiana, United States - atmos_gasesECM1C_05 | ecosystem: Environmental > Terrestrial > Soil > Temperate... | reverse complement strand
CGTCAAACGTACTGTTGTGGTTCGTGACGCCGACCATGGCGGCGAGGTAGCCACCCGCGGATTCTCCCCACACGGCGACCGCGGCCGCGTCGATTCCGTATTTGTCGGCGTTTGCACGCAGATATCGGATCGCAGCTTTGATGTCCTCAATGCCGTCGCGATACGTCGCGCCGTCGCGTGTCGTGCGGTACTGCACGCTGGCAACCGCAAACCCAGCCTCAGCGACATAGGTGCGCAGATTCAAGGCGCCTTCCTTGCCCGCCACGACGAATCCGCCGCCTGGAACGTACACCACAACGGTCCGTTTGCGCACGGGCTCGGGAATGAGTATGTCCATCTTGAGGGACGTTGATTTCCCATTTGAGAGCTTCGGTGCCGCGTACACGACATCTGTGATGGTCTTGATCGGCATTTTGCCGCATTGGATCTGATCGTTGCGGTCCGGATGAATGACGATACTGGTGCTCGTGTCGCTGGGCGCAATGCTCGCAGCGACAGGCGGCTTGGGAAGTACTCCAATGCGAAAGAGCAACGGCATCAGACCGTGCATGGGCGTGAATTGGGGGCACGCTGCCGGCGCTCGAGGTCCGCCGGATCGCACACCAATAATTACGCCAGCGCCGGCTGCGCCGACCACGAGCGCCATGATCAATGTCGTTCTTGCCCTCACCGCGTCGACTCCTGCATGCTCAATTTGTCACAGATGAAGGTCTCTAGAGCGCCGAAGCCGCGGTCAGCTACATTCGCGCGCTGAATTCGATCCCGTAGGTGCGCGGCGGCGCATATTGCGCGAGGCTGGCAAGGAAGTTGCCCGCCGCAGAAGTGTAGACGAGCGCGTTCGTCAAGTTTCGGCACCATAAACTGACAGTGTAAGGCCCATTGTTCACGTGCCAGTGCAGGCCGGCATTGACGTTGTCATAGGCCGGCTGACGCAGCTGGTTGTCTGCCTCGGCGAACCAACCGCTGTTGTGAAGGTATTGCGCATCGAGCGTCCAGTCTCCTATCGATGTCGGTATCAGATAGTTCAGACCGAGATTGGCGGTCCATTCCGGCGTGTAGGGCAATTGATTGCCATCCGCCGAGGCAAAGAAAGGCGTGCTGCCGCCCGGAAACGGAGGATTGGGCACGTTGTATTGCACCGCCGGAGTGGAGGACGTGAATCGAGCGTGGATATAACTCGCACCCAAATCCAGTCTGAGTGCCTGCGTTACTTGCGCCTCGAGGTCGAGATCAGCGCCATACGAGGTGGCCGGCGGACCGTTGTAAAACTGCACTTCGTTGTCGGTGGTCAGCTTGTTCAACTGAATGCCCGTGTAATCATAATAGAACGCGGCGCCGTTAAGACGCACCTTGTGGTCGAAGAATTCGCTCTTGGCGCCCACTTCATAGGCCTTCAGAATCTCAGGAGCGAAGTTCGCCAGACTCGGTTGAGTTGAATTATAGCCGCCACTCTTAAAGCCTAGATTTTTAGATGCGTATAGTAGGACGCCGTTGTCGAACTTATGATCGAATCCCAGGCGGTAGGTCAGCTGAGAGAACCACGTGGTCGGCGAAGGGGTCACGCTACCCACGTACCCTGGCGTCACTGACAGCGTTTTATCCTCGTCCGTATACCGCAGACCGAGCGTCAAGCGGCTGCCAGGCAGGAACTCGACGTGCGTCTCGCCAAAACCAGAATAGGAGTTCGTCCCCACTTCCGCGAAGCTGTTCACCTGTTCCTCGTTGTCATGGAAATAGTACAGACCGGCCACCCAAGTGAGCCAAGACACGGAGTAGTTGTCCGGCGACACCAGCTGAAACTCTTGCGAGATCTGCTTGTCATTGACGAGCGCATTCACGGTCGGCAGAGGGATAATCAAAGAAAAGGGCGGAAACGGAACCGGCTGCTGGATGGAGGTCGCGGGTGTCAGAGTGATATCAAATTGGACATCGAAGCTCTGCTGTCGATACGCGCTGATCGAGACCAGCTTGGCCCAATCCATGACATGATCGAGGCGTACGCTGACTCCTCCCGAGTCCAGACTATCCGACGGATCGAGGAACGTGTTGATGTCGTAAGGATGCGGCACGGGAGTCGTCACCGGCGGATATTCCGCGACTGAAGGATAGGTCCCCCTTGGAATGTAATCCGGAGTGGCCGAACTGCCGTAGCGCCGCTCGAAGTCGAAGATCAGATGAACGGTATCGGAGTCAGTGGGTGCCCAGACCCATTTGGAGCGCAGAGCGAGGTCCAGATTAGTTTGGTACACATCAGAGCCTGTGTCGAGATTCCGGCCGTACCCCTCGCCCTGATGGCTGACGTGCATCGCGACATCGGCAGCTAAACCGGGAAACAATCCGCCCGCAACGTAAGCATTGACCATCGTGGTCTGAAAGTTGCCGTAGCTCACATCGAGGTTGCTACTGAAACTCTCCGTTGGATCGCGCGTCTCGACCAGCAGCGCGCCGCCAGTCGCGTTGCGCCCAAAAAGCGTGCCTTGAGGGCCTTTTAGCGTCTCAATCTGCTGGATATTGTTGAGCGAGAGCAAGGCAGCGGAAGGCGAAGCAACATAAACGCCGTCGAGATACAGCGAGACGGAATTCTCAACGTTCGGAATCTCCGAACCGACGCCGCGGATGTGCGGGGCCAGTGATCCCTGAGCGGTGGTCATTTGCAGTCCGGGGGTCATGTCTGCGATGGCCGTAATACTGCTCGCCCCCACCCCGGCGAGCTGGCTGCCCGAGACCGTGGAAATCGCGATCGGCACGTTCTGCAAGTTCTCCGTGCGCTTCTGGGCGGTAACTACGATCTCCGTTAGCGTGCCCTGATCCACATTGGCCGCCGAAGACACCTCAGCGGCCGAAGCCGAGCCAGCCCAGGGCCATAGCCCAATGCTGGCCACCAACCCGTACATTCCCTTCATGTCTCCCCCGTTGCTGGTTACTTTCGTAACGCTTAGAGATGCCGCCGCGAAGAGCATCTTGTGGCAATGCCTGACTCGAGCAACCGCGCGAGCTTGATCACCTTGAACTTTGCAACGGCGAGCGTACGGCTTGTGTTATCGCTTCGCCAATACGCATTACCTGCTGCCAATGATAGGAAGTTCATATAACAGAGTTATGTGGGCGCACTGGTGAGTGCGCGCCCTGTGACAAGACCAGAAGAAAAAGATTCCCGTGGCTCGGTCAATTTCTGAACTCCGGTCCGACACACAGTTTTCTAATGTGAATGGATCAGCAGGCGTTGATAGTCTGCTCGCGAACGAAATAGACTGACCACCGGCGCCGCGGAGCGCGAGACTGTTCTCCTATCTGGTATACCCCATGCTTCTTGGGCGAGTGTTTCGTTTCCGCGGATGCCACCTCATTTTAGGGTGATCGCGTCTCCCGATCGCCGAACACTCTAGGCCCCCTGGAACCCTCGCGGCTATTTCCGGGTCATACCTTTAAGGCCAACAACAAGATCTGCTCGATCCATGGATGAACGGCAACGATGGGAGCGATCGCGAATAGTCGCGTTATTGGCAGTCTTGGCGCTGCACGTGGCTGTGCTGACGGGCTTAGTGATCGCTGCAAAGACTCGAATTCGTACAACGGCCGCAGCTCCACCGATCGAGCTGTTGATTTTGCCGCAAAACCCGGCTCCGACCATCCCACCACCGCCGACCCTGCCGGATCGCCGTAAGAAAATCCCTGCGACTCCGCCGGCGCCTCCGCCCGAAGCGCTTACGGTTGTAACGCCAGATTCCACCACCGTTGTCGGACCACCCATCGATTGGTCCCAGGAGGCCCACAATGCAGCGGCGAGCATCGCAAAAGGCGCCCCCGCCCTTAACGACAAGAATCCTGTGACGCAATCCATCTCACCGTTCGCTGCGCCCCCCGCACACCACAAAGGCGAGCAAATCCCGACCGAAGACGGCAGATGGATCGTGTACGTCACCGACGATTGCTATCAAGTATCGAAGTCCATGACTAGCATTACAAACGCCACCAACAACGGCATGGGCTTGCAGACCTACTGCAACAGGCGTTCCAACAAGCCACGCGGCGATCTGTTCGAACAGCTTCCTGCGTATAAAAAACTCCACCCCGAGAATTAACACTTCTTCGTCCGGCGCGCCCCGGCCCAAAGTGGCCCACTGAAATTTCGCCCGAGTGGCCCTTCAGAGCACCTCCCTTCTCGGAATAATCTGACCCTGTGTCCCGCGGTCGTTGAGCCGCGAGTTCGGGTTAAAAACGTTTTGGAGATGCCAATGAAGCAGATGACTCGGAGCTTGTTCGGCCTGATGTTGATCGCGACGATTTTGATGTTCTCGCCAATTGCGGTCACAGCGCAATCACCCACTTTGCGTGCAGCGACACCGAGCGAAGCCGCGATGCGGGATGGTCAACACGATTTCGATTTCTCCATTGGCACGTGGAAGACGCACATCACGCGCCTTCAAAAGCCGCTCAGCGGCTCGACGACCTGGATCAAAATGGAAGGGACTAAAACCGAGCGAAAGATCTGGAACGGTCGCGCTCACCTGGAAGAGATCGAGGCGGATGGACCTACAGGCCACATGGAAGGTCTGACCTTGTTTCTCTATAACCCGCAGGCTCACCAATGGAGCCAGACATTTGCCTCCAGTCGGGATGGTACGCTTGGCGCCCCCCTAATCGGCGCATTCAAGAGCGGGCGTGGAGAGTTCTTGGGTCAGGACACGTTCAATGACAAAGCCATTCTGGTCCGGGCGATTTGGTCGGACATCACTCAAGATTCGCACAAATTTGAACAAGCTTTCTCGAACGATGGCGGGAAAACCTGGGAGACTAATTTTATCGCGCTGCTGACACGGGAAAATAACGACCATGAATCAGGAGTAGCGCGATGAAATCGTTTGGACGTGTTTTCTTAGGCGCATTTTGCTGCATTTCGTGTGCCTATCCGCTCTTCTCACAGACAGCGCTCGGTGAGCCAGAAGCAGGATCGCAGCCTGTCAACGAAAAGCGCGACGGGCAACACGATTTCGATTTCAATATGGGTACTTGGAAGACGCACGTCTCGCGCCTGCAAAAACCCCTGACTGGATCTGCTACCTGGGTCGAGTACGACGGCATTTCAGTCGTCCGAGAGGTTTTAGGCGGCCGAGCCAGTCTGTTCGAGCTGACGGCCGACGGTCCCGCAGGTCATCTCGAAGGTGCCGGCTTGCGCCTCTACAATCCCCAATCGCACCAGTGGAGCCTCAATTGGACCAGCGGCAAGAGCGGTGTTCTGGGGGTGCCGACGATAGGAGAGTTCAAAAATGGTCGTGGTGTATTTGTCGATCAAGAATCATTCAATGACAGAGTAATTCTTGTTCGAAACAGTTTTATGGACATCACGCCGAATTCGGCACGCTTCGAGCAGACATTCTCGGATGATGGAGGCCAGACCTGGGAAACAAATTGGGTGATGACATTTAAACGTTGAGACCCCAGCCCTTCAGTTGCTTGCGGTGCGTTTCGCCGCGAGTTGTTGAACGACGGCAAGCGCTTGCTCGGCATTGGCATCACCCGCGACTCCACCGATGGTCGCGACGATCTTGTTGTCAGGCGTGACCACGAAAGTCGTACGTTCCGCCGTGGCATGGCCGATCTCGTTGCCGCGGGAATCCTTCATCGCGGCGATCGCTTGTCCTTTATAGGAATCCGTGATTTTGATGTCGTAGGATTTCGCAATCTCGCCCTTCTCATCCGAGGCCACCGGCAACTTGCCGGCGCAATATTGAGGATCTGCCGAGAAGTCGTTCAAGCGGGAAATGCTATCGAGCGAAACGCCGATGACGGAGGCACCTGCGGCGGCGAACTTGTCGTGATTCTCGGCAAACGTGTGCGCCTGTAGATTGCAGCCACCCGTAAAGGCGGCGGGGTAGAAATACACGACCACCGGACCCTTCTTCAGCGCGTCGTGGAGCGAGAATGTAAATTCCTTGCCGGCGAGCGAGGCCTGGGTTTTGAAGTCGGGCGCGGTATCGCCTTGCTTCAACGCGGCAAAACTTGACGTCGCTACCAGCACGAGTGACAGGAAACCTAGGACTTCGCGTTTCATGGAAACCTCATCTGGCCGACGATTAAGGGAATCAGCATTTACAGCGCGCGGGGCACGATTGCAACCCGAGCGCCAACCTCACGATATCAGGGTTCGACCTTGACGTCACCGCCGCGTCTGGCGCTTGACCGGTAGGCGGCCGGTCACGGCTGCGCGTTCCAATCAGGCGTCGGCTCTTGGCGTAAATGACGCACGAAGAAGTCGTACTCACGGCGCAGGCCGTAACTCACATCGCCGGTCGAGCGAAACACCCCGTGGCCCTCGTTGGGTACCACCAGAAGGTCGAAATCCTTGCGCGCCTTGATCAAGGCATTCACGACCTGCATGGTTGAGGCGGGGTCGACGTTCATATCAAGCTCGCCGACGACCAACAGGATGTGTCCTTTGAGGTTCTTGGCGTTGTCGACGCCGGATGACTTCGCGTAGCTGGCATCGACCGGCCACCCCATCCACTGCTCGTTCCAACCGATCTTGTCCATGCGGTTGTCGTAACAACCGGCATAGGCGACGGCGACTTTATAGAATTCCGGATGGAACTCGAGCGCGCTCAAGGCATTTTGACCGCCGGCGGAACCGCCGTAGATACCGACGCGGCTGATGTCGTAGTAGGGATATTTCGCGGCAGCCGCCTGGTGCCAGAGAATGCGGTCGGGAAACCCGGCGTCCCCGAGGTTTTTCCAGGCGACGTCGTGAAAAGCCTTTGAGCGGTTGAGCGTGCCCATGCCATCGATTTGCACCACGATAAAACCCATATCCGCCAAAGACTGCATACCTAGGACCTTGTCGCCGCCGGAGTGCGGTCCGAACGGCCAAAAGGTCTTCGGCACGAAGGAGTCATGCGGTCCGGCATAGATATTCTCAATGACCGGATACTTCTTGGCCGGATCGAAATTTTGCGGTCTTATTATGATGCCCCAGATGTCGGTCTTCGCGTCGCGGCCCTTGGCGACGAACACCTCGGGGGCTTTGAAACCCGCGGCCACGAGCTTGGTGATGTCGCCCCGCTCTACTTCAGCGAGCAGCGCGCCGTCCGCGGTGCGATGCAGCTCGGCGACGTTGGGCATGTCGATGCGCGAATAAGTGTCGACGTAGTAGTTCATGTCGGAGGAGAAAGCCACGTCGTGATAGGCGCTCGCCGTCGTGAGCGGCGTCAAATGTGTGCCGTCGAAATCAATGCGATAGAAGTGCTGAAAATACGGGTCTTCATTCTTGCGCATGCCGTTGGCGGCGAACCAGATCTGGCGTTTATCGTCATCCACTTTGATCACATCCCGCACCACCCATTCCCCCCGGGTGATTTGGTTTTTCACGCGACCCGTTTGGCCGTCATACAAATAAAGATGATTCCAACCGTCGCGTTCAGACATCCAGATGATCTCACGGCCCATTCCTCGGACATCGTGCGTAAAGCGACGATCGACATTGATGAATGTCGTGGTGCGGTCCGTAGCCACGATGCGCGCCGCCGCGGTATCGGCATTGACTTCGAACAGGCTGTACACCTGGTGGCCGCGCTGATCGTATTCAAACGTGACCGAGCGACTATCCTTGCGCCAGGTCAACGGCGACATGGTGTAAGGATTGGGGAACTGATCGAACGGCACCTGTAATTGCTTCTGGCCGTCGATGTGAAAGATCACGGGTCGATCGATGTCGACCGCATCTCCTGGCTTGGGGTAGAGCTGCACGACCACCTTCGGCTGAATCTGATCCGAGGGCGAAGAGACCACCCGGGTCACTTCGCGCCGGAAGCCTGGACGTACGCGATAGGCGGCAAGCTTCTTGGAATCCGGCGACCAGGCGATGGATTCCGGGTCGTAGAATTCACCCTCCGAACCATCGGAACTCAACGGGATCGGCTCGCCGCCGGAGGGGGCTCGCACGGCGATATTCCAATTCTGTACGAAGGCCAGCCAGTGACCATCCGGCGACTTCTTCGGCGAATTGTCCGCCGGGATCTTCAGATCGCGCACCGCCCCGAAGCCGCGAGGCTGGTGTCCGCCATGCGGCGGCAGCCGTGAACAGACATAGTCGGTCAATGAGCATTTCCAGGCGGCCTCATCGAGCCACGTGGTCAGTGCTCGCCCGCTATCGCTGATCTCGACGAGGGTAAATGGTTCGGTGAACGGCAAGTGCAGACCGGAGGCGACTTTCCCGGTCGCAGTTCCCAATGCCGTCGCCAACCGGTCGTGATCGAATGCCGGCTGCTTTTGCAGGCTCTCCGCGTCCATGACTACGAACTGAAATCCCCCGGGTACGGTCTTGCGGTAGACGAAGCGATGCGTTCCTTCGATCCATTGCGCCGGCTCGGCGATGTTCTCCGTCAAACCCGACCACGAGCTGCGCAGGCCAATGGCGTGTTCGTAGTCATCGACGTTGGGTTGGGCTACGATCGCTTGGCCGGCCACGATGGCAGCAGCCCCTAACGCCGCCGCCGTTCTTATCTTCATCCCCTACTCCCTCAAACCAGCCGCGACCTATGGCGTGTGGATTTTAACGCAAAAAGACCGGAAGATAGGGCAAGGCGTGTAAACAGGAGGTCTCACATGAAAGCTCTCATTGTCCCAATGACGTTTGCTGCGTGCGTACTGGGTTTCGGAGTTCGCGCCGAAGCCCAAGGCGCGCCCGCAGAGCACAGCATGACGGGGTGTCTGGCGAAGGGAGACGATGCTGGAACCTTCAAGCTCACGGATTTGGAGAAAGGGCCGAAAGAAGTCGTGATTGCGGAGAGCACCGCGAACCTCACTCCTCACCTCGGCCATAAGGTGGAAATCACCGGCGTGGCTGTCCCTGGAAAGGACAAAACCCACACGATGAAGGTGACGGCGGTCAAGATGATCTCCTCTAAGTGTCCCTAAGGCTTGAGTCCGGCCAAGGGCCGAGTCTCTAACAGCTCACGCCGGCTTCAAAAGGGCCATGCCGATCGCCCGACCGTTGAAGATCAATGCGCCGATGAGCGAGGCCGCCGCCGCGGCCAGGGCGCCGTAGGTGCTCACGCCCAGCGCGCAGATCAGCACGACCGCCACGGCGCCGGATCCCACGGCGACGCCGATCCGCCGTGCATCCCACTCCACCACCGCGTGCCGCACCGCCGGACGGCCGACGCCATTGGCCCACTGCACGCCGAGAAGAAGCGCATACACCGCCAACTGCGAATCATAAGGCTTCCCATACAGCGCCAGGGTTGCCGGTGCCAACAGCAAGAGCGGCACGGCGAACGCTGAGCTGTAGATCAGCGCCGCGGCGAGCTGCCGCAGCAGCAGGCGCCGCGGCGCTTGGACCGGCTGCGTCGCCATCAAGGTTTCGCGGCCGCCTGTCAGGTTCAACGCCGGCAGAAACATATCGACGATCAGTGCCGTGCGCGCGGCCACCGCATATTGCGCCATCTGTATCGGCGCCGCCCAGACCGCCAAGACGCACAGGGGTCCCCATAGGAGCAACCCACGCGCAAGGCCGATCAATTCTCGCGAGTCCACGCCCTGCAGTGCTGCGCGGCAAATCGGCAGGGAGTAGCCCTCGCCTCGCGCGACCGGGAAGGCCCGCCAGGCGAGCGCCGCGGCGACTCCCACAGAAACGACACTCCCGAGCAGGAACGCCCAGGAGTACAGCGCGAGCGACGCGTCGGAAGGTGCGAGCACCACGGCGAGGAGGATGGAAAGGTTCACGGCGTAGGCGGCCACGACGATGCCGAGCGTCCGATTGGCCGCGCGCAGCGCCTCGCCCAACAGGCTGGACAAGCTGACGCAGGGGATGGCGAGCACGAAGGGCAGATAGGTCTGCAACAGGGTTTGCAGTTGCGGGGCCTGGATGTCCAGGTCAGCCATCACGACCAGGAGAACTGCGCACAGGAGACTGGAGCGAAGCAACATGCGCCGCGCAATCTGGATCAACAGTACGCCGTTGGGAATACCCGTGGTTGTGGCGCGCCGCCCGATGATGTGTTGCGCCAGGTAGATTTCGTACTTGCCGCGCAAGAGCGTGCTTAAGCCTAAGGCGATCACGAAGCCGCGAAAGTAAACTCCCGCCTCCTCCGGCGTCAGCGCACGCACCACCGCCCAGGTCGCCACGATCTGGAGCGCCGCGCCGAGAAGACGCAGCAACAACTCTCCGATCCACGAATGCGCACCGCTCTTGGAGTACTCGCCTCCGGCTGTCGCCGTCTCCGCCATGCCAACTCCCCTGTTGCCAGCCGAACGATACACCCTGCGGGCCCTAGTTCGAAGCAGTCGCGGTGTGTTCCCGCAGGCCTCCACCGAGAGCCTTGTACAGCGTCACGAGATTTTGCAGCCGCAGCAGCCGCACGGTTTGCAACTGCTGCTGGGCGCTATAGAGCGAGACCTGCGCAACGAGCGCGGTCAGGTAGCTGTCAACCCCACCGCGGTAGCGCATGTCGGCCAGCCGATAGGCTACGGCCGAGGCCGTCACGAGAGCTTGCTGAGCCGCGAGCTGCTCATCGAGCGTGCCGCGGGCGACCAGCGCATCGGCGACCTCACGGAAGGCGCTCTGAATTGCCTTCTCGTACTGCGCGACCGCCGTCTCGCGGGCGAGTTTGGTCGCCTGCAGGTTGGCAACGTTGGCACCGCCGGCAAAGATCGGAAGACTGATATCCGGTGAGAAGGTCCAGGCACGCGAACCGGCTTTGAACAAGCCTGACAGCTGCGTGCTTTCGGTGCCGAAATTGCCGGTGAGCGAGATGGCGGGCAGGAACGCGGCACGCGCCGCGCCGATCTCGGCGTTGGCGGCCATGAGCTGATGCTCCGCCGCGAGTACATCGGGCCGGCGTACCAGCACATCTGACGGAATGCCCTCCGCCAGCTCGGCGACCATGTTGCCCCGGTCCAGGCCGCTGGAAAAATCGATACCGTCCGGAATTGGCGCGCCCAGCAAGAGCTGCAGCGCGTCGCGGTCCTGGGCCACCTGCCGGACATACTGAGCAAGGTTAGCGCGTGCCGTGTCGACCGTGGTCTCGGCCTGGCGCAGCGCAAGCTCGGTGGTCGTGCCGCCTCTGAACATCTTCTCGGTCAGCGCGTACGACTCTGACTGGCTCTTCAACGTATCACGGGTGATGTCGAGCAGAGTCTGATCGGTGAGTACTGTGAGGTAGGCAGTGGCGACTTCCGCCACGAGGGTCAGCTGTACGCTGCGCCTCGTTTCGCCCGAGCTAAAGTACTGCTGCAGGGCTGCATGGCTCAAGCTGCGGATGCGGCCGAACAGGTCCAACTCGTAACTCGTGAAGCCGATTCCGACGTTATAGGTGTGCTCGGTGACCCCGTTCGTGGGCAGAGGGCCGGCCCCCGATAACAGGGAGGGCGGAAAGCCGGACGTCAAAACACGGATGGGAACGTGCTGTACCTGCTCGACCGCGCTCGCATCGACGGTCGGAAACAAATCGGCGCGCTGGATGCGGTATTGCGCCTGCGCGCTCTGCACATTCAAGGCTGCGACGCGCAGGTCGCGATTGTTGGTAAGCGCCAAGTCGATCAGCTGCTGGAGCTGCGGATCGGGAAAGAACTCGCGCCAGCCGATGTCGGCGGCCGCCGGATCACCCGCCGTGCCGCCGTCGAGTGCCGGCACCGGCGATGGCGGGCGCTGATAATGCGGCTCCAAGGTGCAGGCGCCGAGAAGTGTGCTCAGCGCCGCGACGAGGAAACAGGTGCTTTTGCAAGCCATCCTCAGTTCCCCGACGCCGGCTGCCGCGACGGCGGTGGCGACTGTGGTGGCTGCGACGGCTCCTCGTGCTTTTGGCGATCGCCGAACAGCGAGCGGACGCTCACGAAGAACACCGGCACGAGGAACACGGCAAGCACCGTGGCCGTCACCATGCCACCGATCACGCCGGTACCGATCGCGATGCGGCCGCCGGCGCCCGCACCGGTGGCGATCGCCAGCGGCAGCACGCCGAGGATGAAGGCCATCGAGGTCATGAGGATCGGCCGCAGGCGCTGGCGGGCCGCCGCGACGGTCGCCTCGATCAGATGCATGCCGCGCGCGTGGTTTTCCAACGCGAACTCGACGATCAAAATCGCGTTCTTGGCCGAGAGTCCCACAGTGGTGAGCAGGCCCACCTGAAAGAAGACGTCGTTACCAAGTCCGCGCCAGAGCGTGGCGGTGATGGTGCCGATGATGCCGAGCGGCACCACCAACATCACCGAGAAAGGTATCGACCAACTCTCGTACAGCGCGGCGAGGCACAGGAACACGACGGTGAGCGAGATGGCGTACAGCGCCGGCGCCTGCGAGCCCGAACGTACCTCCTCGTAAGAGAGGCCGGTCCACTCGTAGCCCACGCCCTTGGGCAGCTTCGCGACCGCCGCCTCCATCGCGGCGAGCGCTTCCCCGGTGCTTTTGCCCGGTGTGGGGGCACCCAGGAATTCGAGCGCGGGTGTGCCGTTGTAGCGCTCCAATTTGGGCGAGCCCTCGATCCAGTGCGCCGTGGCGAAGGTCGAGAAGGGCACCATTTGACCCGCACCGTTGCGCACGTACCAGAGACCCAAGTCCTGCGGCAGCATGCGCGAGTCAGCTTCGCCCTGCAGAAACACCCGCTTGACGCGGTTGCGGTCGACAAACTGGTTGACGAAAGCCGAGCCCCAGCCGGCGCCGAGGGCATCGTTGATGGTGCCGATCGCAACGCCGAGCGCGCTCGCCTTTTCCCAGTCGATGTCGAGTTTGTACTGCGGCTCATCGGCGAGGCCGTTCGGCCGTATCATGCCGATGGCCGGATCCTTGCTCGCGATCCCCATCAGCTGACCGCGCGCCTCCATCAGCGCCGCATGGCCGAGGTTGCCGCGGTCCTCCAGCTCGAAGTCAAATCCCGTGGCGTTGCCGAGCTCGAGCGCGGCGGGCGGCGCGAATGCGACCACGAACGCGCCTCGGATCTGGTGGAAGCGCTGGTTGGCGCGCCCGGCCAGGGCAAATACGGAGTTCTTTGACCCCGGGCGCTGTGACCAATCCTTCAGGCGGACGAATACGAGACCGGCATTCTGCCCGTGGCCGCCGAAGCTGAAGCCGTTGACGGTAAACACACCGCTCACGAGATCTTTCTCATCCTTGAGGAAATAGTCGCGCGCCTCATTGAGTGCTTGCTGCGTGAGCTCACTCGCCGCGCCCGGCGGCGCCACCACCTGAACGAACAAAATGCCCTGATCCTCATCCGGCAGGAAGGATGTCGGCACGCGCACGAACAACAGGCCCATCGCCACGACAATGAGCACATACACCACGAGGTAGCGCCGCCTGCGCCCCGTGACATGAGTGACCCCGCGTTCGTAGCCGCGATTCATCCGGTTGAAGCCGCGATTGAACCAGCCGAAGAACCCCCGCTCTCGCTCGTGAGCCTCTGTGACCCGCCGCTTGAGGAGCGTCGCGCACAATGAAGGCGTGAAAATGAGCGCCACGATCACCGACAGGGTCATGGCCGAAACGATGGTGATGGAGAACTGACGGTAGATGACGCCTGTGGAGCCGCCGAAGAAGGCCATGGGCAGGAACACCGCCGATAACACCAGCGCAATGCCGACCAGCGCGCCGGTGATCTCGGTCATCGAGCGTCGCGTCGCATCCTTCGGTGAGAGCTTCTCCTCGTCCATCACCCGCTCGACGTTCTCCACGACGACGATCGCGTCGTCCACCAAAAGACCGATGGCGAGCACCATGCCGAACATGGTCAGCGTGTTGATGGAGAATCCCGCGGCCGCGAGGATGCCGAAGGTGCCCAAGAGCACCACAGGGACGGCGATGGTGGGAATCAGCGTGGCCCGGAAGTTCTGAAGGAACAGGTACATCACCAGAAACACCAGCACGATCGCCTCGAACAGCGTCTTGACGACCTCATCGATGGAGACGCGCACGAAGGGCGTGGTGTCGTAGGGATAAACGAGTGTGAGGCCGTGCGGGAAGAACGGCGCCAGCTTGTCCATGGTTGCGCGCACGGCCTTGGCGGTGTCCAGAGCGTTCGCGCCGGGGGCGAGCTTCACTGCCAGGCCCGCCGCCGGTTTGCCGTTGTACTCGGTGTAGATCGAATAGCTCTCCGCGCCGAGACCGATGCGCGCGACGTCCCGGAGCCGCACCTGCGAGCCGTCGGTGTTCACCTTGAGCAACACGCGGCCGAACGCCTCCGCACTGGTGAGGCGCTCCGGTCCGATGATGGTGGCGTGGAGGCGCTGCCCCTTTACGGAGGGGAGCCCCCCGAGCTCCCCGGAGGGAACCTGCAGGTTCTGTACCTGTAGCGCACTATTCACGTCGGTCGGTGTCAGCCCGAAGTTATTGAGCTTCGCCGGATCCAGCCAGATGCGCATCGCGTACTGGGTGCCGAAAAGCTGGAAGTCGCCGACCCCGGCTGTGCGGCTAATCGGATCCTGTACGTAGGAGGCGATGTAGTCGCTCACGTCCTCGCTGCTCATCGAACCATCGGTCGAGTAGAAGCCGATCACGAGCAGGAAATTGCGGGTGGCCTTGGCGACGCGCAACCCCT
>Ga0307474_10002041_pt1 | contig 14523 bp, 13 predicted proteins | sample atmos_gasesECM1C_2_FD_203312 | JGI IMG/M metagenome (GOLD analysis project Ga0307474, IMG submission 203312) | Hardwood forest soil microbial communities from Morgan-Monroe State Forest, Indiana, United States - atmos_gasesECM1C_05 | ecosystem: Environmental > Terrestrial > Soil > Temperate... | reverse complement strand
GCATTCGCTGGCGGCCGAGGTCGGCATGATCGCCACCTTCATGCCAAAGCCGTTCTCGCATCTAACGGGGAATGGGTTGCACATGCATTTGAGCCTCTGGGGCGAGGACGGCACGGAGCTCTTTGCCGACACTGCCGACGGCAGGGGCCTCGGCGTGTCGGCCCTGGGCTATTCGTTCATCGCCGGTCTGCTCGACCACGCGGAGGCGTTGGCGGCTGTGGCGTGCCCCACCGTGAACTCGTACAAGCGCCTGGCCAGTGCGCCGCCGAATTCGGGGGCGGCCTGGTCCCCGGTCTACGCCACCTACGGGGGCAACGACCGCACGCACATGTTGCGGGTGCCCGAGCCGGGTCGGGTCGAGGACCGCTGCATCGACGGTTCGGCCAACCCGTATCTCGCCATGAGCGCGTTGATCGCCGCCGGCCTCGACGGCATGTCCCGCGACGCCGATCCGGGAGATCCCTGCGAGTTGAACCTGCTCGAGCTCGACGAGGCGGAGGCGGCGGCGCTCGGCCTCCGTGCCATGCCGATGACCTTGTGGCACGCGCTCGAGCGCCTGGAGACCGACGCCGTGCTGCGCGAGGGCCTCGGCAAGACGGCGGACGGCGACTACGTCGACTACTTCGTCGCCACCAAGCGGGCGGAGGTCCGGTCCTCCCACGCCGATGTCACGCCCTGGGAGATCGATCGCTACCTGACCGCCATCTGACCCCTCTATGTCCTTCTTCAACAGCATCGAAGCACCGCATACCGGCTGCTGCAGTCCCCCCACCCCCACCGATCACGGGAGATGAACCCATGACCACCGAAACGAGCGTCACCCCAGGACCACCGGGAGAGGTGGCCACGTCCCTCGAGCGAAGTATCAACTGGCGCGGCGCCTTCGTGATGGGGTTGGCCGGGGTCATCCTGGTCACCGGCATTGCGCCCTTTGCCGTCCAGGCGATGGGGGCGGCCGCCATCCCGTGTCTCATCGGGATCCAGGTGATCGCGTTGGTGGTCTGTCTGTGCATGGGGGAGTTGGCTGCCCTGTGGCCGCATCGCACAGGCGGGACCCCCTCGTATGCCTACGAGGCCTTCAGGCCATTGGGGGAGTCCACCGCACGTCACGTCGGTGGGGTGGCCGGGTGGAGCTACTGGCTCGGGTGGTTTCCGGTGGCGCCGATCAACATGATCCTGGCGGCCAGCTATATCGCCGTGCTGTTCCACGTGCCTCTGGGCAGGACCGTGGACCCGCTCGGGGGTCTCGGCTCGCCCGAAGGCATCGGCGTGCTGATCATCACGCTGGTCGGGCTGGTGGGCCTGTTTATTCCTTGCTATCTGGGTGTCCGCCTCGGCACCGGCTTCGCCACCGTGCTCGGGATCGTCTCGATGGTGCCGATCACCCTGCTCATCATCCTGCCGGTGTTCAAGCCCAGCAGTTTCCATTGGTCCAACGTCTCCGGCTTCCACTTCTCTGATCCGAAGACGGCCGGCTTCGCCTTCGTGATGAGCTGGCTCTTCGTCATGAGTTGGAACGGGATCGGCGTGGAAGGGGCCGCGTGTTACGTGGCCGAATGCCGTAACCCCCATCGTGACGCCAAGATCGCCATGACCGCTGAGGGTCTCTACGGTCTCTTCATCTACGCCGCCACCGCCATCGTCTTCGTGGCAGTGCTCGGGGCGTCGCTCAAGTCGTCCGATCCGTTGACTGCGTACACCGACTTCGCCGACCACATCTTCGGCAACGCCGGCTGGGTCAAGTACCTGATCGGCATCCCGCTGATCGGTGCCCTGATGCTGTCGGTGCTGAACGCCATCATGGGTGTCGGCCGCTCGCTCTTCCAGGCCTCGGAAGACCGGATGATCCCCAAGTTCTTCTCCCACAAGAACAAGCACAACTCTCCCGATCACGCCATGTTCTTCAACCTGGCCTGTGCCTTGGTGGTGGGGCTATTCGGGTCGCCGGTTCGTATCTACATCTTCTCCAACGTGGGCTACCTCATCGCCATCGTGGCGGCGCTCGTCGGGTACTTCTTGGTGCGCCAGTTCCAGAAAGACAAGGTGAGCCCGTTCCGGCTCCCCGGCTATGTCCGATGGATCGCCTTGGCCATGGGACTGTTCCTCACGTTCGTCTACTTCGTCGGCGGGTGGGGATCGCCGGACCTCGTCGTCGGCCCGGGACAGGGGCACACCCTCTTCCTCCTGGGCTTCGCTGTGGTCGCGGTCTACGTGCCGTTGCACCTGTGGCGCCGGATGACCGACCGGCGGGACGGCGTGGAGCCGTTGGGCAGACTGCCCATCGTGGTGGGGTCGCCCGGCGGCATCGACCTCGGTGAGATGAAGGAGCCGCACGTCTTGGACCCGTCCCATATGGACGCCGTCGACATGGAGGCCGCCGGTATCAGCACCGCTCCGAGCAACGCATCCGATGACGGCTGAGGCGGTGAGTGTGCAGTCGCGGGGTGCGGTGGAAGAGCCGCCGCTCCGGTCGTACCGGACCCTGTTCAAGCGGTCGAAATGGGACAGACAGCCGACACAGTCCTCCGCCGTCCTCATCGCGACCGTGGGCGTCGCAATCCCGCCCGCGGTAATCCGGCGGGCCGTCCAGCTCAGTGGGGGTCGTCCCGTAGCCGTCGTCGCCATCGCCCGAATCTACGGATCGTCGTTCGGGTTGCCCAGCCCCGGGCTCATGCCCACGCGGAAGGAGATGGAGGCGCAGCTGGTCTTCGTCAACGAGGCCATGGCGCGTTTGGAACGAGCCGGCGTCGAAGCCTGGGGTCAGGTGGCCTCGACTCGCCGCTACGCGAGGACCATCGCGCAGGTCGGACGGGCCCGGGGCGTGTCCAGCGTGCTGGTGGTCGCGCCCGAGGCGCCCCGTTGGCGACGACTGATGGAGGGCGACACGGCTCGCGATGTCAGGCGTCGCGTGGGCAAAGAGATGGCGGTGGAGGGCGTAAGAGTCTGAAGCCAGTCGGGCCTGGTCAATTTCGTCTGGTCGCCAATCTGGCCAGTCGCGTAAGCGACTAGCAATCGAAAGGAGCAGAGCAACACCATGGCCGTCTACCTCAGCATGCAGAGGGTTCGCTTTTCGAGCACCGACGCCTACGACAAGTTCCGCACCGTCTTCAACGACGTCCGGCACCACTTGATGACCAAACCGGGATTCCTCCACCTGACGTGGTGGGAACACCCCGACGAGCCCGGCTGGTTCAACGAGGTCAGCATGTGGGCGAGCAAGGAAGCCCTCAACGATTGGCATATGGACACGTACCACAAGCACGCCAAGGCGTGGGCGGCCAACGGCGCCATCATGGAGGACATCATCAACAACTTCGAACTCGTGGGCACGAGGTTGCTGCGCATCTGTCCGACCTGTGGCAAGTTCGAGGACCGCGCGTATGAGTTGGAGTACGAGCAGAAAACCCTGTCCGAGCCCTGCCCCGAATGCGGATTCCATTTCCCCATGGCCGCGGAGACTCCGACCAGTACTTCGGTATTCAAGGACCTGGCGAGCTAGCGTCCTGGTTTCAGTCTTCTCCGCGCGGCCGGGTACGTTTCGAATCGAGCGATGCGCGAACAAATTGTCGGACTATGGACGAGTCAAGGATTCCTGACACGCTGAGAGCGGAGAGGGCGGCGGCTCTGGTTCGCATTACTGCGATCACGTCCGAGTTTGATGGCATCGTTGTCGACTCGCAGCACGCGAACGCGGACGACGAGCACGACCCCGAGGGATCGACCATTGCCTATGAGAGGGCGCGGGTAGCCGCCCTTATGGCCCGGGCACAGTTGAACCTGGACGACCTAGACCATGCGTTGGCTCGTCTAGCCGCAGGCTGCTATTCGGTGTGCGAGGGGTGCGGTAAGGGGATTCCTCCCGAACGCCTTGCTGCACTGCCGGCTGTACGCACCTGCTTTGAATGTGCAAAAGCTGGGCGACCCTGATGACGATTCGCGGCCTCCAAAAAGGCGCCCGGAGCTTGAGCTCTATTGGTCAAGGTGCGACGGACTCCCTTGCCCATCCAATTGCCCGACTATGGAGCCAGATTCGGTTCAACTGAGCAGAAGGGTTGGACGAGGTCAAGACGCTGACCGGGCAGAACAGTATGGCCCGCATGCAGTGGACGACGCTGTCTGCTCTCTCAAGGCGGCGACACGGGGTTCGAATCCCGTTGGGGCTGCCGATTGCGCTTGACCCCGTCCGGTGGACCGCGTTCATGACAATGCGGCCTGGTGGATGTGGCTTGAGTGTAGATCTTCGAATTCGATCGGGGTCAGGTAGTTCAGGGCGCTGTGGCGCCGGGCCGTGTTATAGAAGTCTCAACAATCTGTGACGAGTTCCTCTATCTGAGCGAGTTCAACCCGACGCTTGGTCAGCGTTGCCAGCTGCACGGGTTTCGTTTGGCCGGAGTCAACGCGAGGGCGACGACTACGAGAAGGCCCCAGACAAGGAACCACGGATCCCAGAGGTAGGTGTGCCAAACCAAGGCACGCCGGTCGGCGGTCCTTCCCAGATGGATGGCGCCAGCTTGTACCAGGAGACCCGCCGAGGTGAAGACGAATCCATAGAGGCTTAGTACCGCGCCTTCTGCCCACGCCAACAACCTGAGTCGGCCGTGCCATTTCGAGTGCGGTGCGGAACGGCGGAGGTAGAAGGGAAGCAGTGCACCCATACCTTTGATGACGACCGCGGCCCACACGGCCATCACCACGGTGGTGCTTTGATCTGCGGTGACCAGCGAGGAGCTGACAGTGGCGAGGAGCCACGTGCCGCCGAGTGCCCAGTAGGCGCTGATCGCGACATACGCCACGCCGGCGACTAACGCTGCCGTGGCCGCAGCCAGTCCGAGTTGATGACGGATATCAGGTGCGTCCAGCTCGCGAGATGAGCTGTCCGACGTTGTCGCAGCGGCATTCGAGCCAGGTGTCAATGAAGTTCGAACTGCACCATTGACGAGAATCATCAATCGTCCACGCGCTCACGAGTCACGAGTGTCACCGTGTCGCTTACTGCGCAGTTGATAGATGGTCAACCCCAGCGACCGTCAGGGCGAGTCCAGCAAGGCCGAAAGCGAGCCAGGCCGTCATGACCAAGGGCTGGCGTCGGATCGCGCCACCCCATCGCGGCGACCGGGATCGAGCTTCACGTTATTCCTCTTGTACTGGTGCTCACGGCTTCGCCACCTCCGCTTCACGCAACCTCGCGTATTACTGAGCGCCGACAGCGTTGGCGACAGACGCGTCTTCGTGGTCTCGGCGCAACGAATTCAACATAGCGACCCTTCCTGTGAGTGTCAGACCCGCAGCCTTGGCTTCTTTGACGCTCAAACGACCCGAGAGGATCCCCAAGATGAGATGTGGCGGCCCAACCAGTTCAAGATCCGGGGATTCAACCCTGCCAGGTCGCGTTCGGATTCCATCTTGGGAGGCCTCGATGACGGCCGGGTAGTCCTCCGGACTGAGCTGTATAGAGATCGGAGGCCCATTCGGGGCGCGGTCCTTGAGAAACATCGAGACCGGACGCTTGAACCAGTGGCTGCGGAATTGATCTGGTTCGCCTTTTTCGGACATGAAACGAGCACCCCATATTCCGAGCGCGTCGAGTACCGGCTCCAGGTCTGTTCCCGTATCGGTGAGGTGGTACAGCGTGGTCGCGACGGGTGGAGGAACCTGCTCACGCCGAATGATGCCGGCTTCCTCTAAAGAGGCCAAGCGGTCGGCCAAGAGGTTGGTCGCTATTCCAGGTAGCCCACTCATCAGGTCGGTATAGCGACACGGACCTTGGCCAACGAGCTCTCTGACGATGAGCAGCGTCCAGCGATCACCCACGGCGTCGAGCGCCTTGGCCACCGCGCAGTAGTGGTTGTACGACTTCATGCCGCCAGTGTGCCAGATGCCGACTTGAGAATCAACAGTAAAGACTTGACTTTCTCAAGTTCCATGGTAAAACGGCAGGCGTGTCCAATCAGGCCCGGGTTTGTCAGGCCACTACGGGTGGCCGAGTTGGCCCGCCATCTCCATACGGCCGCCGTGCTCGCCGTCACCCTCTTGACGCATTTCATCCCGCCGCTAGCTGGGACCCACAAGCACACGATCTCCCTGGAGGAACGTGACCACCGTTAGTTATCAGGCATGCCGCCTCGTCCACGACAGCGCCGTCGAATTCGAAGAGACCCGCCGCCGGTTCGACGAACAGGTGCCGTTGCTCGACCCGCTACTCACTCTCCGACTCGTCCTCGATCAAGCAACGTGGAGCGGCGTCAAGGCTCACGTGGATCGCACTGTTGGCCAGTCCGGCTTCGTCGCCCTGACGCGGCTCGACCAGGGAGCTCTGTTCAGGCTGAGTGGCGATCCGGTCCAGGCGACGCTGTATCTCGTCGGCAACCCGGTGATTGCTCGCGAGATCCTCGCGGTCGAGCCAGCGGCAGGTCTCTATGCACCCTTCCGCGTGGCGGTCTACCGAGACGCCATGGGTGCGCACGTCGCCTACGACCAACCATCAAGCGTCCTCGCGTCGTTTGGTTCCGACGCGATCGACGCGATCGCCCGTGAACTTGACGAGCGGATCCGAGACTCAGCGGAGAGGTCGTGTCAGCCCGCCGCCATTGCCGAAGAGTTCACGGGTTGAGGACCGGCTGTCGGAGCTGGCCCTGAACAGAAGGAGAGAGTGAAGGCATGAGTGACAGTCCTACAACCGTCTACAACTCAACGATCTCACGGAGATCAAGGAGCACATCATGATGGCGCCTATCAATGTGCCGTCGGCTCGGAGCCGGCTGGCCATCATCTTGGCTCTTTGTCTCGCCGCCTTCATCATCAGTGTGGATGTCACGATCGTGAACGTCGCCCTGCCCACCCTGGTGCGGAGCCTGGGCGCCTCGACAGCGCAGCTGCAGTGGGTCGTCGACGCCTACAGCCTCGTCTTTGCCGCCCTGGTGCTGGCCGCGGGCAGCATGAGCGATCGCCAGGGTCGAAAGGGCACGCTGCTTCTTGGTCTAGTGGTCTTCGCCTCAGGGAGCCTGACCGGCGCGCTCGTCAGCACTACGCCAGAGCTCATCGCCGCTCGGGCCGTGATGGGGCTCGGAGCTGCGCTCATGTTTCCCTCCACGCTCTCGCTCCTGGTGAACGTCTTCACCGAGCGGGGCGAACGAGCCAAAGCCATCGGCCTTTGGGGAGCTACCACTGGAGTCGGGATCGCGACCGGCCCAATCGTCGGCGGCTGGCTGCTCGAGCGCTACTGGTGGGGAAGCATCTTCGCCTTCATGGCGCTCGTCGCTGTGGCGGTCGCTGTGCTCGTCGTCGTGGCGGTCCCGACCTCGCGGGACCCGAGTACGCCACGTATCGACTGGTCCGGCCTGGCGCTGTCGAGCGCCGCCATGGCAACCCTCATCTTGGGGGTCATCGAGGCACCGGATTGGGGCTGGGGCTCCGCGGCAGCTGTGGCGACCATAAGCGGAGGCATCGCGCTGTTCTTCCTCTTCATCGTCCACGAGAGTCGAAGTGACCACCCGATGCTCGACGTGGCGCTGTTCCGTAATCCACGCTTCACCGCGGCCAGCGGATCGGTGGCCGTCTCCTTCTTCGCCTTGCAGGGATTCATCTTTCTGGTCACCCAGTACTTCCAGTTCATCAAGACCTTCAGCCCTCTCGGCACCGGAGTACGGCTCCTGCCGGTCGCGGGGTCCGTGGCCGTCGCCTCGGTCGTCGGAACGAAGCTGGCGGTGCGCATTGGCAACAAGGTCGTCGTCGCAGCTGGGCTTGTCTCGTTCGCGGTCGGCTTGTTATGGGCGGCGACGGTCTCGGTGTCGACCTCGTACTCGATCATCGTTCTCCAGATGCTTTTCCTCGGCACCGGTATGGGCCTCACCAGCGCGCCGGCCACCGAAGCGATCATGGGGGCAGTTCCCAAGGCCAAGTCGGGCGTGGGCTCGGCGATGAACGACGCGACCCGGCTCTTCGGTGGCACGCTCGGTGTAGCCATCATCGGCAGCGTCGCGGCATCGCTGTATTCGAACCGGCTTGCCGCCACCCTCGCCCCAGCTGTGCCCGCCCGGGCCGTCATTGCAGCGAAGGGCTCTGTCGGCGGGGCGATCATCGCCTCGCATGAGCTCTCGAAGCTCGGCCTCATCCGGGCGTCGGAGGGGCTCGCCCATACCGCCACAAACGCGTTCCTCTACAGCCTGAGCGGTGGCTGCCTCGTCGCGGGAGGGGTCGCCCTCGCCGGGGCAGTCATGGCCGCCCTGTTGTTGCCAGCAAGGCCGCAACCGTCCCACCAGCCTTCGAACGGAGCGATGCAGGAGCGCGATATCTCGTTACCGGCGACCGAGCCTGCCCTGGCGCAACAGGCCGCGAGCCGGCCTTGAGAGACGACGCGCCTCTGGAGAGAGGTGCCGTGAAAGGAGACTGTTATGAGCAAGATCGACACAGATGTCAATGAGCACTATGTGGACCACGCAGGGGGATCCCTCTACGTCCTCGACTATGCCGGCGAGGAACCGGCGATCGTCCTGATGCACGGTTTCCCCGACGATCACCGCATCTACGACAAGCTCGCACCCCTGCTGTCCCCGAGGCGGGTCGTGACCTTCGACTGGCTCGGCTACGGACGCTCCGATCGACCCGACAAGGTCGCCTCGTCCTCGGACGACCACGGTTCCGAACTGAAGGCGGTGCTCGATGGCCTAGGCATCACCCGAGCCGTATTGGTCGGCCACGACGCGTCGGGTCCCGACGCAATCGCGTTCGCTGTCGCGCACCCTGAGCGGGTGGCTCACCTGGTCCTACTCAACACCATGTTTGGGCACCAACCTTCGCTCAAGCTTCCCGAGATGATCCGGCTCCTTGCCGATCCGGCCTTCACCGCACTTGCCGACGCCATGGTCAACGACGACGCCCAGCGCCTCTGGCTGCTCCAGCACACAGCCGCCCAGTGGCACATGGATGCCCTCGATCCCGAGGGCATCGCCGTGCAGTCGATCCTGCCGCAGTTCTTTGGCGACGCCGACCAGCCGGATGCCATCGTCGCCATCCGCGCCTGGACGGCCGACCTGTTCGACGCTTTGAACAGGCAGGATGCTCTTAGCGAAAGCGGAGCGCTCCGACGGCTCGAAGTCCCGGTTTCGATCATCTTTGGCGAGAAGGATCGCTACTTGACCCCGACTCTTGGCGCCGAGATCGCGGGCCTCTTTGGGCACCCGTCGGTTCATGTAGTTCAAGACGCCGCACACTGGCCACAGCACGACCAGCCTGAAGTCGTCGCCGAACTCGTCAAGCGGCGCGAGCTCGCGTAGGCGACACGAGGGTCCCTTTTCAGAGAGGTCGGAGCTCGGACGCTGCCCAGCGAAAAGCAGCGCACAACGCGTCACATCCGAGAGCGACACACGGAAGAACGGATATAAACACATGAAAGAAACGCAGATGGACAGCCAGTACTCAACCGGCAAGTCCCGACAGAACATCGAGCAGGCTCTCGTTGCGTCCGGCAAAGACCTCAGTGCGATTCATACGGACGATCTGAGTGCGGTCGAGGACTTCCACACGCTGGGCCGAATCGCCACCAGCCAACTGGCCGAGCTGGCCGAAATCAAGAACCATGACGAAGTGCTCGATGCCGGCAGTGGCATCGGCGGAACAGCTCGCTTTCTCGCCAACACGTACGGCTGTCGGGTCACCACCATTGAGCTCACCGAGGAGTACTGCGAAACCTCTCGCTGGTTGAATCAACTCGTCGCACTGGATGATCTGATCTCTGTCCATCAAGGAGACGTGACGGACCTACCGTTCAATGCGGCCACCTTCGATGTAGTGATTAGTCAACACGTGCAGATGAACGTGGCCGACAAGGCCCGCCTCTATGAGGAGGCCCGCCGTGTTCTTCGATCACGAGGGCGTCTCGCGATCTGGGACATCATCGCTGGGACGCCAGGCGAGCTCACGTTCCCACTTCCCTGGGCTGATCGGCCTGAGCTCAGCTACCTCGTCTCCGCCGATCTCTTACGACAGACGATCGAATCTGCCGGGCTCTCGGTCGTCCACTGGAGTGACATGACTGAAGACGCGGTGGCCGTCATGGAGATCTTTCTTTCAACTCCTCCGGGCCCGCTCGGCCTACACAACTTCGTGGACAACTTTTTGGCTAAAGCGAACAACCTCGTTGACGGGCTTTCAATCGGTCGGCTCCGCGCCGTGCAAGCCGTCTTCGAGGCTCGAAGCTGAAGTCACTACGCGCCTCTCGGTGCCTATCGAACGGAAGCCTTCCAAACGGGAAACCGAAAACGATCAGAGAAACGAGTCAATCCGATGGCAACGCACAACGTAGAGAGCTCATCTCACAACGAGTCCAACCCTCATTTCAGCCGACTGGCCGTCATGAGCCAAGAGAACGGCTCGCCCAGGCGTCTCCCAAAAACAGCGACGCTCCCATTCACGCAGAGGATGGCTGCGGCCAGCTCTCGGCGGCCTCGTCGCACGCTCGCGATCTGGGGTCTTCTGGTCCTGGTGGCCCTGGTGCTCGTCGGGACGTCGCTCAAGGGTTTGACGACGGATGCGCACGTCGTGGGCGCCACGCAGTCCAGCCAGGCCGAAGCCCTCTACGACGAGGTCGTCGGGTCCGCCGGCCACAAGCCGACGGACGTCATCGTGGTCAGCTCCAGGAGCTCGACGGCGAGCGATCAGGACTTCAAGACATTCGCGAGCAGGCTCGAGGCGAAGGTAGGAGCCAACCCGGGCATCACCGATGTCCTGGCCAATTTCTCCTCGGCCGGCCCGCTGGTGTCGGATAATCGGCACGCCGCCCTGATCGCGCTGAGGGCAGCGAGCGACGCCGACATCAAGCCCGTGGTGCAGGCGGTGCAGTCGGCCAACGGCAGGGGCGGGTTCTCCGTCGCCGTCACCGGGGTGCACACCGTGGGCAACGACTTCACCACCTTGTCGACAAGCGACCTGCGAAACGGGGAGCTGGACTTCGGCCTGCCGATCTCCATCGTCGTCCTCTTGCTCGTGTTCGGAGCGGTGGTTGCCGGGCTGATGCCGATGCTCATGGCACTGGTTGCGATCATCGTCGGCCTCGGAATCGCGACCCTCGTCGGTGAGGAGTTCCACCTGTCGGTCTTCATCATCAACATGATGACCGGCATGGGCCTGGCGCTCGGGATTGACTACTCCTTGTTCATCGTCTCCCGCTTCCGGGAGGAAAGGGCGGGTGGCTTCGACAAGGAGGCCGCCATCGAGCGCACGGCGGCGACCGCCAGTCGAGCCGTGCTGTTCAGCGGCGCCACGTTCGTGATTGCTCTCTTGGGCATGTTCTTGGTGCCCACGAACCTCTTACGCAGCATGGCCGCCGGGGCCGTGATCGTCGGGGTCGTCTCCGTCGTGGCCGCCCTCACCCTGCTTCCGGCAATGCTGCACCTCCTCGGGGATCGTGTGAACTCCCTGCGCCTGCCCTTCGTGGGAAAGCGCCTCGGGAGCTCGGGTTCGGGCGAGTCCCGGATCTGGCGAACGTTCATCGAGACAGTTCTGCGCCGCCGTGTCGTCATGTTGATCCTGACCGTCGGCGTGCTCGTGGCGTTGGCCGTGCCGCTGCTCGGGCTCCATATCGGGCAGAGCGGCGTGGCCACCCTTCCCAACAACCTGCCGTCCAAGCAGGGGTACCTCGCGGAGCAGCACTACTTCCCCCATCAGGCTCCCTATCCGGTCGAAATTGTGGCCGACGGTGGCGATACCCGCACCCGGACGGACCTGTCGAAGCTCGAAGCAGTCCTGGCCGAAGACCCACGGTTTGGGTCCGGCACCATTGCCGAATCTGCGAACGGCAAACTCTTGGCATTGACCGTTCCGATCCGAGGTGACGTCGTCTCGAGCCCCGACGTGGCCGCAGTGCGCCAACTGCGGAGTGAGGTCATTCCGTCGGTCTTCGCCGGGTCCCGTGGCCGCGTCCTAGTCGGGGGCCAGACGGCCGAGACGGCCGACTACTTCAGCGCTGTTTCTGCGCCCACTCCCTACGTGTTGCTGTTCGTGCTGGGCCTCAGCTTCATCCTGTTGATGGTGGCCTTCCGGTCGCTCGTGATCGCTCTCGTCTCGATCCTGCTCAATCTCCTGTCGGTTGGGGCGGCGTACGGTCTCTTGACCCTGGTCTTCATCCACGGGGTTGGCGCAGGCCTCTTCGGGTTCCAGAAAGTGACCGCCATCGACGCCTGGGTGCCGCTGTTCCTGTTTTCGGTGCTCTTTGCCCTCTCGATGGACTACCAGGTCTTCCTGATGAGCCGGATCAAGGAACGCCATGACGAGACGGGCTCGACCACCGAGGCCGTCGTTGGCGGTGTGGCATCGACGGCCAAGATCATCACGGGAGCCGCACTCATCATCGTGGTGGTGTTCTCCGGCTTTGCCCGTGGCCAGCTCGACATGTTCCAGCAGATGGGATTCGGGGTGGCCGTGGCACTTCTTCTCGACGCCACCCTCATCCGCTCGATCGTCTTGCCGTGCACCTTGAGCTTGCTGGGGGAGCGCAGCTGGTACCTGCCGCGCTGGCTCAACTGGCTGCCGCGAATCGAAGTCGAGTCGCTCCAGATTCCTCCTATGACTGCTGACATCGAGCGAAACCTTGTTCTGACCGCGGTATAGACGCCGATCCTCTCCCCACGTCCATGCGCCAACGACTCGAAGTGGATTCGGCGGGGGGCCGAATGAGGCATTTAGCGGGCGTCCGGACAATGGGCAGAAGATTGCCCGAAGGTCCGTGGGATCCCACGAAAATCCCACTGGCTTAGCCCGGTCCGGTCTAGTTGGACGGACTCTATAGGTCTCATAACCCGAGGGTCGGAGGTTCAAATCCTCCCCCCCGCCGCTTAATGCGCTTGACCCAGTTCATAGGCCGGAAAAACGCGCGATCGGTGTGCTAGTTCCAAACAGCAGATCTGCGGCGGGCCGCGCCGTCTTCATCCGATATGCCATGCAAGGCGCCGCTCCTAGCTGAGACGGTCGCCAGCTCCAATCGGCGACCGTGTGGGATGGCATAAGCGGCGATCGCAACTAACAACGCCTCCACGAAGAGGGCGGCCATGCCTAGCGTGCAGGCCCAGTTGCCGACGTCCTGGTTGTCGAGTGGCGTGCTGAACATCCGTGTGAATGCGTAACCGCCGATGACCGCCAGTCCGAGCCCGGCAACCGGCAGCCATTGGTGCAAAGAGGAGGGTGTCCCCCTCACGAGGTGCACGCCGACAGCCACGGCGCTGATGATCAAGATGACGTACGCGGCGCCGAGCAGTGGCATCTGTTCAAAGGTGGGCACGAGTTGCACGACGTGTATGACGGCGATGCCAAGCAACATGACGATCCCGATCCCGCGCAGCATGGCGTGCGTCATGGCGGCTGAAGACGGATCGACTTTTGTCGGCGGAGCTGGCACGGTCGCACGTTCGCGGGAGGTCAGAGACATCGACATTGGTTCTGGTTCCTTTCGGTGGTAGCACGTGAGCTTTCGCACCCATGGTGCGGGAAGGTGCGGTGGTGTTATGAGATACGACTTCGGGTTACATCCGGTGACGGCCGATTCAAATCCATAGCCAGCCCGGTTGTTGTAACTCTCCCAAGCGGAGGACGGGCCAGCGACGTTCTGGCGCACTGCGGGAGCAATCGGACGTGGGCTGCTGAGGCGGCCAGCCTGCCAGCACATTGATCCCAATGGAGAAGCCCTGAACTCGATGTCATCGGGCCAGCAGACCGATGCTGCTCACAGTTGTCAGCAGTACGACAAAGCCAAGGGTCCTGCGGAATGGATTGACTCCCCGAATGAGCTCATCGACCGCCCAAACAATGAGCGCCACTGCCGAAAGAACGCGCAGCGTGGTCTCTGGGCTCCCGGCTTCGAATATGAACCGCGCGATCGATGAGGCGATGAAGACCGACAATGCGACATTCGGCCATTGGGCGACCGTGATACCACCAGTTCGCCGGTTGACGAACATCCATCGAACGCCTCGTCGAAACTTCGAAGGGCCGGCCTTTTCTGCGATTGCCTCATCCGGTGTCATCACGGTTACCGCGCCCACCGTTGTCAGAGCCAGATAGGTGCAGTCTCACCTGGCGAGACGCAACCGTCTTGACAATCCCCGTCTCAGACGAACAGGACTCGATCCGATCCCGGAATCGACTCTCGAAGCCGACGGGTGGCTCGATTTCGATCACCAACCGCAGAAGACTCTTGGCGGCCGAGGCCAGCTGCTCGAACTTGGCGGAGCAGGCTGGGCAGGAGGCGAGATGGTCGAGCAGCGCGGCTTCTTCTCGTCTGTCAAGTACCCCAGCGGCCAGCTCGGCGAGGTCTGCTTCGAATCGCTCGTGGGTGGTTACCTGTGGGTTGATCATCGCGAGATGACCGGTACATCAGGATTTTGCGATGGTTGGTTCCCGGCGGGCTGGGTCGACTTCGAATCGACGGAGCGGAGCCGGCGCAGTGGTGACGTACCCAGCCGGACCTCCCGTCCAAGCCGGATCGGGGTATCGGAGCGTGCATTGGTTGGTGCCCCAGCCAGAGTCCGGTCGTCA
>Ga0307474_10002040_pt1 | contig 14526 bp, 12 predicted proteins | sample atmos_gasesECM1C_2_FD_203312 | JGI IMG/M metagenome (GOLD analysis project Ga0307474, IMG submission 203312) | Hardwood forest soil microbial communities from Morgan-Monroe State Forest, Indiana, United States - atmos_gasesECM1C_05 | ecosystem: Environmental > Terrestrial > Soil > Temperate... | reverse complement strand
AACGAGCAGGTGCTCAAGAATGGATGCTGCTGGCGTCACGAAGATACGCCGGTCGAGGAGCGCGATCTCGAGCAATGGTTTTTGCGAATCACGAAATACGCCGACGAATTGTTGTGCGATCTCGACAAGCTCGGTGGTTGGCCGGAAAAAGTGCGCACTATGCAGCGCAACTGGATCGGCCGCAGTGAAGGCGCCCTCGTCGATTTCAAACTCGATTACACACAACCTCACACCGGCTTTGGTCCGGCTGGAGCAACTATCAGCGTTTTCACAACGCGAATTGACACCATCTACGGTGCGACTTCGATACAACTCGCGCCGCAACATCCGCTCGTCGCTGATTTCTCTGCCGCTAATCCTGAGCTTCGCGCCAAAGTCGAGCAGCTCATCGCTGAGCAGCGCAAAGCAAGAGAAGTTGGCGACATCGGTGAAATTGAAAAACACGGCGTCTTCACGGGGCGTTACGCCATCAATCCGTTTAACAGCGAAAAGGTTCCCATCTGGGTGGCCAACTACATCTTGATGGATTACGGCACCGGCGCCATCATGAGCGTGCCCGCGCACGATGAGCGCGACTACGAGTTTGCCAGGAAGTATAAACTCGAAATTCGCCTTGTAATTCTCCCTATCTACGACGATCCGGAAGCAACCGTGGCCGAACCGCCGCTTCCGTTTACCTCGCATGAAGGCATGCTCGTTAACTCTGGCCCGTTCAGCGGGCTCGAGACCGCCGAGGCGATCCAGAAGATGTCCGCGTTCGCCGAGAAGAATGGTTTCGGGAAAGCGACCGTCTCGTACCGCCTGAAAGATTGGGGAATCTCCCGCCAGCGCTATTGGGGCACGCCTATCCCCATGTTGTATTGCGAAAAAGATGGCATTGTTCCTGTGCCCGAAAAAGATTTGCCCGTTATTTTGCCCGAGGCCGTCGATATCGCAAATGCTGTTGGATCACCGCTCGGCACCTTGCCCGAGTTCGTCAACGCAACCTGCCCTAAATGTGGCGGGCCGGCGCGTCGAGAAACCGATACCATGGACACGTTCGTCGATTCGTCCTGGTATTTCTACCGCTACACGGACGCGCACAATGACCGGGCGCCGTTCGATTCGAAGATTGCGCAATACTGGTTTCCCATCGACCAGTACATCGGAGGGGTCGAGCACGCCATTTTGCACCTGATCTACTCGCGCTTTTGGACCAAGTTCATGCGCGACCTCGGCCTCATCACTAATGATGAACCTGTCGAGCGCCTCTTCACGCAGGGCATGGTGATCAAAGACGGCGCAAAAATGTCAAAGAGTCTGGGTAATGTCGTCAGCCCGGATGAAATGGTCGCGCGCTATGGTGCCGATGCAGCGCGTCTCTACAGCCTGTTTGCCGCCCCGCCCGACCGAGACCTTGACTGGCAGGATTCCGGTATCGAAGGCATCCAGCGGTTCTTAGGGCGTGTGTACCGCTTCGTAGTGCGTAACGCTTCCAGCGCCACGAATGCTCCTGTAAAGACTTTGCGTACAACGTCTCTCTCACCGAACGGGAGCGCTGTGCAGCGCAAGCTTCATCAAACCATCAAGCGCGTTAGCGACGACTTCCAGGGCCGCTGGCATTTCAACACTTGCATTTCGGCAATCATGGAATTGGTCAATGCGCTTTATGCCTATGAAGATGCAGCGCGCGAGACGACTGATGGCGGTAAATCGGACGCAGGTTTGTTAGCCGAAGTAGAGCGCAGCCTGGTTCTATTGCTCGCCCCTTTTGCCCCCTATCTTGCGCACGAACTCTGGGAGATGCTTGGCGAGAAGGGAAGTCTGCTCAAAGCCTCCTGGCCGAGGTACGATGCCGCGCTCGCCAAGGAAGAAGAACTTGTAATTCCGGTGCAGGTCAACGGCAAGCTGCGCAGCCGCATCACCGTGCCTGCCGACGCATCGGAGGAGTTCGTCGTTGCGCACGCACTTGCCGACGAAAAAGTGCAATCCGCCGTCGCCGGAAAGCAGATTGTGAAGAAGATTTACGTACCGGGAAAGCTCGTAAATATCGTTGTGAAGTAGGGTGCGTTTAACCAACGCCTTACAAAAAATAAATCAGGCCCACCGAAGTGGGCCGTTCACGGAAATAAATTACTCTCCACTGAAGACGAGTGCTTCCCTGCGGTTACCGAAGTCGATCTCATCGATCGCTTTGGTGTCGCTCCCGATCGCTTTTGTACTGACCGCATCATAGGGAGAAGGATGCTGCAGATCTATGATCTTCCCTTGTGTCGTGGCCACGGTTTTCCCATTCTTCGTGATGTCCACTTTGACGGCATCGGCCGGACCGCTCCATTCCGCTCTGTAATCCCCCGGTGTCAGTTCCGTCGATCCGATCTGCACCGTGTCGGTCAGCGTGAACTTTCCTGAGTGTTCATTCTTGGCAAATGCGTCCAGTGAAAATACAACCGCGATAATCGCAAATGAAGCCAGATACTGTGCGAATTTCATTAACTTCCTCCTAACAGTTTTTATCTAATGTTGTCTGCAGCCGCACCGAACTCTGGTCGACTGTCGACGTTGTCGTTGGTTTCTTCTCCATAGGATGCGAAGCCTCAGCTATTGGTCGCAGAGCACTTTGTAAAGTTTGTTAGAAGTTAAACCGTGCTCCGCGATCGTTATAGCAGAAGGTGCGGTATTCTAGGGCCGAGAACTTTCGATGCCTTCGCAATCTCCGACACTCCAAGGGTTCCGCGCCGCGTTTCACCGGCCGTCGTTCACCCTGGCGGAGATCGCATGGCGGTGGACCGTCGGTGCGGTTGCAGCAGCGTTGTTTCTTTTTTCTTTTTTCGAATTTCTCGATACGTTGCCGGTGAGCGCGGCCGATGCGGCACTTCTCAGAACGAGGCACCCTGTTCTTGTAGGACGTGCGATCGCGCACATCTTTCGCGGCAGCCTGAATCGGACTGTCTTTGCTGCACTGCTGGCAGTGCTGGCACTTTCATTACTCTGGATCATCGCAGCTTCCCTCGGCCGCTTTGCCACCACGCGCGCCCTCCTGGATTACTTCCGCGCAGATGCTAACAGTGACGTTCCCTGTCATTCGCCCGATCGATCCAGATCGATTCGTTCGCTGATTTTCTTGAACTTCCTTCGCGTTGCCGCGCTGCTGGCTGCGTTGTTGGCCGTCGCAGGCGCGGCCGTTCTTGCCAGCTTTGTCTCATCCGAGGCACATCCGCACCGCGGTTTGGTCGTTATCGCTTTTCTGCCGCTGGCTGGTTTGATCGCGCTGGCTTGGTCCGAGGTGAACTGGCTGTTGGGACTCGCCGCTGTATTTGCGGCTCGAGATGGAGTTGACGCGCTGGGAGCTGTTTCCGCAGCCGTCACTTTTTTTCGTGAACGCATGGGAGCCGTATTTGCAGTGAGCACATGGACCGGGATGGCTCACATTGTGGCCTTCAGCGTTGCCAGCAGCGTTGTATCGCTGCCACTCGCGTTCATGCGTGTTGCTCCGGCGCGTCCAATGATCGCCATCGTTGCCCTCCTGACGCTCGCCTATTTCGCGGTGGTGGACTGGTTATATATCGCTCGCCTCGCCGGATACCTTTACCTTGCCGCAATGCCTCAGGAGTTGGTTTCAGCGTCCTCGGCTCCTGTTCCTCCTTCTGCCGGCAAGCAAGCGAGATTGAGCGCTCCAAGCGAAACCGCAGTCGATCGCGACGAACTGATCCTCGGCGATATCCCGAGCTTTACACCGGCCACTTGATTTGAGAAACTCATCCGTGGACCCCCAATCTAACCTCAACCAATCCATCGTCATCCTTGATTTCGGCTCGCAGTTTACGCAACTCATCGCGCGCCGCATCCGCGAGCAGAATGTTTTTTCTGCGGTATTGCCCTGCACCGCTCCCCTCAAGGAAGTCGAGAGCTATTCGCCCGTCGGAATTGTGCTCTCCGGGGCGCCCTGGTCGGTGTATGACAAAGACGCGCCACCAGCCGATCCGCGGGTTTTTGAACTGGGAGTGCCGGTGCTGGGCATCTGTTACGGGCTGCAATTCATGGTGCACACTCTTGGCGGCAAAGTGCGCCCCGCCGAGAAACGCGAATACGGCCACGCGGAAGTCGAGATCGTCGCCGACTCAGCCCTGTTTCGCGGGTTGGCCAAGCTGCAGACAGTGTGGATGTCGCATGGCGATGAAGCTCTGGAACTGCCTTCCGGATTTGAGCTGACTGCGAAAACCTCTCACGCGGTCGCCGGAATCCAGAATGTCGCGAAGAAATGGTTTGCTGTGCAATTTCATCCTGAGGTGCATCACACGCGCAACGGCGCCGAGATCCTGCGCAATTTTGTGTTCAACATCTGCGGCGCAAAGCCAACCTGGACGGCGCAACACTTTATCGATTCCACAATCGAACAGGTCAAGCGGCAAGTAGGAAGCGGCCGCGCTATCTGCGCGCTGTCAGGGGGCGTGGATTCGTCGGTTGCCGCAGTGCTCGTCGATCGCGCGTTGCGCGATGCAAAGGGCAAGCCCACCCGGAGCGGAGCCGAAGGCTCACGGCTGACCTGCATCTTCGTGAACAATGGCGTGCTGCGCAAGAATGAATTTGAGAAGGTACAGAAGACTCTGCGCGACAAATTAGGCTTGCATCTCGACGCGCTCGATGCGACGGACCGGTTTCTGGGCAAACTCAAAGGGGTCAGCGATCCCGAGAGAAAACGCAAGATTATCGGCAACGAGTTCATCAAGATATTTGAAAAAGAGGCACGGCGCATCGAAAAAAAAGAAGGCAAGGTGAAGTGGCTAGTGCAGGGAACGCTTTATCCCGACGTGATCGAATCGCGGTCAGTGCGGGGGCCGTCCCAGGTGATCAAGTCGCATCACAACGTGGGCGGGCTGCCGGAGAAAATGCAGCTGAAACTGATCGAGCCGCTGAAAGATTTATTCAAAGACGAAGTCCGCAAGATTGGCCGCGATCTGGGCATGCCGGAAGAGATTTTGCAGCGGCAGCCCTTCCCCGGCCCCGGCCTGGCAGTGCGAGTGTTGGGCGAGGTGACGCCGGAGCGCCTAGCGCTGCTTCGCGAGTGCGATGACATTGTGGTTGGCGAAATTAAGAATGCAGGCCTCTACAACAAAATCTGGCAATCGTTTGCGGTGTTGCTGCCGGTGATGTCGGTAGGTGTGATGGGCGATATGCGTACTTATGCCTACACATGCGCCCTGCGGGCCGTGAGTTCCGAGGATGGCATGACCGCCGACTGGGTTCCGTTGCCGCACGAAGTGTTAGAAAATATCTCCACCCGGATTGTGAATGAAGTGAAGGGCGTAAATCGCGTCGTGTACGACATTACTTCCAAGCCTCCAGGTACCATTGAGTGGGAGTAGGAAGGCCGGATACTACTACCTCTGAAGCTGCGCGTTGGGGTTCGCGTTGCATCTGCCCTGACACTGGTTGGCGCCCCAGCCAACGCCGAGAGAATGCAGGAGAAGGACATCTCCGATCGTCATCTTGCCCGGGTCGGCGACGATTTCGTAGGCGTAATAAACGATATGATCAACGGTGATGCACCAGGGCTCGTGGCGGACGATTCCTGCACAGTGCTCGCAGGCGGACTCGGCAGTGTAACGGTTGCTGTGAAAAACGGCATCGGAGTTGTTGTCAGACATGGTCTCTTCCCCAAGGCCTTGGTTCTAACGAGGTCCCGTCCTGCCGAACACCTGTCGATGGCCACTTAGCGCATCGTAGGACGCCCTGAATTTCGAGACTGTAGTAAACGTCACGCGCGCTGGTGATACAGATCACATCGGCATTTTCTAACGTTTTCTGCGAAAACCGAGCGTTACGTTGGTCATGGAATCTGAGTCGGCAACAGGGTGAGGGTAAGTAAGATCTCAGGGCTGATTTCGATGAGATTGCCTTCGGAGCGGCCGTGACGACTTCGTAATACCCCCTCTGCGATGAGCCAGGTGCGGCTCACGATACGGACTCCGGCGGCTTCCATGGCTCGATTCGAGTAATCGGATCCAGCAACCCAACTTCGACCAGTTCATCACGCAGTGCGGAAGAATCGGTGAACACGATTCCATGCATGCCGAGATCGGAAGCGGCGTCGACGTTTCGCGGAAGGTCATCGATGAAAATCGTGTGGGCGGGGTCAACGTTAAAAGTCTCGAAGAAGGAATGAAAGATGCGCGGGTCCGGTTTGATCAGCCGCACTTTACCGGAGAGCAGGATTCCTTGAAACCAACGCAGGAATTCGAATCGCCTTAGAGCTGTGGGAAAAGTTTCAGCGGACCAATTACTGAGGGCATATAACGAGACGCCGTGTGCGCGTAATTCCGCGAGAACTTCGACTGTACCGGTGACGGGGCCGCCGAGCATCTCTTCGTGACGCTGGAACCAGGCGTCAATCAGCTCAACGTGGCTGGGATGTTCCAGCTTGAGTGATGCGCAGGCCTCAGCAAATAATCTACCTGCGTCTTGCTGCGAGTTCCAGGAAGGTGAGCAGACATTGGCGAGGAAGCGCTCCATGGCGGCGTCGTCGCCGGCGAAGAGCTTGCGGTAGAGGTAGCGCGGATTCCAATCAATCAGCACACCTCCTAGATCGAACACCACTATCGAGCGACCGGGCATCTCGGATAATTCTATCGAAATGAGCGTTTCATGCTGGATCCCGATGAACCGTCTCCATCGAAAAGGCGGGCAGGCACACCGCGATGTATTCAGCGCGGCCGTCGTGCGGAGTAGAATAGCGGACCCATTCGCCGGCGTGAGCAATCACCGCTTGCCCGGCCGCGACATCGAGAGACCCGGATTTATGTTCGACTCGTAGCGTTCCCTTCAGGACGATGGTGAACTCGTCGAAGGTGGGCGTCTGGCCTGGCTCAAGCCATCCGCCGGGGCTACGCATATGGGCTACGCTGGCCGAAGATGTATTGGAGTTGACGCGTCCGATGTATTCGTCGATCAGTTTCGGCTTGTTGCCGGCGGACTGGATGCGCGTGGGTTGGGCGATCAGAGTAGGCATGAGTTTCGGCGTCCGGGATCGGCGTTCGGTCTCGGACTTCAGAGTACGAGTGTAACCGACGGAGAGTTGAGGAAAACTCTCCGCGCGGAAAGACCAAATTCGAGCTGGCAGCTCAAGGGCAGAGATGCGTTGATGGCGGCGTGGCAGGGATTCCGGGAATGTGTATGGCTGGCGTCCCTGGCGAGTCGGCAGTCGCTGGCGTTCGTGGGATGTCTACGTCGGGTGTGCCTGATTTCATTTCTTATTCAGCCAGATTCAGCATGGTGGTGCGAGGACGACGAGTAGTAGGAGACATCGGTGATACCTTCTAGAAGGTCAAAGCCTTCCGTAGCGCGAGAGCTGATTTGCGCTCTCTGCCTCAGTAAACCTCCGAGCTACGGCTAAGTTGCAAAGAGATTGATGAAGAATTGAAAAGCTGCGTCAAGATTTGTAAAGCAAAAAGGCATGGCAACAGGTCGTGTGGAGACGGCGACTCCACCGTCGCCCTCAGGGAAACAACACGGGAGCATCATTTACAATCGTCGCTTATGTTCTATCGCTCGGATAATCGCACTACCGACCAGTTGCGTCCGGTTTCAATCACTCCCGAATTTATTACGACGGCCGAAGGATCGGTATTGATGGAAGTAGGAAACACGCGGGTGATTTGTACCGCGTCGATTGAAGAAACGGTCCCGCCGTTCATGCGTAACTCCGGCAAGGGATGGATCTCAAGCGAGTATGCGATGATCCCGCGCGCCACGCTCACGCGCACGGCGCGCGAAGTGTCGAAAGGACGCCCGAGCGGGCGCACGCATGAGATCCAGCGGCTGATTGGGCGTTCGCTGCGGGCGGTGACTGATCTGGCGCGGCTGGGCGAGCGCACTATCTGGATCGACTGCGATGTGATTCAGGCGGATGGCGGCACGCGCACAGCTTCGATTACGGGCGCGTTTGTGGCTCTCGGCCTGGCACTGGAGAAATTGGTGGAAGCCGGAACCCTGACTTCAGTTCCGTTGAAAGATTTCGTAGCGGCGGTGAGCGTGGGAATTGTCGACGGCGAAGTCTTGCTCGATCTCTGCTACGAAGAAGACTCGCGCGCCGACGTCGATATGAATTTTGTGATGACCGCAGGCCACAAGATGGTGGAAGTACAAGCTACGGCGGAGCATCAGGTCTTCGACGACGCCCAGTTTGCCAAGATGATGGTATTCGCGCGCCAAGGGGTTCAGGCGCTCATCGCCAAGCAACAGGGGGTGCTGAGCGGGCTGACGCTGCGGCAGTGATCGAGGTGAACGCAATGCTCGAGTATAAGCATCTAACGCGCGATGAGCTGTTCGCAGTGAGCAGATTTCGCTGGTGACTTAGCGGACCTCGTTGGCGAGTTACACGCAAACGAATCATCAGATCCCCAATTCCTTCGCTAGCGCCTTCCACTTGCTATCCACCAGCGCCTTCGTCTTTGCATCCATTACAATTTCATCCGGCCAGGGGCGCGTAAAGCCTTCGGTTGGCCACTTCCGGGTGGCGTCGATGCCCATTTTTGACCCGTAGTTGGCGAGGCGGCTGGCGTGGTCGAGGGAATCGATCGGACCCAGGGTGAACTGAATATCGCGTTCGGGGTCTATGTGGTTGAGCACTTTCAGGGTCACGTCGGCGAGATCCTGCACGTCTATATCCTCGTCTACGACAATGATGCATTTTGTGAACATGGCCTGGCCTAGCGACCAGATGGCGTTGATCACTTTGCGCGCCTGTCCGGGATAGGACTTCCGAATCGAGACGATCATCAGGTTGTGAAAGACGCCTTCGATGGGAAGATTGATGTCGACCAGCTCAGGAATGGTGAGACGCATGAGCGGGAGGAAGACGCGCTCGACGGCTTTGCCCATGTAGGCGTCCTCCATGGGCGGCTTGCCGACAATGGTTGTCGCGTAGATGGGATCTTTGCGGTGCGTGATGCAAGTGACATGGAAGACCGGGTAAAGATCTTCGAGCGAATAGAAGCCCGTATGGTCGCCGAATGGACCCTCGGTGCGCAGTTCGTCGAGGTTGACGTAGCCTTCGAGGACGATTTCACTGGAGGCGGGCACTTCAAGGTCAACGGTTTCGCACTTGACCAGCTCGACGGGCGCGGCGCGGAGGAATCCCGCGATTAAGTATTCCTCGACGTCAGGAGGGGCTGGAACGATGGCGGAGAAAGTAACGGCTGGATCGGTGCCAATGGCGACGGCGACCTCCATTTTACCGGAGGGATGGTTTCCTTCCGCGAGTACCGAACCTCCGGCACTACGAGCCATGATGTCCACGGCAGCGCGCGCAGAATTCGCGCGCGCTGAACCCCTCAACTCGGCTCCGGGCAGGCTCGGGAGAGCGCCCGTTCCCACATGGTCCGTAGAACTCGCGGAAGAGTTCCGCAAGGCCTGCCGATAGTGCTCAGCGGCAACCTTCTGCCTCTGCCAGTGAGCGCCGGTGGTTTGGCCGTCGAAGACCTGGAGGCGATACATTCCGAGGTTTCGCTTGCCGGACTTGGGATCTCGGGTGGTGACGCAGGGGAGGGTGATGAAGCGGCCTGCGTCCTGGGGCCAGCACTGCAGGATGGGGAAGTCGAGCAGGGAAAAGTTATCGCGCTTGATGACCTCTTTGCAGGGGCCAGTAGGAACTGTCTTAGGGAAAAACTTGCCAGCTTCGGTGAGCAGCGGGAGCATTTTCAGTTTGTCGAGGAAGCCTTGGGGGGATTTCAGGTCCATAAAGACGCGGATGCGATCGGCGAATTCGTCGAAAGAGTTGACGCCCAAGGCTAGCTTCATGCGGGCATCGGACCCGAACTGGTTGATCAGGACTTGAGAGGCGGGATAGCCCTTTACGTTCTGGAAGAGCAGGGCGGGGCCGCCAAAGCTTCGGCTTCCTTGGTCCCCACCCCTCCCAAAAGAAGGGAGAGATGGGGCACCCCCTGTTGTGGTGCAGTACGCCCCTTTGCTGACGCGGTCGGTGATTTCCGCAATCTCCAGAATCGGATCGACTTCAGTTTGAATGCGCTTGAGTTCGCCGGCGCGGTCGAGGGCGGCGATCCATTGGCGTAAGTCGTCGAAGGGCAAAGGGGAGTCTCCTTGAGAAAGAGAGATTATACCGAGTTGCTCCTCACACATCCGGGAAGTGGGCTAATCGATGAGGAATTCGCCCTTTATTGGGGCATCCGCTGCGGCTGAAGTGCCGGCCCATGCAAACAGGCCAAGGGGCATCATGAGAAAGATGGAGACGAGACGGGACGCCCAGAGAATATCGGAGCTCAGCCAGTGTCTGCCTGAGGCGTCAACAATTGTTGGTGACAGGGATGAGGGAGCTGTGACCAAAAGGTTTCCCGCTGCAAATGCTGCGTAGAAAAGAATGGCAAAACGCCAGTGCGCTGCCTCAGGCCTAGCAACTGGCTTATTCTTCAGATACAAAGCGAAGAGCTGGTAAAAGATGTAGACGGTGAGGAACCAACCGAAGAAATTGCTCACGGGCACGCCGTAATAAGCGCCCCCATCTCGCCAGGTCCAGGCGTGATCGATGTTTGCCCAGACTGGGTCCTGGGATATATCCCAGGCAACCATGACGAAACTTGCCATCAGAGGCAAGAGAATGATTCTCCTTCCAGACAGCGGCCGGGCTTGATTCCTTAGGATCAAAACCGCGAGAACCCAAGAGAGATAGCCCATGCCGACGTAAGCGAGAGCGAGCAAGACCGGAAGCTTGAAAACCCTCGGCCCCATCAGATCGGTGAACTCGTAGCGCCCGAACGGAAAGCCGGTTCGCAGGCTCACGGTTTCGGAGAGGGCTCCAATGCTGAGACACAGAGCTGCGAACACAAATATGCCGCGACGACCGTAAATGCGGCTTCCATGAATAAGGGCAAAGAGCGCGGGCGGCAATACCTGGAGCGCGACAATCAGGAGAGAGGGGATTTGGCCGGCAATGAGATGAAGAATTCGCCCCAGCAGATAGCAGGGGAGCAAGAAGAGTAGCAGGGAACGGCCTCGGTCGTTCTTTGAACCGGGCGATCGCATATTCGAGTACGACGAACTAAGGTTAAAGCTTGCTGCGAAGCATCGTAATTACGTCATCGGAGGTGATTACGCCGACGAGCCTGCTTTCCTTGTCGACCACGGGAAGCGTAATGAGATTGTATTTGTCGAACAGTTCGGCGACCTGGTTCTCATTGGTTTCTGTATGCGTGAGAACGAGGGGCTCTTGCGTTAGTCCGAGTAAAGGCGTGGACGGTTCGGCAATGACAAGCTTTGCAAGAGGTACGGCACCTACGAGAGTGCCGTGGGAGTCGACGAGATAGATAGTGCTGACCGATTCGATTCCACCTTCGAACTCGCGCATGACGCCGATGGCATTCTCAACCGTGGCTGTGACGGGGAGAGCGAGAAATTCGGTGGTCATGCGGCCGGCGGCGGTTTGTTCGTGGTGCTCAAGGAGTTCGACGACTTCCTGGCTGGCTTCGGGCGTCATCTCGACGAGGATCTGCTCGGTTTGATCCTGCGGGAGGTCGGCAAGCAGGTCGGCGGCAGCGTCGGGGTCCATTTCCTCGACGATGTCGGCGGCGCGTTCGGAGTCGAGAGATTCGACGATGGATTTTTGAACCTTGGGGTCGACTTCTTCGAGAGTCTCGGCCGCAACCTCTTCATCAAGCGTTCGGAAGACGGCTTCGCGCTCGTCGGGAGCGAGATCTTCAACGATGTCGGCGATGTCAGCAGGATGGAGCTTAGCCAGGCCTTCGTGGGAGATCTTGAGTTTAATTTGGCGCGCGGGATCGATTTCGATGAGGTCGACGTAACTCCAGGGAATCGTGCGCGGAGGAATTTTATCCAGCAGCAGATGAAGGGCTGCGCGGGGCGCAAGGCCACGAAGCAGGCGGCGCAGGGCTCCACGAGCACCGATGTCGACGGACCGCACCCGCAGGACGGCGTGCTTTTGCCCAGATTCGGTTACAGCATCAATTTGAAGGTCGACATCATTGACGCGGACGACTTTGCGTCCGTGAACGTCGATGACCTGCTGATCGAGGAGATCGCGCTCGAGCAGGAAGAGGCCTTCGGCGCCGTTGGCGGCGGGCCACTCCGCCGGGTTGGTGGTGGCATGAATACTGGCGTCGATAGTGGAGACTGCGGAGAAGGGAAGAATCCGGTTACCGGATTTGGTTTTAACAATGAATGAGGCGATGCGGTCGCGGTCTTCCTGCGGCGCGAGGGTGACTTCGCGCACGCGTCCTGTGGGCGCGCCGGATGGGTCAAGGACAGTGGCGCCGAGAAGCTCGGAAAGAGGCAACGTGGTCATCCCGGCTAGAGAATAGCGGAGTTTTGGGGATTGAAGCAAAAAATATTGCCCATGAACTGGCACGAACTAAACACAAAAGGCTCAACCACAGAGGCACGGAGGATCAGAGAGGAGGGAGAATCTATAATCCGAGTATGAGTACTTCGGATGATATTTTGAGTGTGGCGGCGCCTAAAGCCGACGCGCGGCTGACGTATGGCGGCGATGAGAATCAGTTTGTGGATTTGCGACGGCCCAAGGGGAAAGGGCCGCACACACTCGCGATCGCTATTCATGGCGGCTTCTGGCGGGCGAAATACGATTTGAAATATGCGGGGCATCTGTGCGCGGCGCTAACTGCCAAGGGGATTGCCACCGCAAATGTGGAATACCGGCGGGTCGGGAATGCCGGTGGGGGTTGGCCGGGTACATTTGCCGATGTGCGGGCCGCGTATCAGTTGTTGTTGCAGAAGCGGGGGAATGAGTTCGATGCGCGGCGGGTCGTGGTGATCGGACATTCGGCCGGAGGCCAGCTTGGGTTGTGCCTGGCGGCGCGTGAGACCGGAGTCAAGGCAGTGATCTCGCTAGCTGGCGTCGTCGACCTGCGGAGGGCCTATACGCTGCATTTGAGCAATGACGCGGTCGTGGAATTTTTGGGCGGAACGCCGGAAGAGGTTGGGGATCATTATCGGGAGGCGGATCCGATGAAGCTGGCGATTGGCGCGCGGCAGTGGCTGGTGCATGGTACCGAGGACGAGATTGTGCCGCCGGCATTCAGCAGGGAGTATGTAGCCGCGAAGCGGAAAGTCAGGGAAGACGCGCAGTTGGTGGAGATTGCACGGGCGGGACATTTTGAAATTGTCGATCCAAGGTCGGCGGCGTGGAAAGATGTGGAGAGAGTGGTGATGGAGGCGGTGAGGTAGGGAGTTTCCAGTGCTTGCTTGCGGCCCGGAACAGCAGGTTCATCCGCTAGACTACCCTTCCTGATCGGAAGGAAAGTTTCGGTCGGAAATGACAAAGTTCTCATAGCTCTAGTACCGGTAGATGACGTGACCTAAGGATTGAATCTTTTGCGGATCGCATTCTCTGTCTCCAGCGCTTGCTGGCGGACGTGATCGGGGATGTCAGGCAGGTCGCGCTGGTAGGGGCGAATGGCAGGGAGGTCGTCGGGCTGGCCGATCAGATACAAGGCTCGGAGAGCTTCCCACACCTGGTCGGATGCGGGATCGATGACGGCCACTTCCGCGCCGGCGGCGAGGTTTGCGCCGGTACCGGCGACTGAACGGATCCGGCCGGGAATTGGCGAGCGGATTTCTGCAATCTTTTTTTGTCCGTATTCAAGTTTGGCGATCAATCCACCTTGATGGATGGCGGTGCCGGGCCGGTCGGAATCGATGATGCGGCCAGCTTCGGGAGCGGTGATTTGTGCGGGCTGCAGAAGCGCCAAAACTTGTGGACGGCCCGTCGCGTCGCCGAAGCGGACCAGTGAGAGCGCGGCATTGCCGCGAACCATTTGCGAGGGGTCGGAAAGCATGTTCAGCAGAGTTTCGTGAAAACGGACGCCGGACGTGTCCTGGCCCATGACCCAGGCATCGGTGTTGCGGACTTCTTCCACGGGATCGGTCGCCAGGCGCACCAGGTCTGGATACCAGCGTTTCGCGGTCGCATCGTGACGAGTGATGCGCTCGCCCATTTGCACTAACGCTTGCTGAATGTGGCGCGGCTTTTTTGTGTCATGCAGATATTCGGTGAGTTGCTGGTCAGAAAGTTTCCGGCCAAACCAGGTGTTCCACCAAAACAAGAAAGGCATGAGGCAGATCAGCCACGCAGTGAGGAAGAAGAGGAGCTTTTGGGTGCGGGACATGCCGAGCTTGCGGGCAGCGGCATCGACCGGAGTAGAGTTTGGTATTGCAGACATAGGAAATTTGCGGGCTTGAGTCAAAGCTTTTACGCGAAGTTCGTAAAGAAGGGCCGCGAAGTTCGCGAAGAAAAACCTTCAAATAAGACTATTTGCAATCTTTGCCTCGATCTAGTCTACGACATCTGCGTCTAACACCCGGTCTTGCTCCAAGTAGTGCGAAACGGCGTATTGGGCCAGGAGCGGGGTTTGGAGGCGAATTTCGGCGCCGATCCATTCGCCTTTAGCGTGAGGCGCGTTGGGGGCGTGTTTATGATCGCTGGAACCGAATTGGGGGCCGAACTTCGCGCTCTGGATCTGGTCGAACTGTTTAATCTCGCTCCAGGCTTCGTCGCCG